>Ga0105104_10002738_pt1 | contig 12738 bp, 9 predicted proteins | sample PPLLaktember2015_3_FD_87034 | JGI IMG/M metagenome (GOLD analysis project Ga0105104, IMG submission 87034) | Freshwater sediment microbial communities from Prairie Pothole Lake near Jamestown, North Dakota, USA - PPLs Lake P7 Core (6) Depth... | ecosystem: Environmental > Aquatic > Freshwater >...
CGAACCCCTGGATGTTGCCCACGATTCTATCCGCGGCGAGCGCCTGGGTACCGAACGGGACCAGGATTTTCATCACGACAAGCATCGAGATATTGAACTGCAGCATTTGCAGCATGCTCCAGAAACCTATTTTGATTTCACGCCACATCATGCCCGGGTTAAAGCGGAAGTCCTTTAAAGAAAGCTTCATTCTTGAATAGCCGGTAAACAATATAACAAGGCCGGATATCGCTCCCAGGGTTTGAGCGATGATATTTGCCAGCGCCGCGCCCATAATCCCCATGGCCGGGAAACCGATTCCGAGAACAAAAAGCGGGCACAAGATCAGGTGTATGACCCGCATGAATATTTCTATCAGCATGGGATTAAAAGAATCACCGGTGGACTGGATGACATATAGACTCATAATGAGCAGTTCCAGGCTGATCCAGCCGGCAAAGAAGACGCGCAGGAATTTGACTCCCTCCTCGATAACGCCCTGTTCCAGGCCAAAGATACCCAGCACGTCCCGGATAAACATCGAGCCGAAGAACGTCACCAACAGTCCCCAGAAAACCGCCATGATGAAGGTCTGTCCGGCTACTTTTTTGGCGCTTTCAAAATCCCTGGCGCCGACAAACCTGGCGATCATGGCGCGGGCGCCGGAGATTAGCGTCATATCCACGGTTGAGAGCAGCATCATGATCAGGTTGGCAATACCTATCGCCGCAATCGATGATGCTCCCCCGGCTTTACCTACCCACAACATGTCCCAGAGCTGGCTGACCATGTAGGTAGCTTCCATGACGATCATCGGCCAGGAAAGCTGTAAAAGGTTTTTGACGATAGAACCCTGTGTCAGATCGCGGTGCTGCAGAGATTTATTAGGGTCTGACATATATACGCAAGTATTCTTTCATAAAAAGCGGTTTGTAATATCACCGCGCGGTATTGTATGTGAAAAACTGTAACCTTTTTATATTATCGTGTGCGTATACCAATGTCAATTTCTTTACGCTAAACGGAACCCGTTAGATAAATGACCTTTTCTGCCTGTTCGTGATAGAATAGTCGTTAATATGCCAGCCATCACGGGTAAACATTTCAGCCGGTTTTTCAATATTTACCGCATCATTACGGCCGCGGGTTTTTTATTAGCGGCGGTCCTCGTCATGGCTATTCCCGCCAGGATGAGCGGCGCATCTCCCTGGGCGTATTATTACGGGGTCAAGAACTTTTCCGACGGTAAACTGGTATTGAATAACCGGGATATGTTCCAGGAAATGAATGACGCCCAACAACAGGGCGGCATGCTGATACAGTACGTGCGGCTGGCGGATAACCGCTGGGCGCTGGAAAAAGCCCCCGGTTACGTTTTTTACCTCGTGCCGTTTCATAAAGCCGGTATAACGCGCTGGGGTAATATCGTGCTGGCGGCCGGCATGGTTATCGTCCTCTACCTGTTGCTTAAAAGGATCCGTGACGAAAAAGCCGCCTGTATCGGGTCGCTGCTGATTCTATTCGCACCTATTGGGCTGATAATGTGGAACCGCGCTTATATGGATACCTTTGCCTCGCTTGCCATGCTGGCGATGGGCGGGGGATTATATTTTTACTATATGCTGCAGAAGGAGAAGTGGGGGAGCGTTAGAGGCGGGATAGTGCTTTTTATCGCTTTTCTGCTGATCGGCTGGTCGGTTGTCACGCGGCAGTCCAATCTGCTGCCTGCCATAATATTGGCACTGCATTACGCGGTTATCCGGATACATTCGTTTATCCAGGGAGACAGGTCATGGCTCTTCCGTGAATTACCGCCAGTTCTGCTTGGGGCGGGATTATCCGCCGCGGCCTTATTGCTCTACAATAATTACGTCTTCGGGTCGCCGCTGGATTACGGCTATAACCACACTCTATTCCCGGTGAAATTCGCGTATGAATACCTGGGACAGGTTGACCCCGCCGGGAGTTCGATACCGCTAAACATAATAGTTGGCAACCTTAAAACCGCCCCCCTGGCGCTGCTGGAAGGTTTCCCGGCGCTGGTGGTCTTTATACCTGCGCTCGTCTTTATTCTGTGGCGTAAATTTGCCCGCCAACCAGGTAACCCGGCGGGACGCTGGGCGGGGATTGAAAAAGACCTGCCGTGGGGTACCTTAGTGGTGATGATAGGGTGGTTTTTGAGCGTTTACCTGCTGTACCTGATGTATGAGTTTACGGCGGAATATCTGCAGGGAGGAACATCCTTTTTCCGGTATTCCCGCTATTATCTGCCGGGCCTGTTTCCCATCGCCTTGATCGGCGCGCTGGCGGTAGCACGGCTGCCGAAGAAGCTCGTTTTCCCGATCATGTTTGCCGTGATCGCTTCAGGGATAGCGTTATACTTGCAGGTGGCTTTAAATATTAACGCTTAAAAGGGGGTATTTCCGATGGTAAAGATGAAAACCGACAAATATATTGTAACGGATGTGAAAAGGGATAAACTCTTCCCCGGCGAAACACCGTGGGAGGGACGCACCACCGCAAAGAAACGCGCGATGCCTACTCATGTTATGTGGCTGGATGGCGATGTTATCCCCGGGGCTTTTGTTACCGAATGTGTCTGGATATGGCCGGAGTGTTCATCGGATAAACCGGCGGCGGAAGCGCACACGCATGATTTCCTGGAAGTCGTTACCTTCTTCGGGACGGACTATGAAAATCCTAAAGACCTGGGCGGCGAGGTTGAGCTCTGGCTGGACGGGGACAAACATGTTATGACGCAGTCTTTTTTAGCTTATATACCCGCCGGCATGACTCACTGCCCCTTGATCGTACGTAATGTTAAGCGTCCTATGTTCCATTTTACCGTAGGGTTGGGTGGCGATTATAAAAGGAAATAGGCATTAATGCTATTGCATTTTATACATGCTTGATATAAGATTGTTTTGTTGCCTGCAAAGTGGCAATACCGGAAAATCTTATATCGATACAGGAGCGGCGATGATAATTACTAAAGATGTACGGAGGCAGTCTGTATAAGAAAAATCAGAGGCGATCGGTTTTTCTTGCTGTTGCTGTCACGCCTTAGCGCGGAAAAAATCGCCTAAGGCTTTTTTTTGTCCGTTTTTTTAATGTGTAAGTAAGGGGCTTTATGCCGTTAGGATTTCATAGTAAAACTCAAGTCAGATTGAGGTTAAATAAACACCACCAGGTAAAAAAAAGCTTAAAGTACAGCGTGCTGGATGGTTCGGCGTGGGCGGCCATGATGGGCCTCACCCAGAATTACATGACGCCGTTCGCTTTAGAACTAAAGGCCACCACCAGCCAGATTGGCTTGCTCTCCAGTATACCGGCATTGTTAACGGCCATTGCGCAGTTGGTATCGCCCAATTTGCTGGAGAGGGCCGGCACGCGTAAAGGCCTGATACTCCCCATGGTCTTCCTGAACGCCTTGATGTTCATCCCGATCATGCTGGTGCCCTTTATTTTCCAGGGGGACCAGGTTTGGTGGTTGTTAGCATTTATCACTGTCAGCACCGTTGCCGGCGCGGTCATCAACCCGGCCTGGGGTTCCATGATGGCCGACCTCGTGCCGATGAGGCTAAGAGGCCGGTTCTTCGGCAACCGGGGCGTGATCACCGGTTTCACCATGCTCGTTTTTTCATTTGTTGCCAGCGGTGTGCTGACGCTGTTCAAGGGCACTAACGTCTTTTATGGTTTTGTCGTCCTGTTCAGCGCGGCCCTCGGGTTCCGTATGCTTTCTTACCTCTTCCTCTCAAAGCAATATGAGCCAGCGCGGAAAATAAGTAAAAATAACAGCCCGGGCATGCTGACGCTGATAAAACAGACGGGGTCAACCAATCTTGGCCGATTTATCCTTTATATTGCGCTTATAGATTTTTGTGTCGCCATATCCGGGCCGTTCTTTTCCGTTTACATGCTGCGGGACCTGCATTTCAGCTATCTGCAGTTCTTCCTTGTTACTTTCGCCAGTTCCGTGGCTATGCTGGCATGTTTAAATTACTGGGGCAAGCGGGCGGATGCGGCCGGCAACCTGAAAGTCATAAAAATCACGAGCATGCTTATGCCCATTGTTCCGGTCTTATGGCTCGGCAGCACCAATGTTATTTACCTCATGGCGGCCAACGTGGTGAGTGGTTTTGCCTGGTCCGGTTACGGCCTTTCCGCCGTCAATTTTGTCTATGATGCGTCGGAACCTTCCATAAGGCACAAGCAGCTGGCGGTTTTTAACGCTATGGACGGCTTTGCCATATGTATAGGTTTTTTGCTCGGCGGTTTCCTGGCTGACAAACTGCCGGTGCTTTTAGGCTACCGGTTACACTCGATATTTACGTTATCCGGCTGTTTGCGGGCGGTGGTAGTGATAGTATTGCTGCGCCGGATAACCGAAGTACGCCACGTGCCGGGAATCCCGGCGTGGGACCTGCTGAAATTAAACGTCAGTAAAGAAAGCACGCTTAACCTGTTCAAAAAGCCTTTTTGGAAGGCCAGGAAAAGCCCGGAAGAGCCAACGGAATAAATTTTTTTATTTATCCGTTTCTACCCTCCAGTAATAACCTTCCTGGATATCGGTATCGACTTGCTGTTGGAGCAGCAGGTAATTATTATCTTTGGTCAGAGCGTACAATTCAGTGTATGTCCGTAATTGCTCTCTTAGCATATCACCGGTTGGGAGACTGTGTTCTTCTCTCTGGTGCCGGACCAGTCTGGCCATTGACTGTTCCCGCTGTTTAAGCATCCTTAAATATTCCACCGGCTTGCCGCTTTTCCTTGCCATTGCCATGGCGGCATCAAAATCATCGTTGGCTTTATCGACATTTTTAGGGTCATTCAGATCATTCAGATACGCTATGCCCCGATCATTCCGGTAAGTCCAGTCATTTTTGCGCAGGTTGACGGCGGCGTTATAGTGGGGCAATACAGTGTCCTGGACATTGTGGCCCCCATATAACTGGTTCCACCCTTCATCGGCTTCTTCATCGGCTTGTCTTATAGCATTCAAGGCTTTAACGGAATCGATGGCGGCATCGCCTTCCTTATCGCCGGTGGAGCCAAAACCGAACAGATTACCCAGGCCGAACCTGGTCGCGGCGCCGTAATTTACCTCGCCATCTTCATCTGTGATGTCATGGACCATGGCCCAGAGTTTAGCGGCGTAAATTATTTCATCCAGCTCTCCGGGTTCGCAGGAGCTCAAAAACGGTAACGCCAGTATTATTACCAGGGCTATTATTAATAAAATGCGTCTTTTCATTTTTTAGTCTTCCTTTATTCTAATGCCGTCTTGAGAGAGTTGATGGCGCCCATGACATCGTTAGCGCCTACGTCAACCTTTTCCATAAGCTGTTTTTCGGTTATCTTACCCTGGGAATAGGCAACGCAATCCGCGGTAGGGAATGTCACCGTCAATAAAGCCTTCCCTGCCGTATCATAATAGACCACCGCCGCCCGGTTGATACCCTGCTGCTGGGCTTCCGCGGCGATAGCTACCACGGCGTCAATGGGATTACGGATGCCGGAGTCATTGAAGTTAAAGCCTTTGGAGCTATCCAGCACGATAAAGGCGGTATTGTGGTCCGTATCTTTGACGGGCATGACATAAACTTCAACGCCTTTGGCGTTCACGCCATAGTCTTGTAATTTATCCATGACTAATGCGGCTTTGTCTGTATCGGCCGCCTGTGAATACATTTTTTCCGCGGCAGTTTTAGCCAGGCCTATTTTTTCCGGCACGCGGAAAACAACAATCCCGGCTATGACTATAATGGCGAGAAGAATCAGGAAAGTGAAAAGGCAGCCGTGGCCTTTCTTACGCTTTTCTTTAATCGGTTTTCCTGTTTGTGTATCATAAACTGTCTTTTTTGTCATAGAACCGTCCGCCGTATTTATTTCCTTTATTCCGCAAGTTCCGCTGCCTGCGATTCAGGCATATTTGCATTTAAGTATGTGTTATACGTGTCACAAACTTGCTTCAATACGCAAGAACAATATCACAAAAACGTAACAAAAAGATAAAAAATAGCCGGAGGAGTAATAAGAAGATATAAAAAAAGCAGGAAAAGATACCGGTTTGTGATAATGGGTTATTTCTTACGGAACAGGGCAGACGGCCACCAGCTCCAGCGCCCGAGCAGCGCCGCCAGCGCCGGTACCAGTAAAGCGCGTACCAGGAACGTATCTATCAATACGCCGATGGCGATTGCCGTGCCTATTTCCAGTACCATGGGAAAATCGGTGAACATCAGGGTGGCAAAGGTACCGGCCAGGATAATACCGCAGGATGTAATAACGCTGCCGGTATGCGCCACGGCATGTGCTACCGCGTCCTTCATAGGCCTGGTTTCTGCTTCTTCACGTATGCGTGAAACCAGGAAAATGTTATAATCCGCACCTACAGCCGCCAGCATGACGAACACGAAAACCGGTAGCATATTGATGAGGTTGTTATATTTAAAGATATCCTGTAAAAGCCATGAAGTGATGCCCAGCGTCGCGCCGTAGTTAAATAATACGGTAATTACCATATATAAAGGCGCCAGCAGGCAGCGTAGTAATATTATAATAACCGCCAGGATGCCTAAAGAGGTCACGATAATAACGATAGTAAAATCAGAATCGCTGGTCTGCAGCATGTCTGCCGAGAGGGCAGCTTCACCGCCGATATAATAATTGACATTACTCAAACCGGCGTCTGTAACGGCAGCACCGGCTTCATCCCTGATAACCGGGACAAGTACTGAAGCGGTATCTGAATAAGGGTCTATTTTTAACAGCAGATTCATCCGGGCGATTGTTCCATCGGTAGAGAAATAGGTGGCTTTTAGCCATTCGACGAAAGCCCCGCCCCCGTTTAGTTGGAACTCATTGCCGAGCGTTGTCAGAGAATCCCCGAGGTCATAAAGCAGAGTTTTAAGCTGGGGAAGAAGAGCGGCGGCGTCCTGGGGCGTGGCGGATGGTAATTGTTTTAGTATTGCAGAGGCCTGGGTAAGGTTGGCGATGGCAGTCGTAAAAGAGGTACTTTTTGTAATCCCCGGATATTGTAAAGCCATGGTTTGAAGGCTGCCGCCGAGCGGCTGCAAGGCATTGAAGTTGTTTATGTCCGTCGTGGGGCTGACCGTATCGCCCAGGGCATGGATTTGTTTGCCGGTTTCGAGCAGACCGCCTGACGGTGCGCTGTAGTAATCTATCCGCGCCAGGTCATTAGACTTAGCCAGTGAATTTGCCACTGCCTGAATTTTCTGGAGGGCTTCCGGCGTCTCCAGGCTTCCGCTATTGGACTGGATCAAGAGTTCAAGAGGAGATAGCTCTCCCATAGGGAAGTGTTCCCTGATAATATTCAAACCCTTGGTGGCATCGGACTCTTTTGGCAGTTGGGTTAAAATATTAGCCGATAGCGTAAAGTTGCGGAAAGCAATATATGGAAGGACGAGGGCAATGATAATGGGTATGGCAACCCAGAGCGGATGGCGGGAAACCCATTCACCGGTTTTAGCCCAGCCCCAGCGCTGCTTTTTTGTTGAAGGCGCCGGGCGTTTGTTAGCCGGCCAGAAAAGATACTTACCGAAGATAGACATCAAAGCCGGTACCAGAGTTACACCGGCCACCAGTGTCGCCGCGATACCGATCGCCAGTGCCCAGCCGAATGTTCGCGTCATCCCGAATTTGGAGACGGTCAGGCAGAGGAAGGCGATAACGACGGTAATAGCGCTCGCCAGGATAATAGGTCCGATGCGTTTCATCGTTGTCTCTATTTTTTGGGCGCGGTTTCCCTCCATCAGCTCTTCGCGGAAGCGGGAAATGATAAACAGGCAATAATCCGTTCCCACTCCGAAGATGGTCACTACCAGCAAAGCGTCCGTGACCGTAGAAACAGGCACACCGGCCTGGGCAAGGAAACCTATGATACCGCGCGCCACCAGGAAGCTGCAGCCTATGGATAACAGCGGCACCATGGCAGCAATCGGCGAACGGTAAATTATTAATAGTAAGATGATGACCAGGATAATCGTGACAAAGGTCGTACGGTCGATGGTGCGCTGGACGGAATCGAAAAGGTCCTGCAGGAATCCCACACCCCCGGTGAGGTAGAAAGTAGTTGTGGGGTAGGTTGTGAACTGCTGGCGGATATCACTTACGGCTTGTTTGGCAGCGTCTCCCATCGCTCCCACGGAAAACCCAACATTTATCAGCATCGTGGTATCATCCGCGCTGACCAGCGAAGAGCGGAGCGCTTCATTATCAAAAACCGTTACGACGCTGCTTATCGCTGTTGGAGCGCCGGGAGAAACCATCCAGGTGCTGAAGGCTTTAGCATCATCCAGGTTTTGCTGTGTCAGGCCGGTGGCGTTATGGATCACGACAAGAGCGCTGCTGGCAGGGGCTTCCGTATTTTGCGCAAACTTGGTATCCAGCAAATCACGGACATGAGAAGACTGCGTATCTTGCGGGAGGAATTGGCTTTGATCGGTGACGCCTACTTCAGACAGGGAAGGCGCCAGGAAAAAGAAAAGTACGGAAAGAATTATCCATCCGGCAAGGATGAAAAACTTGTATTTTCCGGCGAAGCGGGCAAGCGAGGCAAACATCGTTACATAAATTATAAAACCCGTTTACGATGCTTGTCCATACCTTGAGCAGCTATGTGAAGCTTACGTTTTTATCACAAAAATGGTTTTTGCCCAAAGCTGTCCCATGCGTAGAAAAAGGTTATGGTTTTATTTTCCGCCGATCTTTTTATTTTTTGGAGCAGCTTCTTTTTCTAGCCTGGCATCAGCACCGGCTAATTCTAGGGTACGGTTGGCTATTTCCGTGGCCTGGTTGACGATACTCACCCATTTTTCACCGGCTTCATTTTCTGCTTTATTGACTATTTCTATGGCTTTACGCTCCGCTTCACGTACGGCCGTTTCCGCTTTTTCTTTGGCCTCTGTGATAATTTGTGCTGATTGCGCCGTTACTTCCTGCCTTGCTTTATTTACGGCTTCAGTGACTGTTTTTTCCGCGTCCCCGAGTATTTTATCAGCTTTTTTCTTGGATTCCGCCAGGAGTTTGGCGGATTCATTGCTTGCTTGGGTTTTGGCTTTATTGGTCAGATCCGCCGCGGTGCTTTCTGCCCGCTTGCCAACCATATCGGCGTTCTTTTTGGCTTCCGCCAGTAATTTGGCGGCGGCAGCTTCGGCTTCAATCTTGATCTTTTCTTTGGCTATCAGTTTTTGCACTGCCTGGTCTGCATCGCTGACTATTTGCTCGGCTTTTTTCTTCGCATCGGCAATATGTTTTGCCGCGTCCGCATCTGCCTGGGCTTTTGTCCTGGCAATGAGTTCTTTAACCGCGCCTTCGCTGTCTTTAACGGTTTTTTCCGCTTGTTTTTTGGCGCTTTCAATTATTTTAGCCGCTTCAGCATCTGCTTCGGCCCTGGCGGTTTCCAGTATTTTAGCGACAGTAGGTTTAGCTTTGCCGATTATTTTCTCTGCTTCAGCCTGTGCTTCGGCTTTTGTTGTTTCAACTATTTTAGAAGCATTTTCTTCTGCTTTGGCGGTAATTTTCTCGGCCCTTTTCTGGGTTTCAACACTTGCTTTGGCGGAAGCGGCTTCTATCTCGGCTTTAGCCTTGGCGGTATATTCTGCCGCGGCTCGTTCCGCGTCCCGGATAACCTGGTCGGCTTTTTTGCGGGCGTCAGCCGCATATTTGGCCATTTCCGCATCTGCTTCAGCTTTCGCTTTCGCGCTCATAGCTGCGGCGGTTTTTTCCGCCTCATGTAACAGCTGGTCGGCCTTTTTACGGGCATCCGCCACGAGGGCGGCCGACCTGGTTTCAGCTTCCGCATTGATTGTTGCTGTGGTTTTTTCTGCGGCCTGCCGGGATTCTTTTATAATCTCGACCGCTTTCTTTTGCGCATCTGCGATAAGCCTTCCGGATTCTGCTTCAGCTTCATGCACGACCTTTTCTTTTGAAGCAATTTCACGGGTAGCGCGCTCTGATTCTGAAGTAAGTTCCTGGGCTTTCCGGCGGGCTTCCGCCAGGATTTCAGCCGTCTTTGCTTCCGCTTCCCGCAGAGCTTTTTCTTTAAGAGCAGTTGCGGCATTTTCCGCCCCGCTGATAACCTGCTCGGCTTTTTCACGGGCGGCGGTAACGGTTTTATTGGATTCAATTTCACTATCTTTGACTGATTTTTCCCGCGTAGCTATTTCCCGGTCGGCTTTTTCTGCGTCATGGAGCAGCTTTTCCGCCTTCTGGCGGGCATTCGTTAACAGGGCGTTGGCTTCTTCTTCCGCGTCTTTGAATATCTTCTCTTTAGCGGTTAGTTCACGGCCGGCTTTTTGCGCATCATGTTTAATCTGCTCGGCTTTCTGGTGGGAATCAGCCAGAATCTTGTTAACTTGTGCTTCAGCATCCTTGAGGATGCTTTCCCTTGAGGTCAGTTCACGCGCTTTTGTTTCCGCAGTATGTATAATATCTTCGGATTTTTGCCTTGCTTCATCTAGTATCGCGGCAGCCTGGGCGCCAGCCTCGGCCCTGGCTTTATTTATAATTTCTGACGTCTGGCGTTCGGAATCGTTAAGTACGCGCGCTGCCTTTTCTTGTGATTCCGCCAGGATTTTAGCTGCTCTTATTTCCGATTCGCTTTGCGCTTTGGTTACCATATCTCTGGCGGTTTGTTCTGTCCGGTAGATGATCTGGGCGGCTTTCTGGCGCGCATCGCTGAAAAGGAAAGTGGAGCTGGCGGGACGTTCCTCGGTTTTGACCGGCGCCGGGGTGTCTTTAGTAAAGCCGGGGAGACTATTGATAACAGGCTTTTTTCCCTGCAGTTCTTCCCGGGCCGCCGGGCCGGCTGTTTCTCTGGTTAAACGGGCAAGCCGGTCAATAGCCCCGATCGCGCTTTCCCGCGGCTCATTTTTTCTATCGATCCCCTTAACTTCCATGAGGGGTTTTTCCGTCAATGGTTTATGGCACCAGCGGCATACGGTCCCGAAGGCATCCTGTCCGCAGTGTGGGCACTTTGGGCGTGTTCTCATTTTATTTACCTCTTATATGATGGCTATACGATAGCCTGAAATCAAGGGATTTTATTTGTCTGTGAAGCCAGACATTACCAATTTATTCCCGCTAGCAATTATAACACATTCAGGCAATACGTATCAGCCTTGAAATTAAGCACGTAAATATTTATCCTGGCGGTAGTTTATCTTTCCCAGGATTTTATAAGCTCATAAACGCCCACCCAACGCTCCGTAAAACCCACGGCTTCCTTATTATTCTCAAAATCCTTTATCGCGGCGGCAAATGCTTCGCTTTTAGGGAAAGCCGACAGCGCTTCTTCACTATCGAATTCATACATCGTGAGGTATTTGGAGCAGCGCTTGTCATTGCCTTTCAAGCGGTAGCGGCCAGCTTGCTTAACGCCTTCATACTGAAAAAGCATCGGCACATGCACCTCTCTGTACCATTTCTCAAATTTGGCGTCTTTCTCCGGCGTGCTTTCCGCTGCAACGATTTGTATTAGATGGTGGCCTGGCATACACTGCCTCCTTTATGTTCTTAGTTTAGCCGAACCCATGCTCCTTCCAGGTTTCCGGGGGCGCACCCGGGTAAAAGAATCATATCGTAATTTTCCTCAACCGGCAAATTATTTTTGGAACGTTCTTAATGTTTGTGCCGGGTACCATGGTACTAATTTCCTATTGCAATCAGTCTCGATTTCAAAGCCAGTCCCTAACTACATTAAGGGTTTTCCCTATAACGAATCAGGGGGGACATTCTGTCTGCGCGCTATATTCCAAGTTATTATCACATAGTCTGAACCGTATCAAGGTGTGTCAATCAGTAGCAAAATGCTTTGAATTACCCCGGCTGCGGGCTGGAAAGCAGGGCGCTGGTTGATAATTCTTCTTACTCCGTACCAGAGCCATTTGGCTCTGCCGGTTATAGATACGGCAGGACATAAAACATAAGAGAATCAGAGCTTTCTAAAAGCATAAAAGGAGAGGAAAAAATGAAAGGCTTATTCAAAATGCACAAAGGGGAAAAGGGTTTCACCCTGGTCGAACTGCTGGTGGTTTTTACATTACTCGCAGTACTGGCAGCTATCATGATCCCGAACGTCGCCAGTTTCCTGAATTACGGCCATACCCAGGCTGAAGACACGGAGTTATCCATTGTTCAGACGGCAATGGATGCCATGATGGCGGTTGCCGATCTTTCGTTGGTTAACGAAGTCACCGTTGCCACCAACAACATGGCTGCCTTCCCCGGCGGCGGCCACGTGCTTTATCCTGACTATCTGCGCTTCGCTACTACCCATTGCACCTACACCTGCACCACCGGCGGCGATGTTGCCCAGGTAAGTGACTGGTAGACCCGACCCGTAAAGATAAGACAAGAAACCTAAATCTAAGACATTCAAGAGCACTCGCATAGCGGCCTCTGCTACCAAGGAGGCCGCTATGGATATTATTGCCGGCAGCTCTTTGAAGGTCCCGGCGGCACAAAGAACCCGGCGGTCAAACTAAAAAGTATTCCAGGTTGCACCGGTAACTTTGATGAAAGAAATTATTCTAATGCCTGCTAAGTGGCAGAACCCAGAAGAAGTAGGTGTTTTCCCCCAGCGAATTCAGGGGAACCTTACTGTCTGCCAAGGGGATTCCCAGCTATCATCAAATAGTTCAACCTGTATCAGTATGTATCAAGGCGCAAAAAAGCGTATCTTGCTCCGGAAGGGTATGAAAATGCCTGTAAGCATTAATGATAAAACCTATTATA
>Ga0105104_10002740_pt1 | contig 12733 bp, 9 predicted proteins | sample PPLLaktember2015_3_FD_87034 | JGI IMG/M metagenome (GOLD analysis project Ga0105104, IMG submission 87034) | Freshwater sediment microbial communities from Prairie Pothole Lake near Jamestown, North Dakota, USA - PPLs Lake P7 Core (6) Depth... | ecosystem: Environmental > Aquatic > Freshwater >...
GGAGTGATCCACTCCCGCGGGCCACGAATCGACGATTCCCTGACGAGGTGGATGCGGTTCGAACATGATCTGACCGCCGGGGAATGCTTTCAACGCATGGTCACGAAATTGGCCAGCCGTCAGCGCAAAGGCCCCAATGTTATAAACCTGATGATTCAATTTTTCGCGCGGCACATCCAGCAGCAACAATAAGGACTTGATTGCATCGGGCATCGCCATGAAAGAGATCTTCGTATCTTCGCGCACGAAACAGGAGTATGGTTTTCCCTGCGCGGCGGCGTGAAGCATCTCAGGCCCGTAATCACTCGTCCCGCCGCTGGGAAGCGTAAAGGCTGAGATCAGGCCTGGGAACCGGATCGCGCGAAAGTCCAGCATGTGAGGCGGGTTTTCATCCAGATGTTTTTGCCCATAATATTTGCTGTAATATATCCCCAGCTTTTCGCAATACAGTTTGTTACATCCGTACATGGTGTGAGGGAGATTGTACTCGTCCTCCTTCACACATCCAGCAGATTTTTTCACTGCCAGATCGGGCATCCCATACGTAGCAATTGAGCTTGGGAACATAAACTTCACAGACTTGTGGTATTTCTCCGAGCGATAGGCTGCCAGCATCAACAATTGCATCGTACCTTCTACATTGATACGATGTGCATCTTCGCTTGATACTTCCGCCTTGGATGAAAGCGAAGCTGCCAGGTGAAAGATAATGTCGAAATCGATATCGTAAAATGTCTTGATCTTATATACCAGATCCCCTTGTGCATGCTGAGCTGAGATGGCTTTGATGCTATCAGGCAACGGCGCGAGATCTGCTGTTACGATGCGATAACCTCCCTGTTTTGCCAGGCCTTGAACAAGAGCCTGACCAATCTCGCCGCACGCACCCGTCACAAGCACAAGCTTTTCGGTCATGGATTCTCCTAGTGTGCTACAGGTGCCGCGTTAATCTTCGGGTGATCATTCCGGTTTATTTCCTGCATCAGGTACAATCAAGTCCCGAAACGAATGCTTGTCCACGGGACGGCTGCGCTTGTAGCGATAGAATGTTTGCGAGATAATTTTACAACACCTTGCCAAAATTTCTTCACGAAGATTGTCACCATTCTTGTATGAGACTATTAGGTCAATTGTCATTGCGAGGAGTGAAACAACGAAGCAATCTCCGCCTTTGCGCGGGGATTGCTTCGTTGGCCTTCGCCCTCCTCGTAATCCCATTTCTCTTCGTCGCCTGCCTGCCATTGGACTCGACTCTTTTAACCGCGACGCCTCCACCCACTGACGCGCCAACTCAGACGCCTACGATAGTCTGGTTCCCTCCATCAGCGACCCCTACACTGTTAGCGGTTCCCACCTATACCGGGACGCCTGAGATGAGTCCTGGCATTGGGGCAGTGACTCTCAGCGACAATTTCTCAGACAAGTCAGTTTGGGATACTGCTGCCTCAGAGAACGGCAGTGCAACGATCACCCGCAACCGCCTGACATTAACTGTGCAGGACGGCTACTATCTATCAAGCATGCGCCGCGAACTCCCGCTCAGTGACTTCTACGCGGAGATCACCGCGCATCCCAGTTTGTGCCGCGGGGAGGACAATTACGGCCTCATTGTGCGCGGTATTGGCAGCTATTTTTACCGGTTTGTATTAGCCTGCAACGGACAGATCCGCGCCGAACGGATCAACGGCGATACCAAGCTGCCCATTCATGAACCGGTTGCGAGCGGAGATGCACCCGGCGCGCCGGGCGAAGTCCGCATTGGGATGTGGGCAGTGGAGGGCGAGATGAGATTATTCCTCAACGGACGTTTTCAGTTCAGTGTGACGGAAAAAAGTTTCCCCAGCGGGGCACTTGGAGTCTACGTGCGCTCGACAGGCAATACACCGGTGACAGTCACATTTTCTGAGCTGGAAATATATGAGGTGAATTACGTGCTACCTACCGAAACACCGATCCCGACGCCAGTGCCCTGACGATTTGTGATTGACGATTGGCGATTTACGAATTACGGTTTTCGATTTACGATTAACCCATGTCCTCCAACAAACTGAACAATCTCGATTCGAAGGCCTGGCTGAAATTCCAGAAATCGTGGTTTGTCCATAACCCTCCGCCGCGCAAGAAGGGAGTGTTGGTACATCCCGCCAAATTCCCTGAAACGCTGGCGCAGGAATTCATTGAGTTCTTCACCAAACAAGGGGAAACTGTTCTCGATCCCATGGCGGGGACCGGATCGGCTCTCGTCGCGGCATTGCGCGCAGGACGAAATTCTTACGGTGTTGAGTTGAATCCGAAATATGCAGAGATCGCGCAACAGATCATCGCGGAAGAAAGAAATAGTCTTGGTGAAAAAGTCGAAGGTCTAACGTCAAAGGTCATTCATGGCGATGCTGCCCAAATCATCAATTACCAATTACCCATTATTGATTATGTTCTCACTTCGCCTCCCTACTGGGACATGCTCCATGCCAAAGGGGCAGAGACTCAAAAGAAGCGCCGCGCCGCTGCGGAGTTGGATGTCCATTATTCGGATGACCCCAGTGATCTGGGAAACATCAGCAACTACGAGGAGTTTCTCGAGAAGCTGGTGAACATTTACAAGGGACTGAAACCCATATTATGCGAGAAAGCCTATCTCACGATCATCGTGAAGAATGTGAAGAAGGGCGGGAAGATTTATCCGCTGGCATGGGACATTGCCCGCGAACTTGGGAAGACTTACACATTGAAGGATGAACGCCTCTGGTTGCAAGACAATTTAAGACTTGCACCTTATGGACTCGGGTCCGCGTGGGTGAGCAATACGTTCCATCACTATTGTTTGCAGTTCAGGAATGAATTATGAATCAACAACCTCAAGTTGGAGTGGCAATTATTATCACCAAAGGTGATCAGGTGCTCCTGATGAAGCGCAAGGGACCCCATGGTCACGGGACCTGGTCCACGCCGGGCGGACATTTGGATTTTGGGGAAACGCCCGAGGTATGCGCGGCACGCGAGGCAAAGGAAGAAGTAGGGCTGGATGTCGTTGATATTCGATTTCGGGCTGTTACAAATGATATATTTGAGGAAGAGGGAAAACATTACATAACCATCTGGATGGATGGAAAATCGTCAGGCGAACCAATCATCGCGGCCGAGGAAGAAGTGGCAGAGATTGGATGGTTTGCATGGAACTCTTTACCTCAACCCTTATTTTTGACTTTGGAAAACCTGCTCAAAGAGAATAGTTATCCGCCAAAATAAATCATAGAATGATCTCCGCTTCTGATCTTCTCCACCTCCCCTACACCCGCGACCTCACCGAGGGTGGAATTGCCTACGCGCTGCACTCATTGCCTTACGCCTACAATCGGATAGACGGTTCGCCGTATGATCGTCTTCGTCGCATTGTGGCGAGTGCGGCAGTGGAGCTTGCATTTCGACGTTACCTCTCTGAACAGAATATTCCCTTCGAGGTGAAGAGCGCGCCACCATTCACCGGACATGATCGCTATGATGTCTTGCTTGGTGGTTGGCGATGTGAAATCAAGTCATTTCTCATCAACCATCGTGACCGCATCTCAGAAATGCGGCGCAATCCGCAAATCGTATTGGGAGCGCCTGCGCTTGTTGCATCTGATCAACACGCAGGGGACGGACATTCGCAGCATGATCTGTATCTCTTTGCGTTTCTTTCTGGTCTAACCACCACAACACAGAGTGGTTTGCAAAAAGTGATTGAAGCGAAACAACCGTATCATCTAGTCCATGTGATGCCTGAGGCGTGGAATCGCCCATCGAGATGGAATCCGCTTGGGCGGCTGGCTTTGAAGTCAGAGGCTGAGGCGAGGGTAACGCTTGAAATCGGCGGGCAGGATGATGGGCGCGAGATGCAATCCTGTGTCGTGGAACTCCCGCCGCGGACGCGGGTCGAAATCCAAAGCGGATTCTTTTCCCTGTCATATATCCACGTCAAATCCAATCCGAATGCACGCATCGGAATCCACAGTCCGATTCGCAAGGAAACTCATCTCATCGGCGCGTTGGATTGGGGTAATATATGGGTATACGGCATAGATGTGTTGCTGGCGGGTTATATCGCACGTGAAGAGTTCAGCCGCCGCGCAAGTTTTATCCAGGCGGGCTCGCACATCTTCCCATACAATGAAACTCACGTAAAAAATCTGGCTGTGCCCATGTCTGATCTTAAACCACTCTCCGAACTCTTTGAGCGCGGGAAGCTATGGTCGTCGCAGATGACGGCTTGAATACATAAGATTTAGAGTTAAGGAATGTATGAAAATAAAACGAATTGCTTTTGGATTTTTGATCTTATCCCTGCTGGCGTGCAATTTTGTGACGCAGATGGTCTTCCCGCCTACCGCCACGCCAACTGCGACAGCTACCGTCACCGCTTCCCCCACCTCGACACCTACGCCCCTCATACCGGCCTTTATCCCGCCTGAATGTGCGGCTGTCCCACTCGCGACCGTTCCGCCTGAGCTCGCGCTGCAAGCCACGCCGGACTTTCAAATCCCTGAGGTTTCACAGGATGAACAACTGAGCATACTTGGTGAACTTGGAAACATTGTTCGAGATATCTATGTTTACACGGACTTTAATGGGAGGGACTGGAATGAGATCGAAGCGAGATACCGGACTAAGATCGAGGCTGGTCTGGATACGCAATCCTTCTATGATGAAGTGTCTGCAATGATCGAAGAGCTGGGCGATGAACATTCCTTCTTCCTGTCGCCGGTAGAGGTAGCAGAAGCCGAGGCAGAGTTAAGAGGCGACATCGAGTTCGTGGGCGTGGGGATTTACGGGCAACCTGACTTTGAACGGGGACGCATGATCGTGATTTCAACCTTCCCCGGTTCGGCTGCTGAATATGGAGGGGTACAACATCACGACAGCATTCTGCTCGTGGATGGACGGCCGATTGCAGATGAACCTGGTAATCGCTTGCGCGGACCTCAGTGTTCTGCCGTCGTGCTGACGGTGCAATCACCCGGAGAGGGACCGCGCGATGTGATGCTCATCCGCTTTGCCATTCAGGGAAATGTCCCAATTGATGCGCGTCTCGTCGCGACCACAGATGGCTCAAAGATCGGCTACATCTTCATTCCATCGTTTTTCGATGAGACAATCCCTGAGCAGATCAAGAACGCGCTGAACGAGTTCGGCCCGCTGGATGGCTTGATCCTGGATGTACGCATGAATGGCGGCGGAAGCAGCAGTGTTACGTATCCCATCCTTGAATATTTTGTCGATGGCGAGCTGGGTCAATTTGTCAGCCGCGGTTCTTCACGACCTCTTGAAATCAGAGCAAATGAAATCCAGAATTCGCAGACCGTTCCGCTGATCATTATGGTCAGCCAGGATACAGTCAGTTTCGGTGAGATCTTTGCCGGCGTGTTGAAGGATGCCGGGCGGGCCCAAATTGTCGGTGAGACGAGCCTCGGCAACGTGGAAGTCCTGCACGGCTATGACTTTGAAGATGGGTCGCAAATATGGCTCGCCGCAGAGACATTCCATTCGGCTTTCTCGGATACGAATTGGGAAGAGACAGGCATAGTCCCCGATGTCCAGGCGTTTGCCGAGTGGGATACATTCTATTTTGAGACCGATCCATCCATTGCGGCCGCAATCAATCTCTTGGGTCATCAGTGATGATGACCTTATTTTTTGAGTATTGCGGAGACACAAATACCATCGCGTTTAGGCTTTTTCCTACCAGAAATGGAAAAGCCAGAATTCTACTGGCAGGATTTCAGAATCTTATTAGTAGAGTTTGGAAATTCTTCTAGAGAGTTTTGGAATCCTACCAGTAGAGTTGCAAAACCCTACTCATAGAATTTCGCAATCCTATTAGTAGAGTTTGGAATTGCACTATGTTATCTCGCTCATACGGCCGTTCCTCATGAAGCATACCCGAAGGGTGCGGCGGCTGGCGCTTGAGGAAAACCATTTAACACGAGGACACGAAGGATAAAAAGTAGACAGGTATACACGTACATAAGTAGACACATTGTTATATCTGTGTACTTGTTTACGTGTTTACCTGTCTACGTGATGCAAAGTTAATTTCTGCTCATCCAATTCTGGTACACTTTCCCGCATGTCGAAAAGAAACATCTTATTTATCGGAGTTGGCCTCCTGCTATTGGCAGTATTGGTATTACAAATTCCCGCCATTAACGGTCGCGTTGCGTGGCGTTATGAAGTGGCAAGGACCTACGTAAAGAATGTCCTCAATCCTGTTGGCGCAGTGCCAACCGCAATTCCCAACCCCACCAGCACAACAAGTCCTGCCAGCCCAACAGCACCTGTCACTCCCACTGCGGTCGTTGCAACACCCATCCCTGCCACGCCAACGCTTGCGCCGCCTCCGCAACAGGCGCGGCTTGGCTCTCCTCCGTATGAAAAGCAAGCCCCGAACAATTGTGGTCCTGCCGCGCTCTCCATGATGCTGCATATGTTCGGTTGGAGCGGTGACCAGAAGACAATTTCGGATGTCATCAAACCGGTCAACGGTGACCGCAACGTCAACCCGGAAGAGATGGCATATTGGGTGCACAATTACGCGGGCTGGCTCCGCATGGAATATCGCGTAGGCGGAGACCTCGAAACGCTCAAACGCCTGATCGCCGCGAACTATCCCGTGATCATTGAAGGCACCACATCCCTCAATCCTGATGATACCGGCTGGCCCGACGATGATCTCTGGGCTGCACATTATCTGCTCCTCACCGGATACGATGACGTGACCCAAACATTCATTGCCCAGGATCCATATCGCGGGCCCGATCAAAGCATTTCCTATGAACAGCTGGAAGCGGAATGGAAGCCGTTCAACTATGTATATCTGGTCGTGTTTCTTCCCGAACGGGAAGGGGAGATCCAGACCCTGCTCGGCTCAAACTGGGATCCGGGCCTGAATCGGCTAAACGCGTTAGCCATCGCTGAGGCTGCCACCGCGAAAGACTCCTCGGACGCGTTCGCGTGGTTTAATGTTGGCAGTAATCTTATCTATTTCGAACGATATGACGAAGCCAACACGGCATATGATAAGGCCCGTGAACTGGTCCTGCCGCAGCGGATGTTCCGCTACCAGTTCGGTCCATTCATCGCCAACTTCCAGGCGAACCGCACGGATGATCTCCTGGCTCTGACAGAGTATGCCTTGCAAAGAACAGAAATGTCTGAAGAGACATGGCTCTGGCACGGCTGGGCTTTATATCGCCAGGGGAATACCAACGGCGCAATTGAAGACTGGCGCAAGGCACTCTCGATCCACCCGGGCTATGAAGACGCATTATATGCGCTGAACTTTGTCGGCGCGACGCCATAGAAGATTTCTTGTAACGCGACATTCATGTCGCGTTACATCTTTTGTCATTATGAAAAAACTCATTCCAATCTTTCTATTCATCCTCACTGCTTGCACCGCGACGGAAATCCCTGTGATCGAGCCAACCTCCACATCGCTTCCAACAAGCATTCCTCCAACCGTGATTCCCACTTCCACAATTGAAACGATGATGCCAACTTTGCCACCAACAGATGAATTTGTGAATCAGCATGTTTCATCTATAGATGGCATGCCGCAAGTCTATATCCCTCAAGGTACATTTCACATGGGTGGCATGGATGTGCGCCGCGCGCCGAATGAGATCCCCGATCACGAGGTGACCCTCAACGCGTTCTGGATGGATCAACTGGAAGTGACGAACGCGATGTATGCCCTGTGTGTCAATGCAGGTGTATGCACACCACCTCAAAATTTCAAATCACAGAGGCGTCCTTCCTACTTCGACAACCCTGAGTTCAAGGATTATCCGGTTATCTATGTAACCTGGGGGCAAGCCAAAACCTATTGTGCATGGGCGGAACGGCGGTTACCAACGGAAGCAGAATGGGAACGCGCCGGGCGCGGCGATGACTTTCGCACATTTCCGTGGGGCGAAGACAAAGCCGATGGATTGCTCGCCAACTTCAATATGCTGGTCGGCGATACATCACGTGTAGGAACCTATCCAGCTGGCGCGAGTCCGTTTGGCATTCTGGATATGGCCGGCAACGTCGCGGAATGGGTCAACGATTTTTACAGTTTTAATTATTCTCTCCCAGAAAACATTTTCCCGACAAGCACCGGGACTGTAGTGAACCCAACCGGACCAGCCACAAGTTCAAGCTTGCAGCGTGTGGTGCGCGGCGGGAGCCTGGGCGACGCGGAGATCAATATCCGTGTTTCGAAGCGTTCCTCAGTGCTGGGATCAAACCTGAGCGCGGCGCCGGACTCCAGCGCGTATCTCGGCGATTTCTCTCCACGCATCGGCTTTCGCTGCGCGGCAAATGAATAAAAAACGTCCCGAAGGTTTGAACGGCTCAACAATTGTCTTTTGAGGAAACCTTCGAGACGTTTTAAATTGAAGAGGCTTGCGTTCTCAAAAGCGCAAGCCTCTTCGCATAAATGGTGAGAAGCACGATGAGATGCTCCTCCCAACACCCCCTCTTTCGAGTTTAGTCCTATGCTTTCTCAAGCACATAGTCATGACGCAAAAAAGCACAGATGGTTACACATGTGTTGTCATAAAAAGTTTTTTTCAACATCGCGTGTTTGGGCTCCAGTGCCACTGGCGAATTCGTGCATCTTCTTTTTACTTCATCCATATCGGTTACATGATATTCTTCATCCGCAGAACTGCTACGCTTGTCCACAGGACTGCTGCTTGTAATTGACTTTCCCTCTGCCCTATGATATTATGCCGACACAACCTAATAGCCCCACAAGGCGCTCTTATCCAGAGAGGCGGAGGGAACGGCCCTGCGATGCCTCGACAACCAGTTAGCTATGAGCTGTCAGCAATTAGCGTTTAGCCAAAAGCTGATGGCTGGTCGCTAAAAGCTAACCCGGTGCCAATTCCGACAGACGGATGTTCTGGGAGATGAGAGGGCTCCATGCATTACGCGTAAGTTGCCCTTTCAGTTCGTCTGAAGGGGCAATTTCATTTTCTAAAGGAGTTTCAACACAATGAGCAACACTTTCATGACAGCCCCAAAACTGATGTTCACATCGGAATCGGTCACCGAGGGACATCCCGACAAGCTCTGCGATCAAATCTCGGACGCAGTGCTGGATGCATGCCTCGAGCAGGATCCCATGTCACGCGTCGCCTGTGAAACCGCAACCAAGACAGGCTTCGTAGCTCTATTGGGCGAGATCACAACCAAGGCCTTTGTCAACTTCGATGAGTTGGCACGCAAGGTGATCCTGGAAATCGGTTATGACAACAGCGACAAGGGATTCGACGGCCATACCTGTGCTGTGCTGACAGCCATTGCCAGCCAGAGCCCAGACATCGCGCTTGGCGTTGACCACGCCATGGAAGATAAAAGCGGTGAAATGACTGATCAGGATATTGAACATGTTGGCGCAGGTGATCAGGGCATGATGTTCGGCTTTGCATGCAATGAAACGCCCACTCTCATGCCATTGCCCATCTATCTCGCACATAAGTTAATGCGTCGGCAGAGTGAACTGCGTCGAGGCGGAAGCATCTCATGGCTTCGTCCCGATGCGAAGAGCCAGGTCACAATTGAATATTCGTGTGGCAAGCCTGTGCGTGTCGACACCGTTCTCATCTCCACCCAGCATGCGCCGGATGTCTCTCACGCGGAAATTACTGAAGTCGTGACGGAACAAATCATCATGCCAACGTTACCGGAAGGTTTGGTGGATAAGGACCTCAAGGTTTATGTCAACCCGACGGGACGCTTTGTGGTGGGCGGCCCAATGGGCGATGCGGGTGTGACCGGACGCAAGATCATCGTGGATACCTATGGCGGCATGGGTCGGCATGGCGGCGGCGCGTTCAGCGGAAAAGACCCCACAAAGGTGGACCGCTCTGCAGCGTATGCGGCGCGTTATGTGGCAAAGAACATCGTTGCCGCGGGCATCGCCGAACGCGTGGAAGTGCAGGTGGCGTATGCCATTGGTGTCGCACACCCCCTTTCAGTGAACGTGGAAACCTTCGGTACAGCCAAGATCGCGGATGAATTGATCGCCGCGCTCATCAGCGAATTCTTTGACCTGCGCCCCGGCGCGATCATCCGTGACCTGGGCCTGCGCAAGCCCATTTACCAAAAGACGGCTGCCTACGGTCACTTTGGCCGCGACGATATCGAATTCCCCTGGGAACGAACCGATAAGGCAGAAGCTTTGAAGCAAGCTGCCGGACTGTAGAACGCATAAGGTAAACAAGTAATAAACAACAAAGCGCCCCTGAATTTTCAGAGGCGCTTTTTGCTTAAGACCTTCGGTCAATTTTCGGTGTGGTCAGGAGACCACCGCCGAACATGTGATTTATCTCAAGGAGCTCCAAGTGTCACAACCAACTGAGGAGGAGTAGTTCCCTGGCGGGATGAGAAGGTAACCCCATCATTGCTATCCGCGATCAAGGCAAGGGTATAGGTGCCATTTCCAGTCACCAGAGATGTCACATCATACTCCACCCAGGTAGCCGTTGCGATGACTCCTTTATTGTCGAACGCGCCGCTTAGCAAAGCCAGCTGTGTGTTCCAGTTGACTCCGCCCGCGCCTGATTCAATCCAATTACTGTCTGCCAGATACACGGCGGGGCCATTGGCTGTGCCATTTGTCGTGCAATAGACCCGCAGCTTTACTTTTTGGATCGCTCCGGTGATTCCACTTGTGGTAAAGCGGATATAGCTTATCTGTGCAGCACCGGCGCTGCCATCTGCCAGAAGCGTAGTAGCAGTACCATAGTTCGTTGTCGGAGAGGCTTCAGAGACACGTGCATCTGCTGCTGGTGTAAATGTCAGCGTATTCCCTGGAACACCCGCTGTTGCCGTGAACGTAGGTGTATAAGTTGGCGAAGGACTAGCTGTGGCAGTAGGCGTGTGTGTGAATGTTGCCGTAGGAGAGGGCGTCTGTGTTGGCGTATTGCCGGGAACAGCTGTCGGGGCGGTGCCAGAGGCGAGGAAATTGAAGGCATCCACATCATTTGCTGCTACTCCCCAAGTGCTGCCATCAAAGTACAGGCCTGGCGAATAGTTGCAGGCCGTTACGCCACCAAGCGAGGTTGCTGCACAGACAAATACATCTTCATCCGCTCCAAGGATGTTGTCGACTGAAAAATCTCCCTGGGTCGAGAGATAGATATTTCCGTTCACCACATCCAGCGCATCGATATCTTCGCTGCTCGTCTCCGCCAGACCCACATCCGATCCATCGAAGTACATTGACCACGTTCCGCTGGTAGTACTCCCAAGAGAAGTTTGAGTAAAAGCCAGTACATCTTCGTCTTTGCCTGTGGTCAGTCCGGGAACAGAGGGACTGCCATTCGTCGAAATCAACAAACGTCCATCGGGAAGCAGAGAAAGTGAATCGATATTCTCAGACGTTGTGCTGAGCCCAACATCGCTACCATCGAAATACATGCTAAACGTGCCGGCGGTGGTACTGCCCAGTGATGTGGCATCGAAGCGCAAAACATCCTGCGGCGTGGTGGCGATGCCATTGACGGTAACACTCACACTGAAGGACATCAGGATCGTATCGGCATCTAGAATGGAGAATGCGAAGAGGTCCGGAGTTCCCACTCCCACGTCTGAGCCATCAAAGAACAAGCTCCAGTTCGTGCCATCGAAGCGCAGAATATCTTCATCCGCTGAAGCTATACCACCAACTGTTTGACTACTTGTGAATGAAAGATAAAGAGGATTGTATGAATAAGGTGGTGTGGAGGTGGGCGTGTTCGTTGGTACAGTTGATGCTGGAACCATCTCTACAGCTTCTGCTGCCGCCTTCACCTGGTTACAATCATTTTGCGTAATACCCGTCGATCCGCCGATCAAATTCTGGCATCCCTGGACTAAGGCATAGTACAAATCATTGTAATTCGCGCCTGCTGTTAATAGATTTGCCTGCACTTCATAATAGACCGCGGCTGTCTTGTTTATGCCAATTGCTGTAATGGTTCTACCGTTAAATGTACCGCCATCTGTCATAAGATAGGCAGCTTTATTATTGACGCCGCTGTTGAAATGTACGCCGCCATTATCAGCCGACCCATTATAGTAGTATGGGCTGCTCATTTTATCGGGGTCACCATAGATAGTCGGGGTGCTCATACTGCGAATCGCGCCGATCGCGCTATCTTCTGCTATCAGCCATTTGACTGAAAGCGAGTCGTTCCCGGAGCCGTTGGTTTGATCGATAAATTCGCCCCACACGTCAGACAATGATTCATTTATCGCGCCGGATTGATAGGAGTAGATCAGTTTCGAGGTATATTGAGTGACACCATGGGTGATTTCATGTCCAACAACATCGTCCGCGGCCATGCCATCTCCATACACCATCTGCGAACCATTCCAGAATGCGTTTTGATAGCCAACGCCGTAATGCACTGTTGAGTTGATTGTGCCGCCCTGATTATTAAAGCTATTGCGCCCATGATGTGTGTTGTAGAAAACAAACGTATCCGCCGCGTAACCGTGTGCTTTGTCTGCATCTGGATTAGCGCCATTCGTGCAGATGGTTTTGGTTTGATCGCATAAGAAAGTTCCTGGAATCATTGCGCTGCCAGAAGCTGTATAAGTCCTTCTGCTGCCTGTTGAAGATGGAGAAACCGCCGTGGGAGAAGGGCCTGCTGTTGATGTTGGACCAGGCGTGCGTGAGGGACCGGGCCCGGGCGTGGAGGTCGAGGTAGGCGAGGGACCA
>Ga0105104_10002742_pt1 | contig 12731 bp, 13 predicted proteins | sample PPLLaktember2015_3_FD_87034 | JGI IMG/M metagenome (GOLD analysis project Ga0105104, IMG submission 87034) | Freshwater sediment microbial communities from Prairie Pothole Lake near Jamestown, North Dakota, USA - PPLs Lake P7 Core (6) Depth... | ecosystem: Environmental > Aquatic > Freshwater >...
CATCGGCATAACCATGCCGGTGGGGTAACTCGCGACCATCTGAGGCTTCAACTGCCACAGTTCTTCGAGTCGAGACATCATGGCTTCGATAGCTTCGGCCACTTTCTGATTGAAAGCGGTCTGCTCTTCGGTTGTGAGTTCGACAATCGCCGGAACTTCCTTGTGTTCGAAGGTGAATTGCTCGGAGCGTTTACTATCGTTGTTTACAAGGGTAACTTCCACCGTAGCGTTCTTTCCTTCGAGTGACACTGTAGCGTTTTCGAGGATGTTCACCTTGAGCCACGGCTTGTCTCGGCTGGCGCTGTAGCGATCCCGCCACTGATACTCGACCATTTTGGTTTGGCCGAAATAGTATGCGTGAACCTGGTCGAAGTAACCGCAGCCGCCGCTGTTCCCGTACTCGCTCCGGCTGGTGAGCCAGAGAAAAACATCGGGATTCGCGACAGCGATGGAACTCGAACCACCACCGCTCTTGAGAAGCTCCGTAATGAATGACTTGGCCTGATCGGAAACGGTCTGACCGGCTAACGCCGTGGCATACCGCTCTTCGTCGTGCAGTCTGTTCAGAACAATGCAAACTTCGCCGAGTTCCTTTTCGACTGACACCAACTCGCTCCGAAGCTCAGTGATGCCCGAAACTTCTTGCGGGACACCGTAGACTTCGATAAGTTTGGTGTGCGCATCGTCGAATTTTTTCGCCGGAATCTGATAGCATTGTTCTCGCCGACTGTTTTCTACCAGTTCGCCGAGATTGAGCTTGTCCATCGCATCGGTGTAATACCGCGGATTGTCGTCCGGGCAGCAGTAGTGACCGCTGTCGCCGCGATGAGTCAGATCGCAATTCTCAGCCAGTGCCAAGCGGATCAGCACGTCCGAAACTTTGGCGATGATTTCGCCAGTAACTACGCGCCATGCTTTGTACTCCGGCGACCATGTCGACACGCCTGGCTCCGGGCTGAAGCGTTTCTTCGATTCATCGAAGATGTTAATGCCGAAGGTTGCCAGTATGCGGATGGCGATGACGCTGACCACATCTTTGACCGCCTTTTCAATCTGCTTGCGGAGGTTGTCCTCTTTTTCCCGCAGATTGTGTACGCTCTGTTGCAGTTCTTTCGTATCCGTCGTCATTTCAGTTTCCTCATTTCCGATCCCATGTTTCAGGGATGTGGTTAGGGATTAGAAGTTGCTCCAGTTTATCCGCACCTCGCGGAGTCTGAAGAATAGCTACCAAGGTACCAAGCGATTCCTCGCCGTAATCCCGCAAAGCACAAGCATACCATCTGGCAGCAAGGGCTTTTTTTCTGCTTCCTGTTTGTTGTAACACAAGCGAGAAAGCGTTGGTGGGACTCTTTGCGGAGTTCACAAGGTTGAGCAATTCCGGATTTTTCCAAATTGCCTTGGAGCGAATCAGATATCCGACGAGCTCTACGGCATCGTCTTCATTTCTGATTTTCATACTGATATGCTCCTTTCCTGTCAAGGTACTTACATTTATATTATACATCTACCAGCTTCATTTGTCAATAGCTTTTGTAATTTGTAAAGAGGCCTAAAATAGAGGCTCCTTTTCCTTTTTATAGTGTGTACCTTATCTACTCTCAAAAAATAACAGACCTATGTCGACGCCTCGGCAGTGCACCGTAAAATCTTCTAGAATACCTTTACAAGGATTCAAGTCTAAAGTTTGAAACGCCAAGACACCGCAAAAATAAGGAATGAGTTTACGAATGACTATATTTTTGCAGGGTGCCGCTTTTCAAAGCGGCCTCGCAAAAGAAATTTCTTAACTTCTTTTTCTATTTGTTTGGATTTGGGAGACAGCCATATGGTATTTTTATCGCGTTTAAACCATGTCATCTGCCGCTTGGCATAATGACTTATTTCTTTTTGCAGCCTTTCAATCATTTCCTTTTTACTTATTTTTTTATCAAGAAAATCCGCCAGTGCTCCGTATTCCAAACCCATCTCTCGCATTCTCTTGAAAGTCAGACCTTGTGCATGAAGTTTTCGAGCCTCATTTATCATTCCGGACTTTATCCTTTTAATGAGCCGGATATTTATCCTGTTTTTCAGTTCTTCCTTGTCTATTTTTGTACCGATTTTTAAAGCCTCGTATTTTGCTTGTCCTGCGGAGCCTTGCGTATTCGGCGTAGCTTCTGCGAAGTTGGAGCGGAGCGGGGGAACTTGTCCTAATTTTTTAGCGATTTCAATTGCGCGGACAAGCCTTCTTGGATTTTTAGCATCAATGTTTTTTGCTCTTTGAGGGTCCAGTCTTTTTAAGATTTTAAACAATTCTTCGGCTGATTTCTTCTCCAATTGTTTTCGGAGCTTGGGATTAGGCGGGACTTGAGGAATCTGTTTATCGCCAAGCAAAGCATCAATATAAAAGCCCGTGCCTCCGCAAATAATCGGTAATTTTCCCGATTTAAGGATTTCTGCAATTGCTTTTTCTGTTAAAGAAAGATATTCGGAAACGGTAAAACGTCTTTTAGGGTTGGCGACATCAAGAAGGTAATGTTTTATGCCCCCCATCTCTTTTTTTGTTATCTTTCCGGTGCCTATATCCATTCCCTTATATACTTGTCGCGAATCGGCCGATATAATCTCTCCATTGAATTTTTTAGCCAAAGTTACGGCTATATCGCTCTTGCCGCTTGCAGTCGGTCCCAGAATAACCAAAATTTTATTTTTCTCTGACATAGGTGAATCTCGGTCCTTTGTAGCCGATTTCAGGTTTATCTACTTCTTCCAAAAACATTTTGACTGACCTTACCCACATAGTATTTGATCCCTCACCTTTAATTGGGTCAGGGTGATTATAAACAACCATTTTTTCTTGTGTTTCACTATCAAGGGCGATTCCGATCACCTCGACTTCCATTCCCTTGAAGTGTTTATAGATTCCTTTTTTGATTTCATTTTCCATTGTGCCGGAGGAGAGACTTGAACTCTCACCCCTTTCGAGACACGATTTTGAGTCGTGCGCGTCTACCATTCCGCCACTCCGGCATTGTAAAAATATACTCCGTATTTTTACCATAATGCCGGAGTGTCGGCCACCTCGCTTTGCTCAGATGTAAAGTAAAGCAGTTTACTTTTCATCCACTCCGGCATTGTAAAATATGCTTCGCATTTTACTATAACGCCGGAGTGTCGGCCACCTCGCTTCGTTCGGATAAAAAGCGAAGCAGTTCGCTTTTTATCTACTCCGGCTTTATGTAAAATATACCTTAAATTACATCAAAATCAAAATATGGTAAAATCTCTATACAAAGTGTAAAAATGAAAAAACTTATAGAGAACATTTCAATAAAACATATATTTGCAGGAATAGTTTTAGGCCTCTCTATAACCATGTTTTTGGAATATATGATTTATCTGATTTTCCAGAACTTTTGGTATCATCCCAAAATGTATTTTGGCTATCATATTCATCACAGCGTCTATGGACTCTTAATCATGGCTGTGGGAATGTTCTTATATACGAAACCGAGAGCTTTCTATCTTTTTATGGGACTTGGATTGGGAATCATCGTCGCACATACCTTAAATGATGGAAGATTGGTATTTATAGAATAATTTTATGTTAAAATATATCCGCAATGTCTAATACTTCGAATTTTTACCAAAACTCAATTTTCTGGATAGAAGTGGATAAAATCAAACCAAATCCGTTTCAGCCTCGGAGAGAGTTTGATGAGCAGGCACTGAGAGCCCTGGCTGACTCTATAAAGCAATACGGAGTACTTCAGGCTCTTGTGGTTACTCGCAAAGAAGTGATAAAAGAAGATGGTTTAGGTGTTGAATATGAGCTTATCGCCGGAGAACGCCGCCTAAGAGCTTCTAAAATTGCCGGACTATCTCAAGTGCCTGTGATTATCCGTACAGGAGAAGGAGATGATAACAGAGATGATTTAATGAAATTAGAATTGTCTATCATTGAGAATGTTCAAAGAGAAGACCTTAATCCAGTAGAACGAGCAAAAGCATTCAAAAAATTATCAGACCAGTTTGGATTTAAGCATCATCAAATTGCTCAAAAGATAGGCAAGAGCAGAGTTTATGTAACCAATACCATGCGTATTTTGGACCTGCCTGATGAAATTCTGATTGCCGTATCCGAAGGGAAGATAAATGAAGGACATACAAGGCCGCTTCTCATGCTTATCGACAGGCCGGAAGAGCAGAAAGTGCTTTTCCAGGATATTATTTTGCGAAAAATGAATGTGCGCGAGGCTGAACTGGCGGCCCGTAAAATTGCGATTGAAAGAGTCAGGAAATTTAATGCATCGCTTGACCCTGAGATTTGCGCGCTGGAAGAAAAATTCACCGAATCTTTGGGCACTAGAGTAAAGATAGAAAAGAAAGAGAGCGGAGGTAAACTCATGATTGAATTTTTCTCCAATGATGACTTACAGGATATTTTGGATATGCTTCAAAATGGCAAAGAGCATCCGCCAGAAAGTGGCCAGGAAGAAGAAATTAAGCCGATAGATGATAGAACGCCGGAAGAAATAAAAAAGGCGGAAGATACTCCTATTCCAGACGCTGCTGAAGCTATGCGGGACAAAGAAGAGGATTTATATTCAATCAAAAATTTTTCTATTTGATTGAAATCTTAATACGTTTTTTAGCAAAACTGGTCTTGACGTGGTCTAGCCATTTGCGGTTTGGATGGGCATTTTTGCCGGTAATGATTTCTATAATTTCACCGCCTCTTAAAACGGTGCTAATGGAAGAAAATTTGCCGTTAATCTTTGCACCCGACATCTTATCGCCAAGGTCGGAATGTATAGCATAAGCAAAATCAATGGCAGAAGAGCCAATCGGCAAATCAACCACGTCTCCTTTGGGGGTGAAAACGAATATTCTCTCACTCAAAAAATCTTTCTTTATTTCGTTCATGGAACGGGAAGTCATGGCCTCTAGCCAAGGAGTTATTTGTTTCTTATTTTTATCTCCGGCTTTATACAATGAATGGGAAGCGATACCATACTCCGCCTCCTCATGCATTTCTTCTGTCCGCATTTGTATCTCAACCAAATCTCCATCTCCGGTAAAGACGGTAGTGTGCATACTTTGATAGCCGTTAACTTTGGGAAAAGCGATATAATCCTTAATCCTGCCAGGCAAAGGTTTCCATGCGGCGTGGATAATGCCAAGCGCCTTATAACAGTCTTCCGTTTTTTCAACTATAATCCTCATTGCCAAGAGGTCATATATCTTCTCGATATCTTTTTTGTATTTCAAATATTTCTTATACAAACTATATAGTCCTTTGACTCTATAGTCGGAACGGAAATTGACGAAGCCGGCTCTCCCCAGTTCTTTCATGACCGATTTTCTGAATTTTTCCAATTTTTCCAATTTTTGACTGTAGCTTTTTTTGAAAATGGAAGATATTTCCTCAAAACCCTCTTTATTAACAAAAGGAAAAGAAAGGTCCTCGAGTTCGCGGGAGAGTTTCCTTATACCCAATCGGGTGGCTATAGGAGCGTAAATTTCCAAAGTTTCCATAGCAATGCGCCTCTGTTTCTCGGGCGGCACGAAAGACAGAGTCTGCATATTGTGCAGCCTGTCGCAGAGCTTTACTATAAGTACTCTTAAATCTTTTGATGTGGCAAAAAGAAGCTTGCGCAGTGATTCATTGTGCCGGTCAGACCCTCGATATTTTAATGCCCCAAGTTTGGAAACTCCTTCAACTATAAACAATATCTCTTTCCCGAATTCTTTCTCGACGGTTTCCGGTTTGGTGTTCGTATCCTCCAAAACATCATGCAATAGCCCTGCCGCTACGGACGTCGCGTCCATGCCAATCTCGGCAATATTTTTGGCAGTCTCGTATAAATGAGTCAGATATGGTTCGCCATTTAATCTCCTGTGTCCTTCGTGGTTAACTTTTGCAAAATGATAAGCCTTTTTAACAAGCTCTTTTTCTTCTTCGCTTGCTTTTGTTAAAAGGGATATTAAATTGTCTAAGTCTTTTTCCATTTTCTTCTGCCGGTTTTTTTAGGTTCTTTTAAGATTTCTAAAGCTCGCTCAAGGGTTATTGTGTAAACATCATCGGTCCTGCCCGAATGACCATTCGGTCGGGCGGGTTTAAGTGAGCGAAAGTCTTTTTGATGGACGATATACGGGCCAAAGCGTCCGATGTTAGCGCTAATCATTTCTTTGGTTTCCGGATGAATGCCTAATTCTCTCGGCAGGCTTAAGTATTTTAGCGCTTCTTCCAAAGTAACAGTTTTGGGGTCTTTTTCCTTAGGTATTGATGACCTTCTCGGTTTTTTATTTTCTTTGTCTTTCGTACCAAGTTGCACGTAAGGTCCAAATCTCCCATCCATTATATAGACGGGAAGTCCTGTTGCCGGGTCAGTGCCTATTGCTTCCGCTTCCTTCACTTCGGAGCCGTCTATATTTCTCATCCCTTTGCAATCAGGAAATTTCTCGCAACTTAAAAATTTACCGCTCTTTCCGAGTTTGACTACCATAGCGGAGCCGCAAGCCGGGCATTTTAATTTAGGGTCAGCATCTCCCAAGGTCGTAAGTTTGGCTATCTTTTCTTTTTCTTTCACGTCCCGCAAGAAAGGTTTGTAAAATTCTTTAAGAGTCGGTTCATATTCTCTTTTGCCTTCTGCGATTTGGTCCAGTTCGTCTTCCATCTCAGCGGTGAAAGTATCACTGATATAATTTTCAAAATTATTTTCCAGAAAAGTGGAGACGACGTCGCCAGTATCAGTCGGCTTTAGCGTCCGTCCGTCCTTTTCTACATAACCTCTTTCTACTATAGTGCCAATGATAGAAGCATAAGTAGACGGGCGGCCGATGCCTCTTTTTTCCAGTTCTTTAATGAGTCCTGCTTCGCTATAACGGTTTGGCGGTTCTGTCTGTTTTTCTTCATTATTAAGGTTAACCAGAGAGAGCGGTTCATCTTCTTTAACCTTTGGAAGTACTACATCTTCTCCTTTGGCCTCAGGGTCAGCTAAAAGCCAGCCGCTATTTATGACTCTCGAACCATTGGCAATAAAATCCGGAATCTTTTCATCTTTAACATTGGCAACTATTTTAGTTCTCATGAGTTCAGCGTCTTTCATCTGGCTCGCGACGGCTCTTTGCCAGATCAATTGATATAATCTTTTCTGGTCATCGCTGGCGCCTGCAATATTTTTATCAAAATGGGTAGGTCTGATGGCCTCATGGGCTTCCTGAGCATTTTTAGATTTGGTCTTATAAGTGCGGAATTGATGCAAATCGGCTCCGAATTTGCTTGATACGACTCCTTTTATTTGTCCTAACGCGACAGAAGCCATGTTCAAACTATCGGTGCGCATGTAAGTAATATGCCCCGCTTCATAAAGCTTTTGCGCTGCTGCCATCGTGCGCTTAGGAGAAAATCCGAGCCGGGTTGAAGCTGTCTGCTGCAAAGTAGAGGTGATAAATGGCGGTCTTGGCGCTCGATTAGCTTTTGTTTCCGCAATTTCTTTGACAGACCATTTTCCATTTTTAGCCGAATTATAAATTTTATCCGCTTCTTCTTTCGTCTTAGGCTCTTTTTCACAAAAAGCAGTGAAATTTTCTTTATTTTTTGTTTCAAGATTTGCTGAAATAACGAAAAAAGTTTCAGGTTTAAAGGCGCGAATTTCTCTTTCTCTCTCCATAAGAATCCGCAAGGCGGGGGACTGAACTCTGCCCGCCGAAAGCCCGTATCTGACTTTTTTCCAGATTAAACCGGATAGGTCATATCCTACCAATCTGTCCAGAACTCTTCTGGCTTCCTGGGCTTTTCTCAGATTTTGGTCAATATGGCGGGGATGTTCCAATGCTTCCTCGATAGCTTCTTTGGTAATCTCGTGGTATGTAACCCTTTTGGGCTTGTTGTCTGAATCATTTTTAATGAGTTCGCTATGTGCCAGGCAATGGCTTCGCCTTCCCGGTCGGGGTCGGTTGCCAATAGCACTTCATCAGCTTTCTTAGCCAGTCTTTTTATTTCCGCTACCACTTTTTCTTTTCCTTTTGAAATTTCGTAACGAGGAATAAAGCCGCCTTCTATATCGATGGCCGTTTTGTTTGATTTTGGCAAATCGCGAATATGTCCGACAGACGCGACTACCTCGTAATCTTTCCCGATGTATTTACTGATAGTCTTTGCTTTGGCTGGCGATTCTACAATTAATAATTTCATATATACGAAGTAACGAATAAGTTAACGAATTGCTACGAATAAGTAAAGAATATGTTATACAGGTGAAAAATGCAAAATTGAAACAGATTCTAATAAATTCCGTCTTATATTTTTATGAAGAAAACTGAAATTCTTTCCCAACAGGAGATAAACGAAGCTCTGACAAATCTACCCGGCTGGGAACAAAAAGGCGATAAAATAAGCAAGCAATTCGAATTTGCTGATTTTATGAATGCTCTCAATTTTATCGTTTTGCTCTCGCCGTTTTTTGAGGAAATGGACCATCATCCTGACATTCATATTTTTTACAATAAGATTCTCTTTGAATTGCAGAGGTTTGACGTGGGAGGGAAAATTACAAATAAAGACATTGATATGGCATATCATATCGAGAAAAGTGCAGGCGGATGGAAAGAAAAGGATAAAGCCTGAAATTTTTTCAATAAAAAACCGCTTTGCGAGTTTGCAAATCAGAGATGATTTGCAAACTCGCTAGCGAGACTGTCAGCGGGAAATTCGTCGGTTTCCACGGGCAGCTGATCGAATCATTCCATTCATCGTTTGGTGTAGCCCTGCCGGATTTTTCCTGAGTGCATAGAAGAACAGACCGACAACGAGAATCAAGGGAAGCAAAAGAGCAATTCCGAAATGCATGTCAGTTCCTCCTTTGGAGGAGGATTGCATAAAAATTTTTTTCTGTCAAATAAGAAATTTTTTATAAAATGAAAACTGCCTCGAGGCGGTTTGCATTGCATCTCTGCTTTGCAAACTGCCTCGAGAGCAGTTAATTCTTGAGGAGGTGGTCCTCAGGCTTGTCTGAACTGGTGTACCCGTTTCCGTTGGCCGCTCGGACAGCTTGTGTCCACGCCTTTGTGGCGTCCTCTAGAACTTGATTGGCCGCGTCCACGGCTTCCAGATCCTTTCGGGCTTGGACTAAGTCTGCAGCGGGGCCGCCGGAGTACTTGGAAACGAGTTTGTTCACTTCCTGTTTAGCGGATACGAGCTTCGAAGCAAATTCTTTCAAACATGCCCCGACGATGGCTTTCTCAATCTGCCATCGCCCGTTGTTCTTCTTCTCCGGTTCGAAACCAAAGATATCCTTGAAGTGCGGTAGCATTTGTGAAGTCTGTTCCACTTTTTTATCCTCCAAAAGAGGAAGTTTTAGAAAAATCACTCGATTTTCCCCATCCCTCCCCATTCCACTTTCTATTTTAATTATAGCATACTCAATTAAAAAAAGCAAGTATTTGTCAAGAAAGCCTTATTTCTCCGAGGGTTTCTTTTATCAGGCCTTTGAGTTCCAGAAGAGAAAGAAGAGTTTGAGCTTCTCCGACAGGAATTTGATGTTCGATATTAACTTGGCGCAGAATTTCATCGCGAGGGAGCGGTTCTATCAGAAGATTTATAATAAGCATTTCTTTTTCCGAACAATCAAAATACTTTTCTTCATTATTTTGAATATTATCTTCGACTTTTTCCAAATGAAGAGCTTCTAGAATATCATCGCTGTCTCGAATAGGCACTGCACCCAGCCTTATTAGCATATGTGGCCCTTGGCTCGTGGTATTAAAGATATTACCAGGGACAGTGAGCACGTCTCTATTATATTCAGTAGCCAACCTGGCGGTAATTAACGTGCCCGATTTTTTCTCCGCTTCTATGACTAAAGTAGCATTGCTTATGCCTGCCATAATCCTATTTCTTTGTGGAAAGCTCCATTGGGTAGCCTTAAATTCAGGATTAAATTCGCTGAGCAGTGTTCCGCCATTATCTATAATTTCTTGAGCCAGACGAGTGTGCGATTGGGGGTACAAAACTTCCAGAGAAAGACCAGAACCAGGAATAGCAATAGTAGGTAAATTATTTTTTAAAGCAGCCCTATGAGCGATTGAGTCAATTCCTAGAGCCAGTCCCGAGATAACAGTTATAGGATAGCCGCGGAGACCTTCTATAAGAGTTTCTGTCGCCTCTTTGCCATAGCTGGTATTTTTGCGTGCGCCGACTATGCAAAGTAATTTTCTTTTCCAATCTGGCACTTTCCCGGCATAAAAAAGCTTTTCTGGTATCTGGTTTATCTCTTTGAGAAGCGGCGGCCAGTCTCTTTGCTCGAGTTTATTGATTTTGTAGCTCATTTTGTTGTTAACTTCACATTCAGTATAACATCTGGTACTATGGTTTTATAAGCTTTATAAAGTTGTAATTTTCAATTTATTTATGTTAGATATCAAATTCATAAGGGAAAATGCCGGGTTGATCCAAGAAGGCGCAAAGAAAAAGCGCATCAATTTTGACGTTCAGAAACTTCTTGAAGTAGATGACAAGAGAAAAGCGCTGACTCAAAATTTTGAAGAGAAAAGAGCCAAGCAAAATAAGGTAAGCGAAGAAGTCGCCAAAGCAGGACAAGCGGGCAACAAGGCAGAAAAAGAAAAACTCATAGAAGAAATGCAGCCTCTGAAGGAAGAGATGCAAAAATTAGACGAAGAATTGAAAGAAGTAACTCAGGAGTGGCAGAAACTAATGGTCTCGGTACCCAATATTCCGGATATGTCAGTACCGGATGGAAATGACGATAGCGCCAATGTGGAAGTAAAGAAATGGGGAGAAATTCCAAAATTTGATTTTACACCGAAAGACCACATTGAACTCATGGAAAAACTTGATTTGGCCGATTTCGAAACGGGAGCAAAAGTGGCCGGTTTCCGAGGATACTTTTTGAAAAATGAAGGAGCGGAATTGTGCTATGCCATATGGCAACTGACTGTCGATTTATTCAGAAAGAATCACTCTGATTATTCTATGATGATAGTACCATCTCTTGTCAGGAGAGAGACGCTTCTCGGCACGGGATATTTGCCACAAGGGGAAGATGATTTGTACAGGACACAAGACACCGATTATCTGGCTGGTACGGCCGAGGTGGCTACTATGAGCTATTTTGCCGATAAAGTCTTGGATAAAAAAGAATTGCCAGCCAAAAAGTTTGCTTTTTCTCCGGCGTTTAGGAGAGAAGCGGGCAGTTATAGCAAAGACACCAAAGGCCTTTACAGAGTGCATGAATTCATGAAATTCGAGCAGGTCATAATCTGCGAAGCCAGCCACGAAGAGAGTGTCAAGCACCACGAAGAGCTCCTTTCGAATGCGGAAGAAGTGGTACAGGCTCTCGGCTTGCCATATCATGTAGTTGTAAACTGCGGAGGAGACTTGGGACTTGGCCAAGTTAAAAAATACGATATAGAGACATGGATGCCGTCAAAAAACAAATACGGGGAAACTCATTCTTGTTCTTATTTTCATGATTTTCAGACTCGCCGGCTCAATATAAAATACAAAGATACTGACGGCAAACTGAAATTTGCTCATTCACTCAACAATACCGCTCTTGCTACACCCAGGATTTTGATTCAAGTACTGGAAAACAACCAGCAAGCTGATGGCTCGGTCATAATTCCAAAAGCCCTGAGGCCTTACATGGGAGGCAAAGATAAAATCTCTAAATAGATATGTTCACAGAAAGAAGATACATCAAAGCATCTTCTAGAATCGCTCAGAGACACAAAATCAGAAGATATGCCGGTTTGTTTTTGAAAATGATTTTACCGGTAGCTGTAATTATCGGGCTAGTTTTGCTTTTACGGGCAGATTTTTTACAAATCAAAGATTTTGAAGTAGCCGGAGCGGAAGGATTGAAGTCAGAAAGCATCAAAGATGCCGCTTTTGATTTTGCTACAGGAACCCGGCTATTTTTTATACCCAAATCAAATATTTTTCTTTTAGACAAAGCTAAATTAGCAGCAGTCCTCCTTTCAAAATTTGGAAGGCTCGAAAAAGTAAATATCAACAAACAATTTTTTAGCGAAAGCATCAAATTGTCACTTACTGAAAGAAAGGCAGATTTTTTGTGGTGCTCTTCAAAGGATGACTGTTATTTTATGACCAAAGACGGTTTGGTATTTGAAAAGATTTCAGTTTCTCAACTAAGCCAAGCTGACAATAAGATTATATTCGAAGGGGTATTGGAAGAAAACCCGCTTATGAAAAATTTTGCTGCTCCGGAAGAGATGCAAAATTATCTAAGATTGGTTGAAATTTTTAAGAGCAGCGGATTCGATATTACTTCTATAAGCATTGAATCGAAAGATAAAGGGGTAGCTAAATCAAGTATCGGAGAGATTATATTCAGTCCGGAGGAGGATTTATCCAAGACAGCGCAAAATGCCGTTCTTTTGATAAATGAAGTCAAAGGAAAAAATGCTTCTAGCCGTTTTCAATATATAGATGCCCGCTTTGGCAATAAGATTTTTTATAAACTATTGACTAAATAATTTTTTTTGATATAGAATGACAATAGGTCTGTAATGTTCTAAACAAATCGGCATCATATTGCAAAGGAGGCGATATGGATAAGTTTTGGGAACACTCCGGTTATGCATTGCTTTGGGCTATTTTCTGGGGGTGGATGGACTATGTCTTATATCTCATCCTCTGCAAGCCAGGATATGAGAATTGGATTTTTTGGAAATTCTTTTACCTGGTCGTAATAGCAAGCGCGTGC
>Ga0105104_10002743_pt1 | contig 12729 bp, 14 predicted proteins | sample PPLLaktember2015_3_FD_87034 | JGI IMG/M metagenome (GOLD analysis project Ga0105104, IMG submission 87034) | Freshwater sediment microbial communities from Prairie Pothole Lake near Jamestown, North Dakota, USA - PPLs Lake P7 Core (6) Depth... | ecosystem: Environmental > Aquatic > Freshwater >...
GGGAGTGTCACGCGAGTGTCACGCCTGTACCACGGAGGATAAAATGGCTAAACACGGAAAGAAATACAAAGCCGCTCTGGCTAAGGTGGATCTGAACAAGGAATATTCCCCGCGCGAAGCGGTCGCTCTCGCCAAGGAAACCAGCATCACCAAATTTGATTCGACAGTGGAAGTTCACATGCGCACGGCCCTCGATCCGCGTCAGGCGGACCAGCAGGTGCGTGATGTGGTCGTTTTGCCGCACGGTCTGGGCAAGACGGTCCGCGTATTGGTCTTTGCACAGGGCGAAGGCGCGGCCGCGGCCCGTTCGGCCGGAGCTGACCTCGTGGCGGATGACGATGAAACGCTGAAGAAGATCGAAGGCGGCATGCTGGATTTCGATGTCGCCATCGCCACGCCCGATGCGATGGGTAAGGTCGGTCGCCTGGGACGCGTGCTCGGTCCGCGCGGGCTGATGCCGAATCCGAAGGCCGGGACCGTCGTCGCTGCGAATGACCTGCCCCGGGCGATCAAGGAAGCAAAGGCCGGGCGTGTCGAGTTCCGCCTCGATAAGACCGCCAATATCCACGTCTCTGTCGGCAAGGCCTCGTTTGCCGCGGATCAGCTCCTCGACAACTTCGCGGCGCTGATGGATGCGGTCCACAAGGCCCGTCCTTCCGGTGCGAAAGGCGAGTACATCAAACGTATTACCCTGACCACGACGATGGGTCCTGGGATCAAAGTGAATCCCAGCGACACTTTCAAATTGGAAGGAATCGAGTAAAATAGCTCGGTAGTTCCTGCAAGCCACTTCGCCAATGAAGGCGGGTGTCTCTCGGGTCTCGATACGCCCTTCGGGCTACTCGACCAGCGAGAGGCTTAATTTCCTGCTCAGGTGAGGACCCAAGCATATTCCCCCTCCTTTTGGGGTTTGCCTAAAGTCTTTGCCTGTAAAGTGGCAAAGACTTTTTGATTGAAAGGAGGTGAATGTCCTTTGGCAATAACAAAAGAACGTAAAGACGAGGCTCTGGCTCAGTATGCAGACTGGATGAAGCGCAGTCAGGCAGTGATCCTTGTGGAATATACCGGCGTGAAGATGAAAGATCTGGATAACATTCGCGCCAAAGTCCGCGAATCAGGCGGCGAGTTCCACATTGTGAAGAATACACTGGCGCGGCGTGCCTTTGCAGATAGTGGAATGCAGTTTCCGAGTGATTATCTGGTAAAGAGTACGGCCGTCTCTTTTGCCTTCTCTGATCCCGCTTTGACCGCCAAGGCCCTGACCGAGGCCACAAAAGGCAATGAATTCGTGAAAGTAAAAGGCGGATTCATGAGCGGCCAGGCTTTGAATGCCGCCCAGGTCAAGGCGCTGGCTGATATGCCGCCGCTGCCTGCCGTCCGGGCCCAGCTGCTCGGCGTCCTGCAGGCCCCGGCCGGCAAACTGGTCCGCACGATTGCCGAACCCGCCCGCGGTTTGGCTGCTGTCTTCAAGGCTTTCTCAGAGAAAGCCGCTGCCGCGGCGTAGTCGGCTTGAACATTACGCAATCAAACTCAAAAATTATCTCAGTTAGTCAGGAGTAACTATACAATGGCTGGAAATCTCGATCAAATTGTGGACCAACTTTCCACACTGTCCGTCCTCGAGGCGGCTGAACTGGTAAAGAAACTGGAAGAGAAGTGGGGCGTTTCCGCCGCCGCGCCGGTAGCGATGGCTGCCATGCCCGGCGCTGCCGCCGCGGCTGAACCCGTCGAGGAGAAGACTGAATTCGACGTGGTCATCAAGGATGCCGGCGCCAAGAAGATCGACGTCATCAAGGTCATCCGCCAGCTGACCAGCCTGGGTCTCGGCGAAGCCAAGACTCTGGCCGAAACGGCCGGCGGCAAGGTTCTGACCGGTGTAGGCAAGGACGCTGCCATGGAAGCCAAGAAGAGGCTCGAAGAAGCCGGCGCGTCTGTCGAACTCGCCTAATCAGCTTTAAACTCGCAAAAAGACGGTCTGCAAAGACCGTCTTTTTTGTTAAGTGAGCGGGTAGTACCAATTTCTCATTGGCGGGGGTTGACTCCCGGCCGGAGAGTCCCTATAATGGCGCAATCTGGTCTGACCACCATACCACGAGATGACTATGAAAATAGAAAAAATTTCCCACAAAACCCTGGCAGAAACGGCGGCTGGCAAGCTGGCAGCCTCCTTGTTGGACGGCAGCCTGGCGCAGGGAGCACAGCTTCCGCCAGAGCGCGAACTGATGAATCAACTGGGAATCAGCCGCGCGACCCTGCGAGAGGCGTTAAAAGCCATGGAAGAGAACAATTTGATCGAGTCGCGACCGAACGTGGGCTGGTTCGCGCGCAAGATCGACGAGTCGAACATCGCCCAGGCCAAGGAACTGGCCCGGGGCGAGACGGGGAGTCAGTCCCCTCGTTCGGCGACGAACGAACCGCTGACGGGGCCGCGCCGCATCCCGGTCGCGCCCGAGAAGCCCATCCACATCCCCAATCTGCAGACGGACCGCCTCGGCACCTTCGAGTTCATCTCGTGGTGGGAGCGCGAGAAAGTCCAGCAGGCCAAGGTGCTCGTGATCGGGGCCGGCGCGCTCGGCAACGAAGTGATCAAGAACCTGGCTCTGATGGGCGTGGGCAACATCTTTATCATCGATTTTGACAAGATCGAGGCTGCCAACCTCAGCCGCTCCGTATTGTTCCGCGAAGGTGACAACAATCGCGGCAAAGCGGAAGTGGTTGCGGCAAGGGCGAAATCCATCAACCCGAACGTCCATATCCAGTATCTGAATGCCGATGTGACCACCGGTCTCGGGCTGGGGATCATCCGCCGCATGGATGCCATTATCGGCTGCCTGGATAACCGCGAGGCTCGTCTGGCGGTCAACCGCTTTTGCTACTGGATGAACAAACCCTGGGTGGATGGCGCGATCCAGGAGCTGCTTGGACTGATGCGTGTGTTCAAGCCGGGCGAGGGCGCCTGTTACGAATGCACCCTGACCGAACAGGCTCTGCGGGATCTGTCCCTGCGCTACTCCTGCCAGCTGCTCGCCCGCCAGAATGTCCTGCTTGGGAAGGTTCCCACGACGCCGACCATCGCCTCGATCATCGGCGGGATGCAGTCCCAGGAAGCACTCAAACTGATCCATGACATGCACGTTGATCCTGGCAAGGTCACGCACTTCAACGGCCTGACAAATGTTATGCATACGACGGCCTACGTGCCGCGCGAAGACTGTGAGAGCCACTGGACGTACGGTGAAATCACCGAACTGCCCGCCCGGGCCGAGCGGACCACCCTGCAGGATCTGCTGCGGATCGCCCGGGCCGACCTGGGAGAGCATGCCGTGATCGAATTGGACCAGGAATTGATCACTTCGCTGGAATGCCCGAATTGCCATACCGTCGAACAGGTGCTCGCGCCGATGAGCGCGGTGACCTTCGAAGCGGGGCATTGCCCCACCTGCGGCATCCTGCGTGAGGCGCAGTTCACGCACGTGATCACCGGCGAGGAGAATTTCCTGCACCGGACGCTGAGCAGTGTCGGTGTGCCGGCATTACACATCCTGCGCGCACAAAATGGGGTGGAATATCGTTTTTATGAACTAACCGGAGACCTGCCGGATGCGCTGCATTTTCGCCATTTCGAACATGACGGCTCGGAAAAACTTCAGTTCAGCGAACGTATTCGCCTGAAAAAGGAAGTACCGCTGGTTGCGCCCGCGGCAGCCAATTCGGCTCAGGGCCGTATCCGCATCAAGGATGAGGCTCCCAGGGGCAAGGTTTCTGTCAAACCTGCCAATGGAAAATTAAAATTCAAGCAAGCCAAAAAAAAAGTGATCGCTGAGGATCGGAAAGCATCAGAGTCGATTTCCACGCGTATTCGCTACAAGAGCGTGGAGAGTCCACTCCGGATTATTTCGAAGCTGCCCCGTGGCCGCGTAAAAGTTTGCAAGTTATAGGAAAAACGTCATGGCAATGCGCGCGGCGACGATGAACTCAATGAGTCAATACGATACTCCTCCAACTGTGCGAGAGACGGACAGTCTGTTTCGCAAACTGGTACTGCTTGTGCTGTTGATCAGCGCGGCATCCCTGTGGATCGGACTGATGTTCAAGCAGGCCGTCGGTTTTCCTCTGCTCCTGTCCACTTTCTTCACGGATGCGAGCCTGGGTCTGATCGCCGGCTTTGGGTCGAGGTTTGTGCTGGGCAGGCGCCACTGGTTCGTTCGTTATCTAGTTGCCATTCTGATCGCCGTGACCGGGATGATCATGATCGGCTCTCTGACCAGGTCCGTACTTGGCATCGGGCCAATTCGGCTGGAGCGGGAGTTTGCCAGGGATGTTCAGCAGATCGAGTTCAATGCCGATCTGGGAAATCAGATCCGTGCCTTGCAGATCGGTTCGCGCACGCTGTTTGATTTCAGCAGAATGAACTGGGCCGATCCCCTGCACCTGGCTGTCACTCTGGTGATGACTGTACTGTCGCTGCAGGCCTGGCGTCGCACTGCACCGGCATACCAGTCCGGCGAGCCTGTTGAAATTGTGCCTTTGCCGTCGCCTGCACCCGCGTCGCGATCCCGCAGGGTCAGAAGGACTGCTTCCTCGAATAGACGGGGCCACGTCCAGCAGCCCCGGAGCTGGTTCAATGGTCTGAGGCCGAGTCCACAGCCTCAGACAAGAACGAATGGGTCCCGGGCCCGAGGCGGGGTGAAAAAGGCAAAAGATTCGGTCGTGCGGCCGAAGCGCAAAAGTCTCTTCCAGCGCAAGCCGCATATCCAGTTTGCGCTGGTCGAGGAACATCGTTGTCCTTATTGTCTGGATATTGTCACCCGCAATGATCCACGCGGAGTCAAGGAATGCGAAGTTTGCCATACGTTGCATCACGCAGATTGTTGGGCCATCACCGGCGTATGCCAGGTGCCCCACCTAAACACTTGATGGAAGGGTTTCAGCCATGCCTGATCTAAATGTAACTTTTATTCTGCCGAGCGGCGGTGCCCGGACCGCGGAAGTACCGGATGACGTCTGCGTCAAGGATCTGATGAGCGAGCTGACCTCGATGCTGAAGCTGCCGACGATCGGCCCGGATGGACGTCCGATGGCCTACCGGATGGATAGCAAGGCCCTGGGGCGGGAACTCAAGGATGAGGAGACCCTCGCCCAGGCCAGCGTTCCCGACAACGACCGGCTGATGCTGACTGCCGACATCACGGCGGGCGCGGGCGGGATGTCGGTCGCCGACACGCCCCGCATGCGCCGTTTGCGAGGCGATTATGAGCTGATGAGAGAGCTGGATGCACGCAGTGACCTGATCTCTTTCAAATCCACCTCGACCAATCCCAATCTGCCGCCGGAACGATATATCGTTACGTTCAAGTGCAAAAGTATTGTGGCTGTCGATCGCCAGGGCAACCCGAAGTATAGCGATCACCATCAGGTTGAGATCTATCTGCATAACCAGTATCCCCATCGCTGGCCGGGCATGAAATGGCTGACACCCATCTGGCATCCCAATATCAATCATCTCAACGGCAGTGTCTGTATCGATGCGGCCTGGTGGGCAGCCAGCCGCTCGCTCGATCGTCTGGTTGTCATGCTGGGTGAGATGCTCCAGTACAAGAACTATCACGACGATCCCACCAAACCGCCTTTCCCCTGGGATGCGGAGGCTGCCCGCTGGTCCCGCGAATACCGCAAAACTCACCCGAATATCTTCCCGGTCGACCAACGTGAGCTCCTGCGGCCCGAACGCGTGAAGCTGGTTTCCAGCGATTCGGCCAATGACAAACCAAAACCGCAAGTGAAGCTTAAGCCTGAAACACCTCCAAAGAAGAAACCCAAAATTCATTTGCGATAACCTGCGCGCGTTGCATGCAAAAGCGGAATGTTCGTTACCCATGTGGCATCCCCGCGAACGGGGCGTCACCGTGGCGCCATGGCGACTGATCTTCGACAAGGCGTCACACCCACTCTCAGAAAGGAGTTAAGAATGGCCGATATTCCCGTTACGATCGTGCTTCCTTCCGGAGGCAGCCGCAATGCTGAGGTACCCGCTGAGGTGCCGGTGAAGGAATTGCTCCCCGAGTTGACAACCTCCCTCGAACTCCCGGTGACCGGCCCCGATGGCCGCCCGATGTCCTATCGTTTGGACAGCAAGGCGCTGGGGCGCGAACTGAAAGAGGAAGAGACCCTGTCTCAGGCCGGGATTCCCGAAGGCGACCGCCTGATGATGACCGCTGACGTTACTGCGGGGTAGCATCCATGATACGGGCCGCCTCGGTCTCCCGGGGCGGCCCGTGTTAACCACAACTTAAAGGTAAATCACAAAGAGAATTGTTATGCCTGGACTCAACATTCGTATTGCACCGCCTGAATCCCTGAGGCCCGAAGCCGCACCGCGCCTGCTCGAGCTTGCCCAGCGCTGGGATTCGCCCTATGACAATGAAGGTCTGCGACCCCAGGTTTCGGTCTTTGTTACGCGGCCGGCTTATATCCGGGTTTGTGTGCACGCGTGCAGCGCGGAGGTTGAAGTCGGCGGGGCCCTGATCGGTCAATGGTGCGCAGATGACCAGACGGGTGAACAGTTCATCGTGGTCAAACACGTCCTGCCGGCGCGGCATACCAAGCAGGGGAGTGTTTATCTGACGTTTACGCAGGATACATTGATCGACCTGCACGACCAGATCGACAAGCGTTTTGCAGGCGAAAAAATCGTCGGGTGGTTCCATACCCATCCACGTATGGGGGTGTTTCTTTCTCATTATGATACTTTTTTGCATCACAATTTCTTCCCAGAGCCCTGGCAGGTGGCACTGGTAGTCGAGCCATTTTCCTCCGTGGCCGGATTCTTCATTCGCCAGGCCGATGGTACTTTTGATCCTACCCGGTATTTTGGTTTTTATGAAATGGACGGAGCCAACGGGCGCAGCGTGGTCCGCTGGCAAAACTTACAGAAGGCTGAAACCGAATCTGAAGGAGGTTCTCACCATGAATAGACGGATGCGTACGTACTACTATGCCGTACTGGGAGCAATTGGCGGGTTGATTGGTTCGCAGGTCAGCGACCTGCTCGGTCTGTCCTTTACAGGTATCTTCTCGATGAATTTGGCCATCGTCGGTGCGTTGATTGGTTTGATCATCGGGCTATTTGTGGGACTGACCGAAGGCGCATTGACCCGCAATCCCATACAGGCCCTGAAATCAGGTCTTTTTAGTGCCTTGCTGGGTCTCGTCGCCGGTGCCGTTGGCCTGCTGTTGAGCGAGTATTTGTTCCAATTCGTAGGCGCAGGGATTATCGGGCGATCCCTGGGCTGGGGCATATTCGGTCTTCTCATCGGATTGGCAGAAGGTATAGTCGGCAGGACGCAGGCCTGGAAGGGAATGCTGGGTGGATTTATTGGCGGCGCGGTCGGCGGCATCCTGCTTGAACTGACTCTTGTCCAGTTCAGGACCGGTTCACAGACCGGTAAGGCTGTGGGCCTGATGCTCCTCGGAGCCTGTGTAGGCGCGTTCATCTCCCTGATCGCCGTCCTGCTTTCGCGGGCCTGGCTCGAGGTCAAATCGGGCAAACTTAAAGGTACTGAGTTCATGCTCGACAAATTCATAGCCAAGGGCTTTCCCTCGGTCGCAATCGGAAGTTCACCGCTGAAATCCGAAATTGTCCTGCCCGACCCCGATATCGCTCCCCAGCATGCCATGCTGACCGGGGATGGAATGGCCTTTAATTTGAAGGATATGAGTCTCTCCGGAACGTACATTAACAACCGCAAGGTCGAGCGTGTGCAGCTGGCAGACGGTCAAAGAATCCGTATGGGCAATACGGAAATGGTTTATCACGAAAGGAGATAACCGTGCGCAAATTAAACTATCTGTTTACACTTCTCCTGCTTGTTGCGACCAGCCTGTGGCCGTTTGGAGCAGCCTCCGCCCAGGGGGAAACGCCTCAGCTGCGGATCACGCAGGTCGATAACTCCAAATTTCCAAACGTCACCGTCTATATTTCGGCGACCAACGCGGCCGGCGAGCCGGTGGGGGTGGACCCTTCCCAGATTCAGATCCATGAGAATGGCCAGCTGATGCAGCTGGTGGACATTCAGGGCGGCGGCGAAACCGTCGGGGAAGAATCCATTCCGGTGACGACCATGCTCGTCATGGATATCTCCGGGAGTATGGACAAGAATGACAAGCTGGCAGGTGCCAAGGAAGCCGCCAAGAGCTATGTCCAGCAAATGCGCCCCGGCGATCAGGCCGGTTTGATCACTTACGACACTCAGGTCTATATGGTCCAGCCGATCACCGCAGATACTGCGGCGCTGACAGCCGCCATCGATGGACTCAAAACGGGCAGCGATACAGCCATGTACAATGCCCTCATCGAGGCCGAGAAAGCCCTGGAAAGCGCCTCCGGCCGCAAGGCGATCATTGTCCTCACGGATGGACTGGATAACCAGAGTCAGGCTACGCCGGAGGATGTGGTCAACGGAATCGGGCAGAGCGGGCTGACGATCTCTGCCGTCGGGTTTGGCGACGCGAGCACGGCCGGCCAGTCCGGCCTCAATGAGGCCGCGCTGAAATCCCTGGCGGAAAAGAGCGGCGGCGTGTACGGATATGCCACGAATGCCGAGGTGCTCAAGGCTTTATATCAACAGCAAAGCCTGGCGATGCAGAGTGAGTACCGGGTCACGTACGTCTCGCCGGCCACGCTGCGAGACGGTGTGAACCGGAATCTGACCGTGGCGCTGGCGGGGACTCCGGTGACTGCGGAAGGGAAATATAATCCCGGCGGCGTTTTGCCAGAAGTCTCGAGCAGATCGTGGGGCACGTTCGGGGTCATCCTGGCGGGATTATTGGTCCTGCTGTTTGTGCCCCTGCTGGTTGGCCTGGTCAGGGGATCGCTAAGCGGAGTCAAAAGGAGTACCGGCGGAGGTCGTTCCCTCGGCAAATCTCCTCAGACGGCAACCAGAGGCCGGATCAAACTCAAGTAAACGGAAGGCGGTGGTGCGAACAGCACCACCGCCTTTTTGAGTCCATTCCGGAGCCTTATTTTGCGATGCCGGGGCCCGTCGCCGACAAAATGAATCCGTCATGCCATTCAGGATCATCTGTCAGGAATGATCGAAAGACCAGATAGCGTTTATGCTGTTCGACGCTGTCTGCGTTTGCTGTATACGTTTCCTTATCCTTGAAAATGGCCACCAAATAAAATTCATCAGGGTTGTTTTCCATCTGGAAATAACAGACTGTCACCCAACCCGGGATGACCGCCTCGCCAAAGCTGTCCATGGCTTTGATAAATGCATCTTTTACGCCGGGTTTGATGTGGAAACGCGCGATGGTTCCGTACATATCAGCCTCCTTTTATTCGGATTATATCGCTCTGCTTTCCTGCAGGCTGAATCAAAAGAGACGACCCGTACGGTCGTCTCTTGATGATCCTGTGCTTATTCAGGCTGGCAGCGGCTTGTTCATCCTGCGGATGACCATGACCACTTTACCTTTGATTTCGAGGGGTTCGCTCTTCTTGACGAAGATCGGTTTCATGGTCGGGTTGGCAGGCTGCAGGCGATAGCGGTCCTTTTCCTTGAAGAAATACTTCAGGGTGGCTTCGTTATCCCGCGGGAGCCAGACGGCCACCATTTCGCCGTTGCGGGCATCCGTGGCGGTCTTGATGACGACGATATCTCCATCGTTGATCATCGCGTCGATCATTGATTCTCCCTTGACTTCGAGAGCATACAGGCCGTCGCCTCGTTCCTTCGATGGGAGAAGGCTGCGCGCAATATCCACGGCATTAGCTTCGTTATCCGTCATGTAGCTGATGTTGGGATCAAGCTCGGGGAGGGGCAGACCCGCAGCAATGGGGCCAAGGATTGGGATGCGCAGCGTATCCGGCGAACTGTTCATGCCGGCCAGCCGCACACCGCGTGAGATCTTGCGGTCGCGTTCGATCAACCCTTTTTTCTCCAGCTGATCGAGATAATAATTCACAACCGAAGTGGATGTAATCCCGGTTTTTACGCCGATCTCACGAATTGAGGGCGGATATTTATTCTCCTGCTGATATTCCTGAAGGAACTCAAGGATTCTCTGGTGACGTTCTCCGAGACCTTTGCTTTTACGAACCATCATCATAGCTGCCTCCTGAGCATTCTTCGCTCATTTGTGCTATGAATGATAACCGAACGTCTGTTCTGTGTCAAGTCTGCCGGGGGGCCATTTTCCCCGCTAAACCCAGGTGCGGCGGCGCATCCAGATGTACATACCAATCGGCAGCAAAAGCGTAATGGCCAGCATTGCGTAGAACGCCGGGGTCCCCGTCCAGCTGTTCAAGGACCCGGGCGGCTCAAAAAAGTTCATGCCAAAAAAGCCCGTGACGAAGGTGAGCGGCATGAATAAGGTGGTAATGATCGTCAGGGTTTTCATCACTTCGTTCATGCGGTTGTTGATGACTGACAAATAGGTATCGAGAGCTCCACCGACCAGATCACGCAGGCTTTCATTCAGATCGTGCAGCCGCACCAGATGGTCGTAGATATCCCGGAAGAAGACGCGGTCCTTGGGGTCGATCACCTTGTAGTCGTCGCGGGCCAGCTTGTTGAGCACTTCGCGCTGGGGGAGCAGGATCCGCCTCATCGCCAGCAGGACGCGTTTGAGGGCAAACAGCTTCTCGAGGGTGCGGGGCGAGGGGCGGTCGAAGACCTGGTCCTCGATCTGATCGATGGCGTCGTCGATCTTTTCCACGGCCGGCATGTAGCCTGCCACCAGGTTGTCAGTAATCTTGTAAAGAAGATGATCGGCTCCCTGCTGCACGTTGCGCACATCCCGGTCGCAGGACTCCCAGGTTTCGTCAACGGCCGCGATGGGAAGATCGTGATGGGTAACGACATAGTTTTTACCGAGAAAGATGTCCAATTCGTCCACTTGAGTTTCCCAGGCATCCCCGTTCTTCTCGGCGTTCATATAGTTCAACACAATGTAAAGATAATCGCCCCAGTCGTCCAGTTTGGGAACATGAGTCTCCTGCAGGGCATCATCGATGGCCAGGTGATGAAATTTGAAAGTCTGCAGGACGGGCAGACAGGTTTCAGGTGGTTCACTGACGAAATCCACCCACAGAAGACCCTGCCTGTTCCGCAGAAGTTTAGGCAATTCCCCGGCTGGGATGTCTTTTCGGACAGGTTTTCCCGGGAGATAGTAGAGCGAACGGATCATAGTCACCTCAAAAGGGGAGTAATTTGTTGTGGAATTAGGTTTCTTGAAGTTTGTATTGAAATTCTTGAACTATCTTGAATTGTAATTAATTAAATTGAAACACGCCTTGACAAAATAAAGATTCCGCCTATAATATTTTTAGAAATTGATAAATTATCAGCAGTTTCTGACCTAAAATCAGGAAATTCGAATTTTCCTTGTGATTATAAACCTTCTCACCCTTGAGTAATCGATTTTCAGGAGACCGCATGTACGCTGCACCCACCCGCTGTCCAGTCTGTCGTTCGGAGTTGACGGTTACCCGGCTGCATTGTCCATCCTGCGATACATCCATCGATGGACAGTTTACCGGCGGACCGTTTTCTCATCTAACCGCCGAACATTTGGATTTCATCGTGACCTTTGTGCGCTGCGAGGGCAAGATCAACCGCATGGAACAGGAGCTCGATCTTTCCTACCCGACCATCCGCAACCGCCTGCACGAGGTGATCCGCGCCCTCGGCTTTGAGCCCGGCAAGGATGAAGCGGCCGAGGTCACTCCCGAACGACGCAGTTCCGTCCTGGAAGACCTGGAGTCCGGAAAGATCTCAGCCGATGAGGCCATGCGTTTACTGCGCGGGCAGGAGGAGTAGACCATGTCCAGGACCATTTCGGCCGGAAAAACCCCCAGAATCAAAATCGAGTCCATTGACGGCGACCTGAGTGTCGTCGGTTGGGACGGCGAGGAGATCCTCGTCAAGACCGACGAGGATGAGCTGACGCTCGAGCACAACGGCGAGGAAGTCACGCTCTCCTGCACGGATGACGTTTCCCTGCGCATCCCGCGGGAGGCTTCGCTCTCCATTCAAAGGATCGGCGGCGACGCGGCCCTGCGCGGCGTGATGGGAAACATCGAGATCAGGGAGATCGACAACGACCTTTCCATCCGGGATGCCGGCTCGGTGACGATCGAGACGATCAAGGATGACTTTAGCATACGCGGTGCCAAAGGCAACCTCTACGTCAAGAGTGTCGGCGGCGATGTCTCCGTGCGTGACGTGGAAGGAAACGTAGCGCTTGATTCCGTTGCGGACGATCTTGCACTGCGCGGGGCGCGCGGCAATGTCAAAGTCAATGTGGGCGAGGATGTAGTCGTTTATCTGGAACCGAAAGCCCAGGCGGCCTACTCCATCACGGCGGGCGATGATATCCTGCTTGTCCTGCAGCCCAATGCCAATGTGACTTTAACCATGCAGGGCGATGAGATCGACATGGATTGGCCCGGTATCGAAAATCAGGAAGATGTCACGGAGCGCGTCCTGGTGCTGGGGGATGGATCTGCCCAGATCAGCCTCAATGCCGGCGGCGATATCCGTGTGACCAGCGATGCCAACGCCGGGAATTCCGCAGAAGAGTTTGGGAACTTCGCCGGCCTGAATTTCGATTGGTCCGGCTTCGGGGAGCGGATCTCCCGCCAGGTGGAACGGGCAATGGGGCCGGCAGCCAAGCGGGCCGAGGAAGCTGCCCGGCGGGCCGAGCGCCATGCCGAGCGGCACGCCC
>Ga0105104_10002744_pt1 | contig 12727 bp, 9 predicted proteins | sample PPLLaktember2015_3_FD_87034 | JGI IMG/M metagenome (GOLD analysis project Ga0105104, IMG submission 87034) | Freshwater sediment microbial communities from Prairie Pothole Lake near Jamestown, North Dakota, USA - PPLs Lake P7 Core (6) Depth... | ecosystem: Environmental > Aquatic > Freshwater >...
CCGCCCGATGGGGGCTTGAGGGACAACATCCGGATTTTCTCGACGAAAGATACCTGAAGCCTTTTAAAGGCAAGAGCCTTTTCATTTCACATGGCCGCAAGGACCAGAATCTACCGTTTGATGCCGCAGAGCGTATGGTCCGGGCCCTGGAGGCTGCCGGAGCGGTCGTGCAATTTGTACCGGATGACACAGGTCACGAAACCAGCACACAGACAAGGAAAGCATTCTTCCACTGGCTTCGGGGAGTAGAGCGTGAAGGGGGGCGGTAATAGGGCCGCAGACGCCCTTCGGTATTCTGTTGACCTGTCGCGGGCTCAGGTCTATTCTCCGCAACAGTGTCTCTCTTCGGTGCTGAGCGACTTGTCCTTAACAACCGCCGAAGACGGAACGGGAGGTGAGACATGTCGCAGCAGAATCTGATGCGGTTCTTCGAGGCGTTGGCCAGAGACGACTCGCTCAGAGCCAAGTTTGAGGCGATCGGCGCCAGGCACAGCCACCAAAACCCAGATGAATCCTTGAGGGACGCGGTCTGGCAAAACGAGATCCTTCCACTTGCACGATCTGAAGGTTTCGAGCTCACGCTCGAAGATCTCAAAGCGTTTAAGGTGTCAGAAAAGGCCGAACCCGAAAAGCTGAGCGATGACGAACTGGACTCTGTGGCCGGTGGGGGCACTTGCGTTTGTTTTCACTTGGGCTTCGGGACAAAGGGCCACGACGACTCACGGTGCACTTGCTTCAATTCGGGTACTGGCTTCAACGACGACGGCGGTCCCCGGTGCAACTGCAACGTTTGGGGCGTGGGCCTCTGAGACTCGATCCACTCCTGACACAGTCGGATGCAGGAACCAAGCCTCGTCACGCCTCAACTCTGGCTCTTCCGAATCGGAAGTAGATCGCCGGGATGACGACCATGTTCAGCAGGGTCGAGGACAGCAAGCCAGAGAGGATCACGATCGCCATCGGCGCCTGGATTTCGCTGCCGGGTTTGCCGGTTCCCAGGGCGACAGGAATCAGGGCCAAACCCGCGGCCAGCGCCGTCATCAGGATCGGCGCCAGTCGTTCCTCGGCGCCCCTTTGAACTGCTTCTTTGAAGTCGGTGACGCCTTCTTCCTCCATCAGGTGCTTGATGTGGGAAATCATCATGATGCCGTTTCGGGTCGCGATCCCGAACAGGGTGATGAACCCGATGAGGGACGCGACCGACATGACTCCGCCGGACAGGAAGATTCCCGCAACCCCGCCGATCAAGGCGAGCGGCAGGTTGAGCATGATGATCACCGAATCCCGGAAGGACTTGAGCGCGGTGCTGAGGATCAGGAAAATCCCGAGGATCGCGGCTATGCCAAGCCAAAACAGGCGCTCGGACGCGCTGGCTTCGCTCTCGAACTGGCCGCCGTATTCGACCCGATACCCGGTAGGAAAGCTCACCTCGGTCCCTATGCGATGCCGGACATCGTCAATCACGCTCCGAAGGTCCCGGCCCGCCACGTTGCACATGACCACGATCTTCCGCTGAACGTTTTCCCGGGAGATATAGTTGGGACCACGGTCCTCGTAGATCCTCGCGATTGATGAAAGAGGCACCTGCACACCCGAGGGCGTGTCGATGAGCGTCCGGCCGAGCGCTTTCAGGTCCTTCTGTCCCTCCGAGTAGCGGACCACCAGCGGAAACGTCACCTGTCCCTCGAAAACGTGCCCGACAACCCCGCCGACGAGGGCCGTCTGAAGCGCCTCCGCCGCCGCTCCGGCGGGAAGACCGTAGCGAGCAAGAGCCGCTCGATCGAACTTCACCTGGGTCAGCGGTACGAAGCTCTGCTGCTCGACCGAAAGGTCCACGACGCCGCGAATGCCCCGCATCGCCGCTTCGACCTTCTGCCCGATTGCCCGCAGAGTGGCAAGATCGTCGCCGAAGATCTTGACGGCTATGTTGGCCCGGGTCCCCGAGAGCATGTGGTCAATCCGGTGCGAGATCGGCTGACCGATTGTTACGTTCATCCCCGGAAGCAGGGTCAGCCTGGTTCGGATATCGGACAGCACTTCCTCCTTGCTGCGCTCCTTCATGACCAAACCCACGTCGATCTCGGCGGACTCGACGCCCTGGACGTGCTCATCTAGCTCCGCCCTTCCTGTGCGCCGCGCTGTCGCGCCCACTTCGGGAACCTGCAGCAGGATTCTCTCGAGAGCTTGGCCGAGCCTGTCCGATTCCTCGAGGCTCGTCCCCGGCATCGTGACCGCGCTGATGGTGAGAGTCCCCTCATTGAACTCCGGGAGGAAGGAGCGGCCTATGGACAGCGACGCGACCAGGGTCCCAATCAGAAGGAGGCAACTGGCCGTAATCACGAGGGCCGAGCGACGCAACAGCCACGGCAATAGCCGCCGATACCCGGTTTTCAGCTTCCGCAGGAACCACGGTTCATGCCCGCGCAGCACGCCGCGCGAGCGAGGCAGCAGGTACGAGCAAAGAACCGGGGTGACGGTCAACGCCACCAGAAGAGAGGCGGCCAATGCCACAATGTAAGCGAGCCCGAGCGGTCGCATAAGACGTCCTTCCACCCCGGCGAGGAAGAAGAGCGGCAGGAAGACCAGGATGATGATCAGCGTCGCGAAAACGATCGAGCCGCGGATTTCGCTGCTTGCCCGGTAGACCACTTGGAGGACCGGCACGCGCTCACCTTCCGGTTTTCGGATATCTTCACGCAGGCGTCGAAACACATTCTCGACGTCGATGATGGCATCGTCGACGAGCGCGCCCACCGCAATCGCCATACCTCCCAGCGTCATGCTGTTGATGGTCGCTCCGGCTATCTTCATGCCCACGACGGCTGCCAGAAGCGACAGAGGGATCGCCAGCAGCGTAATGGCCGTCGCTCGTATGTTCGCGAGGAAGACCAGGAGAACAATAAGCACGAGGATGCCCCCATCCCTCAGCGCCGTGACCAGGTTGTGGATCGAGCGGTCGATGAAATCGGCCTGGCGGAAGATTTGCTTATCGATCCTCATCCCGGCCGGAAGTGAGCGCTGGACGTCGTCGAGTACCTCATCGAGGGTTCGAGTCAGTTCAAGCGTGTTTGCGCCTGGCTGTTTCTGAATCCCCAGGATGACCGCCGGATTGCCGTTATGCGATCCCTTGCCCCGCTTGATCGCTTCACCAATTCGAACGTTCCCGATATCGCGGATCCGAACCGGCAAGGAATTGCGAGAAACAACGACCGTATCAGCGATCTCGTCGACGCTTGAAACCCGGGCAAGGCCCTGGATCAGGTACTCCTGCCCTCCCGCGAGGTGAAACCCGGCCGAGGTGTTCCGGTTTGCTTGGCGCAGCGTGTTCTCCACGTCGGTGAGCGTCAAGTGGTAGTTTCTGAGTCGCTCGGGCGAGACCGTCACTTCATAACGCTTCTCCGCGCCGCCGATCGTGCTCACCTGCGAAACCCCTGGAACGGCCAGCAGGCGTCGGCGCAGGGTCGTATCAGCCACCGTGCGGATGTCGATCGGTGTGTGACGATCGGATTCCAGTGCGATAAACAGGATCTCTCCCATGATCGAAGAGACAGGGGCCAGCACTGGAGTCTCAATTTCGGGCGGCAGCGAGGAGGAGACCAGGTTCAATTTTTCGGTCACAATCTGCCGTGCACGGTAAATGTCCTCGCCCCACTCGAACTCCACCCAGATGATGGCTACTCCGACTGCCGTGGCGGAGCGAACCCGGCGAACGCCGGCCGCCCCGTTCAGCGCGGTCTCGATGGGGAAGGTGACCAGGGCCTCCATCTCGGTTGGCGCCATCCCGCCGCCTTCGGCGAGCACCGTGACAGTCGGCGCCGTCAGGTCGGGCAGGACATCGACCGGCATGTGCGAGACGAGGTAGATTCCCCATGCGAGGAACCCTGCAGCCAGGCACAGGACCAGAGCCCGATTTCGGAGCGACCAGCGTATCAATGCGTCTATCATCGTCGCTCCTCCTAGTGAACGTGCCCGTGCGCCGGGATCTGGGTTGACAATGCGGCAAGGCGAACGAGATACGCGCCGCGGCTGGCGAGGCGCTCACCCGCCTGCACTCCCTCGAGCACCTCGACGTGGTCCCCGTCTCGAATGCCGAGCTTGACCCCCCGGCGCTCGAAAGTCTCTCCAGCTGTCTGCACAAAGACGACCGGAGTTCCCGCGTCATCCACGACGGCGGACTGGGGGATGGTCAGCGCCTTCCTGCTCCCAGTGGTGTAAAGCCGCACGGATACGGCCTGCCCGATGGCCAACAGCCCCTGACGATTGGCGACCTGGTATGTCAGTGGAAGCGTGCGACTGGACGGATCCACCATCCGCCCAACAGACACTAATCGACCAAGCGGCAGAGCCTGGGCGAACCCCGGCGCCACCGCCTCTCCGCCAGTTGCCGTGCGAGCCTTGGCGATGTCCGCCTCGTGAATCGAGGCGACAAGGTAGACGGGATCGACAGCCATGATGCGGCAAATCGTCGCGCCCTGTTCGACATACGCCCCGGGGACCGCTCCGAGCTCGGTGACGACGCCGGTGATGGGGGCGCGCAGGGCAAAAGCCGGCCCTTCGCCGGCACTCGATCCGGCTGATCGATCGCTCTCATACTTTGTCAGGCGCTCCCGCGCCGCGCTCAGGCGGGCTTCGGCCGTCGCCTGGGCAGCCTTGGCCTCTTCCAGCCGTCTGGAAGGCACGGCCCCGGCGTTTACGAGTCGCTCGGCTCGCGCCGTCTCCTTTGTTGCCAGCGAGAGAGCCGTCTCGGCTTCGCTGACCGCGAGCTCGAGACCCGTGCGATCAGCCGGATTCTCCACACGCGGAAACAGTCGGGCTACAACATCCCCTTTCGTGACTACGGCCCCGACGCGAGGAACGGTGGTCCCCGCTTCCAGCCGGCCGCTGACCGACGCCGCGACCAAGGCTTCTCCCCCGCTGATCGGGCGCACCTCGCCAGGCGCCGTCAGGCTCTCGCGCACGGTTCGTTCCTGCACCTGGGCGGTTCCGAAATCGAGCGTCCATTGCTGCTCCTTCAGGAAAGAGATGCCCCCTTCCTCTTCAGCTTCGGCCGCCTGGACCAATTTGGACTCGGATGCCGCGACCGGGACCTGGCCAAGCTCATGCAGGTCTTTCGGAGCGCGATCCTCGAGGGCGATGCTCATCATGACCTCTCCACTGGAGCCCGGACGAACATCCACACCGAAGATCCCCGGGCGGGACGGCCCGTCGGCCGAAAAAGATTGGACCTCGCCGGACGAGCTACGTAGGGTGATGGTCACTCGGCCGGAGCGGACCGGTTTGAAGTCATCGAGAGTCGTAAGATGAACCGCGAATCGAGAGGTCTTTCCAGCCACAAGTGGAGGATACTCAGCAAAGAGCTCCGTCTTCCCGGTCCAATGGGTGACGGCAATCGGCTCCGGTCCGTGGCTTTCCCCACTGGAGACGGCCGGCTCGGCGGGATCCGAGCTCACGCAGCCGACAAGCAAGATCAATAAGACCAAGACTTCTGGCAAAAGAATCCGTCTCAAGGCAGTATCCTCTCTCCCGTAGCGCGCTCCAGTTGAAGGACGGCCTTGCGGGCTGCCGCCTTCAGTTCAAGCGCACGCAGCTCTGAGTGAAGCACCGTTCGGTAGGCGTCGAGTACCTCCAGGATGCGCTGCTCGCCCTCCTGGTAGGCCATCTCGGCAATCCGGGTCAGCTCGTAACCGGGCGTCTGAACCCTGCGGGCGTACTCGGCGACTAATTGCCGTCGGTTTTCCGCGTCGGCGTAAGCCGCTCGCACGCCGTTGGTAATCACCGTCTCGAGGGCCGCCCGTTCCCCGACATTCCTCTCCATGGCCAGGGCCGCAACTCGTTCCTCGGACTTGGCCCGCCCAAAAAGCGGGAGAGGAACAGTCACGGACACCACCGGCCCACTATCAGCGACCCCAGCCACACTAGTCTTCTTCATTCCGGCGGTGACGACCGGCTCTGGGTAACGCAATCGCCGGGCCGCCTCTCGCTCAAGTTCCAGCCGGCGCTGCTGTTCGTCAACGGCGTGGAGGTCGCCTCGGACTTGAACCGCGCGAGCCACCAGTTCAGACAGCGCGGGAAGGTCTTCCGGGACCGTCAACGGGTCAGCTGCTCGGAAATCTCCGATACTTCCGTCGGACGACGCAAGGGAGGCGATCCTGCCCCGCGCCTGCGACCGCGCAGCTTCCAGCTCGAGCAGATCCGAGTCCAGGTCGGCCAGCTCGCGCTCCACCCGAATCCGGTCAAACGCAGAGCTTTCGCCGGCTTGTTCGCGCTCGCGCACGATTCGCAGCACCTCGGTTATTCGCTTGGAGGTCTCTGAGAGTGCTGAACGCTTCTCCTCGGCAAGCTGGAGGTCGCAATAAGCCTGCCGCAGGTCGGACTCGAGCTCATGAATCAGCTGACGGACTCGTGCTTCTTCCGCCGCCACCCCGGCTTCACCCGCTCGACGGAGAAAAGTGCTTCTCCTGCTTAAAGGCAGGACCTGTTCCACCAGGAAGAAGTCCTCGCTCGTTCCGCCGGCGCTCTCCCGGTTGTAAGCCACGGATGGAGCGGGAGGGATCCCGAGCACCCGGGCCTGGGCGTCGAGCTCGGGAAACCGTGCCCGGAGAGCCCGGATCTGGACGTTCTGGTCATGGAAGCGGCGAATCAACTCCGCTTCGGTCAGCGAAGGCTCGTTCTGGGCGCCCGGAACCGTCTGACCTAGCAACAGCAGACAAATCAGTAGTTTCATAAGCGACAGGCAGTCATGGTCCGCAAACGGGACAGAAATCGTGGGAATCCGGGGCGAAACCCGGATGTAGAAAGACAGGCGTAGCTAGGCAGGGGGAGAACGGGGAATCGAGCAGTCGAGCGAAGGCGGATCGTGTGCGGAAGGAATCAAATCAACGACCCGCGAAGACGAATGGTTCCGATCTGGGACGTACTCAACCGTGTCGACCCAGATCACGGGCACGATCGAAGCAGCCGGTACAACCCGGAACAGGTTCGTAAAGCGCAGCTTGTCATACCGCTCGCTCGAATCTGCCGTCACGACCGTCTCGGTGTGACCTGAAGGGCCTCCCTCCAGATGCGTATGAAGTATCCCCTCACTTGGGGTTGCCGCTGCGTGGTGATTGTGCTCCGGGTTGTCGTGAAGGTGCACGAAAGCGTCCACGGCCAAAGCCGGCAACAGGACGACGAGCACCGCAATCACGATCAGGCGCCGAAGCATCAAGACAAAGTAGCGAACTGGCTCGATAATTGTCAACCAGGCGGGATCCTTCGAAAACTAGTGATCGAAGTCCTGCTACAGATGGGGTACGGTGGCAGTCGCGCTGAGGCTGGCCGGGGCCATCGGCGGATCGGGTGATGAGGGCATAGACGGTATCATCAACGAGGACCGGCTGGGCCTTGATACGATCTCCGTTCAGGCCAAGCGGTGGGAGGGCACGGTGGGACGCCCTGAGGTTCAGAAATTCGTGGGCGCGTTGCATGGCAAACGTGCACGTAAAGGCCCGTTCATCACAACCGGCCACTTCTCTGCTGATGCGCGTGAGTATGTGGCCCATATCCCGATCCACGAGTGGTGTTGATCGACGGTCAGGAACTGGCCGGGTACATGCTGGATCTGGACGTGGGTGTGACCAACAGACATGACAAAAATCCGCTTTCCCAAAACGCACCCCAGATGCACCCAGCGAAAACAAGGGCACAGGGTGTGCTTACCTGTCGTCTGTAAATGATTGGTTTTGAGAGTTTTTGGTGGAGGTAAGCGGATTCCAACCGCTGACCCCCTGCTTGCAAATCGGATCGGGGCCGGAAGGCCCCGATCCGCGTCCCGCCTGGCTTTGACCCTGAGACGCCCGTCTGATCCGACTTTGGGGTCATTTCCGATGATTACAGGAATTACGCCAAGAAGGGTTAATGTCAGTCATGTGTGACGAAAAGACTGACACAAAAAGTGACACAGCCGGATACATGAACCGCCTGCTCGCACTCCTCCAACTTGCCCAATGCTCCTTGGGCATCCCCCCTTGGCCTCTTAAACCCTTCTCTCGATGACGATCGGGCGTTTCGCCTTTCCCATCCCCTAACGTGTCTCCTCGGAATATAATCCGCTCCAGAGAGAGGTGAAGACTATGGGTCAAAATTCGTGCGATGGCGTCGCCGCTCGCAAGCTGGGGCGGCGTGACTTCCTGGCGGGCACAGGAGCGGCTGTCTCAATGACGGTCGTCAAATCCGGCACGCGCGTCTCCACGCAGGCAAACTCCAAGATCAGGCTCGGTCTGATCGGTTGTGGAATGCGCGGCAAATGGATAGCCGATCTGTTTGTCAAACATGGCGGTTACCAGATCGTGGGAGCCGCCGATTACTTCCAGGACCGTGTCGACGAGTTCGGGGAGAAGTTCGGAGTCGCCGCCAATCACAGATACACCACTTTATCCGGCTACAAGCGTCTCCTCGAGCAGGGGTTAGATGCGGTTGCGATCGAGACGCCTCCCTATTTCCATCCCGAACAGGCGGCCGCTGCGGTAGATACCGGAGTGCACGTCATCCTGGCGAAACCGGCGGCGGTTGACGTCCCCGGGGCGCTTCTAATCCGGGATCTGGGTGCTAAAGCCACTGCCGCAAAGCGCTGTTTTTTCGTCGACTTCCAGACCCGTTCCAATGCCTTCTTCCAGGAAGCTGTGAAGCGAGTTCACTACGGCGATATCGGCCGAATCGGCTTTGGCGAGGCCTGTTTCAACGGAGGAGACGTTTGGAACAGCTGGAACAACATCGGACAGTACCTTCAGCCGGGTTCCACCGACCCGGAAGCGCGTCTCCGTGCCTGGGGACTGGATAGAGTGCTTTCAGGCGACATCATCGTCGAGCAGTGCATCCATTCAATCGATGTAGCCACGTGGATCATCGATGCTGACCCTGTTGCCGCCTGGGGCACCGGCGGACGCAAACACTACAAGCAGGGAGACATCTGGGATTGCTTCGCAGTCGCCTATCGTTTCCCGGACGATGTGCCTCTGCTCGTTAACGCCAAGCAGTTTGGAGAAGGATATTCAGATATCGGCTGTCGGATTCATGGCCTGAAGGGGACGATCGATACTCACTACGGAGGCGAAGTGAGCATCCGCGGAAGCAAGCCCTACCGGGGCGGAAACACCGGAAACCTCTATCCTGAAGGCACGTCAGCGAACATCGCCCTGTTCTACGACAACATGACGAAGGGCGAATTCGCGAATCCGACTGTCGTTCACAGTGTCAGGAGCAACCTGGCCGCGATCCTCGGACGGGCGGCCAGCTATAAGCGGCAGGAAATCAGTTTTGCCGAAATGACGAAAGCCAACGAAAAACTGGAATCCGACGTAGTCCAGAGGTTGAAGACATAGGTGATAACCAATCCGCTCATTTTGACGGCACTCTCGCTCGCAGCCATGTTCGTCGGTCAGCCGGTTCTCTCGGCCGAGCGGCAAGCCAACAATTTGCCTGAGGCCGGGCAGAGGATCACGAATTCGCTTGGAATGTCGTTTGTCTACATCCCGGCCGGCCAGACCGTCATGGGAAGCGCGTGGCAGGACCAGAACCGCCAGTACGACGAGTATCCGCACCCGGTGATGCTGAGCAAAGCCTTTTGGATGAGCGCGACAGAGGTTACCCAAGGCCAATGGAAGGCTGTAATGGGTGCCACTCGATCCCACTTTTCGGGTGACGAGTTGCCGGTCGAAAGCGTTTCCTGGGTGGAGGCGGTAGCGTTTTGCGAGAAGCTAAGCCGGAGAGAGGGGCGCGTTTTCCGGCTGCCGACCGAGGCCGAATGGGAATACGCCTGCCGGGCCGGGAGTGAAGGGAACCAGGGTGCGGACGTCAATCCGGAAGAGGCGAGCTGGTTTGCCGCAAACAGTGACGAGCGAACCCATCCTGTTGCGACAAAGAAGTCCAACGTCTGGGGCTTATCCGATATGCTTGGAAACGTCGCTGAGTGGTGCAGTGACACGTACCAGGCCGAGTACCCCCAAGAAGAGGCTGTCGACCCGGCCGTGCGATCGGAGCGGCGGAACGAAAGTCGTTCGGGGCGGTTCGTGGGGCAGCTTTGCCCGCAGTTGCCGCTGTGCCGCCCGTGCGAGCATGCCTGCCGCGTACCAGGAAAAAGAGACCGGCTTTCGAATCGTCATGGAGGCGCCGCCCGGAACCGGACAGGGCGGTTCTAAGGCGGGGCAGCAACAGCCCGTCATCAAAGGCGTCGTCTGGCTGGATCGCGCCATCCCCTACCCAAATCCCGCCCCAGGTGAGGATAAGGTGGAACTGGGAGATACTTACAAAATCTGGTTTGCGGGTGCAGGCCCGGCCAAGCGGGGCGATACTTTCCCCATCACGTGGGCCGATGACGGGCATCTCTACACCTCCTCGGGAGATCCTCATTGGGGCCGGAAAGCTACCGGGTTGGATGTAGAGCGGTTGTCGGGAATGGCGCCCGGCTATTACATCAGCAAGGTCAACGAGATGGAGAATTTTGTCGGAAACGGGGGAGACGGACCGAAACCGACAGGGATGATCTGCGTGGATGGTGTGCTGTATCTGGCCGTCCAGAACCTGCTCGGCAAGAAGCCGCCGCTTTACGGATCGAAAAGCCAGCATGGCAATGACGCCGCCATTATAGCTTCCCACGACCATGGCTTGACCTGGTATCCAGACAAAGAGTTCATTAAAGCCCCCATGTTCCCCGGTCCCCTTTTCGGAGGGCCGGCTTTTGTGAACTTCGGGCGGAATAATGAGGACGCTCGCGACAACTTTGTTTATGCGGTCTCAACCGACCAGTGGGATAACGGTTCTCACCTGAGGCTTGGTCGCGTTCCGAAAGGCAAGATCCTGGAGGCCGCCGCCTGGGAATGGGTCTCTTCTCTGTCGCAGGCCCGAGAACCGTTATGGACCAATCAGTTAAAGCGGTCAGTGCCGGTCCTGAGCCGGGACCGGCAGATCAGCCTTCCCGAGATGGTCTACCTGCGCTCGATCCAGAGATATCTGCTGCTGACCTGGCGACTGAAGCAGGATTTCTCGCCGGAGCACGGAAGCGAGCTGTTCGTTTACGAGGCAAAGGAGCCGTGGGGACCGTTTCTTCTGGTCCACCATGAGGAGCAATGGGAGGATGTCCAAACGACGCCATACTGCCCGAGGTTGCCGCTCAAATGGCTGGACCAGTCCGGCCCAGAGATCTCTGGATGGCTCCAATTCTCGGGAAGCTGGCGTCAGGACAGCCTCCATTACCGGTCGCACGTGCGTCGCTTCAAACTGCAGCGCTGACGCTCGAGTTGGCCGGCCAGTGCGGAAGTGGGCGGAAGAGGGTGTGCTTATGAACGTGAGGCGTTTGTCCCGAAGGAGTTTCGTTTTCGCCGCCGCAGCCATCGCAGGCTTTGCGGCGCTTTCCGGTCGCGCATTCAGCCGGACGCCAAGAGCCAGCAACCGGGTCCACGTCGCCTCGAACGAATACTCCTGGACGGTTTTCTATGCGCGGGAGAACCGTAACTTCAAACAGTCGCTCGACGCGGGGTTGACCGATGTCGCGCAGAGCGAACTCAACGGCCTTGAACCGTTTTGCGAGAACCCGGAAGAAGTCGACCGAATCGTGCCGCTCCTCAAAAGACACGGGCTCGAGATGCGTTCCCTTTACGTAAACAGCACTCTGCACGAGCCTGACAAGGCAGATGCGAGCATCGAGCAGATACTGGCTGTAGCCAGAAAGGCCAAGGCAGTCGGGACGCGATTTATCGTAACCAACCCCTCTCCGATTCGGTGGGCGGGGCCGGAGAATAAAGACGACAAACAGTTGAGAACCCAAGCCGCCGCGGTGGAAAAGCTCGGTCGGGAATTGAACCGCCTCGGGCTAAAACTCGCCTATCACAATCACGACATGGAATTGCGGAATGGCGCTCGGGAATTCCATCACATGATGGTGGCCACCGACCCGGCGCTTGTGTCGCTTTGCCTGGACGCCCATTGGATCTACCGCGGGACCGGTAACTCGTCCATCGCCCTGTTCGATATAGTCGAGCTTTACGGCTCCCGCGTGGTTGAGGTTCACCTGCGGCAGTCACAGTCGGGCACGTGGAGCGAGACATTCGGGGAAGGGGATATCGACTACGCGAGACTTGCGGCCAGACTGAAGGCGAAACGCGTCAAGCCGCACCTGGTACTCGAAGTCGCGGTCGAAAAGGGGACACCGAAGACGCTCGATCCCGTGGCTGCCCACCGTAAGAGTGTGGAATACGTGCAGAGGGTGTTTGGCGGGTTGTGATCGAGGCGTGAAATCTGCTGCGGGGGCAGTGACACTTACGTCGATGGCCAGAGGGTCACCCAGCCCCAGGGCTTCAATTTGCAATTTCCATCCCAGCGAAAGGGATGAGGACAAAAACTTACAATTGGGGGGCCTGGCACTCGCAATCGACGGCCTTTTGTGCGCTTCGGATCGTGCCGCGGTCGGTCACAACGTGCACGGGACCATACAACCCGATCTCCTCGACGCCGGATTGACTCGAGCGCTTGGCGCCTTCAGGCCATTTCCGATGATTACAGGAATGACGGCGAGAAGGGTTAACGTCAGTCAAGTGTGACGAAAAAACCGACACAAAAAGTGGCACAGCCGAAAAATCAAGCAGCTGAGAAGTGACTGTAAGTTGTTGAGAAGATTGGTGGAGGTAAGCGGATTCGAACCGCTGACCCCCTGCTTGCAAAGCAGGTGCTCTGCCAGCTGAGCTATACCCCCACA
>Ga0105104_10002745_pt1 | contig 12725 bp, 11 predicted proteins | sample PPLLaktember2015_3_FD_87034 | JGI IMG/M metagenome (GOLD analysis project Ga0105104, IMG submission 87034) | Freshwater sediment microbial communities from Prairie Pothole Lake near Jamestown, North Dakota, USA - PPLs Lake P7 Core (6) Depth... | ecosystem: Environmental > Aquatic > Freshwater >...
TGTTTGAAGAATTCCGGGGTTGCACCGCTGGGAGCGACTCCCAGCCCGTTGATTGCGACTACTTTTTTCGTCGTCGGGTTATAGATCAAAGCCTGGGTCTCGCCTCCCCAGCTCAGCACGTCATACATAGTGCAAACGACGGCAAGCATGGCGCAGGCAGAATCTATAGCGTTGCCGCCTTGTTCAAAGATCCTGGCGCCGGCGGTTGCCCCCAGCGGCTTACCGGTGATCGCCACCCAGTGTTTCCCGTGGAGCACCGGTTTCTGGGTCTGAGCCCACGCGATCGGAGTTACCAGTGTGACCATCAGAACTAACTGGACGCCTTTCTTTGCCCAACACTTGGTCTCGCTCATGGGACCCGAGCTTAACCGAAATCGGGGCAGAAGTGAATGACCGAAAGGCTTGCACGCCTGCTTGCGCCATTCCCTTATATTGCAGTCTGACTGTCTTCCAGAGTATAAAGGCGACAACGGCTGAAACGGATTGCTGATAAACCGTGCTATTTGCTGATTGTCCGCCCTGGAACAACCACGGGAGTTCTTGATGGAAAACAGGAAGACCGAACAAGGGCTCATGCCCGAAAGTACCAATCAAGTTTACAACTTGCGACTTTACGTCGCTGGTCAGACGCCGCGAAGCCTTCGTGCCTTTGCCAATCTTCGCGACATTTGCGACAAGCATCTGGCGGGGCGCTATACAATTGAAGTCATTGATCTACTGGAAAATCCGCAATTGGCTCAAGGCGATCAGATCCTGGCGATCCCGACCCTCGTGAGGAAGCTTCCTCCTCCCCTGCGTAAGATTATCGGCGATTTGTCGAACACGGAGAAGGTCCTGGTAGGTTTGGATTTAAAATCGAGGAGCCTTAAGTGAAAGATGCGACCAAGGATTTTGAACGAGCCCTGCGTGAACTGGAAAGTGAACGTTACGTGCTGCGTCTTTACACGACCGGCATGACGCCCCGATCGATGCGGGCAGTAGAGTCAATTAAAGCGATCTGCGAGGAACATCTGAAGGGGCGTTACGAACTGGAGATCATCGATATTCATGAACAGCCGGTCCTGGCGCGTGGCGATCAGATCATTGCTGCTCCCACGCTGATAAAACGACTCCCCGAGCCGTTACGCCGGTTGATTGGTGATTTGTCCGACTCCGAGCGGGTTTTGCTGGGTCTGGATTTGCGGCCGGTTCTGGAGGAGCAGCCAGCGAAAGATGCCGACGAAGAGAATAACTGATCTCGTAGCCGAGAATGAGGCGTTAAAGCGGCGGCTGGAGGAGGCAGAGGATACGCTCGACGCGATCCGTCGCGGGGAAGTAGACGCGCTGGTCGTGCAGACGAGCAGGGGAGATCAAGTCTTCGCTCTGAAGAGTGCCGATCACCCCTACCGGGTCCTCGTCGAATCGATGGGCGAGGGCGCATTGACCCTCTCCGAGGACGGGATTATCCTCCACACCAACCAGGCGTTTGCCCGACTGGTCAGGTACCCCCACTCCAAAGTGATCGGATCTTCCGTTTTCGATTTCTTTCAGGTGGAGAGCCTGAGCACGCTCGGCCGGTTCTTCAAGAAGACTGGAGCGGGTAAGCCTCAACGGGCTGAGTTCGGGCTTCAGCCGAACGCTGGACCGGAGCTTCCAGTCCTTCTTTCAGCGACCCGCCTTCGACTTGAAGACGACGAGGTCATTTGTGTTGTAGTGACCGATCTGTCCGATGTCAGGGCGGCCGAGCAGGCCTTGCGCAAGGCCCATGACGAGCTGGAGATACGGGTACGGGAAAGGACCGCACAACTGCGCGAAGCGCGGGATGCCCTGGAGCAAAGGGTCCAGGAGCGGACGGAGGAGTTGCGGCGCCTGACGGATTATCTGGATCGAGTCCGTGAGGAAGAGAGCAAGAGAATTGCCGGCGAGATCCACGACGAACTCGGCGCGGCCGTTACTTCCGCCAAGCTCGAGTTGGCCTGGCTGAGGCAGAGCTTGAAAGACGAGGACCAGCAGAAAAAAGCCGAGAATATCTCGCTCGTGCTGGACGATATCATCCGTGCTATTCGTCGGATCTCACACGATTTGCGTCCGTCTGTGCTGGACGCTTTCGGCCTCGCGGCAGGAATCGAGGCCCTGGTTGAAGAGTTCCGGAAGCGAACACGCGTGGAGTGCCGTCTGCACGTTGATGCTGATGGGGGAAAGGAGTTCCAGGCGCTGGCTCTGTACCGGATTTGTCAGGAAGCGTTGACTAACGTCACGCGACACGCGGAAGCCACTCGAGTCGAAGTCTCTCTGCTCGCTGAAGACAACCGTCTGATTTTGAAGGTCAAGGATAACGGCAAAGGAATCGCGCCCGCCAGGCTTGCCAAGGGCGGCAGCGGACTCCTCGGGATGCGGGAGCGAGCCAAGCGGCTCGGGGGAGATCTGACGGTCTCATCGGTCGAACACAAGGGAACGGAAGTCGAGGCGTGGGTCCCCCTTGCCGTTACTCCTCAGGCTCGTTCGGCCGTTTAATCGCGGCTCTTCCATCCCGGGTTCACCACACGATATTAAAACCCTGCAGAAACTCCTGGTCGGACTTGCTTAGCGCCTTGATCCTCGAATTGCGTCGGATGACTCCGAGTTCGACCGAGATGCCGAACCGTTTTAGGACGCAAGCCTCAGCTTCGCTGCCCCGAGGCGTATCGGCGATGGCTCGGGCCAGGTTCAGGAAGTTCTCAAGTTCAGGCAGGACGTATTCCTGAATGAAGAAGCGGCAACGCCTCTGTACGATTTGAGGCAGGCTCGTCTTCTCCACCGCATCCAGAACCTTTAATGCGTTCTCGATCTGACACAATAGATCAGGAGCAGGAAAAACATAGCGGGGCGCTGGCAACCCGCTTCTCCTGCAAACCTCACCGACCAGCTCTCTCTCTATGGCAAACTCCGGAAAATGCAGGCAGATCGGCACACTCCCCCTCTTCGTCGGCGGGAGAAGATTATAGAGCAGAAAATTCTGATTCAGTAATCGAAATTACTGATCTGAAGAGGCGAGAAGAGGCTCGTGTCCACTACAGGAGGAAGCGTACGCCGGAGGCGCATTAGTGAGCCAACGAATAACACGGATCACACGGATCAGGCTAGCGCTGGTCCGTGTGATCCGTGTTATTCGTTGGCTCACTAATGCGCCTTACCCAGTGCACCGCTTACAGTTCTTTGACATGGATGTTCCTGAATTGCACGAGGGCAGGCGGGCTATTCCATTGGCCATTGGCCTTGGCCCCGTGATGCTGAAGGCCGAGGGGGCCGCGCCTGGCTATCCCGGGGAGCTGCGCGTTTTGAATTACGGTTTTTCCGTTCAAAACCACGGTTAGACGGTCCCCCCGCATCGTGATTTCATAAGTATTCCATTCGCCGATGTTTTTATCGGCGAGCAGCTTGGGCGTGACGCCGGCCCGCACCTCCGCAGGCAAGTTCTTGTCCATGCGATACCCGTACACTTCGCCGGAGCCCACGGGCCAACACCAGATGTTCACTTGGGACTTCGGTTGCCCGCGCAGCAGAATGCCCGAGTCCGAATCGGGCACGACCGTCTGGATCTCTTTCCCGTTCTCATCGAGCTTGTGATCACCGGTTGGCAGAATGATCGGGACATTGGGATTCTTGTAGGGTGTCGCCTTGATACGCCACTCCGCTCTTACGACAAAATCCCCGTATTCCTTGACCGTCCAGAGGCTCTTGTCGCCCTTGGCTTCGCTCTCGGCGTCATAGTCGATCACGCCGTTTATGATCTTCCAATGGCCATTATCCCCCTCCGGGACCTTCCATCCGGAGAAGCTTTTCCCGTCAAAAATCGATACAAAACCGGCGGGCGCTGCATTCTGAGCATCCGACGTCAGGAAATTTGGCCCGAGAACCAGAACCAAAACGAGCATCGCCGGCAAAAGCCACAAGATTCTTCTGTCCATGTCCTTACTCCATCCCAATCGCTGATTGACGAAATGCGGTTGATGACTGACCCTTAACGATTTGCGGCCAAGACCCATGATCGATCATCGATCGCGAATGGTCAATGCGAGGCTGCGGACGGTCACTGCGCCGATGACGACGGCGCCGCCGACGATCGCCCAGGCCCCGGGTTTCTCACCGAGAAACAGGAGCACCCAGATCGGGTTGAGAATCGGCTCGATCACAGGAATAAGGATCGCCTCAATTGCAGTTACAAACTTGATCGCAATGGCGTAGAAGAGGTAGGAGAGACCCAGCTGCAGGAGGCCCAGCGCCAGGAGGGCAGACCAGTCGGACAACGCCGTGGGGAACTCGGAGAAGTAAAAGGGGGAGCATAAGATCGCCGTTAGGATGTTGCCGAGCAGCACGGATTCGATGGTCGATCCTTCCTTTTGCTTACGCATCAGCAGGACTAACCAGGCGAAAGAAATCCCGCTCGCAATGGCAGCGGCATTACCCCAGAACCCGGCGGGCGAGAGGCTGTCGAGGAAAAAAAGCCCCATGCCGGCAAAAGCGGCCGCGATCGTGGCCCAATCGATCCACCGAATTCTCTCACGTAGAAACCAGTGAGAAAGCAGCGCCACATAGATGGGGGCCGTGTATTGAAGGAGGATAGCGTTCGCAGCCGTAGTCAGCCGGGTTGCGAGCACGAAGAGGATGACGGTCGCGGCGTAGGCAAAAGCGGCGCCGATTTGCGCACCCGACCAGTGAAAATGAGGGCGGCGAACCACCAGGGCGATCAAAACGGCCGCAATGGCGCTGCGGGCGCCGGAAATCGCGAGCGGATTCCAGTGCACCGATTTGATGAGCAGTCCACCGAGACTCCACAGCATCGCAGCGCAGAGGAGCAATGCAATCGCTGTTCGGCGTGAAACTACAGTCGTCGCAAAAACCGATTGAGCCACCGGCGGCGCCCCCCAAACAGGATCTCCAACTGAAAAGCGTTCGACCAGTATACGACGAGGCAGACTGGACAAACCACGTCGAAAGGGTGTCAGCCCGTCATGAGCCTGATCCCTTCCTCAGACACGCCTTCGGGCGTGGCTTCTGCAAAGGTCACGACTCGGACCTTGGGGCCCAGTGGCCGCCAAACCGCCGGATCAGTAGGACCGAAAAGGCAGACAAGCGGCGTTCCGACTGCAGCTGCCAGGTGGCTGATGCCGCTGTCATTGCCCACCACAAGCCGACTGCAGGCGATCGCCCCCGCGATCTGCAAGATCGGCGCATCTTTCAGCACGGGCCCCGTAGCCTCCAGATGACCAAGCACCTCCCGGACGGGCCTCTCGTCAGCCTCGCCTTGGAGCAAGACGACAGGGTGACGCGATCGCCGGAAGAGACGAATTGTCTGTGCAAACAGGTCGGGCCGCCAGTTCTTCGGCCGGCCGCCGCTTCCGGGATGCACGATGATCGGCGGGTTGTCCTCAACAGCGCTCACAGGGCGCTCGAGGAGCTGTCTGCCCTGCTCTCGGACTTCGGCTGAAAGATCGATTCGCGGCACGGCATCGGTAGCCGCTATTCCCAGGGGTGTGAGCGATTGAAGGAAGTGGATGGCGGCGTGTCTGGTCCCCGAGGGTGGAGCCGGAATGAACAAAGTCTTAGGAACGAGCAATTGCAGTTGCCGGCCGAAATCCGATTCCGGAACGCCGAGGAAGCTGACAACCAGGTCGAACGAGGACAGGAAGGTTGCAGCAGCGTCCGAGGCGTCAAGCGGTGTATCCGTGAAGAGGCGTGAGAACCGACGATCATCGATCGAGGTGATTCGGGCGACCTGAGACTCGGCGAGGGCGGCGATGGTTGGCCGGCCCAGAATCTCGAGCTCGGCATCCGGCCAGGTGCTTGCCAAAGCATGGATAACCGGGAGGCAGAGGATGAAGTCACCCAGCCCTCCCGTTCTGATAAGCAGTATACGCCTGGGTGTCGTCATACCGGTTCTCAGCGGAATGCCCCCGAAAACGCTGGTTCGGTCTGGCTGCTAACGTGGTAAACTCAGAAGTTTAACACGGGGCACCAGATGGCTTTCGAGAAACTAAAGGAAGGGTTTCAGGGCCAGATTTTCACGGATGAGGAGACGCTCTCGGAACTCCAGACCGACTTTGGTGGTTTGGTCGCGAGCTTGCCGGCAGCTGTGGCCGTTCCCTCCTCGATCAAGGACGTCTGCACCCTCATCAAGACCGCTGCAGCCGAAGGGTGGAGAGTTACCACCCGCGGTATGTCTCACTCGCAAAGCGGTCAGTCGCTAAGTCAGGGCGGAATCCTGCTCGACATGGGACCGCTGAATCGGATCGAGCGAATCGGGCGACACTCTGCCTGGGTGCAGGCGGGTGTTTTGTGGAGCGATCTGGTCAGGGCCTCCCTGGAAGAGAACCTGGTCCCCCCGGTGTTCCCCAGTTATCTGGATGTTACGGTCGGAGGGACCATTGCGGTCGGGGGATTAGGAGCGTCAAGCTTCAAGCGGGGCCACCTGGTTCAGCACGTGGAAGAACTCGAAGTGGTTACCGGTGAGGGGCACACGGCGCGGTGCTCTCCGGACGAAAACGCCGCTCTTTTCAATTGCACCAGGGCGGGATTAGGGCAATTTTCAATCGTCACCCGGGCCAAAGTGCACTTGCGCACGTGTGCTCCCCAGGTGCGGACCTTCAATCTCCTTTATGACAATCTTCCCGCATTGATGCGGGATTGCGAGCTGCTGATGATCGAAGAGAGATTCGACTATCTGGAAGCTTCCGCGGTCCCGTGCCCGCTTGGATTCAAGACCATGGGCGAGACCAAGGTCCAGTTCGCCGAATGGTTCTATCTCTTGCAGGTGTCGGTCGAACACGGCCACACGCTGCCGCATGATGACCGCTTGCTGGACGGCCTGCGGTACTTCCGCAAGAGTCACGTCGAGGACTCCCGCACCCTCGGCTTTGCGACCCGCCATGAGGCGTTGTACTCGTTCTGGCGGGAAACGGGGATGTGGTCGTTCACCCATCCGTGGGTTGAAACGGTTCTTCCCTGGAGGAGCGCCGGTCCGTTCATTCAGGGCGTGCTCCGCAGTCTTCCTCCGAACTTGCTGCTGGGTGGCCAGGTTATTCTGGCTCCGTTGTCGCGTGAGAATCCGCCGCTTCCGCTGCTGATGCTGCCCGAAGGTGAACGAATGGTTCACTTCGGGCTCCTGCCGGCCGTGCCGCGACAGCTTCTCCCCATGGTTCTCCCAATCCTGATGAAGGCAAGCGAGCTGAGCATTGAGATGGGCGGCAAACGGTACCTTTCCGGCTGGATCAACTTCGACAAGAAGCAGTGGAAGGACCACTTCGGGGAACGTTGGGACAGATTGGTCGAGTGGAAGAGGTTTTACGATCCCAAGGGAATCCTTAATCCGGGTTTCATCAAGATTGCAGACTGATCCGTGTTATTCGTTTTATCCGTTGGCCTTCGATTGCGCGCCAACGAATCACACGGATAGCACGAACGAATAGCCGACCGATGTTATTTCGACTCGAATCAGTAGGGCGTGAATTTGGCGGGGACTGGCTGTTTCGCGACCTCTCGATGCAATGCAACCCCGGCGACCGGATCGGCCTCATCGGCCGTAACGGGACCGGGAAAACGACGCTGATCGAGTTGATTCAGGGTCGTCAGTCTCCCGATGCCGGGCGGGTCTATCGCGCCACCGGTCTCGCAATTTCCCGCGTGGCTCAGATTGCGGAGTTCTCTGGCGATCTCACGGTACGGCAGGAGGCTCTTCGTGTGTTCGACGATCTCCATACGATGGAACGGCGTATGCACGATCTGGAAGCCGAAATGGCGAAAATCTCTGGCGACCTGCCGGAGAGCCTGGCCGGCGAGTACGAGTCATTGAGGCATCGCTACCGTCTGCAAGGCGGTTACGACCATGGCGCGCGGACAGAAGCGGTGCTTCTGGGTCTGGGTTTCGATAAAGAGACGTTGGACATGCCGACCAGTTATCTGAGTGGCGGCCAGCAGAGCCGCCTCCTGCTTTCCGAAGCCTTGTTGCATGGCGCGGATCTTCTGCTCCTCGACGAGCCCACAAACCACCTCGACATTCAGGGGATCATCTGGCTGACCGAATATCTGCGGCAGGCCAAGACGTCGTTCCTCGTCATCAGTCACGACCGGCTTTTCCTTGACAGGGTCACCGAGAGAACCTGGGAGCTCCAGGCGGGCCGGCTCTTCGACTATCCCGGCAACTTCACCCGCTCGAGAAGTCTCAAACAAGAGCGGATCGAATTCGAGCGGAAGCAGTACGAGAAACAGCAGGAATGGAAGGCGAAGACCCAAGAGTACATCCGACGAAATATGGCCGGGCAGAAGACGAAGCAAGCCCAGTCGCGTCTCAAACAGCTGGAACGGACCGATTGGCTGGAACGGCCGCACCACGATAACCGGGAGATCAAGCTGAAAATTGCCGAGGCGGGGCGCGGCGGGTCGGACAGCCTCCTCGTGCGACACGGAACCGTGGGTTACGAGCAAGAGCGGCCCCTCATCGAGGACGTCAATCTGACGGTCCGAAGAGGCGAGCGGGTTGCCTTTGTCGGTGGCAACGGAACAGGCAAAACAACGCTGCTGAAGACCCTCATGGGAGAAGTCCGACTGCTCAGCGGGCGCCTGGAGTGGGGGGCCAACAACTACCCGGCCTACTTCGCACAGTCTCAAGCGCTCGGAGACCCGAATGCAACCGTGTATGACCGGCTGCGAGAACTGGATTCAATGTGCACCGATCTTGAAATTCGGAACCTTGCCGCCAGGTTTCTGTTTCAGGAGGATGACGTCTTCAAGAAGGTTTCGCAGTTGAGCGGCGGCGAGCAGAGCCGATTGGCTCTTGCCCGCCTGTTCTTTCATCCGTCAAACGTCCTGCTCATGGACGAGCCGACCAATCACCTGGATATTCAGAGCCGCGAGGCGCTCGAGGAAGCGCTTGGCACCTACGAGGGAACTCTGATCGTCATTTCTCACGACCTGTACTTCCTGCGAAATGTCGTGGAACGTTTCCTGCTCATCCGCGATCGGCGCCTGATACCTGCGGACAGCATCGAGGAGCTCCAGAGACTGATCGAAGAACGGGAACCGCCTCAACCGGATGAGCCTTCGGAAGAAGACAAAGGTAATCAGCTGGTATCGGCGGAAGCAGCCCCGGCCCCCAAACCCGCTGCAAGACTTTCGAAAAACGAGCGCCTGCGACGAGAGCGCCGGGTGCACGAAATCGAAACCCAGATTACCGCCCTTGAAGCCGCACAGCAGGACGTCGTCGCACAATTGCAGCAAGGCTACGACAACTTCGCCCGGCTGCACGACCTTTCCGAGCAGCACGAAAAACTCGACGCCGACCTTGCCGCCCTCTACCAGGAATGGGAGAAGCTGATGGCCGAGTTGACGCCGCAAAGCTAGGGGCGAAGCGGGGTGACAAGGTGACAAGGTGACAGGGTGACAGGTGACAAGGTGACGGGGTGACAGGGTGACAGGGTGACAGGGTGACAAGGTGACAGGGTGACAGGGTGACAAGGTGTCACCTTGTCACCCTGTCACCTTGTCACCCCGTCACCTTGTCACCTGTCACCCTGTCACCCCGTCACCCTGTCACCCCGTCACCTTGTCACCCCTTCGCCCCTGCCTCTCCCCATTCCCGCCATTTCCCGTTAAGCTGGAAAAGAGGGGAGTGTGGAGGTACAAAGATGATAACGAAAGAAGGCAATGCTTTACGTGCTACCGCAATAGTGGGCGCCAGGGTCAGGAACCACCAGGATGAAGATCTTGGCAAGATCGAGGATTTCGTCGTCGACGGCGAGACGGGGAGACTCGGATATGCGGTCTTGTCGTTTGGAGGCATTCTGGGAATCGGCGACAAACTCTTCGCCGTGCCTTTTCAATCATTGGCATGGGACCACGAGGCGGGAGAATTCCGCATGGAAGCTCGCAAAGACCGCTTGAAGAATGCGCCTGGCTTCACCGCCGACGACTGGCCGAAGATGGGCGACCGCAAATGGGGATCGACGATACACCAATTCTATGGAGTGAAGCCCTATTGGGAATAGTCGTGTTCCAATCGGCTACTCGCAAGCCCGGGTCGGGGAGAGTCCGGCCTCCTCGGCCGCTCGCGCAAAAGTGACTGCGTCACGAATGGCACAGCCGCCCGTATCGTTGTTGAAGTAAACGAAGACGTCCTGACGATCCCACAACTCGGCCAGCATCCGGGCACGTTCGGTGAGGGTCGAAGCGTCGTAGCAGGGAAGCGGTCGTTGTTCTCCCTGGTGCATTCGCAGATATCCCCAGTCACAGGTCCGCCACGGTGGAGTCAGGAGACGACCGCCGCGATCAGCCAGGCAGAGTGCGGCCCCGAACCGGGTGAGCAATTTCTCTATTTCGTCCACGAACCAAGACTCATGCCGGAACTCGACCGCAACCCTGATCTTTTTCGGGAAAGCGGCCAGGGTGGCTTCCAGGCGCTCCTCATTGCGGGTAAAGCTCGCCGGCAGTTGCACGAGAATCACGGCCAGTTTCCGACGAAGCGCCGAGCATCGCTCGAGCAGCCGTGCGACAGGTTCCTCGGGGTCTTTGAGCTTCTTCATGTGAGTCAGGAAGCGACTCGCCTTGACTGCGAAGAGAAAGTCCGGGGGCGCCTCGCGCTCCCATTTTTCGAAGACGGGCTTCTCGGGCAAGCGATAGAAGGTTGCGTTGACCTCGACAGTCCTGAACCTGGCTGAGTAGTACTCAAGTAACGACGCGGTTCGGGGGGGATAGAAGGTTTTGGCCCAGTCCTTGTACTGCCAGCCGGACGTCCCGACATAAACGGGCATACTGGTGTCACTCTTTGAATCTTAGCTGGCAGCCGGCACTTCTTTCACTTTGAGAACCTGATTCAAGGCCGGACGTTCGATCGTCTGGAGCTGCCCGGACGGCCAGGTGATCTCCAGCCGGTCGAGTTGAGGCGTGGCGCCGAGTCCGATAGTCACAACCGGTTCGCAAGCCGAGAGATACGAGCGTCCGGAGGTGAACATTCGAACCCAGGTTTTCTTTCCCGCGACCGCCTTGACGACTGCCCCATACGCGGTTCGATTGCTTCGCGAGCCGATCAGCTGAAGCCGGATCCAGGACTGACGCGGGGCGTTGTTCCGCCAGACTTTGGCTGGATGCCCGTTTTGTGTGATCACAATGTCCAGGTCTCCATCACCATCGAGATCGCCCGAGGCGAGCCCCCGCCCAACCAGCCGCTCCCCCAACGGGCTGCCCGCCTGGTCGGTCATGGGTCGGAAACTGTTGTTGCTTTCGTTCTTGAATAGCAGGGACGGCTGCGCGTACTGTTGCAGCCTCTGAGTCTTGTTGATCTCAGGTTCTATGTGTCCATTCACAAACAGCAGGTCCAGCAGGCCGTCGTTGTCGTAATCCACGAAAAGCGTTCCGAAAGCAAGGGTCATAAGCGTCGGTAGCCCGATGCCCGCCTGGGGAGCGTCATCGACGAAAAAGCCGGGCGCCGAGCCGCGGTAGAGGGCACTCATCTCCTGAGAGAAGTTGCCGACCGCAATGTCGGTGAAGCCGTCGCCGTCCGCGTCGCCCACATCGATGCCCATTCCGCCCCGTGTGGCCCCGGATTCGCTATAAGCCATCCCAGTCGTCACGCCGCTTTCGGTAAACGTGCCGTCACGATTGTTTACAAAGAGGAAGTTGCGAACGGTGTCATTAGCGACGGCAATGTCCGGCCAGCTGTCTCGGTTATGATCCATGATGGCGACACCGAGCGTTTTGCCGTCCTGCAGCCAGATGCCTGATGACCGGGTCACGTCTTTGAACCGGCGGCCGCCCAGATTCTTGTAGAGCCGGTTGCTTTCGCCGTGATAAGCCTCCGGTGTGCAGTAGACCCGGTGAACGCCATCCGGGCTGCAGGTAATGTCGGTCTCCGGCGTCCATTCGACGTAACGACCGACGAAAAGGTCCAGGTAGCCGTCGCGATCATAGTCAAGGAAAGCGGCGCTCGAGCCGAAGCCGGCATCATTCAGGCCGGCCGCCTCACTCACATCCTCGAACTTGCCGTTACCTGCGTTGCGATAGAGGCGGTCACCGTCCACCCCGCTGATAAAAAGGTCGATGAAGCCGTCATTGTTATAGTCGCCGACGGCGGCGCCCATACCAAACATCGGCTCCTCCAGGTTTGCCTGGGCGGTCACAGCCTGGAACTTCCAATTCCCCAGATTCCTGTAGAGCGCGCCGGTTGGGGCCCCAGGGACATCGCGAGGAGGCTTCAGCCTGGCACCGTTAACCAGGTAAATGTCCAAGCGCCCGTCGTTGTCGTAATCCAGGAGCGCCACTCCGGCGCCCATCGTTTCAGGCAGGTACTTGCGCGGGGTAGCATCATTGAAATGCTTGAAAACCACACCCGAATACCCGGTCATATCGGTGAAAAGGAAGCCGTCCATTGGCAGGGGAGGCGAAACCGGGGGAGTAGTTCGTTGCCCCCCCGCTCGTGCCTCGGGAGATGCCGTCGCTGAGCCTCCGCGTTGGGCTTCTCGGGGTTTGCCCGCCTCCGTCTCGGGCGGTCTGGCTGCCGGTTTTTCCGTTTCCGTCTTACTTTGGCACGCGGGCAGAAGCAGCGCGAGCATCAGGAAAAGCAGATGGAGCACCTTACTTTTTGGAGTGCGGCGGCCGAGGCTGCACTTTATACACATGTTGGGACCGAAGGCAGCTGCTGGAGTCGCGTTACCGAGCCGCGCACGCAGTGGAGAGGCTCGCTTTTTGAGCCTCGGAGCGGAGTAAGCGGGACCACCCAA
>Ga0105104_10002746_pt1 | contig 12725 bp, 5 predicted proteins | sample PPLLaktember2015_3_FD_87034 | JGI IMG/M metagenome (GOLD analysis project Ga0105104, IMG submission 87034) | Freshwater sediment microbial communities from Prairie Pothole Lake near Jamestown, North Dakota, USA - PPLs Lake P7 Core (6) Depth... | ecosystem: Environmental > Aquatic > Freshwater >...
GGGTCAAGCCGCCGGGTGAGTCGGATGGCTCCAGTTCGTTGATTCCCCAGGGTCCCGAAAACCCGGGCAACAAAGGTTTCGACCGCATGTGCGACCCGACCTATACCGGTAATTCACTGAACGGCAACAGCATGTCAGGCGCTTTACCAGGCGCGCCGGTCTCCGGTCGCTGGTTCCAGGCGCAGTTCGTGCAACTGGTCCAGAATGCCTACCCGCCCTTTACACCGTAATGAGTGTGTAGCTTGAAAAGCACGATGACAATTTGATGTCAGCAGTACGTCGGAGTGGGCACGGTGCAAACCGTGCCCATTCTTCAAAAGGAGAACAAAATGACAATGAAACACGAAAAAAGAAACTGGTTCAGGGTGCTCCTGCTGTTCACACTCCTTGCCATGGTGAGCGGACTGTTACCCTCACCTGTCAACGCAACCTCCTCCAGCGCCCCGAACTACGCGGGGACCGGATACTGGCATACCAGCGGCAATAAGATCCTGGATGCCAACAACCAGCAGGTACGCATCGCCGGGATCAACTGGTTCGGCTTTGAAACCGGCAACTATGTGTTGCACGGATTGTGGAGCCGCGATTACCGCGACATGCTCAACCAGATCAAGAGCCTGGGCTACAACACCATCCGCATGCCGTTCTCGACCCAGCTCCTCGATTCGGGCAGCCGGGCGAACAGCATTTCCAACGCCCCAACCACTGCCTGGCCCCAGGGCATGAACCTGCCCCTGATGGTCAACGGCCAGCAGAACAATCAGCCTCTGCCTCCGCTTCAGGTGATGGACGAGATCATCCGCTACGGCGGCTCGATCGGGCTGCGCTTCATCCTCGACCGCCACCGCCCGGACTCAGGGGCTCAGTCGCCGCTCTGGTATACCACCCAGTATTCCGAGCAGCGCTGGATCAGTGATTGGGTGATGCTCGCCCAGCGCTATGCCGGCAACACCGCCGTCGTCGGCGCGGACCTGCACAATGAGCCGCATCACGTCCAGGGGAATCCCTCGGCAAGTGCCTGCTGGGGCTGCGGCAACACTGCCAATGACTGGCGGCTCGCGGCGGAACGGGCTGGCAACGCCATCCTGTCGGCAAACCCCAACTGGCTGATCCTCGTCGAAGGCGTGGACTGCTACGGTCCCGGCGGCGTCACCGAGCCAGCCCAAGGTGCTGAATGCACCTGGTGGGGCGGCAACCTGACCGGTGCCCGAGACTATCCGGTGCGGTTGAATGTTGCGAATCGGCTGGTGTATTCCCCTCACGAATACGACAACGGTGTCTTTGCACAGACCTGGTTCAGCGACCCGAACTTCCCGAACAACATGCCTGCCCTGTACGATCGCTGGTGGGGTTATTTGCACAAGAACAACATCGCGCCTGTCATGCTGGGTGAGTTCGGCTCTTTGTTGAACGACCCTCAGGACACAATATGGTTGAACAGCCTGGTCACGTATCTGGGCCGCAACACCGGTGCAAATGGAATGGGCTGGACCTTCTGGTGCTTGAATCCCAACTCCGGCGATACCGGCGGAATCCTCCGGGATGATTGGACAACGGTCAACCAGACCAAACACAACCTGCTGGTGCCGATGCAGTTCCCGTTGGACGGCGGTGGCGGACCGACGAATACGCCTCCCGTGTCGACGTTCACACCAACACGAACGCCCATCGGCCCCACGCTGACCCCGACCCGAACGCCTATTGGTCCAACGTTCACTCCAACCCGTACACCGACGGGTCCAACAGTCACCCCAACACGCACGCCCACTCAAAGTGGACCATCAGTGCTTAAGCTTCAATATCGCGCCGCGGACACGAATGCCGGTGACAACCAGATCAAGCCGCACTTCAATATTGTCAATCCGGGAACGAGCGCTGTACCCCTCAGCGAACTGAAGATCCGCTACTGGTTCACGCGTGAAGGTACACAGAGTCAAAACTTCTGGTGCGACTGGGCCGCGATTCCCGGCAGTTGCAGCAATCTGAACGGAATGTTCGTGCAGGTCAATCCGGCGCGCACAGGTGCAAACTTCTATCTGGAAGTCGGCTTTACAGCAGGAGCGGGTTCTTTGGCGACTGGCGGTCAGACGGGCGAGATCCAAACCCGTTTCAGTAAGAGCGACTGGAGCAACTACACCGAGACCGGCGACTACTCCTTCGATCCGACCAAGACTTCCTATGCCGATTGGACGCATGTCACACTCTATCGCAACGGCATCCTGGTTTGGGGTATTGAACCCTAAGCTCACAATATTATGAGGAGCTTATTCATGTCCGACCAACATTTTCATATCCGACGTATCTCCGCTATTCTGATGGTCATCAGCCTGGTATATGGCCTGCTGGGATATTTCCCTCAATCGGTCCTGGCAGCGCCGCCATCTCAAAGCGGCACACCGGCTGTGCGCGTCAACCAGGCAGGCTATCTGCCAAACCTGCCTAAGTTGGCGACGATCGTCAATTCATCCACCACATCGCTTGCCTGGCAGCTTAGAAATAGTGGCAATACGGTCGTCGCTTCAGGCACAACGACCGTCTTTGGCAATGACTCGGCCTCTGGCGATCACGTCCACCTCGCAGATTTCTCCGCCTTCAACACCGCGGGCGCGGGCTATACGCTTCAAGTCGGCTCAGCCGTCAGCAATCCTTTTGACATTAGTACAGGCATTTATGACGCGTTGAAGTACGATGCCCTGGCTTATTTCTATCACAACCGCAGCGGGATCGCGATCAACCTGCCGTACGCAGGCGGTTCGCAGTGGACACACCCAGCCGGGCACGTCAATGTCAGCCCAAACCAGGGCGACAACAATGTTCCATGCGCATCCGGTACGGGTTGTAGTTACTCTCTCGACGTCCGAGGCGGGTGGTACGATGCGGGCGATCATGGTAAATACGTCGTCAACGGCGGAATCTCAGTCTGGACGATGCTCAACCAGTACGAACGTGCCAAATTCCTGGGGACCTCACTGGCAGATTTCGGCGATGGGCGCATGAACATTCCGGAAAACGCCAACGGTGTGCCAGATATTCTGGATGAAGCCCGCTGGGAACTCGAATTTCTCCTCAAGATGCAGGTGCCGGCTGGTCAGCCCCTGGCAGGCATGGCACATCATAAGATGCACGACCAGAATTGGACCGGCATTCCGACCCGGCCTGACCAGGATTCCCAGCCTCGGGTACTGCGCCCACCCAGCACGGCAGCCACCTTGAACCTGGCGGCGACGGCGGCCCAGTGTGCCCGCATCTGGCAGACGATCGACACGACCTTCTCGAATAAATGCCTCACCGCTGCCCAGACTGCCTGGACGGCAGCGCAAGCCAACCCGTCCAGGCTCGCTCCAGATAGCGATGGTACCGGCGGCGGCGCCTACAGCGACAACAATGTTCAGGATGAATTCTACTGGGCGGCAGCTGAACTATATATCACGACCGGCAATAGCACCTACCTGAACTTCCTCACCGGTTCTCCGCACTATAAATCTGTGCCAGCCGCCGCCGCCGGCGGGACCAGCACCACCATGACCTGGGGAAGCACACAGGCCCTGGGGAGTCTCTCACTGGCTGTCGTTCCAAACAATTTGCCCGCCTCGGAGATCACCAGCATTCGCAACAATGTAGTCTCAGCCGCCAACATCTATCTTAATAAGATCAACTCCCAGGGATATCGGATGCCATTCAATGGCGGAGTGAGCGGCAGTTATTCCTGGGGATCCAGTCATGAAGTCGTCAATAACGGGATCGTTCTCGCTTTGGCCTACGATTTCACCGGGAGCGCACAATATTTGAACGGCGCGGCGGAGGCCATGAACTACCTGCTGGGACGGAACGCGCTGAGCAAATCGTATGTCAGTGGTTACGGCGAAAATCCCCTTCAGAATCCGCACCACCGCTTTTGGGCGTTCCAGGCCAATTCGAGTTTCCCACGCCCTCCGGCGGGTGCACTCTCGGGCGGACCCAATTCAAGTTTGCAGGATCCCTACGCGGCTGCCAATCTGGCCGGCTGCGCCCCGCAAAAATGCTATGCCGATCACATCGACTCGTACTCGACCAATGAAGTTACGATCAATTGGAACGCGCCGCTTGCCTGGCTGGCCGCATTCCTGGATGAAAAAGCGGGAGCATCGCCCACGCCGACTCCGACATTTACCGCCACACCTTGTCCCAGCCTTACCATCACCGGTCGGATCACCAGTGCGATTAATGGGCAAAACATCGCCGGGGCAACTGTCATCGCGGACACGGTGATGTCGCACCCATTTGCAGCAACAACCGGTGCGGATGGAACCTATAGTCTGGGTGTTCCGGGCACGAGCAATTATGCCTGTTCCATCACAGGCTTGCGCGCATGGGCCACAGGTTATGAAGAGAGGACCCTGGCAGTCAGTTCAGCTGAACTGTTTGCCCAGCCTCAACGTAACTTTGCCTTGAATCCGATTACAACTATTACACCGACCTTCACGCCTACGCCAACCCAACCGGGCAGTAATAACACGGGTTGGGTGAGCCCGAGCACTCAGGCTTCCCAATCCGGTGGGGATGGTAATGGCTTCCAGACCTCACCAACCAATGCCTTTGCGGATGGTGGCGGGGTTGCCACCGACACCAACAGCGGCAATGGCAGCAGCACCTCCTGCACCAGCACCGCCAAGGATCGGCATGCCTACTTCAACTACCCGCTCTCGATCCCCTCAGGCTCGACGATCACGGGGATCGAAGTCCGTACGGATGCACGTGCCGACAGCAGTTCGGGAGCACCGCACTTCTGTGTGGAGATCTCATGGAATAACGGCGCGAACTGGACGGCAATGAAGACCGGCCCGAACCTGACGACGACAGAACGCAGTGATGTTTTGGGCAGTGCGAATGATAACTGGGGCCGGACATGGAACACGAGCGAGTTGACGAATGCCAGCTTCCGGGTACGGATTGTGAGCGTTTCGAGCAGCACCTCGCGCGATTTCTTCCTGGACTGGCTGCCTGTACGCGTTTGGTACTCGGGAGGCGGCGCCACCAACACACCAACAAACACACCCACCGTTACCGCAACGCCTTCACGCACCAACACGCCCACAAACACGCCGACCGGTGTCACCAACACCCCGACGCGCACTCTCACGCCTACATTTACTCCGACAGTGGGACCCACTACGCTGCGATTGCAATACCGAGCCGCGGACACGAATGCCGGCGACAACCAGATCAAGCCGCACTTCAACATCATCAACCCTGGCACAAGCCTTGTACCATTGAGTGAGCTCAAGATCCGCTACTGGTTCACGCGCGAAGGCACAGCCGGTCAGAGTTTCTGGTGTGACTGGGCGATGGTCACGGGAAGTTGCAGCAACGTGACAGGCACATTTGTGCAAGTCAATCCGGCCCGTACGGGCGCGGACTTCTACCTGGAAGTCGGCTTTAACCCAGCGGCAGGCTCGATCCCCGCAGGCGGCCAATCCGGTGAGATCCAGACTCGCATCAGCAAGAGCGACTGGAGCAACTACCCGGAGACCGGCGATTACTCCTTTGATCCCACCAAGACCGCCTTCGCCGACTGGACACATGTGACACTTTATCGCAATGGCGTCCTGGTGTGGGGCGTTGAACCATAACGATTGTTCACCGAATCCATTCAACTGCGAAAGGAAACCAACTGTATCTGCACCGTTCCAACAAATCTCTATCTATTCACCTACGATACGAAAGGAAATCCAATGTATCTACACCGTCTTACCAAATCCCTTCTTATCCTTGTCCTCCTGGCAAGCCTGTTGGGCTTGTCATTGCCGGCACAGGCTCAGTCTGCCGGACTCAGGATTCAATATCGCGCCGCGGACACGAATGCCGGCGACAACCAGATCAAGCCGCACTTCAACATCGTCAACCAGGGTGGCAGCGCGGTGCCGTTGAGCGAATTGAAGATCCGCTACTGGTTCACGCGTGAAGGCACCGCAGGCCAGAACTTCTGGTGCGACTGGTCAGCGATCATCGGCAGTTGCAGCAACGTGACCGGAACGTTTGTGCAGGTCAGTCCAGCTCGCCCCGGTGCTGACTTCTATCTGGAGGTCGGTTTCGCTCCGGCAGCAGGCTCGATCGCTGCGGGCGGCCAATCAGGTGAGATCCATACACGCGTGAGCAAGAGTGATTGGAGCAACTACACCGAGACCGGTGATTATTCGTTCGATCCGACCAAGACCTCGTTTGCCGATTGGACTGCCGTGACGCTTTATCGCAACGGCGCTCTCGTTTGGGGCAATGAACCTGGCGATACACCTGTTCCCACGCCCACCAATACGCAGCCGGGTCCCACCAATATACCCACCCGTACCCCGACCCGGACCAATACGCCCATCGGGCCAACACCCACCCGCACGCCGACCCAGTCCTCGGGGAGCCAGGTGTTTCAGGCCGAAAACACCAGCTTCGGCGGTGGAGCCACAGCTGACAGCAACAATTCCGGCTTCAACGGCACCGGCTTCATCAACTTCCCCGCCAGCGGCGGATTCCTTCAGTTCAACAACGTGAGCGGCGGCTCGGGTGGAAATGCCAGCCTGCAGTTCCGCTACGCTCTGGGTGCGACCGGCAGCCGCACCGGGCTGCTGATCGTCAACGGCGCCAGCCAGAGCATCACCTTCCAGCCCACCGGCGCCTGGACGACCTGGTCCACACACACTGTCAACGTCTCGCTCAACGGCGGCACCGGCAACACGGTCCGCCTCGAGTCCAATGGCCAGGACCTGGCTAACATCGACCAGCTCACCGTGACTGTCGGCGGCGGGCCCACCCCAACTCGTACCAACACTCCGATTGGACCTACCCCCACCCGGACCAATACACCCATCGGTCCAACATCGACCCGCACACCCACGCAACCTTCGGGCAGCGCGATCTACGTGGCGCCCAACGGCAGCGATAGCGCACCGGGCACGATCTCACAGCCCACCACGCTGACGGCCGCCATCGGCCGCGTGATCCCCGGCGGCACGATCCTCATGCGTGGCGGCACCTACAACTTCTCGACTCCGGTGATCGTTGCCCGGGGCAACAACGGCACCTCCAGTGCCCGCAAGCAGCTGTTTGCCAACCCGGGCGAGACGCCCGTGCTCAACTTCTCCGCCATGGCGTTAGACTCGGCCAACCGAGGTCTGACCATCAACGGCCATTACTGGCACGTCAGGGGTCTGATCGTCGAGCGCGCCGGCGACAACGGTATCTTCATCGGCGGCAACAACAACATCATCGAGCGCTGCGTGACGCGTTTCAACCGCGATAGCGGCCTGCAGCTCAGCCGCCATTCTTCTTCCGCGCCGTTCTCTGAATGGCCGGCCAACAACCTGATCATCAGCTGCGAGTCACACGACAATGCGGACCCCGACGGTGAGGACGCCGATGGCTTCGCCGCCAAGCTGACAGTCGGCGAAGGCAACGTCTTCCGTTACGATGTGGCGCACAACAACATCGACGATGGATGGGACCTGTACACCAAAACCGACACGGGCCCGATTGGGCGGGTGACGATCGAGGATTCGATCAGTTTCCGAAACGGCACGCTCAGCGACGGCTCGACCGCCGGGAACGGCGACCGCAACGGCTATAAACTGGGCGGCGAAGACATCTCCGTGAATCACATCATACGCCGCAACCTTGCCTATCTGAATGGGAAGCACGGCTTTACTTACAATCGCAATCTGGGCACGATCGAGATGACCGCTAACGTCTCGATCGACAGCACCGAGCGAAACTTCAACTTCGACGGCGGCACCTCGGTGTTCCGGAATAACGTCTCCTGTCGCAGCTCGTCGGGCACTAACGACCGCATCATCGGCAATGCCGACAGCTCCAACTTCTTCTGGATGGGATCGAATACGTCGCCGCAGTGCGCCTCCTTCACCGGCACCTTCACCTGGCAGTTCAACGCCGACGGGAGCCTGAGCTGGAGCTTCCGGTAAGAGCGATTTCACCACCTCTCTTCCCCTGTGTGCCCCGTTTTGAGGGCCCGGCAATGAATCGCCGGGCCCTCAAAATAGGGATGAAAGAAGGTCATGAGATGGCTTTTAGCGTGCTCAAGGAATCATAAACGGCTCGAACTTTTATAAAGCACAGGCTGCTGGCGGCGATCGCGGCCGTGCTATTGCTTGTGCCGCTCTCCCCAGACGTGCAGAGCGCCCCGTCCGGTCAGACGACGCTCTTCTTCAGCCTTTTAATCATGAAAAGAGGTCCAATGTCTCTACAGCGTTTCACTAAATCTTTTCTCGTCCTTGTCATCCTGGCAAGCCTGTTGGGTTTGGCGTTGCCAGGCAATATGGTGCAAGCTCAGTCCGCTGGGCTGAAGGTTCAGTATCGCGCTGCGGATATAAACGCCACTGACAATCAAATCAAGCCCCATTTCAACATTGTCAATCAGAGCGGCAGCGCTGTATCGTTGAGCGAGTTGAAGATCCGCTACTGGTTCACACGCGAAGGCACCGCAGGCCAGAACTTCTGGTGTGACTGGGCAGCAATCCCCGGCAGTTGCAGTAATGTAACGGGCACATTCGTGCAGGTCAGTCCGGCTCGCCCCGGTGCCGACTTCTATCTGGAGGTCGGTTTTGCTCCGGCAGCAGGTTTGATCGCCGCAGGCGGCCAATCGGGCGAGATCCATACGCGCATCAGCAAGAGTGACTGGAGCAACTACACCGAGACCGGCGATTACTCCTTCGATCCCACCAAGACTGCCTTTGCAGACTGGATGGCCGTGACCCTCTATCAGAATGGTGTCCTCGTGTGGGGCAGCGAGCCCGGTGGCACGGGAGTGACCTCCACGCCCACGAATACGCAGGGACCCACAAATACACCTGTGACAGTTACCTCCACTTTCACCCCCATCACACCGACGAGCACGTTTACGCAGATCCCCGGCGGGGCGTTGCAGGCTGAAAATGCAAGCTTCGGCGGGGGCACGGTCACTGAAACCACGAATGGCGGTTTTAATGGGAGTGGCTACGTCAACTTCCCGGCCAGCGGCGGCTTCCTGCAATTCAACAACGTTGATGGCGGCGCGGGCGGCAATCGTTCTATCCAATTCCGTTACGCGCTGGGCGCAAGCGGTACACGCACAGGGGCGCTCATTGTCAATGGATCGAGCCAGAGCATTAGCTTCAATAGCACTGGCGCCTGGACGAGTTGGTCCAGTTTCAGCATCAGCGTTTCGCTCAACGGTGGAAGCGGTAACACGGTCCGCCTTGAGTCCAACGGTCAGGACCTGGCCAACATTGATGAGTTGACTATCGGCGCAGGCGGGCCCACCTCTACACCAACCAACACGCCCATCAATACTCCCACCCAAACGCTCATAACGCCGACCCCAACTCAGCAACCCCAGGGTGGGTTGCTGATGGAGCGGCTCAACCGCGGTGTGGTGCGCGTGAACCAGAGCGGCGGCAACTTTATCGGCTGGCGCCTCCTGGGCACCGACCCGGCCGGCATCTCCTTTAACGTCTACCAGGGCTCGACCCGGCTCAATTCTTCGCCCATCACCAACTCGACCAACTTCTTCCACAGCGGCGGCGGTTCCGACAGCACCTACACAGTCCGTCCGGTCATCAACGGCCAGGAAGGCGCCAACTCCGAGCCCTCGCTCAACATCTCCCCGAGCGGGTTCCTCGCCGTGCCGCTGCAAATTCCATCCGGCGGCACCACCCCTGACGGGGTCAACTACTCCTATAGCGCCAATGACGCCAGCGTCGGTGACCTGGACGGCGATGGGCAGTATGAGATCGTTCTCAAGTGGGATCCCTCGAACGCCAAGGATAATTCACAGGCCGGCTACACCGGCAATGTTTATATCGATGCCTACCGGCTGAACGGAAACCGCATGTGGCGCATTGACCTGGGGCGCAATATTCGCGCCGGCGCGCATTACACCCAATTTCAGGTGTACGACTACGATGGCGATGGGCGCGCCGAGGTGGCGATGAAGACTGCCGACGGTACCGTCAGCGGCACCGGGCAGGTCATTGGCAATGCTAACGCCGACTACCGCAATTCGAGCGGTTACATCTTGAGTGGTCCGGAATTCCTGACCGTCTTCAATGGTCAGACGGGCGCCATCCTGGCGACGGCCAACTATGACCCGCCGCGCGGCAACGTCTCCTCCTGGGGCGACAACTACGGCAACCGGGTCGACCGCTTTCTGGCTGGCACCGCATACCTCGACGGGCAGCGTCCGAGCATGATTTTTGCCCGCGGCTACTATACCCGGGCTGTCATCGCAGCCTGGGATTGGCGTAACGGCCAACTCACCCGGCGCTGGACATTCGATTCCAATGTCTCCGGAAGTCAGTACACAGGCCAGGGTAACCACCAGTTGTCCGTCGCCGACGTCGATGCTGACGGCCGGCAGGAGATCATTTACGGCGCCATGGCCATCAACGACAATGGCCAGCCGCTGTGGAACACCCGCACCGGTCACGGGGACGCGCTGCACGTGGGCGACTTCGTTCCCAACCGAGCCGGACTGGAAGTGTTCAAACCCAGCGAGTCCGGGAGCCAGCCCGCCGATTGGATGGCCAATGCACGCACCGGACAGTTCGTCTGGCAGCATGCCCCCTGCAACTGTGACAACGGGCGCGCGGTGGCCGGCGACGTCTGGGCCGGCAGCCCCGGTGCAGAAGCGTGGTCGAGTGGTGTTAGCGGACTGACCAACAATCAGGGTCAGAACGTCGGGCGCAAACCATCGTCGGCCAATTTTCTGGTCTGGTGGGACGCCGACCCGGTTCGTGAGCTGCTCGACAGCAATCGCATCGACAAGTACGGGACGGGCAGCGATACCCGCCTGCTGACTGCCAGTGGCGCAAGCTCGAACAACGGCACGAAAGCAACCCCGGCGCTGAGCGCTGACCTGTTTGGCGACTGGCGCGAGGAAGTGATCTGGCGCGCCACTGACAGCAGCGCGCTGCGGATCTATACCACTACAGCTGTGACCAGCGTGCGGATCTTCACCCTGATGCACGACGCGCAATACCGGGTGGCCGTCGCCTGGCAGAACACTGCCTATAACCAGCCACCGCACCCGGGCTTCTTCCTGGGCGACGGTATGTCTATTCCGCCACAGCCTGCTATCTACGTGCCGTAAACAGATACGACAAGAAATAAGAACGGACATGGTTTTACCATGTCCGTTCTGCATTAGGATGAGAAAAGCAAAATTATTTTATCTAAGGAACACAATATATCGAGGGGAATACCTAACATCAGAAACAGCATGTCATTCTGAACGACCGAAGCGAGTGACACCTGCCCCGATTTCGAATTCGAATTGCTTAGCAATTCGTAGCAAATCGTGCAGGTGCTGGAGAGAATCCTGCCACAAAGCGGCGGAGACCCTTCTTCCCTCTCAGGGTGAAATGCTGTTTGTGTCGTTGAAATCAGGCATTCCCGAATCGAGAATATCTAACAAAGAGCATGTCATTCCCCCGGGTGCTCTCGCCGAGTTGTCCAACAACCTGACCCTCCCTGCGCTTTTGGATTTCCTACCGTTACTTTTTGAATTTGAACCGTTACTTTTTGAATTTGAACCGTTGCTTTTTGAATTTGAACCGTTGCTTTTTGAATTCCTACGGTAGCTTTTCGGCTTCCAAAGCTTGTTTTTTCCAGGTTGAACAGACAACCCAACATTCACATCTTCGCTCAGGACGACATGTACTGTATCTCCTGATATTCAATACTTCCATGAATCAAACGAGGCTGTAGTGACAGCCTCGTTCCATTCCACTCTCGCACGTTCAACTCAAGCTGAACTTTATGCCTTTCTATTCGACAGCGCCGCCTCGATGATCTTCTGCACCCGCGGCATCATGCTGGAGGGATCGGGGTGCAGGCCCTCGACGAGCAAGGCGCTCTCGTAGATCTGCTCGATGATCAGGGTCTCCAGCTCCGAATCCGGGTCCACCTCGAGCAGCTTTTTGAGAATGACGTGCGAGGGATTCAATTCCAAAACTTTCTTGGGTACTTCATATTCCTTGCCCAGATATTTATACACGCGCTGCAATTCAGGGTTGAGAGCGCCGTCTGCATCTGCCAGGCGGGCAACAGATTGTGAGAGGCGGTTGCTGGCGCGCACGTCTGTCACGCGTTCTCCCAGCACCTGCTTGAAGCGTTCGATCAGCTTGCCGAAATCTGCCTCGGCAATCTGTTCCTGCTCCTCGGTTCCTTTCGGTTGCTCAGTGATCTCCGCCTGGGCAACGTTCCTGAGCTCGAAGTCCTTGTACTCACGCAGGCCCATCAGCATGAACGAGTCCATTGGCTCTGTCAGCAGGAGCACCTCTGTGCCCTGTGCCTGGAAATAATCCAGGTGCGGGCTGCGCAGGATGGACCTGGGATCATCGCCTGTGATGAAGTAAATCTCTTTCTGCTCAGGCTGCATGCGGCCGACGTACTCCTCCAGCGAGGACCATGTCTCCGGGTGCAGATTGGTTTTGAAGCGCAGCAGCGGATGGATCGATTCAGCATCCGCCGGGCTGGTTGCCACTCCCTGCTTGAGGTAGACGCCAAACTCCTTCCAGAACGTCTGATATTTCTCTGCATCGTTCCTGGCAAGAGTTTCAAGCTCTTTCATGATCTGCCCCGAGACCACTTTTTTCAGGCGCGCCATCAGCGCAGTGGACTGGATCGTCTCACGCGAAACGTTGAGCGGCAGGTCTTCCGAGTCGACCACGCCCTGCACGAAGCGCAGATGCTCGGGCAGCAGA
>Ga0105104_10002747_pt1 | contig 12724 bp, 13 predicted proteins | sample PPLLaktember2015_3_FD_87034 | JGI IMG/M metagenome (GOLD analysis project Ga0105104, IMG submission 87034) | Freshwater sediment microbial communities from Prairie Pothole Lake near Jamestown, North Dakota, USA - PPLs Lake P7 Core (6) Depth... | ecosystem: Environmental > Aquatic > Freshwater >...
CAAGGGCCTCACCTTCCACGGCTGCGGAGATGATTACTAGGGGTTTGCCCATACGCGCGATCTGCTCGAGGATGGGCAGGAGGTCCTTCATGCTGCTGATTTTCTTCTCGTTGATCAGCAGATAAGGGTCTTCCAGCACGACTTCCATGCGCTCGGCGTCGGTCACGAAGTAAGGCGACAGATAGCCACGGTCGAATTGCATGCCTTCCACCACATCGAGGGAGGTCTCCATGCTCTTGGCTTCCTCGACTGTGATCACCCCATCCTTGCCGACCTTTTCCATCGCCTCGGCGATCAGGTCACCAATGTTCCGATCGTTATTCGCCGAGATGGAGCCGACCTGGGAGATCTCGCGCTTATCTTTAATCGGTTTGCTGATCTTCTTAATCTCCTCGATGACGATCTCGACGGCGCGCTCGATGCCGCGTTTGAGGTCCATGGGATTAGCCCCAGCGGCCACATTTTTCAACCCTTCCCGATAGATCGCCTGCGCCAATACCGTCGCCGTGGTGGTGCCATCGCCAGCCACGTCACTGGTCTTGCTCGCCACTTCATTGACCATGTGTGCGCCCATGTTCTCGAAGGGATTTTCGAGCTCGATCTCTTTGGCGACCGTTACCCCATCCTTGGTAATGGTGGGGGCCCCGAACTTCTTATCCAGGACGACGTTTCGCCCGCGTGGGCCCAACGTCACCTTCACCGCTTCGGCAAGCTTATCGACACCTCTCAGAATCGCCGTTCGCGCGTCCGCGCTGAACATTAACTGCTTTGGCATCTCAGGCCTCCTCTTCTCGACACATTTCCGTCCACGACTTTCCCGTCACCTGCAAACACAACCTTGTGATTTCAAGCACTGGTGGGCAAGCATGCAGCTGGATTCTTTAGCACTCTCACGAGTGGAGTGCTAACACAAATATACGCACAGCCCCGTGCCTTGGCAAGGGAAAAAGTGGTGCCGACGGAAGAGGCTTACGGGAGCCGCAGCGCTTTGCGGCCGATGTCGGTGCGGTAGTGTAGGCCATCCCAGCTGATACGATGCACCGTCTGGTAGGCATGGTCGAGCGCTTGGCGGAGGTCCGGCGCCCGAGCCGTCACCCCAAGGACACGGCCACCGTCGGTCACCAGTCGCCCATCCCGGCGGGCGGTTCCGGCGTGAAACACGGCGACTCCAGGCACCCGGGCTGCGTGCTCGACGCCGGCGATCGGCTTATCACGCTCATACGCTTCGGGATAACCGTGCGATGCCATGACGACACAGACGGCCGCATCGTCCACCCAGCGGCACGCCTGACGCGTCAACGTGCCATCAGTTGTCGCCAGCAAGAGGGCTAAGAGATCGCTATCTAGCCGCATCATCAAGACCTGCGCCTCGGGATCGCCAAAGCGCGCGTTGAATTCGATGACCCACAGCCGCCGATTGACCAACATCAGCCCCGCATACAGCACCCCCTGATACAGCCGCCCTTCAGTGGCCAGGGCGCGCACCGTGGGACGCATAATTTCTTCCATGATACGTTCAGACAGCCCGACATCCACAACCGGTACGGGTGAGTACGCCCCCATACCGCCAGTGTTCGGGCCTTCATCGCCATCGTAGATCGCCTTGTGGTCCTGGCAAACAGGCAACGGCACCAGCGAGGTCCCATCGGTGAGGGCGAAGAACGACAGCTCCTCACCCGGCAGAAACTCCTCGATCACGACCTGGGTCCCAGCCTCGCCGAATACCTTCTCCCGCATCATCTGAGCGATGGCGTCATAGGCGCTGTCGCGGGTCTTACAGACGATGGCGCCTTTGCCAGCCGCCAGCCCATCGGCTTTCACGACGAGCGGTGTAGGGTGCTGGTCGATATACCTCTCAGCCTGCTGCGGATCGGAGAAGGTTTGAAATGGCGCGGTGGGAATGCCGTACACGACCATGAGGGTTTTGGCAAAGACTTTGCTGCTTTCGATGGAGGCGGCTTGCTGGGTGGGCCCAAAGATCGCCAGCCCCTCCTGACGAAACCGATCGACGATGCCAAGCGCCAAAGGAAATTCCGGGCCGACGACGGTGAAGTCGATGGCAGAATCACGGGCAAACGCCAGCAAGGAGGCAATGTCGTCGGCGCGGATCGGCACATTTTCGGCCTGCTCGGCCGTGCCAGCATTGCCAGGAGCGCAATACAGCCGGGAGAGCAAGGGACTCTGGGCCAGCTTCCAGACCAACGCATGTTCACGACCACCGCTGCCGATGACCAAGACCTTCATGGGTCTCCCCCACCAGGTTCAATGTGCCATACTTGCTAATGCTTGAAATGCCGGATGCCGGTGAGCACCATGGCCAGGCCATGTTCGTCTGCCGCTTGCGCTACCTCACCATCGCGTATGGAGCCTCCTGGATGTGCCACCGCGGTCACCCCAGCCTTGGCCGCCTCGTCGACCCCATCACGGAAGGGGAAAAAGGCATCAGAAGCTAGCACCGTGCCGACCGTCGGCAGCGACGCTTTCATCGCCGCCAACTTCACCGAGTCGCCCCGGCTCATCTGGCCGGCACCAATCCCCACCGTCTGCCCGGCGCGGGCCAGCACGATGGCGTTGGACTTGACATGCTTTGACACGCGCCAGGCGAATTCCAGGCTGGCCCACTCTTCCGGAGTCGGCTGTCGTCTGCTAACGACCCGCAACATGGCGGGGTCCCAGCTCTGGGCATCGCGGGCCTGCAGTAACAGTCCTCCCGTGATACTGCGGCTCTCATAGGGGCTGGGTCTCAGGGTGCCGAGCTCGGGGAGGGCTAAGAGTCGAAGATTCTCACGGCGCTGCAACCCCGATAGCGCCTCCTCCGTAAATCCAGGAGCGATGATCGCTTCGACCAACAACCCTCTCGTCGCTCGGACCATCGCCCCATCGAACGGGCGATTGACGCCGATGATGCCGCCATAAGCGGACACAGGATCGCAGGCCCGCGCTCGTTCAAACGCCTCCACGAGAGTGCCTCCGAGTCCCACGCCGCAGGGATTGGTATGTTTGACGATGCAACAGGCGGAAGCCTCGGAAAACTCCAGCATGAGCCCCAGGGCCGCGTTGACATCCAAGAGATTGGTATAGGACAGAGCTCTGCCCTGCAGCTGCTGCGCCTGGGCGAGCGACAAACCGCCGCCGAGCCGGTCGCGATAAAACGCCGCGGACTGGTGTGGATTTTCGCCGTAGCGTAGATCCTGAACCTTGCTATAGGTCAACGTCAACGTCTCTGGGAACACGGCACTATCCGGCCCACCATCGAGCTGCCATGGTGGTTGGTCTTGGGAGAGATAGGCGGCGATGAGCGCATCGTATTGAGCCGTCTGGACGAAGGCCTTCTGCGCTAGCTGCCGACGCCGCTCGGCGCTCACGACGCCGGTGGTATGGAGATCATTGAGGACAGGCGCGTAATCCACAGGGTCGACCACCACTGCCACCGACTGAAAATTCTTTGCCGCTGCCCGCATCAGGGTCGGCCCCCCGATGTCGATCTGCTCAAGCGCCTCCTGGCACGAAGCCTGGGGACGGGCGATGACTTCAGCGAAGGGATATAGATTGACAACAACTAGATCGATCGGCTCGATGCCATGGGAGGCGAGAGCGGTCTGATGGGCGGGATTCTCGCGCAGCGCCAGGATGCCTCCATGAATCCGGGGGTGTAGAGTCTTCACGCGTCCATCTAAAATCTCCGGGAAGCCTGTGTAGTCAGACACCACCACCACCGGTATCCCGGCGGCCTGCAACAGGGTGGCCGTCCCACCTGTGGAGAGGAGCTGCACACCTAAGGTGTGCAACGCCTTAGCAAACTCGACGATCCCCTCCTTCTGCGATACACTGAGCAACGCGCGTTGAATGTGCCCCATGAGATGGCTCCCTCAGATCAGGACTGAGTGTGGAGGACTGAGTGCTCAGTGCCGAGTGGGCAACATTCTCAGTTCTCAGCACTCATCCCTCAGCACTGGCTGTTTCGACGCCTCGCCTAGCCTAAATCACCGAATTGATACTGGAGCAAGGCGACGGCGACCACTCCCGCGGTCTCCGTCCGCAAAATGCGCTTCCCTAATCCTACTGCCAGGAACCCAGAGTCTTCCCCACGTGCCACTTCCTGCGGTGTCAAGCCACCCTCTGGCCCGACCACCACGGCCACCGACCCCACCGGTGCAGAAGCTGCCAGGACGGTGCGCAGGAGTCGTGTGTCCTCACCCTCCCATAGCATCAGCTTGAGCTTGGCACTTTGGCAGGAGGCCAAGAACGTATCCAGCGGAGTTGGCGGCCACAGGTGCGGCACAGTCGCACGCCCGCTTTGCTTGCAGGCCTCGCGGGCAAGCTTCTCCCAACGGCCAACTTTCCTGGCCATGTGGGGTCCAGAGATGCGCGGTATTACGCGATCGGTGATGAGTGGCACAATGTCCGACACGCCCAGCTCAGTTGTCTTCTGGATGACCCAGTCGAATTTCTCAGCCTTCGGCAGCCCCTGCCCCAACGTGATGGAGACGGTTGGAGGGGATTGCGGCGCTACATCAAAAAGAATTCGGCAAACAACCCCCTCGGTCTCCAGGCGCTCGATTACCGTCATATATTCGTGACCACACCCATCAAAGACGACAATTTGCGCGCCCGGCCCCAATCTGAGGACGCGTGCCAGGTGGTCTGCTTCATCACCCCGCAGGCGCAGCTCTTGTGTGCCGACGTCATCCGGTCGCACGAAAAAACGGCGCATGGGGCCTCAGACCTCTTCACAGATGACCGCAGTCCATTCTTCCTGGGATGCCTGGTGGGTGATGCGCCATCCGTGCGCCAGGAGTCCGCTCCGTAACTGCGGCACCTCTGCGGTGAGAATGCCCGATAGCACGACTGCACCGCCGGGTACGAGAGCCGTGTGGAGCGGTTTCAACATGGCAAGAATCGGCTCCAGCAGAATGTTGGCCACCACGATGTCAAACCGGTCCGTGACCACTTCTAGAGATCCAGCCGCAAAAGTCGACTGCTTGGACAGCTGGTTCAGCCGCGCGTTGACGCGCGCCACCCAGACGGCCAAGCGATCGACATCGATGCCGAACGTCTTGGCACAGCCGAATAACACTCCGGCTAGGCTGAGGATCCCGCTGCCACAACCGACGTCGAGTAGCCGCACACCAGGTCGCATGCCGATGATCGTCTCTAAGGAGGTGAGGCAAAGCTGCGTCGTCGCATGGAGGCCGGTGCCGAAGGCTTGTCCAGGGTTGAGCGTCAAGAGCAGCTCGTCGGCAGCAGCGGTATAAGGCTCCCAGGGAGGACGTATAACCAGCCGCTTGCCGAGCTTGAAGGGACGGTAGAAGCGTTTCCATTGCTCGACCCAGGCGCCGCCATCGATCACCTGCATCGACAGCGTGGGCTGAGCACCAATCCCTGTCCCAAGACCGTCGAGGGCGCGTCGTACTTCTCCCAGGAGCCGCTCGCTGATCTGTTCCAGCGGAAACGCTGCGATCACCTTCGCCATTGCCATGGCTTGTCCAGTAGGCGCTTCCCCAGACCGCTGCACACTTTCCTGGACGACGCCAGGAGAACCTAGCGCCACTAGGGTTTCTCCTAGGGATTCGGCACTAGCAGACGACAGCGTAATCGTCAGCTCAAGCCATTGTCCGCCGCGGCCGAGAGGAGCTTTAAATCGCTGTTGGGAAGACTTGCTGGCCATGCCTCCCATGATAGTCCGGAGGCGTCATGGGCGTCAAGGATGTCAGCTGAACGTAGGGCTCATCCACCGTTTCGGCGCCCCGGGGCGCGCACGACACCGACACGCATCTATGAGGACTTTGCGTAGGGCCAGCAGCGATGGGATCATTGCGACTAGCAGTAACATCTGATAGATTATTGACCACTTGCCCTCATGGCAGAACTTTTTAGCAACACTCAACGCCAACCCTGTCCGGACTGGCTGCTGTGTCTCGACCAGGATTCCTGTCGACCCCGGAGCCGCGAACGGAGGGGGGACGATGGATCATCCAAAACTGCGTCCAATCGAAGCGTTCCCGGTTGATCTCGGCGGGCGTGAGGTGATCTGCCTGAGAGATCCAACGCAACTGACCGACGACGCGGTGTTTGTCCCGCGCGAGGCACTATTCATCCTGGCTCATTTTGATGGCAAGCATTCAATCCTCGATATTCAGGAAGCTTACACCCGCCAGTACGGCCAATTACTCCCGAGCGATCCCATCCAAGGTCTGATCGCCGCGCTGGATAGGTCTTTACTCCTAGACAATGAACGCTTCGAGGCACACAAGCAGCAGTTGATCGCGGCGTTTCGCGCGTCCCCCGTGCGCCGTGCCGCCCATGCGGGCACCGCCTATGAAGCCGATCCCACCGCGCTTGGCGACCAACTCGCCGGGTATTTCGCTGATCCTACAGGGCCGGGGACTACTGCAGCGCTGGCGATCGACGGGGCGGTCCGGGGCATTGTGGCGCCGCACATCGACCCACGTCGTGGGGGATCATGCTTCGCCTGGGCCTACGAGGCTATACGTCAGGTGACGGCCGAGGTGTTCGTGATTTTTGGTACCGCCCACCAACCGACTTCCGTGCCCTTCCCGCTCACCTTGAAGGACTATGAGACGCCGCTCGGGGTCGTAGAGACCGACAAGGCATTGGTGCGCGCCCTGGCGCGGCGCTATCCCACCGACCTCCTGTCGGATGAGTTGGCGCATCGTTCGGAGCACTCTATCGAGTTTCAAGTCCTCTTCCTACAATACATTCTGGGTCCGGCACGAAAATTTCGGGTCGTGCCCATCCTGGTTGGCTCCTTCCACGAGTGTGTGGCGCGCCAGATCAATCCGACTGAGATGGTGCACATCGCAGATTTCATCCAGGCTATACGGGAGGTCGTGAGTGCGCACGCCGAGCCCGTGTGCTATATCGTCGGAGGAGATTTGGCCCATGTGGGCATGAAATTCGGGGATCAGGCAGGCTTGACCCCCGCTTTTCTCGATCAGGTGGCCCGCGACGATCATGCCCTACTCGCCGCTGCGGCTCGGATGGATGCGGAGGGATTCTTCCGAGTCATCGCTGAGCATCAAGATCGGCGGCGCATCTGTGGTTTTCCGCCAATGTACATGTTACTCAGTACAATGCCTGCGACGGCTGGAACGGTGCTCAAATACGGCCAAGCCGTTGAGCCAGCCACGCAATCGATGGTCTCCTATGCCAGTGTGGTCTTTCACTGAGGGGGAAGTGCGATGGCTGGCCACATTCGGGCAAGTGGAGTGATCATCTACTATCTCGATCAGGACGAACCGCATTTTTTGCTGCTCCGCAGCCGACGCGATCGCTCCTGGGGATTTCCGAAGGGGCACCTCCTCGAGGGCGAAGATTTACTGAGTGGTGCCATGCGGGAGCTGTGGGAGGAGACCGGCATTCGCGAGTTCAGTCTCCTGCCCGGATTCACCGAACATGTCACCTATCGTGTCAATCGCGGCGGGAGATTTCGCCAGAAGACCGTCACCTATTTCCTCGGACGCGTCGAGACACCAGTGGTGCGCCTGTCTGACGAACATAGCGAACATCGCTGGGCGGTCGTCGAAGATGCCAGGAAGACGCTGACGTTCGAGAATCTCCGCAGCCTGGTGACGCGTGCCTGGATGATCGTGGCGCCGTTGTTGCCACCGCCGCGTGAGGCAGAAAGTTCCCCCATGCCCCAACAGTAACAGGATCTTTGTGGCAGGAACGCTCGCCATTTCCCCGTAGATGCGCCAGCAAGCAACATCTCAGGCATGGCAACCAATTCCGTGATCCCTGTCGTGGCACTGGGGCACTAGTGGCCCGTCTATTCCCTGACGTCAAGCGCGACAACCTCGGGTCAAGTAGCGGCGCGCGGCTGCAGTTGACAAAGTATTTGTGTGGCATTATATTTGTATATACCAAATGTTGGCATGAGAAACATGGGGAGATGGTATGCGGGATCTCGAGTTAACCGCGTTGGCGGAGGAGATGTGGGCCATCACCAGGGATCTGTTCAAATTTCTCCAGTGCCGCGACCGCGACGCCATGACGGCCTGTGGGCTGTCGGTGGCCCAGTGTTACAGCCTGGAGGCTATTGGGACGCAAGGGCAGCTGACGCTCAACGAACTGGCGGACTCTTTGTACATCACTCCGAGCACGGCCAGCCGAACGATCGAGGAACTGGTTCGCAAAGAATTGGTAGAGCGACGCCAGGATCCTGACGATCGGCGAGCGGTGAGCCTGACGCTCACGGCACAGGGACAAGCGTTGTTCGAGGCCTTGCGGCAACATCTTATCGAGCGACAACTCGGGATTCTGGAGCAAATCGATCCCGGCAGCCGTCGGGACGTCCTGATGGCGCTGCAGAAACTTTCCCAGGCCGTCAAAGACCCGGCTTGCTGTGCCGTGCCCCTAGTGTGGAAGCCTCCGCCGACCGGCGACAAGGTGCAGACCTCGGAGGGCATGTCCGTACCTCCTCAAAGGTCGTCTCGGCGTGTGCGGAAGCACACGCCGACAACTTGATGGGCGGAACAGAAAGGAAGAGATCATGAGCGAATGCTGTGGACCAGACACCGGTCAAACGCTACTCAATCTGGTGGATGAGACTGACATCAAAGCAGCAATCCGGGCGCGCTACACCCAGGTCGCCACGGGTGAGACGTCGTGCTGTGGCTCGCCAACCGACCAGTCGCGGTCCCAAAGGCCACGCGACTATGACTACGAATTGAGCATTCTCGGTGATGGTGTGCCGGTGTCGGTGCTCGACTCTTTTGCCGGCTGCGGCAATCCGCTGGCGATCGATGCCCTGGACCGGGGCGAGGTCGTGCTCGATCTCGGTTCCGGCGCCGGGCTGGATTGCTTCTTGGCGGCCAAGAAAGTCGGCCCAGAGGGCCAGGTGATCGGACTCGACATGACCGATGCGATGCTAGAGAAGGCGCACAAGAACCAAGCGTTGTTAGGTCTCGCTAATGTGGAGTTCCGCAAGGGTGAGATGGAACAGATGCCCATCGCCGACGCCTCCATTGATGTGATTATCAGCAACTGCGTGATCAATCTCTCTCCCGACAAAGATCGTGTGTTCGGTGAGGCCCATCGCGTCCTGCGTCCAGGAGGACGACTGATGATCGCCGACATCGCCACGGTCGGCGAACTGCCCGCCGAGCTACGGAGCACAGAGTCCTGGACCGGCTGTATCGGCGGCGCCATTCCCCTCGATGACTACCTCGGAAAGCTCAAGGCGGCAGGGTTTGCCGATGTACAGGTGGTGACGTCCCATGAATGGCAGCCGCTGATGCTGAGCGTGAAAATCAAGGCGGTCAAGGCGCAACAACGTTGTGTATGATACGTGGCGCATGCTTGCCTGTACGTGTGCATCTTGCGCCACTGGTTCAAGATGGATGGATGCCCATGAACGGCTGTCATCGTACCGTGTGTCGGATGAGTTGGCTCGGGTTGATGCTGGCGACGGGTTTTTCGACAGCGTGGGCGCACATCGATATCGAGCCGAAAGCGACGATCCCCAACCGGTGGGAGACGTTCATCCTGAACGTCCCGACGGAGACGAAGTCCCCGACGATCGAAGTCCAATTGGCGATTCCAGAGGGCTTTGAGGTGGAAGCCGTCGGACACCGGACCGACTGGAATATGGCACTTCGGCGTGACGCGCGCGGGTTGGTGCGCCAGATCGTCTGGTCCGGCGGGCAGATTCCATCGCTTACCTTCGAGGAGTTCAAACTCTTGGCCAAAGCAGCGAAATCCCCCGGTCCGTATGAGTGGCAAGCCCGCCAACGCTATGCCGACGATCAGGAGAGCACCTGGGCGCTGCGCACACTCGTTCAGGCCGAGGACAGTGGGCTACCCACCCAAAAAGTCGAAGAAGCCCTCAAAACCGCGCAGGTTGCCATGACCATCAGCTTTCTCGGCGCCGGAGTGGCGACTATATTGATCGTAGTGACGCTGATCGCCGTCTGGCGGGGGACCCATGGGAAGGGACGGCTGGACGAATGAAGCTCTTTGTCGAGTATTGGAGCACCCTGCTGCATTTGATCGGACTGTTACTACTCGCCGGGGGGCATTTGTGGCTGGCCGTGTGCTCAGTGAAAGCTGAGCAGTCTGCCTTCGATTATGGACAGCGCTTCTTGCTTGAGCTTCTGCCGACTATCTCAACGCTTTTTGGTGTCGGGGTGCTCCTGCTGTTTGTCAGCGGCATGGCGAAGCTCTTGCTCTGGTACGAGCCGGGCTTTATCTTCTTGCCGCTGCCGTATGGCTGGATTTTACTCACGAAGCTGATGCTCTACATTGCCATCGTGGTCAACGGCATCTGGATCGAGCGCCGACACATGGTGCGGCTGGTCAAGCTTGGGCTGCCTGAGGTGGGTGATCGTATCAGCGCTGAGCTGGCGACTGCGTGGGCCGCGTTGCAACGACAGGCACGACTGAATTTTGTCCTCATTATGGTCGTCGTGGCCTTCGGCGAGACTCTCCGGTTCGCTAAGATATGAGGAGCTGAGAGCACCGATGAGGGGGGCGTTGGCATGGCTATATGTAGCGCTGGGGAGCATCGCGCTGCTGGGAATCGTCGCGATGCCGGCCAAGGCACATCATGGCGGGCTGGGGATCGAGGGCGATATCATCGCATGGTCCTTGAAGGTTGACCAGTGGCAACAAGAGGGTTTTGCCAATGGCCATCGCATTAAATTCTTGGCCTACCCCCGCAATGCCATCGCCAACCGCTCGACGCGGCTGGTGTTTGAGGTCCAATCCGTTGCTACCGGGCATTATATCGGAGGGCTCACAGCTGAGGTGGTCGTCCGCTTCCCGACTGCTGAGGAGCATGTGGTTGCCGCACCCGAAATTCCCGGCGTGACCGCGTACTACGAGCTTCCCTATACGTTTCCGACACCCGGTGAATATACGGTCACCTTTCGAACGCAGGCGAATGGCCAGGAATTGACAGCGGCCTTTGCCCAGCCGGTGTCGGCTAATCCGCTCTTCGGTGATTGGATGACGGTAACAGGAAACGGTGTCGTGCTTGCCGCTTTCATCGTCACTTGGCTCGGCGCTGTCCTCGCTTTGCAGCGGCGTCTCCTGCCGGGTGTTATGCCATTTTGAATTTTTACATGCAGAGAGCATTGTATAGAGAGCTTGGGGTTGGCAGGGTAGCAGCCCCCGCTTAACAGCCTGTGTAGCCTATACTCCTAGAGCTTTGACTGGCGCTGCTACACTGCCTGGGCTGTTCTGCGGCTACCCAGTACCAGCCATGAGCGATTTCTGCGTCGCTCGGTCAAGTTTGCCCGTCTTCGGTAAGTGGTGTGCTGCCTGATAGTCGCGGAGCGCTGCCCGAGTCTTTGAGCCCATGTGCCCGTCCACGGGGCCGGGATCAAATCCCGCCGCTTTCAATTGCTCTTGTGCCTGACTGACCTTCTTGCCCCCGCTGCTGGTCGATTTGTGGTGCTTTTTGGCCAGCCGGTTATCTTCCTCGGCCATGTCGGCCGTCACGTCAGATGTTTCCCCCCATCCGAGCGACGGCAGGCTGAGTGCCCCGAGGGCCATCCCCAGCAACCCAGCGAACTTCAAGAAGTTGCGACGTGAGAGATCTACCTCATGCTGCGCCTCGTGCTTCATCATCCGCTCCTTTCGCACGGCACAAGCGTTCCTGGCAGTCAAGGCCTGGTCTGCCAGGTCCCGGACATCTGGGTAAAGCCAATTCCCTTGCATGGTGGGTGGCTTGTTATCCCGCCTCGACGACGTGGCCAGATATCCGCCGCTGGCACCACATGTGAGACGATGCTCTCTGGCTAAAGCCATAGGATTGCGCCCTATACGGGTATGCCAGGGCGTGTAACGGGCTTTCACGGAAGGTTGACAGAGGACAGGCAGTAACCGAGGAAAGTAGCTAGGCAAGTTGGGGGGAGAAGACATCAAAATGGCCATGGGGTTTCCCGAAGGGGACGTGCGCTCAGCCCACCAGCTGGTTGTATTCTAGCGCGCCAATAGACCTTGTAAAGAAAATTGTTGCATCCACTGCCAGGTGGGAGTTCTTGCTTGATCTGCTGTGGCATCTTCGGTACACTGCCGTGGCAGTTCACTGGTTCGGGGCAAAAAGAAGTGATCAGCGTATTGGAAAGGCGGTGAGCCCAATGTGTTTTTCTCCCTGTTTTATGCACGTCACACGTGAGGCATTGGTTCAGCGACAACTGCTGCAGTGCCGGACTTGTGGTTCACAGGCATTCCATGTCCTTGACTGTTGCCGCAATCCTGACTATGTACGAGTTCCAACATCGCCTCTAGGCGAAAGGCTGAAGGCTTGGCTGGAAGCAGTGCAGGCCAGCATGCGAGCAGCGCTATTCCCGCCGCGTCAACGTCCCGCGGAGCCAGTGTCCCCGGCAGTCCTGGATGCCTGGGAGGCGCGACCCCTCACCCTCAGCAACGCTGAGGACACGCGAGTAGTGCGGGAGACCGGTGCCAACAAGGTTGTGGAGGAGATCGAACACGAGACACTGTCGGCCTATCGGTAGAGGCTGTGTGGTCTCGCTGGAGCCTCCGTTGAGTCGCCTTACCAGCAATCGGCTGGGGGCCTGTCTAGGGTCCAATCGGAGACCGATGAGCACCCACAAAGCTGGTCGCGACAGAGGACACTGATCGACGTGGAAGGTCAGCTCTCAAACGTGATGGAAACGATCTCATAGGTTAGGGTGCCTCTGGGCACGCGTACTTCGACTGTGTCACCGGTTTGCTTGCCCACCAAAGCTCGTCCGAC
>Ga0105104_10002748_pt1 | contig 12724 bp, 22 predicted proteins | sample PPLLaktember2015_3_FD_87034 | JGI IMG/M metagenome (GOLD analysis project Ga0105104, IMG submission 87034) | Freshwater sediment microbial communities from Prairie Pothole Lake near Jamestown, North Dakota, USA - PPLs Lake P7 Core (6) Depth... | ecosystem: Environmental > Aquatic > Freshwater >...
CCTTCAGCAGCATAGCTTTGGATAGCGTCACCATCGGCACTATGTGGGGGCTGTTGCGCCTGCCGATGATGCTATCCGGTGGCGCCTGCCCGGCGGTGAGGGTGGCGGTGATGCGCTGGCTATTTGCTGGCATTGGTGTCCTCATTCCACTTTCGGCTTTTGCAATTAGGGCAACTGACAACATCATCCTTGCGGGGATACCACTCATGCCCACACTTTTTGCAAACTAACTTGGGTATTTTCGCCCATGGTGTTTTCATAAATCCTCCTTACTTATTATAATAAACCATCGGAATAGGTTTGTCAAGTAAAATCTTTTAGAACCCATAAGGGCGTGTATGCACATGAAACGCGGCATCACTTTTAGCCTGCGCCTCCCCTGGTTTAAGGGGCGGGTTTGGTGGCGGTGGGGGCAGGGGGTCATTGGGGCAATCCATATCGGGGTCAAACTCCGAATACCATCCTTGCGTGGAATAGTGGCGGGTGATGTAAACCGTGCCTATTGGGTGGATTTGCCCACAGTGGGGACACTTAATCTCCTCTGTATTGCGGGTTTGATAATGGTCGCCGGGCTTGGGGGCGGCGTGTCTAGTCATGGGTAGCCTCCCCCTTCAATTCCGCCAGTAATCGCTGGCTTTCCATTGTTACCTTGCACTCCGCTTTATCGCTGCACTTGCCGCAATAGTTATCATCGGCGGGATCGTATTCTGTGCCGTAACACCAGGGCTTGCCGAGGGCGAAGTTAGACATGATCCTCTATCCTCTCAACATGAATCGGGTTCTTTATCTCGGCGCGTATCATGGCTTCCCAATTGCAGTAAGAACAGGACTTGGCGGCAATCTCTATATCCGGTTCCGGGGCTGATAGGAAATCCATAACCTCCAGCAGCAGCCCGCCAAACCAGTCGGGGTCATAGGGCATGTCCTGCCACACTACCGCGCCTCCCATAGTAAACCTGTCTAGTGCAGCGTTAAGCTCGTATGATTCGGGGTTGCCCCACAGCAGCCGCAAGCCACTGACGCGCAGGGGCTTATCCTTTATCGGATTTTCCAGCGCCCAGGCATAGGCGGATAGCTGGCGGCGGTAGCGCTCAATGGACTCCTCTGATGGCGCGCTAGTTTTAAAGTCCAGCACCCCCACCAGCCCGTCCTCCGGGTATAACATCAGGCAATCCATTTTCCCGTTCACCATGATATTGGCGCCCCGTTCGCTGACAAGCGGGGCGCTGGTGACGCTGCGGTTGCTGGTGTCCAGGGTGCAGCCCTCCGGTAGTACATGGGTATGCAGGGCTTCGCGTTGGAGGGCATCAATTTTCCCGAATATCCGGGGGAACGGCGCCTCGGGGCGCTTGTGGATGCCGTTCATGTCCAGCCAAAAGCAGCGGGGGCAATCCTTATACAGCCACGCTAACTTGCTGGGCGATAGTTTATAGAGGTGCATGGTGATCCTTTCTATATGTTGATATTGGTTTTGATTTGCAACCAGCGTGCCGCCGTGATGTTTTTGTATAATACAAAGCAGCGCGAATCAGCCGATTGTGTTGAATGATAGCCTGTTCCTTATTCTTTTTTGTTTGCCAATAAAAGCGATAACCACACAAACACCAAAGAAATCCATCGTCAATTTGAATGGCGTTGCGTTCCCAACATGAGGGGCAATGACGAATAAAATCCTCGTCATTTATCTGCTCTTTTGTTTCCCCTATTGCTATTCTGCTGGTCAATGCTTTACCCCTTATCTCTTTTTTGCTCTTGAGATAACAGGGTCTGCATAGTTTAGCGCCATGCTCTTTAATATTTCCACACTTACATTTATTCTTGCTGCTCATTTGCGGCGGGAGGAAACGAGCCTCCCGTAATTCGCTGCCAAGTCCGCAACTTACTCAACCCACCTACCGACGGGATTGCCGGTAAGATTTATTTCTTTGCTACCCCTATCACTTCGCCCAGCTCGGCGGTGACGAATCTGATCTGGTCATCCGACATATCCTCCAGCATCAGTTCCTTGCCGTAGGGGCGAATCTTAATCCAGCTATCCAGCTCGGCGCGGTCCCAGCCCAAACTATCCTTCGCCACCCCGGTGATGTTTTTGATAAGCTGGAACCGATTCATGATCTTGCCATCGCTGGCAGGGAACTCCCCAAAGTCGCGGGGCTTTTCGGCGGGAAGGGCTTCGGCGGGGGAGGTGATAACCTGAGCGGGCGGTAAGGCGGCGTTATCCGACTGCCTGCCCATGATTGCCTGCAGGCGTTTGTTGCTTTGCCCCCAGCGACCATTGCCATCGGCGATTTCCTGCAGGGCATTGAACGCCAGGCGCATCTCGTCAGCCTCTAATGCGCGCAAGGCAACCGGGGTCAATAAGGCGATCTCGGTTTTCTTTGCCTCCTGCCCTACGATCTTGGTGATTGCCTCGGTGAACGGAGCGCCCGCCTCTCCACCATCGCAACGCAACTCGGTAATAACATCGGTATAGGCAAGCCCGGCATCCTTGAGTGAGCGCACATACTTATCCCACTCGCCCAGTTCCGACACGCAGGCTTTCAATAGCGCCTTGTTATCGGCATCCACCTTGCCCTCGTTATCCAACATCAGCATCATCAGGGTCAAGTTACCGTTACAATCGCCGCCCTTCAGCTTTTGCGGGCAAGTCCGGCATAGCGGGCTGCAGGGGCTATCAACCTCCGGCTCCGGCTTGACTCCCATATACGACCAACAAACCTTTGCCTGCAGTTCCTCGCTGTAAATCTGCTGCCCGGTGAACTTCACGATAACCGCGCAGCGAATGGTATCCTGCTTGGCGACTATCTCGGTTGCGGGGTCTTTGGGGTCGCCTTTGCTGATGATAAAGCAGCCGATTGGGTATGTAGTATCACCCCGCTTTTTGACCGCCCTGGATTGGTTGATCTTCCAAAAATCTGCGCCGCCCATTGTGGTGGCAATCTCCACCGCTTCCTTGTAATCCAACTCCTCCTCGGTGAATTCCTGCTGGCGGGCTTCCATAGCCTTGCGCTTAATCTCGTCAAGGCTGCTCGGCTTGGCTCCCATTGTATCACCCAATAATGTCTGCTGATCTGCCGGGTTGCCGCGTTCCTCGTTTTTTGCCATTTCCGTTCTCCTCGTGTTTGGGGTTCAACCCCTGTTATATCTAGTGGATTATTCCACTGATGTTGTGATTATACTATATCGGTGTTGCTATATTCACTAACCATTGCGCTTGTGATCGCTGTGCCAATTGTTATCGGTGTTTCCAGCAATGCCCTTAACATATTATTCATCCTGTCCATCTCCTGCAGGGCGGCATCCACCTGCGACATATCCCAGCGCCCCGTGGGGAGCTTGGCAACAGTGGCGCAGCGGTATAAGGCGCCGCGGCTGGTCAAGGCATACTGCTCTATCGTTTGCCCGCGGGATTGCTTTGCGGCTCCAGTTTTTATCTCCAGCTCAAGGGTGCAGGCGCCCATCCCCCACACCGTGAAGTCAGCACGCCCGGGCACCGGCGAGGCAAGGTTACGGCGCTGCCGGTATCCATGCGCCTCAAGGTAACCCTTGACCGCTATGCAGGCGTTGGCGTGTTGGTTCGCATTGTTTGGCATTATATTTTCCTCTGCACTGTGCAAATGGTGTCGTTACGATAACCACCATGAGGAACTAAAAGGATTTCTATTATTTCATAGTGCTTGCTATCGCCAACGCCGCTACTATTCCAACCAAAAGAGAGGATATGACCACCTGGTTTTAATAACCGGAGCATCTCGTTGCGCTCCAAATCCCATAGATTCTGTATAAACTCTTGGGATAGTTTATCAATTCCTATGCCGGCATAGCACTCCTTCACTTGCCGCAAGGAATAGGGCGGGTCAAACAGTATCCCGTCCACGCTGGCATCATCAAACCGCCGCAGGAAGTCTAACGCCTCCTCGTTATAGTCGGCTTTCACTTTGGGGTTGAGGTCATTGGTTGCGAACCTGCAGTCAGCAAACATACCGTAGTCATGCTGATAGCCGCCATTGAAAGGGTCAAGCCATAATCCCGTGTGGATATACTTTTGCAGCAGTCCACGAATAGGGGCAATCTCAAAGGTGTGGTGATTCGGCATAGCCCACTGGCGAGTGATTAGCATTACTTCCCCTTCGTCAGTGGCAGCACGGCATCATAGGGGCAGCCGGTCAGTTCACCGATGGCGTTATCCCTACCGTGCAGGCTTTGGTGGTAGCAGCAGGTAACCATGCGGCGGTGATCAAAGCCCCACAGGGCGCACTTGCGATGGGTGAATTCACATACCGGCGTCTGCTCCCGCTGCGCATCGCGGGCGTCCTGGCGCTCGGTAATACGCTTTAAATTCGGATTGCTTTTCCAGTAGGGGGCGGGCATTCTACATAACCCCGAGTTCATGTAACTTTGCCTTAACTTCATCCATCCCGTGAGCTAGAATAAACCAATCACCCGAAGGAAACAATCTATATCGTAGTGTTACATTCCCAAAGTAATCAAATTCCAACTCATATTTACTTTGGATACCTTTGGGCGGGCATAGCTTTTGGAACGCATTGATGATTGGTTTCAACTGCTTTTTGGCGATTGCCACAAACTTTTTATCGTAATCGCGAAGTGGGTTAATCATCCTAATCATCCCCTCTCGTGAAATCCTCTATATCCGCCGTCAATCTGTCGGTGGATTTGATTAGCGCAATATACTGCTGCTTAAAGTAATCCCTGCCGGTGCGCTTATACATGAAAAACGCCGCCGCCTTATCCGACTCGGCATGGCTTAACTCGCGGCGCAGGTTGGTGAGTGCGCGGGCGTCCTTGAATAAGACTAACTGTGCTGGTGACATAACTTCTCCTTTTGGGTTGAACTGTTGATATAACATAATATAATAGTGAAATCGGATTGTCAAGTAAAATCTTTGGGGCGGGGAAATCGGGGTGGCTGGAAAATATATCTTGACTTTTGGTTTACTATTTTATAATATCAACATGAAAGGAGCTTTTTATGTCAATGGCTGCGAATACCCCGGTGTCCGGTATCATTGAAAAGGAATCTGATTGCTGGGATGCCAAAGAGGTTGCCAAGTTCTTCCAGGTTTGCCAAGCCACTGTTAAGTTGTGGGTGCAGGCGGGGCTATTAAAGCCGGAAAAACGCAGGCACTCAAAAGACTTGATGGTATTTAAAATCAGTCTGGTTAAGGCATTCACCCCTCCATCGCAAGTAAAGAAATAAGGGGCGCGGCAATGATGTATTGCACGCATGAACCCTGCGCGTCAAGGTTGCTTTGTCTGCATGGGTTGGAAGAACCACCCCCGCCCGGCTCATGTGCGGAGGAAACGGGTAGTTTTGACCCCAGCGGCAATTATGATCCCTGCACCGAGCGCTGCCAGTTCTTCATGGATGCCCAGCTATATATGCCACAATGGGAATATCGTAAGTTATTGAGGGAACGGATAGCACAGCCCCCCGTTATTGCCGATGCTGTTAAGCCTAGGCGCAAGCGCCGGGGTGGTGATTTCGCTGCCAACCCACAACCAGGAACCGGAACCACCACCCGAGTATCAGAGTGATGTAGGGTCATTACATCCGCCACTGGTAGGATGGCAGGACTTGACACAGCAGGGGTTTGCCACCCTGATTCATCGGATTATGGATGGCGACTTTATTTGGTTTACCGACCGCCAATGCTGGGGGCACTGGGATGCCGAGCTGCGCCTATGGGTTATTGAATCCCCCAAATGCGATATTGCCGAGAAGCGCATTGCCCAGCAATTAGCACAAGAGATTGCATACCTTGATACTCAAAATCTTACTGACGAGGACTATGCTAAAAACCTGCGAATGTGGAAAAAACAGATAAAGACAAATACATATCAATTAAATGCCATCGCCATGACACAAGCCATGCCCGGCATTGCAAGGCAAGGCATAGAGTTTGATCGCAAGCCTTTAATTGCCACTCCTACCTGCGTTTACGAACTACCCTCATTAAAGAAGCGCCAAATCCACCGGGATGATATGATAAGCAAGCAGATTGCCGTTGACCCCAAGCCGGGCGACTGCCCCCGCTGGATGCAATTCATAGAGGAGGTTTGCTGCGGCGATGATGAACTGATGGTTTATCTGCAATGCCTGGCGGGATACCTAATGACCCCCTGGATTAATGAACCCAGCATATTTTTGTGTTACGGGCAAGGTGGCAACGGCAAAACCATATTCTTTTCTATTATGTCGGAACTACTGGGTGGCATCCTAACCAACAAGAGTTATGCGCATGGCATCGGCAAATCCAGCATCATCTCTAAAAATAACGAAAATAAGGACTGGGCGCTCCCCTGCATGGAAGGCATCCGCCTAGCTATTGTTGCCGAAACCGGGCAAAGTGATAACCTGAATGATGGCAAACTAAAGAATCTAACCGGCGGCGATGCTATGGAGGCTGAGGTCAAATACGGCAACCCATTTAACTTCAACCCCTGCGCCAAGTGGGTTATATACAGCAACCACAAGCTACGAATTAAGGATAATACACAGGGAATCTGGCGCCGCGCCCGGCATATCCCCTGGCTCTATCAAGTTCCCACTGAAAAAATGATACCCAAAGACGACTTCCTTGCTATTCTGCGATCTGAATTGCCCCAAATAACACAATGGGCATTTGATGGTTTGCGGCAATATATAGAGTTAGGGCAGCGGATGCCAACCTGTAAGATCGTGGATACATCCACCACCGAATACCGAGCCAACGAGGATACAGTGGGCAAGTTTATAGCCAGCGCCACCGGATTTATTAACCCCACATCACCACCCAAAGCGAAGGATTACTTTGCAGAGTTTAAGAAGTGGTGCGAAGAAGAAGGCATTAAACCATTCGGGCGCCATGCTTTTGATGAGGCATTGCCACAACACGGGCTGCACATAGTTACCAAAGGCGGCGGCTATACTTACATTGAGGCGGAATTGCCGCTATCATTACTAGGGGAGGATTAATGTTACAGTTGATTTGTAATATAATTACACTTGGGAAAAGTGAGAAAGTGAAAAATCAACCCCATTTCCCTAAAGTCCTATGTCATTCTATTCTTTATCACGCGCCTAAAATAGAATTATCACTATTTCATTTACATAGACCTTTATGGAAACTCACTTCGTTTTTCACTATTTCACTACACTACATTTATTGCTATAGTGGGAGGAATACAGATGGGTGCTGATGATTTAAACCTACGATGGTTCTTTGACGAGCTTTTAGCCATCGGCAAACCGGTTAGTTTTTTCACTATTCAAAGGCGGGTAAAAAAGCAATCCATAGTTCCGGCGCCCTTTACCCCCGAATCATACGCCCGCGACTTTGAAACGCCGCTGCTGGCACTGGGCTGGAGGAAGAAGGGGGATAAGCTGGTCCCGCCGTTATCGGATAAGCCAGCGGTCAAGGGCAGCATTAAACCCGTATCACCCAAGCGGCTGCGATTATTACGGGATCAGTGCTTGGAGATAGCGATGCAGAGATTCATTGATGGCGATGGTAGTGCGGGGGAATTGGCAGCAGCATTACGCTCGCTTCCATTTGACCCGCCCGCCGAGGCGCCACCTGCACAACCGGCACCCAATTTAAGCAAAGCGGATATGGACTTGATAATCAAGGCGTATCAACACGAACAGGAGGATGTGGAATGATTTGGACACTCCCAATGGGGTATTATGCGCCAAGAGTGGGTATTCCATTGCCTTCCATCGGGGAAGAAAATCAGACATATCCCCGCTATGATAGTAATGGTGTGCTTTGGCATTATCAGTTCTACCGCAAGCTGCGAAAGGTTGAGGGTGTTAAGATATTAAAAGAGTATAACCACAATGTATGGATTTCCTACCTACCGAATTGGAGATAGTAATGGGCAACCAACAAGAACCAACCAAGTTAGACCAAATCCTTGCCAATCAGCAGATGCAAGGCAAGTTATTCGCTGAGGCAATCCGGGATACCGATGCCCGCTTGATTGATAAGACAACCCGGGGTATTTTGGAGGACGATGTAAAGCGGGGACACATGGCGGCGGCGTGTCGCGTAACTATCAAGGTAACATTCTGGTGGCTTGTGGCATTGATAGGCGTGCCAGGATGGTTGATTGCCGCCCTGCTTTATCTTAATATGTTGGGGGTGATTTAGGTGGAGATTTCCTATTACGATCTAACTATAGACCGCCCCGTTTCAAAGTATTGGGTAGTTACAATTAAAGGGCATATAAAGTTAGCCGAATGTAGTTTTAGGGAAACAATAGCAGCGGCAACTTTTTCAAGTATTGCTGACTTGGGGCAAATAGTGGCGAGATTAAAGAATGACATTGCGCTGGAGTTATCAATGGTTAAAAGCGAGGGAAATAAATGAGCAACCTACGCGTCTTTAAGGTATCAAAGAATCACCCCATCATCTTTGCCGGTGGTGATGTCCGCAAGCTGATTGCCGGTGAACTCTATGTTGATACCATTAATGGCAGGGATTTTGTATCTCAGTCAATCACCAATGCAGGTGGGCATCTTGATACCAGTGGCGACCTGTTCTGGCACCTGCCCATCAAGCCCTACATTCTACATGAGGGTGCAACGGTGTTAATGACCGCCGGGGGCTTGGGTGACCTAATCTGCATTGAACCCACCCTGCGCTACTCCAAAGCTGAGCAAGTGGTAACGCCGCATATCCATCATCAAATCATAGATAAGCAGAATTACTTCCCAGTTCCACTTAAGGAGATGGAGGGTAAGCAACTGGTGGAGTTCAACCCTACCAATGCCGATTTACATGATTGCCAACAACCGTTACAGCAGATATGGTCATGGAAGTTAGTGCCCGGTGGTTTGCCCGATGATGCCGATATTCACCCGCGCATCCAGGTTGACCCCAAGCTAAAAGAATGGTGGCAGCAAAACCTGGATGATAGATTTGTAGGACATCCCCGTATCATGGTCAATCTGCGCTCATATTGGGAGTCACGATCTTATCCGATGGCATGGTTGTTGGAGGCTATGCGCAAGGTTGCTAATGAAACAGGGGCAGGCATAGTGCTAATGGGGCAGCCGCACACTATTCCACCATCACTTAACCCGCTAATGGGCGGCGGGGTATTCTATTCAGCAGTGGGGGCAACCGGAACTGCAGCCGACTATGTGGCATTGATGGATTGTGCTGATCTGATAGTAACTCCGGCAACATCGGCAACCCATATAGCAAGGGCATTAGATAAGCCGGTGGTATTGCTTAACTCGGTCTATCCTGACCTCTACGAAACCTGTGGTTACGAGAAGGCAACAGTGCTGCATCCCAAAGCGCCATGTTCCCCCTGCCGTGAGCAGGATCATGTGAACGAATGCAAACGCTACGATAACCGCGGTGTGCTAATGTGCTGGAACTATCTAAAACCTGACGCTATCGCCAATAAGGTGATAGAATTAGTGAAGAAAGGATTTGATGATGCCCCTACCGCAAATTGATATTCCACTCGGTGATTTCATCTCAACCGAGTTACCCCTGCAAAATGGGGATATGCCGCCATGCGATCTGTTAATTGTGCTGAGCTTGATTACCCCACTGTGCCCCGATGTAATATACGAGGTTGGCACATTCCGGGGGGTGACAGCGCAAACCCTGGCGGTCAATTTCCCATCGGCAACCGTATTCACCGCCGACTTGCCGGAGGGCAGCAAGCCGCTATTGCTGGGCAGTTGGGGGGATGATAGCCTGATTAACGCGGCGCCGAAGGTTCATACCGCCGCCAATATCCAGCAGTTGCATAGCGATTCATCATTCTTAAAGTATCAATCCTATTTCGTGGATGTGGTGCTAATAGACGGCGGGCACAGTTACGAGCAGGTCATTGTTGATACCGTGCTGGCGTTGCGCCACTTATCCACTACCGGCATGATAATCTGGCACGACTATACCGAGTGGGAAGGGGTCACGCGGGCGCTGGATTATTTGGGGCAATCCCTTCCAATCACCCATGTCAAGGGGAGCCATGTGGCTTTTTACAGGAGGAACCAAGCATGAGAGTAACGATAGATTTTGGTGGATGTAATTGCGAATGTGGTGCTCATTCTATGTTTGCTGATGGTTATGGCGAACAACATCTTTATTGTGCAAAGGCGCATCGGGAGATTCATCACTTTGGGGATAACAGCGATTTTAAGGGAGTTTATCCGCCGGGTGACCATCGCAATTTCCCCGAATGGTGTCCACTAATTAAAAAAGTTAAGGAGGATGCAGAGCAATGCCTAAACTCGTAGCAGTGATACCATCCCGGAATGATATAGAATCTATGATGCAGACGATGGAAGTAATTCAATGTCTAAAGGAAACAGCAATTGGGGATATTGAGTGTTTTGGACAAACTGATCAAGGCTTGGGCTTGCACCACCTCTTTAACGACTGCATAGAATCCGCCATGCGCTTTCACCCCGACTATATCTACTTTTGCGGCAACGATACCATCATGCTTACGGAGGGCTGGGATCGCAAGTTCATATCGGCAATGGGTAAAAGTGACGGCGCCTGCCATGCCGTGATGGTGGACGAGGCGGATAATATCCTCTATGCTGGCAGTCAGGAGGGCATGGAGGCGGAACTTATCGGCTATCATGTGGGTAGGTTAATGCCAGCGGGGGCAGATCAGCCGTGGCTATCCCACTCCGCTGTTTGCCTATCCACCCAGGCGTTAATGGATGTAGCGGATTATCGGGCGGCACACCCGGAATTGGGTGCTGGCAAGTATTACAGTGAAGACTATAAGCTGTTCTGTGGTGACCGGGACTTGACTTATACTATGCGCAAGCTGGGTTATCGGCTATTCGTGCATAACGGGGTTAAGGTTATCCATGCGCACGGGGGCAGCCAAACAGTTAAGAAGGTCTATCCAGACTTCATGGCAATAGCCCGCAAGGATAGCGAACTCTTGTGGTCCCGCTGGCGTCCCATGATTGAGGGCTGGGTTGACAGAACACAGGTGATGATTGATGACCAATGTAATCTTACCTAACATTGACCCCAATAACCCCAATCCTATGGGTGTTCCATCACCGGCGGAGCAGCAGGTTATCCTTGACTATATCGGGATTGCAAGGGGGCGTGCTTTACAGCGTATCCTTGAAATTGGCACCTATCAAGGTTATACGACCAAACTGATGGCAGATAACTTCCCCGATATGATGGTTGTTACGGTTGATTTGCCGCCTGGCAAGCTGGGCGTTATTCCTGATCTTGAATGCGAACGCCTGACTTATTGGAGTGAGCATAGTCAATTAACCGGCGATGAACCCAATATATGGCGGGTGGAATGTGATAGCGCCTTATATCGTGCTGGTTACTTTGGGGTGATATTCATTGATGGCGCCCATTCCTACGAATATGCCCTTGCCGATTCGCTGACTGCATTAAAGAGCATTGAATCTAATGGCATAATCCTGTGGCATGATTACGCCCCGGTCTATGCTGACACGGTGGTTAGGGTGGTTGATATGCTGGCAAAGACTTATCCGATCAAAGCTATTCCCGGCACCAAGTTAGCAGTGCTGGACATGAAGGAGGAAAACCATGCCCCTCATTACAATAGTCACCCGCCACATCCGCCAACGAGTTGACGGTTTTGAACGCCTGGTCAAATCCCTGCTTGCCCAAACATCGCAGGATTATCAGCATTTGGTGATTTACAACGAGCCGCTGGGGTTGCTGGACGCCAACCAATCCCTTGAACGCCACAAGGATGAAGTGATAGGGGATTATGTGCTGATCGTTGATGATGATGATTACATAAGTCACCCGGGTTTTATTGCCCGGCTACCTGAGCAGTTAGAGGGGAATCCCGATATGGTTGCCGTTCGCATGGACTTCATGGGCAAGCCATTCCCTAATGAAACGCAATGGCGATGGCTAAAGCAGGGGAAATCACCTGAGCATGGGCAAATCAGCAGCAGCAACTTCGTAATTAGGCGGGGGATATGGTGGTTATTCATCTCTACTTTTGGCGTTCCTGACAGTGGGGATTATCACTTCTTATCCCATATTTATAATCATCTCGGCTTAACGATAAGATTTTGGGATGAAACTATCGTAACCGTTGACCACATAGGGAAAGAGGAGGTGAAGGGGGAATGAAGGCATCAGATAGTAAGATAATGATTTGGGTTAATGTAAAACTGGGCATTAAGACTTGGTTTAACCTTATTGGTTTATTGCTAATCATTGCTGGCAGTATAGGTTTAACGGCATGGTTAATCAAGTTGGCAAGTTAATCTAAAACACAGGAGGATACCAATGCACGCTGAGGCGATGGAATTCGTAAAGACTTGCAAGGCAAAGATGCCTGCTATGTTTACCGAGCAAGTGGTTCACGAAATCGGCAGCTTGAATGTGAACGGCACGGTTAGGGATATGTTTGAACGCTGCGATTATACCGGCTTTGACCTAATGGAGGGGGTTGGTGTGGATATAGCCAAATCCTATTCATTGGTTGCGGTGAGCAAACTCAATCAGCCCACAGTGATAATCAGCACTGAGGCGCTGGAACATGACGACAGGTGGAAGGACACTTTGCGGGCGATGGTAAAGAATCTCCGGGTGGGCGGTGTGCTTATCCTAACCTGCGCCACCAATAACCGGCTTAAGCACGGCACCGCTGACACTGATGCCGGGTCAAGTCCCGCCACGCCGTATTACTACCGGAATATCTTGGTGTCAGATTTAATTGA
>Ga0105104_10002749_pt1 | contig 12723 bp, 15 predicted proteins | sample PPLLaktember2015_3_FD_87034 | JGI IMG/M metagenome (GOLD analysis project Ga0105104, IMG submission 87034) | Freshwater sediment microbial communities from Prairie Pothole Lake near Jamestown, North Dakota, USA - PPLs Lake P7 Core (6) Depth... | ecosystem: Environmental > Aquatic > Freshwater >...
CAAGGACGCACTTGAGGCATCTCTCACAAATCCCCCACCTACACAGAATGTCCCATCTCCACGCGGCACGTAAAGGCCAATAGTTGATCTCCCGTAGCGTACGAGGCACGTTCTCTTTCTCCTTGTGTGCAGCCCGAAGTCTCATTGTGGAGATTCTTCTGCCTCCGGGTCCGGGTGATCCGCTTCATCGAACTGAGGCGGGGCGGGCAACGGCATCCAGTGGGTGACAGCAGACAAGGGATGAACGCACGGGCCTCGTAGTGGAAATAAAAGTGTTCCATCATCAGACGGCCCAAGGCTTCCAATCTCAACCGCTACACCGTTTATGCAAAACAAAGAAAGGTCACACATATCCGGCAAACTGTCCTTAACGCTTATCCATTCCATCCGCTATTCCCTCCCCCGCCACACCCCTACGCTTGAGGACGGCGCGGATTGCCTCGGTTATTCCAGCCATATTTCCACATCCCTTGCATACCTCAGCCGCGATCTCCTCGGCCAGCGAGGGGGCGGGGGAAAGCGTATTATATTCCTGCCGTGCTTCAGACAATAGCCGATTATAGGCTTCTCCGTGAACACCGTCATTTGCTACTTTTGATTCTCTCATTGGATGATTGAGAAAACAAAGCAGTCCAGATATACCTTTTAAATTTTCATGCGCCATTGTCAGCCCCTTTCCCCGGCGCTTGGGCAGGCGCGGATTCGGGGTATCCTTGCGGATACGCTTTGTCGCGTAATTTCCCTAATGCCTCTGCCATTTTTATAGGTTTAAGTTTTAATTCATCATCCCCGACAGGCGCAACGGGCGCGGGGAATCCGTGCTTTGCCACCATGTAGTCGTTTACCTTATCGTAAAATTCTGCCAGTTCTTTTGATATTTTGACAGAATCGTATATGGACACAAATTCGGCCAGTAAATCATCCGCCCTTTCATCCACCACCCCAGCGCTTGGCACGGATGAAAGGATGGCACGAATGGGCTTACAAGGTTCTTTACCACAACTTGTATGCCCCTTATGAAAAGCGCAATCCTCATCCTCAATCCAATATTGACACGTTTCAAAGTCCATAACGCGCCTCCTATTTTATTCACAACACCACATTCACTTCCTGATCCGCAACCTTGGCACTTCATAACCAAAATCAATAAGTGCGTCACTGTAAAGATATGCCGCCCCATCTCCTGCCCATTCAACCGCCACACCTTCTGCAGTAAAAAACCTTATGCCAGGATTATTGTCCCCATATGTCCCATCAATATCGGGAGCAGACATCACAACACGACCCTCACCAACACCAACAATCTCATCTTCTGGCATTATATAGGAACGAGTTGATGCTGGTTTACCATCAGCAACATAATAGCCCAAAACCTTCCCAAAGGACACAAGATATACGAAGGTTGGAACATTAGCTTTATCCCATCGTTCAGCCCATTTAGTAATGGTACGCTTCTCTTGAAAGTAGGAGATGTTTGGAATGGGAATTTGGTTTTCTGCCATTCTAATCATTTCTTTCTGCTTCTTTTCAGCCATATGCCTTCCGCTTTGCTGTACACATTCGTTTGCCCCAATACACATAAAGGCACAGATGAATACAAGGATAAGTACGCTCTTCTTCATTTTGAACCTCCAATTAAAGATATTTCATAAGGCAAGTCTTTTGACTTCCAAAGGTTACGAGTTATTTGTCTCGACTTTGAATTGTATTCGGCAATGGCATTGTTCAAAACCATCCTCATACCATTACGCTCAAAAGCATCAGAAGGCATTGATTCATAGTTAGCCTTCTGCGATTGGATAGCATTGTACTGGTCATAAAACCATTGGTAGTTTCCAACGATTGCGTCAGCATTCACAACCTTCTTCACTACCCCACCAGCCACAGAAAACGGGAACAACCCAAAAATAAAGGCGGAAATGATGTATATCGCAGCAAACACCGCAAAAACCTTAATAAATTTATAAACATTTGAGCCAAAAACTGATTCAACATCTGTCTTAAATTCTGACATGGTTCTCCTTTTTTAATAATATAGCTTATTACAAAACTAAAGTCAAGACAAATTTAATTATGAATATATGCTGGGCAATCAGGATAATGTCCGCCTTCAAAACCACAAACACTACAGTGATCCCCACCAAAGGTTTCCTCTTTGGATGCTGACTTAGTACTGCCTTTTGATAGATGGTTGTCTAACAAATCATTTAAAAAATCAAGGTTCCAACTGGCGGGGGAGTGTTGGACAAGGCAATCACCTTCTGGTCCACCAAACGGGCAACCTTCGCAGTTTGGTGCGTTTACATGCTCTTCACATTCTTTAATGATTTCTTCAAGCTTTAATTTCATACACTCTCCTTTGTTTCCAATTCATCCAACCACTTTACCCCTACCCACTGACTTGTCCACATTCCCACATAATATTTTTCTCCCCACCTTGCATGTTCAAGCCATCTTACTTGGTGATCACATTCTCTTGGAAACCATAAAAACCCTTCTCTTACACGAGTATCACGTTCATAAGGTTTCTTTTTAAATCTCATGGTTTACCTCTCTTTATTTTAAGCGCCATCTTATATCGAGCTAAGGCAGCTCTTTTGGCTTTAGGGTTAAACTTATCGCAAAATCTTGTGAGACATATCCCATCATATCTAATAGAGCTAAAGTGTTTACACCCAAGGACATCAGACCCTTTAGCGTCAAAATAAAACTTGTCATACGGACATCCGCTACATTGGCTTTGCCCATCGCTTCCACACCCAACAAACTTAAGGCATAATGCACAGCCAGATATGGTAACTTCAACAGTTCTTTTTGAAAACCTTCTTATTTGGCTTTCTATCTCTTTAACAGTCAAAACCTTCGCTATCTCAGCACAGAGGGTTTTGATTGGGAAGTCTTTAATTTCTGTGGTTGTCATAAAGTCTCCTTAAAATACTTCTTAATGTCAAAGTTTGCAAGCTCGTCTCGCATAGCAGCAAGAGCTTCTGTAAGATATTTGTTGTCTTGGATAGCAGAGTACAAATCAAGGTTGCCTTTTTTGATTCGGGCTTCAAGCTCCAAAACCTTCTTACTTATGTATGTAGAGCCTTCACATTCGCGCAAGAGTTGCCCCATAACCAGAATTGTTCTGTGCAGAAGTGCCTGTTGCACAGCCATTCTTATGTCATGTTGCTGCACATTCTCAAAAAAGACTATTTTTGACTGCGTTATGTTTCGTATAATATCAATCATATCAAAATGGTCTGTTTGTGAAAACTCATGCTTAAACAACCCTACGGTTCTATCGGCAAAATCTGGTGTCTGTGAAGGACGGAACAGAATATGCATAGACCTGACATCAAGACCCTGCACAACCTTATGGTTAAGCCAACCCTTTAAGGAGGTTTGTTCTAAAATGATCTTACCCTTAAGCAATGACTTATTGATTATAAGCCACGGTAAAGTGTCTTTTAACGGAACACAAAGAAAGATTACATCGGATAGCTTTATTCTATGGGTTGTCTCAGCTTCCGTTTCATTAATATCAACACACCAAATATTTAGGGCTTTTGGCATTATTCTCAATAGGCCATTAAGTATAAACGAACCTATCTCACCTTTGTACCCGACAACAAGAGGGTTGTTCATAAATCCTCCTAAACCTTCTTACCGCTTGGGCTTCTTCCGAAGCATTTTGCGAAGCATTTTACGTTCTTCCTTCAATTCTGCTTTAATCATCATAGCAGTATCCAATAAAGACGGGATCAAACGAACATCCCCCAAACCTTCGATTCGTCCACAACCTTCGCAAGGATGTGTTTTATGTGATAAACACCCTTTGTGATTGCACGGCTGGCCACTTTTAAATCGAATAGGTAGGGATGTGAAATCTTTCATAGATACCTTTCGTAAACCTTCTCACCAAACTTACCTCTTTTGAATTTTATAGGACGTTGATATTCGCACCGTTTTTTTGAAGTGCAATATCCTTCATTGTCTTTCCCTAACGTATGGAAGTTACATACAGCCACATCGGAGGTTTGGATGGCACAGCTTGCAGTAAAAACCTTTGGTTTCTTTTGTGTTTCCCACATCCCATACTCTTTGGACTTTTTAACAGCGTTTAAAACCTCAATGTATCGATCTATTGCACCAAAAGGAATTGTAATACAAGCATTACATTCTGGCGCATCTAGCTTTAAAACAAACCATCTGGGAGGGTTTTTATCGTATTCTATACACCCCCGCAGTATCCCATAATACGTCCCTGTATTGATGTCATATTTTTTCAGTTTCATAACACCTCTTAAGCATGATAAGCGATTCCTAGTGCAGCCTTCTTGCCACGAAATTCTATCTTATACCATTTGTTCGAACAACATCCTGTTAAAAGACGTTCAAATGTGTATGATGAAGGTTCATAATCTTCATAAGGTTCTTCACCTTCATAATTATGTGTAACCTTCTTAATTATATTTGATGGACAAACCAACATATAATCGTAATCGTCAAGACAAATACCTTTGTCCCAAAAATAATCCATTTCTTCCTGCGTAAGATCACCAGACTGAATCACCGTTATAGGAGTGCCTTTCATAACCTTAATATAACTTATGGAAGGTTTAAAGTCAAGGAATTTATATAAACAAAAAGCGGGGCTACAATGCCCCGCCTGTATCTTTGATTTGTGCACTTATAATATAATATATTTTTAGACAAAAAGCAAGTACAAAATAAAAAGGCGGCAACCTACATATCAGTTACCGCCTTCCTCATCGATGATGTGGATTCTTCTTTTTGATCGCCCTCCAAGATACCACATAGATGTCAGACTCCTATAATATAATAAAATGGTTTATGAAAGTCAAGAAAATTATACAAACAAAAAGGGGTGCGGAGCACCCCCTAACACAATTTCAACCTTCTATAATATACTAAATAGTTTATAAAAAAGCAATAGAATAATGGGATCGCAAGACCCCACTATTTTAAAGGAGGTTATAAAGACTCATGAGAACAAAGGATAGCTTCAGGATATTTTGATAATATTTCTTCCTCAAACAACATGTGTACCGGATCGTCAGAATCAAGTATTATCGTGAACGTGGCAAACCCTGCAGGCAAACCTTCAAATGTTTTGGAATTACCCATGTTTCTATCCGTTATACTAAGGTTGCCACACTCCTTCTCAAGGGCGGTCCTTGGCAATCGTCCATACTCCAAGCGCCACATTTTTAATCCTTCATTAAGGTAGATAGAAGGTTTAAACCTTCAATGACTTCTTTTGAAGCCTCAACTGCGTCATCTTCTTTTTGCTCATCTTCCGTAAATACATTGTTTATTTTGACATCATACCATTCGGACAAAAACTCCTTCATACCCTTAACCATCTCTTCGTCATATGTTAAACCATCGTCAAGTGTGACGGTTGCACTAGAACCTCTAATGCCTGCTTCTTCTTCCGCTGGAAAGCTTATGTGGAAAACCATACTATTTTCCTTTCTTCGGCACCACTTTTATGATATCCCATAAGGTGTCAAAATATATTATATGTATTGTGTCTGCCTTAATATTGTATAAGGTTGTGTCGTGACATGGTGTTATAACACGCATCTTTTCGTGTTTCACAACCTTCGCACGGGATATGGTTAAAGTATCCATACAAGCAATAGAAAACACAATCAAAACAAAAGCTAGAAATCTCATAACAAGCCCTTTCATAAAAACCTACAGTTTAGTATACATCCCCGTATGCTCTTCAATGGTTTGCCGTAACTGATCAAACATAAGACCTTGGGATTCAGAACCAATTGATTCAATAACCTGCCCTTGAGCATCAATAAACTCCATCTTATACTCGTCTATCGGCATAAGGGTAATTCTAATCCACGACACTCGTTTGGAATTTCTGCCAATTTTAAATATAAGATATTCGTTACCATTGGCATCAGAACCTTTGGCAAAGTTCTTTGCTCCAATCATCATAAGAGCTTGATTGCCTATTTGATCTCTTATGGTTTCAGCTACGCCAGCAACCTTCGATGCCATAATGCCGTCATCACCATAATAATTTAATGCTATTTCCCAAACTTGGTTTTGGTCGTCATCTAACCACTCATCATGGTCTAACGCTTGGGCGCAGTTTTCAGCCAATTCAGTTGCAGTCTGGTATTCATGGGCATGTGCTTGCATCCAGTTATTAATTCTTTTTACATCTTGCCCATCAGGTAGTTTTAAGGCAACCTTCTTAGAACTAAAAGTAGCTAAATCATAACCTTTCTTCACCTTTGTTTCCATCTTAGCTTCAGCAGAGGCAATGGCTTCTTCCTTCGTACCAAACTCTCCAATAACGGAAACTTGTGGTGTATATCCTATTCTACCATAGGCATTTGCAGCAATAAAGTTGGATTTGGACTTTAACACGGCAAAGTAATGAAACTTGTTTGAAGTATCTGCACTATATGTGAGATATTTTTGCCAAATTGGTTCAACCTTACCAACACCCATAAGAGTGGACTGCATAGCTTCTAAAATTGGCGGTATATCGTTTTTAGAAGGTTTGAAGGTTTGCATTTCCGCAACCTTCTTTGATTCCATGTGGTGTGTCGTAGGATTTGTCGGCATTTCAACACCCATAAGCTCCGCAACCTTCTGCTTTTCTTCGTCCGTATAGTCTGGCCCAAAATGAAATGCGCGTATTGTTGAGTTTCCTGTTTCAAAGTCTTCTCTTGAAGAGGGTTCTCCTGTGGTAGAAAACCACATATTTGCCTGATAGCTACTTGAAGAAGGTTCTCTAAACCCTTCTCTATACAGATATTTTACTGTCGCCTGTGCAACCGCATTAGTTATTTGCTCTGGTGTTGCCTCATTCAACTCTACATCAAGCATAGCCCCTATGTCATAAGAATCCACAATTTCCAAACCTTCGCTTTCATAGCCACGTTCTTCAGCATCCCCTGCTTCCGCAGATTCTTCCGTAATGATTTCAAACGTAATGTCCGCATGACGAGAAAACACATTTGAGATCAGGGCTTTACGATCAACATTAAACGCCTTAGTCTGGCTACCAGTAAGTTCAATATTGTCTAAACCTTCAAGGGGGTCAAACGTAGAATGTTTTGGTTTTGATTTAACAGGGGTTTCAGTAACAATCTTACGGGTCAAAGATGCCAAAGGTTTTTGCGGATGATTCTTTTGCCATTCTTCTTCTTTTTTCCTATCCTTCTTCTCTTTTTCTATTATCCTCTTATCTTCCTCAAATATTTGATCAAGCTTACGATGAAGGTTCATCATCCCACTACCCTCCGTCTTTGATTGGTAAATTGTAAAGTCCGTTGCATGTGGAGCAAGGTATTTGTCACCTGTTGGAACAAAGTCAGGATCTGGCGTAGTGTCACCTAAACCAAACTCTTCTTCCAATGACTTTACGGTTTCGTCTGATAAAGGTTTTCTAGTCTTCTTACCAGCTTCCGTCTCATGTATAGGAGTGAAATCAAAATACTCTAAAGAGTATTTCGTTTCATAAATACCATTACCAAACCCCGCACCTTGCTGATCAACAATCACAGCATAATGGTTTTCACCATTTAGCCCACGTTCTGGAAGGTGTTCCCCACTGTGCACTTGATACACGGTATCATACCCGTCTCTTTTCGCCATAGCAGTAAACTTAGCAATAATCTCTTCGGAGGTAAAATCACGGGTACTGGCGAAGGATACATCTGTCCGTTTATAAGTTTCCTCAAGTGCAGACAACTTGCTACCGTGGCTAGTCCCACTTGTATTAGGTAATGGTTGCTGCTGGCCTGTAGGTAAACCTTCACCACGCTTGTCTTCTTTCATAGGCTTATCCTTTCTTTCTTTCATTTTCTTAAGCATCTCTTTATACTTTGAAATATCCTTCTTGCCCTCTGGCTTGCTTTCAGGCTTACCATCTGGCTTGCCTTTTGGCTTGTCTTTGGGGTCTTTGTCAGAAGGTTCCTTGGAAGGTTCCTTAGAAGGTTCCTTAGAAGGTTCTTCCTTATCAGGAGCAACCTTTGGTGAAACCTTCGGTGAAACCTTTGGTTTCATTACTTCTGATTCGTCCTTACCTTTAAACTCATTTAACTCGTCAGGTGCTACGTGCCCTTTATCAACCACATCCCCCTTTGGCTCAGAAAAATCCTTATGATCTCTTGGCGCACGTCTGCTCTTTGGCTGTTCACGAATATCTTTAGGTTCGTGTGCAGGCTGTGAAGGTTTGTTCTCCTTACCCTTTGGCCTAATAGGAGGTTCCTTCTCCTCGTTTACTTTACGTTCAATCTCCTGTTCTTGAAGCTCCTTGCGCTCATGAGGGTTCTTTGTAGTCACATCAGGCTCACCAACGGAGTTAAACGGAACCTTACTGTCTACAGGCGCGTCTGACGGCATCCCTTTGTGGTCTGAAACCTCTCTACCTTCATCAGAGGGAAGTTTTATAGGTTTGGCACTTTCACCCTCAGCATGACGAGGTTTAAATATTGAAACATCCTTCTGCAAGAACGAAAGGTCTCTAACATCTTTTGGTGTCAATTCCATTTTCGCAACCTTCTCCGCTAATCTATTCTTTATTTTAGAGCTATAAGTAGGTTTAGATTTGGTTTCGCTTTCACCCTTTGTTTGTTCCACAACAACCTCGATTTTACCATTAGATTGTGTGTCTGATAGGTTGTGCAAGTAGTCGTTATCAAGCTCGTGCTTTTTATAGAGTTCAACAACCTTCTGTTTGGCTTCTTCTGGGGAAGCTACTTCTACAGAGTCCAAAAGAGTGTTTCCAATAAAATACCATCCACCCTCTTCTGAACCACCATATCCTTGAGATTGCTGATAAACATTCACAAACGCTGGGTATGAATCTAACAGTTCTGGTACGTCAAATTCAGATGGCTCGTAAGATTTTACCGACACATCACCTGTTTCTTCGTCAATAGTGAAATTAAGGTTTTTGTCCGTAAGAGTGTATCCTTTGACGGCAACCTTCTTTGAGGCTTTTCTGGAATAATGCCAATCAACTTCTAGGTCTTCAATGTTCTTAACATCTTGAAAACCACCTTTTTGTTTAATTTCTTCAAGATGGTTTTTTATAAAGCTAAAAAACTTGCTCGAATTTGATTCTAAATCTTCAAGAGTAACCCCTTCTGATCCCATTTGTTTTAAAAGACTCTCATCATTCGCAGCAATATCTGCCAAAGCATCATAATCCGCAGGTTCCTCTGACGCAACCTTCACACTTGACGTAACATAATTTACCCCAACCTTATCCGCAATAGGCTTTACTAATTCGTATTCTTTCTTAACACCTGGAGAAAGAGTTACGGTAAGTCCAAGAGATTTTGCTTTTTCAAATGCCTCTTCAGGAGTGTTGAACGCAACAGCTTTTACGCCAACAATTCCAGGGCCAAACTCTCTAGCCTTTTGTGCTGTCTCTTCATCCATTTCAGAACCGTCTGGCACGGTGTATGAAAGACGAGAATCAACGGAGCCTACAAAACCCCAACGGCCAGAAGGAAATTGATGAATAGTGTTTGTGGGAAGCTTGCCAAATGGCATTACGGCTGCAACCTTCTGTTCCAGCCTACTCATATCCGCAACCTTCTTTGATGCCATCCTAAATTTTTCACTAAACCTGTGTTTTATCCACGCCTGATAGCAATCATTAAGTGAACCCGCCTCAAGTCTATGCTCTCCACCTTGCGCATCCTTTGCCCAAAGCTCGGTATTACCATAAGCTCCACCAAGATAGAAGGTTGTGTTATACTGTTCATTGTTCTGCTGAATTTTTGTTTCTAATTCGGATTTGGTTATTGCCGTAACGTTTTTAGACTCATAATGCTCTTTCCTTACATCAGGTGGAATAAAATCAAACGATTCTTTTTCTATTTTGTTTTTATCCGTGCTCAAAATAGGACGTTTAAAACCTTTAGCAACCTTCTTTGAAGCATCCTTCGATTCATACCCTCTCTTAACATAATAATTAAGAATTACATAAACCTCCGTTTCGGAATTGTCTCTCCATCCAATAACCGCAAATTTGTCTTCATTCGGCATATCGAAGGTTTCACCCATTTGTTTTATTTGAACGGGAAACCCACCTTGCTCCGCCTGTTGTTTAAACTGGTTAATAAGCATGTCTTTATTTTCTTTTTGTGTGTATGCATAATCTACAGTTGAAACCTTATATTCTTCTGAAGCAACCTTCTTTGAAGCAACCTCCTTTGCGCCTTCCACCTCCGCTTTCTTAATCAAAAACTCCGGCTCAGCACCTCCACCCGTAGTCACTTCACCCTTTTGTTCAAGCTCTGATTTAATACGGGCTTGCTCGCCCTTATCCATATCCACGTTGGCATCAAAGAACTCCTTTAAGGTTGTAGAATGCATTTCATCCCAACCTTCTATGCTGTTTTTATCATAGATCGTCAAGATGGTTTCGTCTGAGATGGTTGCAACCTTAAGATTAGCAGATATCTCGCCCTTGAAATTGTTTGCCTTAAGTATCTCATTCAGTTCATTGTCTGATATATTAAACATGTTGGCAACCATGTTGTATGTACTCATATAAGTCAATTCTTTAGCCACGTTTTGTGCTATGAGAGAGTCATAAGACCGCTTGAACTCTTCAAAAATGTCTTGGTCTGAAAAACCAGGTTTTCTGGCTCCTATACGGGAAATTGAAACCTTCGCCGCAACCTTCTGTTCTGCAGACCAATCAGGAAATCCTGTGACCGTTGTTTTCTTTTCCGTAACATACCAACCGTCAGAACGCTTTATTAAGGTTGCTACAATGCCATGATCCGTCATAACATTGTATAAACGAGAACCATTAACTTCTTTCTCAAACTGAACCCCATTGTAAGCAGAATATCCTAATGTTCCACCAAGCTGATTTGCCGTCTCAAAATCATCACGAGAGTCATACAAAAGACCCTTTGCATCAGCCGTCTTACCATGCTTTGCATCAAGCCATCCAGCCTTCCATGCAGCAACCTTAACGGCTATGCCCTTAAAAGGGTTAGAAGCCAGTTTAATCTTGGCACTATAAGCGGAATGCCCAATCTTATATGCCACAACATAATCTTCATACGCACTTTTCTTTTCCATAATAGTTCCTTTTTTTATTCCTTTTGATTCCCAATAATCATCGTGTGCGACATCAAGCGCCTTTTGTTGCAGTTCTTCAAGGTGTCCTACAAGAATGTCTTCCGGCATATCTTCAGAAACTACATCAATAGGGTCTTCCATAGAATGCGCAGCATCCCCAAAATATAGCTTACCTTCATATTCTACTTCATACTCTTTGCCGTCTATAGTATAATTAAAATAGCCGCTAACTTCAACTGTTTCATCAATGTTTTTTATAACACTTTTCTTTTCCATAAGATTTCCCTTCTTAGCCTTTTCAAGAGCCTTCTCAAAGTCAGGCAGTTCATCATAATAGTTTGGATATTCATCTAAATGGTTTTTAGCAATCCAACTAAAGAACTCATCGGCTGACGGCCACTTCTGGTTCTCTTCAAAATAGTCTTTAAGCTTATCAAAAGAAGATTTGTGTTCTCGTTCTATTTCGGTCCCCACTTGGAGAACGGTCTTATTATCCACATCTGTTTCCTTTGATGAAACCTTTTTAATAGAGGTGGACCAAACAACTGTATCCACAATAGTTATGGGTTCGTTGATTGTGCCGTCCAATAAGACACCTAAAGGCAACCACTTACCCTCTGTCTTTTTATTGTCTACCCATTCAGCAGGGGCATAATAAGAATCAACCTCAACAACAATCTTCTTTCCTTTAATATCTTTTATAATACCTCTCTGCTTATCATTGCGAAAACCGTGAAGGAATTCAATACGATCCCCTTTTTTTAAATCCTTAAGTCCCACAAAATCCGATTCCATATCTATTTGGAGATCGGTTTTTTCTGCTGCGCCTAATGTCGCAACCTTCTTTGAAAGTCTTTCTATAGAAGCCATTTTACCCGTCCTTTTATTGAGCGTATTTAATAATTTACCAAGTTCCATTTTATTAGAGATAATATAGGAATTACCTAAAAAGTCTACCCCAACAGATCCCCCTTCTGATATTTTTTCCCTCATCATCGAAACGGTTTTGGAATATGCTGCATCTGAAACAGAAGTATTAAACTCTACTGTCAAATACATAGGAGATTCCGTTATTCTAACTAAACCATTATTGAAGCCAACCTTATAAACCTCCGCATAGTCTAAAGCATCTGTATCTACATTATCGAAGTCATCTGAAAAAGTATCTAAAATAAACCTTTTGTGCTCCGCTTCTCCTCCACCATATCGAAGGTTTTTTAAAGTACCATCCGCTAATATCCAAATAGATTTTGTTGTTGCAGTCTTTAAGGTTGCAACCTTCTCATGTATCGTTCTTATTAGACGGCCCAATTCAATATTATTTGTCGCATAAGAATAAGACCCATCAATATCAACACCCGCTTCTCTTCCCTCATCCTTTACAGTATATTTTATATACGATAATACGTTATTTAGTGCAGGTTTTGATACGCTTTTGGTGAATTGAAAGTACCGCCCATCTGTACTATCCATGATTCTGACATATCCTTCTTTCAGGGCATCCCCTAATCCACGTTTAAATCCTAGTTCAGTCCTTGCAAATGTATCGTGGTCAAGATTATCGGGGACATCTATTTGGTTTCCATCTGGTGCTATGAAGGTTCCAGTAGAGTCAAAATCTATCAC
>Ga0105104_10002751_pt1 | contig 12714 bp, 4 predicted proteins | sample PPLLaktember2015_3_FD_87034 | JGI IMG/M metagenome (GOLD analysis project Ga0105104, IMG submission 87034) | Freshwater sediment microbial communities from Prairie Pothole Lake near Jamestown, North Dakota, USA - PPLs Lake P7 Core (6) Depth... | ecosystem: Environmental > Aquatic > Freshwater >...
GCGCAATGCTCCGCTGACTGTGCTCACACTCGGCCGCGTGGTCTCGCTGCAGGACTACGAGGATTTCGCCAGAGCCTTTTCGGGCATCGCCAAAGCGCTCGCCACCTGGTCATGGAGCGGCGAACAGCGCAGCGTGCTGGTCACCGTGGCGGGCGTCGACGGAGCCGCGGTGTCGGACGAGTTACGCGGGAAACTGCTGGCGGCCATGCAGGAGTTTGGTGATCCGCACGCGGCGCTGGACGTCAAGAGCTATGAGCCGCGCTTCTTCCGGCTCGCCGCCACACTGGAAATCGCGCCTGATTACCTCTCGGAGAAGGTGCTCGCCGAGGTCGAGACACAATTGCGCCAGCGCTTCTCGTTCGAAGCTCGCGATTTCGGTCAACCGGTTCAGAAGAGCGAAGTCGTCGGGCTTATCCAGAACGTGCGCGGCGTTGTCTCGGTTAACGTCACAGGGCTCTATCGTTCGGACAGCCCGCCGAGCGTCGAACCGCGTCTCGCGGCCGCCCGGCCGCAGCTCGGTGGCGACAAGCTCTTCGCCGCTGAATTGCTCACGCTTGATCCACGCCCGCTTCAGCTGGAGGTCACCAAATGAGTTTCGATCTCGAAAGACTCTACCAACTCCTGCCAGCCATCTACCGGGCGCGTGATATCGATTTAGCCACACGGCAGACGGAGGCGCTCACGCCGGCGGAGCGCGAGGATCTGAAGGATCTGCAGGCCCGGTTCAACTCGAACTCGCCTTTGACCGAGCCGGAATTCAAACGCCTGCAGGAACTGCAGGACAAACAGCAGCGGGGACCGCTCAAAGCGCTGCTCACTGTCATCGCCGAACAGGTCGCTGTGCTGGAAGAAGACCTGGCCGGAGCCTACGATGACCATTTCATTGAGACCTGCGCCGAGTGGGTTGTGCCGTACATCGGCGATCTGGTCGGGGCCCGCGGGCTGTTCGTCTTCCCGAAAGCACGCTTTAGCCAGCGTGCGCAGGTTGCCAATACGCTTGGCTACAGAAGACGTAAAGGCACGGCGACGGTGCTGGAACAGTTGGCCCGGGATGTAACCGGATGGGATGCGAGCGTGGTCGAGTATTTCCAGCTGCTTGCCACGACCCAATATCTAAATCATCTGCGGCCGGAAAACTTGAGCTTCGCCGATCTGCGAAGGTCGCGGCGGCTGGATTACCTCAACACGCCGTTTGATCGGACGGTTCACAACGCCGATGTCCGCAACATCGAAAGCCGGCGGGGCCGCTACAACATCCCTAACATCGGCATTTTCCTGTGGCGGCTGGGCAGTTACCCGATCACCGCGGCCCCGGCCCACAGGGTCGACAACCAGCGCTACCTCTTCGATGCCGTCGGCAAGGATCTACAACTTTACAACCAGCCTGAAGTAGAGACGGAGATTACACACCTCGCCGAGCCGGTGAACGTTCCGATGCCGCTCGGTCGCCGACTGCTGCATCGTTATCTGGAAACCTATTACGGGCGCAACAAGAGCATCCTGATTTACCGCGACGGCGAGGAAGTCTCGATCAATTCGATTGCCATTTGCGATCTCAGCAATCTGACAGACGCCTTCGGAAATGTCACTGGCTGGGCGAATCTGCCTCAAGAGAAGATCGCTCTGGATCCGGTGCTCGGGCGTATTGCCTTCCCGTTGTCCTCACCGCCGGCCGCGCTCCCGCGAACCGTGCACGCGACCTATCACTATGGCTTCAGTGCCGAGATGGGTGGCGGGGAGTACGAGCGAGAGATCTCGGGCGGCGAAGACAAGGTGATCAAAGTGCCGGCGGACCAGCCGACCGCCCAAGCGGCACTCGCGGCTCTCGCAACTGAGTTGGCGAATAACCCTCAGATCAAGAGCGGCGTCGTCGAGATCACCAAACCGGTCTCCGTGCTTGCGAGCGATTATCACAGGCTGTCCGGCAGTGTTGACGTGCCGGCCGGCAAGCGCATCACTTTGCGTGCAGTCGACGAGCATCGACCTGTCGTGGTGCTCAACGGCGACCTGGAGATCACGGGCGGCGAGAATGCAGAGCTGGAGTTGAACGGGTTGCTGATCAGTGGCGGCGCTCTGCGCGTGCCGGATACCGGGAATCAACTGCAGAAGCTGCGCCTCGTACATTGTACGTTGCCGCCCGGCCACGCCGGAGTGACCCAAAGCCCGCCGGTAGACGGGTCTCCTCCGAGCCTTGTCGTCCAATCACCAATCACTCATGTTGAGATTGACCGGTCAATCCTCGGTCCAATCCGTGCCGCTGACGGCGCCCGTGTCTGTCTGACGGGCAGCATTCTGGACGGCGGGGACGAGCAAGTCATCGTCTACGCCGGAATCAACGGCGGCCAAGCGGGGGCGCCTCTCGTGGTCGTCAACACCACCATCATCGGACGAGCTCACACATTGACGATGGAGCTCGCCTCGAACACCATCTTTTTCGCCGACTCGAGCAGTGAAGCCCCTGTGCGCGCGGCAAAGCTGCAGGAAGGTTGCGTTCGTTTCTGCTATGTGCCCCCCGGCTCGCGGCTGCCCCGCCGGTTCAAGTGCCAACCCGAGACCGAAGAGGAGGCGGCAACAGTCCGTCCGATCTTTACCTCGCTTCGTCATGGCGATGCCGGCTACTGCCAGCTCAGTCCGCAGTGCAGTGAGAAGATCAAACGCGGCGCCGAAGACGGGGCGGAAATCGGGGTTTTTCACGATCTGTACCAGCCGCAGCGCGTCTCTAACTTGCGCGCCCGGCTCGACGAGTTTCTCCGTTTCAGTTTGGAGGCCGGTGTTTTTGAGGCCAGCTGATCAGTCCCAAGGAGGGTAGCTATGCCCGGCGATTACAGTCGCAGAACTTTCAATCGAAAGAAACACTATCGCGGCGTGCTCATGCAGCAGGGGCGCGTGCAACTGGACGCCGATTGGAACGAACAATTGGCCATTCAGCTCTATCGCTCTGAGACGGAGACCAAGGACGTCGTCGGCTCCTGCGGTGTCCCCAAGTCCGGTGATGCCTTCAAGATCACCAGCACCAATGGGAGCAACCTGCTCATCGGGCCGGGACGTATCTATGTGGACGGCCTGATGTGCGAGTTGGAGTCAGACAAGCAGGCGTCTTACACCAATCAGCCGTATTACCCCAACCCGGAGTTCACGTCCCCTCCTGGCAGCCCGCTCGCCTCACCGCTGGCGAGCCCGCCGAACGACCTGCGGCTCAGCCTGGGCGACGGCCCGTATTTGGTGTACCTCGACGCCTGGCAGCGCGAGATCACAGCGCTGGACGACCCGTTCATTCGTGAAAAAGCTCTGGGCGGGCCGGACACCGCAACGCGTCTCCAGTCGGTTTGGCAGGTTCGGCTGCTGAAAATCGATACCAGCGGCCCGCTCACCTGCGACACTCAACTCCCTGAATTCGTCGAACGCATCGCACCCGGCACCGGGACGTTGACAGCCCAAACGAAGCCGGTCGACGACCCGAAAAACCCATGCCTGTTGCCGCCCAAAGCCGGCTACCTGCGCTTGGAGAATCAGCTCTACCGAGTGGAAGTGCATAAAGGCGGTGATCGTTCGGTCGCGACTTTTAAGTGGTCGCGCGACAACGCATCGGTCGAGACGACCGTAGATACCGTCAGCAGCAGCCTTCTCACCGTAGCCGACACCGGCAAGGATCAGGAGCTGTCTTTTCGAGACGGCGACTGGGTGGAACTGGTGACTGAGGAGTCGAAGCTGAAGAGCGAGCCTTTCCCCCTCGTGCAGATCGACCACGTGGAGCCGGCCATTCGCGAAATCAGGTTGAAGACGCCGGTTCCGGCCAAAGCCAACGTACCCGGGCTCAAACTGCGGCGCTGGGATCAAACCGGCGTCGACGCGACTGCCGACGGCGTGCCGATGGCATTGGCGAATCAGGTTGACTTGGAGGGCGGCATCCAAGTCGGTTTCTCTGCCGGCCGGTATCGCTCGGGCGATTACTGGTTGATACCCGCTCGCACGGCTACCGGCGAGATCGAATGGCCCCCTTACGAGATTCCCAACAAGAACCCCGAGGCCCTGTTGCCCATCGGCGTCAAACATCACTTTTGCCGACTGGCCCTCGTTCAAGTTCAAAGCGGGGTGATCCAGGTCAAAGAAGACTGCCGCAAACGCTTCCCCCCTCTGACCGAAATCTGCGCCGAGGATGTCTGCTTTGACAACGACAACTGCCAGCTGCCCGGCGCAGAAACCGTGCAGGATGCATTGGACAGGCTCTGCGCTGCCCGGGACTTGCGCCATCACAATAAGCACCTGCATGGTTGGGGGATCGTCTGTGGCCTGCAAGTGCAATGCGGGCCCGATGCCCTCGGGCAAGTGCGCCGCCATGTGACGGTCCGCCCCGGCTATGCGATTGATTGCGAAGGCAACGACGTGATCCTCAAGCGCGAAGAGCAGCTGGATGTGGCCGAGCTGGCGGGAGGCCCGTCTTCTCCGCCTTCTTCTCCACCTTCGGGACCGAGCGACGCCGATCTCGCCCTGTACGTCGAATTGGACGCGGAACAAAAGCATCGCTTTCGTGTCGAACCGTACACTCCGAAAAAGAACTTCCTGTCCCTGTTCCAGGGCACTCTGCTCGCCGATTTTATTAACGACTGTATCTTGAGCCTGCGTGATTTCTTCGAGAAGGAGTTCAAGGTTGGCCCGGATGAGGTGGACCGTCCCGTCGGACCGGCGCGCAAGCGGCTGACCACGCTTATCAACCTGCTCATTCAGCTGATCAACCCGACCAATGGCAGCTTTGTATTTCTGTCTCGCGAAGAAGATCACATCCTTCGACGCTTCTACGAACGGTTGCGCGCTTTGCTACAAAGCCACACCTTCTGCGCAATGTTCGATGGTGCCCGGCAATTTCCTGACAGGTACCCGTTTCCTGATCAAGACATCGTTACGATCTTCGGGAAGGGCAGCCAGCAACGGCTGCGCATTGCGCCGAACAGCAGAGTCGGGTACGCGGTCGGAGCGGGCAACAACAAGATCGCGGTCTACGATCTGCGCAAGAACGAAATGGCCGCAGAGCTGGAGTTTCCAGGTGGGAGCGGCGCAGCCGTGACTGACGTCGCCTTCTCCAAGGATGGCAAGCAGCTTTTTGCCGTGGCCACGATAAACAGCAAAGACAGCGCCTTCGCGGTGGCCGACGTGACCGGGCTGAATCACGTCTGGCGCAAGCCGACCGTGATCTGCGGCGTGCAACTCGTCACACTCGGGACCGCACCCTCCGTCTCGAGCGACGTCTATGCCATCGCCAAGGGCAAGGGGCTCTTTCAGATCAACCCGCAGAACGTTAATGCGACCCCTTCGCCGATCGGCAACCTCTCCTTCAACGCAGTCGGCCATCTGGTGATCTCTGATCAAGAAGGGATCGCTTTTGCCACCGCCAACAAAGGGGCCAGTCCGACGGACTCGTACGACTCCGTTGTGCGCATCAATCTGAAATCGCCAACGCATAACCCACCGGCCATCAACTTGCCGGCCGTCAACAGTCAGCCGGTATCCGGGGAGGACGACATTGCCCTGGGCTTTCCTGCTTCCCAGCAGCTGAAGCTGTACGTTGTGACTAATCCGCCGTCGGGTTTCAACACCAAGCAGTTGTTGATCTTCCAGGCCATCAGCGGAGACCCCGTCGGCCAGCGGGATCTGGGCGAAAGAGAAACTGCCATCCGCCTTGGCTTTAACCCGGCTACAAACCGCATGGTCGTCAGCTACGAGGACAGTTACCGTCTGGCGATCCTTAATGCCGACGATGCGGTCGAACCTAGGTTCCGCTTCCCGGTCCAGATCTCTCCGCTCTCCGTTGCCGCCTCATCCAAGGGTGAGCGCTTCTACGTGCTCAACTTCGCCAGCAACACCATCACCTCAATCGACGCCCGGTTGCTCGATCCCGAGCACAGGCTTTCAATGAAGGAGCTGGTCGACTATCGGACCGCCGTTCTGGACGCGTTCTTCGATCTGGCCGGGGGGTTCTTCCAATACCTGAAAGACTGTTTGTGCGATCACTTCCTGGTCAACTGCCCGGACTGCGACGAGAACGACAAGCTCTATCTGGCGGTCATCAGCGTCAAGAACCGGCAGGTGCACAAGGTCTGCAATTTTTCGCTGCGCAAGTACGTCAAGAGCTTCCCGACGGTTGAATACTGGCTCTCCCTGGTACCGATTCTGCCCTTGTTCCAGAAGGCGGTCGAGGCTTTCTGCTGCGCCGCACTGCCCGGTTTCTTCGGCAGGCAAAAAGCACCTCGGGCAGAAGTGGCCGAGAATCAGATCGTCCTCGGCGAGAACCGGATCAAAAGCAAGCAGGTCCGTAGAGGCGTCGAATTCGCCAAAATGGCCGACTTCCGCGGCGTGACCCGCGAAGGCGCGACCAAGGTCAAGTCAAGCGGTCCGCTGATCTTCGATACAGTCACCAAGGGGACACGGCGTCAAGAAGTTTCGCAGCCCCGCCTGCAGCATAGCGACGTGGTGGGACAGCCGGTGGACGAGGCGCGCCGAAAGCTCGAAAAGGCCAAGATTAACGTCTCGAAGGTCGAGCCCTACGACCCGGCCGCCGGACTGGCTAACCTGGTCGAATTCAGCACTGCTCCACTGCGTCTGGAGGAGGGTGCCCAGGTCAAGCTCATCACCAAAGAGGACAAGGTACTCTACTATGCTCGCGTAGAGACCGAATCTCCCCAGATCAAGATTCTGCGTGAAGAAGTCGGAGCAACGAAAGCATCTGTGGCCGAGGCGGTTCGGTTGCGCTCGGAGGTCGACACCCTGAAAACCCAGATTGACGAGATGCAGAAGAAGCACCAGGAAGCCCTCGACTCTCGCGACCAGCAAATCGCCGAGCTGAACCGGAGCGCCAAGGAACTGCAGCGCAACATGGAGGTTGTCAAGAAACTGGAGGAGCAGGTTGAGAAGCTCTCCAGGGAGAAGCCGATACGGTCACCGAAACCGAGGCGTGAACCTAACAAGTAGTACCCGAACCCCGTAGTGGGTCAGTTGGTCGCTGGAGTTTGCTGGGACCGCCAGCATCCTGGGAGCGCAGGCATCCTGGGAGCGCAGGCATCCTGGGAGCGCAGGCATCCTGCCTGCACTGGGGCCGCAGGCATCCTGCCTGCTCGTGCCGTTTCCAGGGTCGATCGTGGAAACGGCACGTGCAGGCAGGATGCCTGCGGCCCCAGTGCAGGCAGGATGCCTGCGCTCCCAGAACGCTGGCGCTCCCAGAATGCCGGAGGCGTGCCCGTGGGGGCAACTTTGAGCTACGGATGGTCATCAGCTTGAGGCTAGTGAGTGCAGGCTAAGATGATTTTGCTGACAGGTTTCTATCAGGATCCTGACTTGGGGCGGCGCAACGAGCTTCTCGAGTGCCTGAAGCGCAACCTGGAAAACGAGCAGCTCGAGGAAATGCACCTGTTCGCCGAGGAGGCGGATCGGGTTGACAACCTGGTGGCTGCTTGCCCCCTTCTCACGGCAGCCAAAATCCGATTAATCGGACACGGTCGCCGCGTGACATACCGGGATCTGTTCGTTTACGCCAATAATCACCTGGGCGGACGCCGCGTCATTATTGCCAACGCAGACATCTTCTTTGACCAGACTCTCACGCGCCTGAATGGCTTTGATCTTTCCGGCAAGTTACTGTGTCTGTCCCGGTGGGATGTGCGGCCCGACGGTTCGGCACGGTTCTTCAATCATCCGGGCAGCCAGGACGCCTGGATTTTCCAGGCACCCATCCGCGATTTCCCTTGTGACTTTCACCTCGGAGTGCCCGGCTGCGACAATCGGCTCGCCTTTGAGGCCGACCAAGCCGGGTTTCTGCTTTCAAACCCGAGTCGCTCCCTTCAGGCTTTTCACCTCCACTTGAGCGGGGTGAGACGCTACAGCGAGGGCCAACGGTTGAACGGGCCGACCAGGCCGCTTTCCGCGGCCTTCCTCCAGACGCCCAGACGACCTCCGCAGGTTCCGTGCGCGTCCGTAGCTTTCCGCGAGTCCATGGGCTACACGATCCGCCGTCTCGAGGCTGGCGCATCATCCCACAACAACGATCCGCGCCCGCTTATCTCGATCCCCGCGCCGCTCTCGGGCCTGGAGTTCACGCAGGTCGTGTCCATGTGCGTCTCTCCGGTCAACGTTGAATTCCTCACTTCCGGAAAACTGTACGTCCTCGTCGGGAACGACTGGGAAGGCTACTATCCGGCAACGAGCTGGCTCAGCGACAAAGGCTTCAAAGAAGACCTGCCATTGGTCGAGACCAGCCGGGGAACCGCATTCGAAGTGTGGTCACTTGTGGGAGACGCCGGCCAGCGCCTGGTTCTGCCGACTCAGGTGGTGTTGGCGGCTCAACGTCTGACAAGAAGTAATGGCCAGCCCCATTCCGCCGCGCGCCTCGGCGAGTCCCGGAAGCCGGGGGGAAAGGAACGCATCTTTGCTCTCACTTCCCTTCCCCGTTCGCCCGAAACCGTGCCGCTCATCCGTGACTGCATTCGCTCCTGGAGGCGCAGCGGGCTCGAGGTACGCGCCTTCAATCACCCGGCTGAGATCGAGGTACTCAAAGGGTTCTACGACGTGGATTTTGTGCCGGTGGAGGAGACGACGGCGGCTGTGTTTGGAGGACATTTTATACCCATTAAAGCGATGCTTGACTGGGCCGCTGAGCAGGACGCACCGGCGCTCCTCATTAACGCGGATATCGAGTTGCGTCTGGCGGATTGGGAGATCAAGCGCATGCGCTGGCTTGCTGACGGCGGACTCTGCTACTTCATCCGTTACAACCACGATGGTGATCTGGCACGCGCTCAGCGTGAGGTCTATGGGATTGATGCTTTTCTATTCCACGGTCGAGATGTACGGGACTTCCCCGAGTCTTTCTTGAGTATGGGGCAATCTGCTTGGGACTATTGGCTCCCACACCACTTTGCGGCCCGCAGCCGCCCGACGTGGGCCGTCGAGTTCCCTGCCGCCTTCCATAAGCGCCACATGCAGCGTTGGTCGTGGGAGAAATGGCGTTCTTGTGCGATCGAGTTTGCCCGCGTCACCGAGACCCCAAGCGGGGACCATTCATTCGAAACTTGCGTCGCGATGTTGTTCGCCGTCAGGCACAATTTCGATCGGCGGAAAGTCACCCTGTCACAATCCCCCTTCCCGATCAAGGATTGGGTCCAGCGCACCTTCTGCTATTCCGGACCCAAGACTTTTCTTGAGCTCGGAGCTCATCAAGGCTGGGATACCGCCTGGATGGCCGAAATACCAAGCGTCACCGTGCATGCTTTTGAACCGGATCCTCGCAACAACCAGGCGCCACGCAAGAACGTGACTCTCCGCCGGGCAGCGATCGCGGATAGTGACGGCCGCGGCCGGCTGACGTTGAGTAAGCAGGGATGGGGGCATGAATGGACCCATTCTTCTACTATGAAACGGCCCAAAAACCATTCGCGCTACTTCCCGGTGACGTTTGGGGAAACCATCGAAGTCGAGCTCCTCACACTCGATACCTTCTACAAACGGCAAGGCCTAGATGTGATCGATTTCATTTGGGCGGATATTGAGGGAGCAGAACGCGAGATGATCCAAGGCGGCCGGCAGGCCCTGGCACGCACTCGTTATCTTTACACCGAATACTCTGACGAGGAGCTTTACGAGAATCAGGCGACGCTGAAAGAAATACTCGACATGCTCCCCGATTTCCGTGTGCTGGAACTGTGGCCAGAAGACGTCCTGCTGGAGAATCGGAAGCTCAAATGAACATAGAGGACTCCGTGAAGCAGATTTGCATTGGCATTCACGTCGACGAGCAGCCGGAGCAGCTCACCGCGACCCTGGAGAGTCTGCGCCGCAATACTGCCGCCGGAGTCCCGCTGATTCTCTTCCCGGATGGTCCGGACGCTTGCATGAGACAGGCGCTCCGGGAGCTCCACGGCATTCCCCAATATGGCACTGAGAAGCCCTTGGGTGCGGCCGCCTGCTTCAACCGCCTGGCCGAAGTCTCTACCGCTGACGTCATCGTACTATTGGAGAGCGGCTCTCTGGTCGGCCCGGGCTGGTTGGATCACCTGGTTTACGCGCTTAACGCCCAAGCGCGTAACGGCTTGGCCGGACCTACGACCAACTACGCTTGGAATGAACAATGCGTTTATTTCGGGAGCGGCGGGGAGCCTGACGAGATAGCACGCACGGCGGACGCCGTCAGGTTGCGTTTTGCAGACGAGGTCCGCACCTTGGAGCCGCTCTACAGCCTCGCGGATTTCTGCTATGCCGTCCGGCGCGAAGTGATTGCAGATCTGGGCATGGCTGATGAGGGCTATGGCCTGGGGCCGTGCTGGGAGATGGACTACAACATCCGCGCAGCCCGTGCCGGTTGGCGCGGGGTATGGGCGTGTGCTGCGTACGTCTACCGCTATCCCTTCACCCGACGGCGACAATTGGAGGAAGAACGGCGCTTTGAAGCGAGCAAGCATCGTTACCAGGACAAGTTCTGCGGCGCCCGGCTGCGCGGCGAAAAGAGAGACTACCGGACGCACTGCCGCGGTGACGCCTGCCCCAATTTCGCCCCCACCATGCTAATTGAGATCAACCGTCCCCCTCTCGCCTCCAAGCGGCTGGTCGACCCGCCCCCTCCCATCCTCCAATCGAACCAGCTCCCGCCTTCCGCTCCAGTGGAGTCCGAAGCACCTCGCCGGGTCGTGCACATCGAGGCGGAACCGCTCGTCACCTGTATCATGCCCACATTCAACCGCCGCCGATTCATCCCGCAGGCTCTCCGGTGCTTCTCGCGCCAGGATTATCCCAACCTCGAGTTAGTGCTCGTCGATGATGGCATCGACTCGGTCGCCGATTGCCTCCCGGCGGACCGTCGTATCCGCTACTTCCGACTCGATAAAAAACTGACCATCGGGGCAAAACGTAATTTCGCCTGTGCCGAGGCTCGCGGCGAATTCATAGTCCATTGGGATGATGACGACTGGTACGCGCCTTCTCGCGTCCGGGTCCAATTGCAAGCACTGCGTGTGAGCTCCGCGGACGTGTCCGGCAGCAGCCGGATATTTTTCTTTGCCCCCGCGACCGACCAGGCTTGGGAGTACTGTTACTCGGCGACAGAACCAGCCTGGGTGGGCGGCACAACCCTGGCATACCGCAAGCAGACGTGGCAGCGCAGTCCCTTCCCGGATGTGCAGGTGGGCGAGGACTCACATTTCATTTGCTTTGGGCGAGATAAGACAGTCTGCGACCTGGCTTCACCGGAGCTGTTTGTCGGCATGGTCCATACCGGCAACACGAGCTACAAGGAGACGGCCGGCGCCTTTTGGCGGCCGCTACCCAGTTCCCGCATAGAACCGCTGCTCGCTGATGATTTGTCCGCGTATCGGGCGTTAATGGGACCCTCCAGCCGTTGGCCGCTGATCTCCTGCATCATGCCGACCTACAATCGCCGCGCGCTGCTACCACTCGCGCTCCGGTGTTTCCATGATCAGGACTATCCCAACAAGGAATTGATTATTGTGGACGACGGGGAAGACCGCGTAGGCGACCTGACCGAGAGCCTGCCTGACGTTCGTTATTCGGCGTTCCCTTCGCGACTCTCGATTGGGGCCAAACGCAATCTGGCCTGCGCTCAGGCGCGGGGCGAGATCATCGCCCATTGGGATGACGACGACTGGTATGCGCCCGACCGCCTCCGTTATCAGGCAACACCGATACTGGCCGGCGAGGCGGAAATCACAGGCTTGGAGACCACGTTTGTACTTGATTCGCTGGGAGGCGAATTCTGGACGATGAAGCCGGAATTGCACCGGCAGGCGTTCGTGGGCGATGTCCACGGAGGCACACTCGTCTACCGGAGAGAGCTATTGACCCAAGGCTTACGGTATCCAGAAGTCAATCTGGCCGAGGATGCCTGGCTGCTTCATGACGCCATAGGCCGAGGGAAGAGGCTATCGCGCCTCGCCAACCCCGGAGTATTCGTCTATGTCAGGCATGGCCTTAACGCCTGGCACGAGTTCCTGCCCGGCCGCTTCCTCAACCCTGACGGTTGGGTCCGCACTGCACCACCAATCACTCTCCCTGCCAGCGTCCTGCGCGTCTACCAGACGGCGCTGCTCTCACGTGAGTCATTGAAACTGAGTTGATGCCTTGAACAGCTTCGGGGTTCTTGCGGTACCGGGCATAGTGGTTGCCCGGCCCGGTAGCGGCCGTCCCGACCACAGTCCCGTTTTGGCTCAGCCCAGCCTCAGCGCAGGAAATCCAGTGGCGACTATCAGCCATGCATCCCCGAACTGGCCGGTTGGGGAATTCTGATTGCCGGTTACTCTAATTCCGCTATTCAGCGCTCCGGTTCGGGACTACAATGCCCCCGGTCCGTTACGGGTCTGTAATCCAGCCCGGCCTGCCTTTTGACCGGCCGCACTTGGAGGTGCTCCATGTCTGCAGGGCGTTCCTTTCTCGTGATCATCCTGTACTTAAGTCTTTCTCTTCCCGTCTTCAGTCAATCAGCGTCACCTTCGCATGAGGCACCAGAGGTCGTTTACGGACAAATGTCTGTTGACTGGCCTGCTGCTGTTCCTGATGCAGGCTTGCTCCTTACGGTCTCGGGACCGCAAGGGCTTTACCTGAGACAGGCGCATCCGGCGGGCGACTGGGCGAGCTTCAGCCTGATCGATGAGCAGGGACAGGTGCGGCCAGACGGACTCTAGAAGTGGGAACTGGTGATACAAACCGTATGGGACACTGAAC
>Ga0105104_10002752_pt1 | contig 12710 bp, 9 predicted proteins | sample PPLLaktember2015_3_FD_87034 | JGI IMG/M metagenome (GOLD analysis project Ga0105104, IMG submission 87034) | Freshwater sediment microbial communities from Prairie Pothole Lake near Jamestown, North Dakota, USA - PPLs Lake P7 Core (6) Depth... | ecosystem: Environmental > Aquatic > Freshwater >...
CACGATTTGAATTGCCGCCGCCGCATAAACGACAAAGCGGAGATTCGCAACTCCCGGATAACGGACTATGCCCAGCGTAACGTTCAGAATAAAAATGAAAAGCAGCGGAAAAATCGTGAAGCTATAGACCAGCCACGGTCGGCGTTCGACCAGCGAGGCCGGACGCGGAAAATACATTTGCAGAAGCAGCCAGAATCCGCTGAAAAAAAATCCTGTGATGCCCATCGTCGCCAGAAAGAATCCCTCGTAGGGAATGCGGAAAGCGGCCATCTGCGCGAACATCGGCATAAACGTGCGCGTCATGAACGTGGCCATGGAAAAACTGTACAACGCCAGCACGCGCACGGCAGGGCTGTTCGGCCGCTTGATAAACGTCCAGAATCCGAGACCGAGAAACGATAAAAAGATAAAAGCTTTAAGAACCTGCAGCGCGCATACGCTGACGCGCAGCGACGGGGCAACGGGGCGCGTTTTGATTTGTGATTTGAATTCCTGTCCTTCGTGCCGGAAAGTAATATCCACGATGCGGCCGGGAGCATGCGCCACTTCCAGAACGTTGATCCAGCAGTTGAATGTCGCGGCGGAATCGGCAATAGTCAGAATCGTGTCTCCGCGAACCGGATAGGGCGGCGCGACAAAATCGTCTTTATCCACGTTGAAAAAACGGATGCCTTTGTCATCTCCGTCAACCGAGCAGAGTACGAAACCGGAGCGGCTCCAATTCGCCACGCGTGTCACATCGCGGGTCAATAACAACATGCCGACAGCGAACACGACGATGCCCACCACGATGATAACGCCGCGAATGATTTTATCTTTGATGTGAGGCGACATTTTTAGCTTCGCTTGTTAGAACCGGTTCCCGTTTAAAAATGGGGCGTCAGTCCGCCATAGACCGCAGCACGCGCACGCGCGCTTCGGTGGGCGGATGTGTGCTGAATAAGGCAGAAGCGCTGAAGGAATAATTGTAAATCGGATTCACAATAAACAAGTGCTGCGTGGCGCGATTCGCGAATTCGAGCGGTTTGAGCACGGATTGCTGCTCGAGTTTCTCCAACGCATTAGCCAATGCCAGAGGATTGCGCGTGAGTTCCACGGAAGCGGCGTCGGCTAAGAATTCGCGTTTCCGCGAAATGGACATTTGCAAAAGCATGGCAAACAGCGGAGACAGAATCACGAACAGCAGCGCGATCACGGCCACAATCGCCCCCGCTCCTCCGCTGCCGCGTCCGAAGCTGCGGCGTCCGATGCGGCCCATGCCGAAACGGGAACCTCTCCAGAATCCGTCCGCGAGCAGAACAACCGCGCCGACTAAAGCGGAAACGAGCATCATATAGCGGATATCGAAATTGCGCACGTGGCTCATTTCGTGGCCGATCACCCCTTGCAGTTCTTCGCGGTTCAGCGTGTTCATCAAACCCGCCGTCACGGCAACGGAGGCATGATCCGGATCGCGCCCCGTGGCAAAGGCGTTGCAGGAGTCCGAATCTATCACGTAGACTTTCGGCATCGGCAAACCGGCGGCAATGCGCATTTCATCCACGACATTGATAAGCTGCTGCTCGGTTTCCGCAGACGCTTCGCGCGCGCTGCTGAGTTCCAGAATCGTGCGATCCCCTTCATAGAAAGCCGCAATAACCAATGTAATCGAAATCGCCGCCGCGCCGACTAATCCCCACATCCCGACGCCGAACCACAAACCGAACGCCACGCCGATCATCATGATTAAAATCGGAAATCCGATAATCAGCACGATGGAGTTCAAATGGTTGTCACGGATTTCGGCGGCGAAATCTTTGCGGTAGCGATGTAATTTCCGTTCCAACCGCTGCGGCTGGATTTTTTCTGCCGCTTCAGCGAACACGCCGCCGCAGAGTCCGCACATCAGCACGGAATCGCGATTTTGTTCATAGCCGCATTTGGGACAAGGCTTCATGGAAGAAAACGCTGAAATACTGAAACACTGAAACGCTGAAAGGAGGAACCCTCTTTTCGTCCCCCCGCATGCGGGGGGAGAGACAGATTCCGGGCACGTCCGCTGAGCGAGATCTCGTTTTCAACGGACGAGACGCATGCCTCGGCGGTTGAATTATTATTTGATCAGCAGCAGTTTTGTGGTCGCCGTTTGCGAAGCGGAAGTCAGGCAGCAGAAATAAAGGCCGCTGGATAATCCGGATGCATCGAAAACGCGCGCGTGTTCACCGGCAGTCAGCATTTCATCAGTGAGAACGGCTGCTTGTCTGCCGAGCACATCGTACACGATCAACTTCACCCGTTCCGCTCTGGGAAGCGAGAAGCGAATGGTCGTGCATGCATTGAACGGATTGGGATAGCATGGATGAAGCGCGAAAGACGGATGCAATACCGCTTCATTCTTAACACCCATTACGATGCCAGCGATGCGTAGAGTCGCCGGATCGTTATTCCAAAGGAATCCAACGTCAATTCTGTACTCCGCAGAATTACGGAAGTAGGCAGTATCCGCGGCTTCGAACTGCGCCTGATCGGCTACCCAAGGCACCCGACAGTCGTTAATGGTGACACTCGCTGGTCCGCCCATTACGCCATGCACGCAAAATATCATCTTGCGCGTTGCGGGAACTCCCGTCCATCCCGCGAACGTTTGCTCCAGATGAATATCAAAATAAAATCCCGACCATTGTGCGGTAAATCCGATTGTCTCATAAAGACCGTTGGCAATCGCATTGGGATTCACGCCGTCGTCATTGTATAAAGTGTACTCAAACGATGATGCTGTAGGGTCGGGATAGACATGGACGATCAGCGTGTCCGTATTGTAATCTCGCGTGGTTTCGATGGGTGGAATCATCGGTACGAAGCTGCCTGCTTTCACATAGAGTAGCATACGGTCCAATAGACTGTAGGTATAATACCATCGTTCCCCTGTGATCCATAAACAGTTTTGAAAGAAATCGAACCAGGTACCTTCGGGAAGGTAGAGCATACGCAGGCTCGATCCGGGTTCAAGCATCGGCGCAACGAGAAAAGCGGAGCCCCACATGTATTCGTCGTGCGAATCCAATGCGCCCTGCCCCGATTGCTCGAAAAATAGCGGACGCGCAAGCGGCATTCCCGTCATCGCATTTTCGTAAGCAAGCGTGTAGTTGTACGGCAGCAAGGCATAGCGCAGGCGAATGAAATCGCTGACGATCGCGCGCGTGTCGGGATCGAAATACACCGGCTCGGTGGTCGCATCCACGCCGTGCGCGCGCATCACGGGACAAAATGCGCCGAACTGCATCCAGCGAATGTAAAGTTCGGGATTCTGCGGACCGCAGGCAAAGCCGCCGAGATCGGAACCCATATAGCCCACTCCGGATAATCCCATGCTGAGCAAGATCGGAATCTGCGCCTGCAAACCTTCATACTGCCGCTGCACATCGCCCGACCACGGAAACGTGCCGTACCTTTGCATCCCTGCGTAGCCGGAGCGGATGAGATTGAACAAACGCACGTTCGGATAATTCGCGCGATAGCCTTCGTAGAGCCGCTTGGCCCACAAGAGAGAATAGACATTGTGGACGCGCGCGGCGCTCCCCGCGTAATGCAGCATATTGGACGGATGCGCTTCCGGTTCACCCAGATCGCTCCACCACCCGCCCACTCCCTGCTGAATCAGAGTGTTATAACGGCTCCACCACCAATCGGCGGCGGCGGGATTGGTGACATCGAACAGCCCCGCCGAACCCGCCCAGAAATCGGAAATCACTACGGGCTGACCCGTTGAATCATGCGCGAGAAAACCGGAGGCGGCGGTCGTTCCATAATTCGAGGACGACTGCAGAATATATGGCTCGGTGATGAGAATGGTTTTCACGCCGACCGAATCGAAATCGCGCATCATGTCCGCAGGATCCGGCCATTGGCTGTAATCCCAGTCGAAATCGCCCATCTGCCCCCAGCCGAACCAATAGAGATCGAGAATGATTGCATCGAGTGGAATGTGTTCATTGCGGAAAGCGTTGACCAAAGCGCGCGCTTCACCCACATTGTGATAGCCGAAGCGGGATTGCAGATATCCCAATGCCCACAAAGGCGGCAGCGGCTGCCGTCCCGTGAGTTCCGTATAATGCTCCAGAACTGACGCGGGATTATTTCCGGCGATAAAATAAAACGAGAGCCTTCCGCCTTCCGCGGTATACTTAAGCCAATCCGGCGATGTGTTTCCAATATCCATCGTGGCCGGATAGGGATCATCGAAATAGATTCCCCAATTGCGCGACGAGAGCAAAAACGGAATAGTAATACTGAGATCCGCCGCGCCGAAGCCGTAGCAGTAATCGGGGGAATTGTAGGAAGTCAAAAGTTGTCCGCGGCGATTCAGCGGCAGTGCGCGTTCGCCGCCGCCGTAAATGCGTTCACCGGCGGACATCTTCTTGCGCAATCCACGCGATGCACCGTTCCAGAAAAAACTGCACGTATCCGTCGCCGGAGCTTCACCGAGCCCGAAAGCAAGCCGCAATGGATAAAAGGAAACGTTCAAATGAATGCCGCCGGACGGGAGGATAAACAGCATGGATGAATCATTCCGTGTCCACAGCCAACCCGGATTTCCCGGCGGCAGAGTGACGACATCCGAAGTATCGGGCTGAATCAATCCGTCCGGATACAACGACACCTTGATGATGTTATCCGCGTACATCGTGACCGTCATTTTCGGAACGCCTGCGGCGAACTGCCATTCGTTCAATCCCAAAGGGGCATCAAACGTCATATTGCCCATCTCTTCCGCACATACGATTCCTGCGCAGATAATGAGAGCAAACAATATTACGGACAGCGTTTTCATGGATGAACCTGTTTTACCGCAGATCCACTTTCACCGGTTCTTTTTCGTCCGCGGGCACTTCGTAGAACTGCTCCTTCGTAAAGTTGAAGGAGTTGGCGATGATGCTCGAAGGGAACATTTCGATCTTGTTGTTGATCTGCATCACCGAATCGTTGTAATACTGCCTCGCAAAGGCGATCTTGTTTTCGGTGGAGGTCAATTCTTCCTGCAGCTTCATCACGTTCTGATTGGCTTTCAGATCGGGATAATTTTCCACCAGCGCGAACAGCGATTTTAGCGCTCCGGTCAGCATGTTTTCCGCCGCCGAAACTTCCGCCGCACCGTGCGCGCCCATCGCCTTGCCCCGCGCTTCGATCACTTTAGCCAGCGTTTCCTGCTCATAGGACATGTAGTCCTTGACCACTTCCACCAAATTGGGAATGAGATCGTGCCGCCGCTTGAGCTGCACGTCAATCTGTGCCCACGCGTTCTTCACCTGATTGCGCATGCGTACAAGGCCGTTGTAAAGACCAATCGCCCAAAAGATCAGAACAAAGATGAGAATAATAAAAAACAGACCGAACATGGAAACCTCCCGGAAGAAGAAAAAGCTGAAACGCTGAAATGCTGAAAGAAGATTCCGGAGGGTCTATTGACCCTCCTCTGCGCACAATCGAGATTTGTCCTATTTTTGTCAGGCAAGGCGGCTTTAGCCCCTTGCTTTGCCTTCCCACAACGGGTTGAAACCCGTTGCCTTGCCGTGGAATATACTTTTAAAGCGGATCCTACCGCGCTCGCAATTCCGCGCGGTAACGCCAGTTAAGAAGAAATAGAATTCCAACAATAAAAAGCGGACCACTCATCGCCGCAAAACCATACCACGGTAGCTTTCCCCAGCTCATCACGATAAAGAATACGGCAAGGAAATTAAAGAGCAATCCGCCGATCCATTCCCGCCGCCAGGAGACGATGAGAATCAATACAACCAGAAACGTCGTAGGCAGCAAATGAATCAAGAAACCCAGAATCATTTCCCAAAATCCATGGCTGCCGTCGAACACATCGAAAGCGAACAGGCTGATAAACGCCGCGAACAGCATGCAAATAATCCGGGGCGTCCAGAAGAGCCAACGCTTGGCCGCAGCGTTCATAACCAACTCTCTTTCCTGCGCGCACGGGCACGCCATATCGCCGTTGTCGGTCTCCTGACCGGCAATGGCGAAGTTATCAAAATCGCGAATCGCGAAAACTGGAATCGTTGAAGAGACTGAACAGCATGGCATAATCCGGAATTGTGCCTAAAAATCCCGGCAGACCAAGGAAACCAAAGCAGCCCGGATGGCGTTTCTTTATCATCCATACTTGACAATCAGGAATGTGCATTTCCCACCATTATGAAGATACAAAAAATTATAGTATCTTCAAAGTCCCGGCAGGATGTGTAAGTTTCACAAAACCATTCTCTTGTAATGATTATTTTTCTGGCAATTGTGCTGACCATCATGGGTCTGATCCACTGGTTTCTCTATGCCCGGCTGGTCAGCGCCCTCGAAATCACCAATCCGGCGCTCCTCTGGCCGCTGCGGATTTTGGCCGTTTTTCTGGCTGTATCGTATTTCATCGCCCACATGACGGAGCGGCACGGCCCGGAGCCTCTGACGCACGCGATCCATTGGATTGCCTCCAACTGGCTCGGCCTGATGTGGGCGTTTCTTTGGATCACTTTGATTTTGTATTTGGGCAAGATTTTTTTAATTGCGACGGGGGTCTGGTTCAAATTCGATGCCGCCACAATTACAGCTATCGGCAGATGGACGGCCTACGGAACCATAGCCGTCGCGATTTTGTTGTGCGGCTACGGAATGAAAATGGCCTACGGTCCGGCGCGAATCGCTAACGTGCGCGTGCCCATAAAACACATCACGCCTGAATTGCGCGAACTAAAAATTGCGGCGGCTTCGGATTTTCATTCGGGCGTTTTGGTCAACCGCAGGCTGATCGAACGCATGGCCGGGCAGATTATGAGTCTGAAACCGGATTTGATTTTACTGCCCGGAGATTTGGTGGATCGCTCCGCGGATAATTTGATGGGCATGGCCGATGCTTTTCACAAATTGCAGGCTCCATTCGGAGTGTACGGCACGACGGGCAATCATGACTATTACGTGGGATTGAAAGGCGCGTTGGAGTTTCTGCGCGCGGCGGAAATCCGCATGCTCATGAATGAAACCATCGAATTGCCGAACGGATTGGTGATTGCGGGAATCGAGGACCGCACCGCCAAGCAGTTCAAGCTGCCCCGGCCCACGCCGAAAGCCCTCTTGAATCCGGTTGCGGCAGACAAACCGACAATATTTTTGAATCACACGCCGGATGCCAAGGAAGCGGAGGAAGCGATTGCCGCGGGAGTGGATTTAGTGCTCTGCGGTCATTCGCATGCCGGACAAATCTGGCCGTTCTCGATTTTATCCGGCATGGCTCATAAATATCATTGGGGACTTTACAGATTCGGAAAAGGCTCGGTGTTCACTTCGTGCGGAATCGGTTTCTGGGGTCCGCCGATGCGCATTGGCGCGCCGCCGGAAATTGTATTAATCCGTCTTGTCGGCGAAAACGAACCCGCCGCCGTAGAATGGACGAAGTAACGATGAACGCGAAATGATGAACCGTAGGGGCGCAAGGCGTTGCGCCCGTTCTTCCGCCGTGGCGGGCGTGTCGCCCGCCTGTGTTTGTCCGCCGAGGAGGGTCGCTGACCCTCCCGGAATCTTCTCTTCTCTCCACCCGTTCATGGGGGATGAAAAGAGGGCGTATTTATCCGCCGAGGCATGCATCCTTGTCCGTCTTTGACGAGATCTCGCTCCGCGGACATGCCCGGAATCTTTCTTGCGCAATTACCGCAAGGTGCGCCGAGGCGGGCGCCCTCACCCCTCGCGTTATTCCGCCGAGCAGGGTTTCCAAACCCTGCCGAAACCGCCGAGGCGGGTGTGTCCCCCGCCCGCAAGCATATTCATTTTCCGGAGGGTGATCGTGGGTAGGCATCAGGATCGGCAACATGGAATAAACTGTATGAATCGTTCAAGCAGGAAGGACGACTCCGGGCCTTGCTATCTCTTTGGTGGCGAGGTCTTTTTGTTGGGAGGAATGAAGATGGTTGGTCGCGGGATGGTGATATTAGGCTGGTTTTTCTTGGTTGTTGTATGCGGATTTGCCCAGCCGCAGCCGCCAGCGGTGGAATGGGAGCATCGTTATGGAAGATCAAGAGACGATATTTGCACGGCGGTTCTTCCGACGACTGATAGGGGATTTCTGATGTGTGGGAATATGTACCGCCAAAATGAAACTCAGACGCTCAATGATGTCTGTATCATTAAAACAACTATGAATGGCGATTCAATGTGGTCTCGGATTTACGGAACAGACGGCTGGGATATATGCAGGGTGGCGAAAACGACGTTAGATGGGGGATGTGTTCTCGCGGGTGATCAATGGTCAGATAGTACTATCGGATTCGATTTCATGTTATTGAAGATTAATGCTGAGGGTGATAGTTTGTGGTGCAGGCACTATGGCAACTTAGACTATGATCTGTGCCATGACGTTCTGCCGACACCTGACGGTGGATATTTTCTGGTGGGAGAATCCAGTGACGAGGAAGCAACTATTGGTGTCGGATGGCTGGTAAAAGCAGATACGAACGGAGACAGTGTATGGAGTCGAGCATATAGCGTAGCGGGCGGTATGAATAATGAACGGTTCGCCGGGATCCAACAAACGTATGATGGAAATTATATATTGGCCGGGACAACGGGAGGTTTACACAGTTCTCGTTTCTGGCTGCTGAAAATCAATGCTGACGGTGATACTCTCTGGAGTCAAACATACGGAAGACCGGATCACAACCGTTGTCGCGGCGTTCGACGAACCTCGGATCAAGGTTTCATACTCTTCGGCTGGAATGCAATGGGGGATAGGCGATGGGACTTTTTTGTCGTAAAAACAGACAGCGCAGGCAATCTGGAGTGGAGTAAAACCTACGGGCGGGAAGATTCTGAAGAAGACTGCTTTACGGCTTGTCAGACATCGGATGGCGGTTACATTTTTGCAGGCGGGGCGCGATTTCCGGACACTTATTTCGCCGACGGCTGGATCGTTCGAACAAATGCAGAAGGGGATAGCCTTTGGAGTATGCGGATTGATGGCGGTGTTGGTCATGATTATTTCAATGATGTACTCCAAGTCTTGGATGGCGGATTTGTGCTTGGAGGGGGATCAGATATCTATGTGGATAGTGTAGTTCAGGAAGCATCCGAAATGTGGTTGATCAAACTTGCATCCGAAATGTTCGCAAATGAGAAGCCTGTTCCTCGCAGCGTCTATTTGATATCCGCCTATCCCAATCCGTTCAACAGCACCACGCAAATTGAATTCACGCTGCCCGTGACGCAGCATGTGTCACTTTTTCTCTATGACGTCTTAGGCCGCGAAGTGGCTGTGCTGTTGGATGAAATGAAAACGGCGGGAGAGCATCGCGTGCGATTCGATGGCAGCGCGTTGTCATCAGGCGTGTATTTCTGCCGCATGGAAGCGGGAAAAGAAATGCGGACGCAGAAAATTGTGCTGATGAAATGACCCCCCTCTCATCCCCACGCAATCTGAAGAAAGGATGAAGGATGAGGGATGAAGGAGGAAAGGAAGAAACCGTAGCCGCGCACGGCAGTGCGATCCGGACAACGACCCCCGCCTCGGCGGAAGAAGCGGGGCAGGCGAAGAATGCAGACGCCTTCCGCCGCGACGCAGGAAAGGATGAAGGAAGAAAAGCGGAAAAGATTCCGGCCGGGTTGCGGAAGACCTTAACCCGGCTCGGCGGAAAAGTAATACGCCCCCCCCTTACCCCCCCGTAAACGGAGGGGGATATTAACGAGCAAGGGGCACGGAATGATCCGTGCCCCGGCTTTTTCTCTGGGAAGGCAGTCCGGCCGCGCCAGCCGGTTCCTCCTCACTCCCGATCCATGTGCATGTTGATGCCCAGATCGCGGGCCTTCTTCCAGAGCGTCGTACGATCAATCTTGAGCAGCCGCGCAGCACGGAGAACATGTCCGCCCGCCGCAGAAAGTGCGCTCTCGATAAACATCTTTTCAAAGCTGCGCAGAGCCGGCTTTAACGGGCCGGGCGCCAGTAATTCACCGCTGTCGGATTTGGGCTGACTGAAAACCGGCGGGAAACTGGCTGGACCGGAAACCGGCATCCATCCCGGCACATCACCCTGCGTGGGAATAGTCCGGTTGAGAAAGCTCAGGGAATCCGCGCGGATTTCCGTACCGGTAGTGGACAGAATCGCGCGTTCGATGGTGTTTTCGAGCTCCCGCACATTGCCGGGCCAGTTGTGGCCGAGCAGAATGGCCATCGCCTCATCAGTAATCGTATAAAGACCTTTGTTGAGGCGGCTGCCGATTTTATCGAGGAAATGCGCGCAGAACAGCGGAATATCTTCACGCCGTTCGCGGAGCGGGGTCACCGTGATAGGCACTACGTTCAAACGGTAGTACAGATCCAAACGGAAGCGGCCTTCCTGAATCTGCCGTTCGAGATCGCGATTAGTGGCGGTAATCACGCGGATATGCACGGGGATGCGACGGTTGCTGCCCAGCCGCTCGATTTCACGATCCTGCAAAACGTTCAGCAATTTGACTTGCGTAGAAAAAGACAGATCGCCGATTTCATCCAGGAAGATGGTTCCGCCTTCGGCCAGCTCGAACTTGCCCATGCGCGATTGCTTGGCATCGGTGAAGGCTCCGCGTTCGTGGCCGAAGAGTTCGCTTTCGAGCAGGGTTTCCGGCAGGGCAGCGCAGTTCACTTTTACAAAAGGTTTGGAGGCTCGCGGCCCTTCATAGTGAAGGGCACGGGCTACCAATTCTTTTCCGGTTCCGGTTTCACCGCGGATCAGTACGGTAGAATCCACTTCGCAGACTTCGCGAATGACATCGAACACGCGATGCATGGCGGTGCTCCGCCCGACCAAACCGCCTAATTTGTGATCGCCGCCGAGGCGGCGTTTCAGCTTCTCAACTTCATTGGCCAATCGCACATTGGACAGCGCGAATTCCACCGCCGCGGCCAAAAGGCGCGGATCATGCGGTTCGGTCAGATAGTGCGTGGCTCCTTTGCTCATAGCCGCCGCGATATCACCGGTTTCTCCCTCGTTCGAATAAACCAACACCGGCAGATTATGATGCGTATCACGAATGCGTTCGACAAGTTCAAGGCTGGAGAGTTGCTGCAGCTTCATATCGCACAGCACGAGATCCACCGCTTCCGTTTCCAATCGTTCGAGCACGTGATTGGGATCGGATTCCGTCAACACTCGATAGGGATTCTCAGCGCGGATATTCTCGGTGAGCGTCTTGAGCGTTGAATGTTCTTCGTCAATGATGAGTAAGGTCTGTTCGGGCATATTTTGAACTCTCCACGTTGAGGTTTCGGGTGGAGCCCCGCATAGAATTTCTTGCATGCGGGGAGAGTACGGCGGACATGGAGTGGCGGCTCCATTTTAATCTTCTATCAGTCTATCGGCAGAAGCGGCGCAAATCTTGAATAGCGGTTGAAAAAGCAAAACGAGCCTCGTGATATAGCAAGGTTGTCTATTCCGCATTGCAATATATTGTGTTTGCAGCAATTGTAACAACATTTTCAAATGCGGACTTCCACGCGATGTTTGACTTTGAGTGTAAGGGAAGGTATATTTTAAAGTTTGGGGTATTGTCTCGGTTCGGGAGGCAAAATCGCCGGTGACATTGGTTCGTTTGACCAGTTTTTCAGGATAGAATCAGTCCCGGAACGTACTTTTCTGACGCAAATCAACAGAGCGGGAGGCCGGATGCGGCGAAGTTTACAGAAATGCAGGCTTATGCCATGTGGACCGTACCCGGACAACTTGACTTCGAGCGCAACTCTCCATCTTTCGAGCGAACCCTTCTGGGTTTGCCTCCTCTAAATCGCAACCGGTAAACCAAACCCGGCATTAAATACTATGCATCTCTATCAAGGCGTATGGGTGGCACTGGTCACCCCGTTCAAAAACGGCAAAGTGGATGAACCCGCTTTGCAGCAGTTGGTTCAGGATTTGGCGGGCCGCGGCGTACGCGGTTTTGTTCCGCTCGGAACTACGGGAGAATCGCCGACGATTACCGCCGAGGAAAGACGCAGAATCATTGAACTTTGCGTGGAAGCGGCGGGCGACGTGTCGGTGGCACCGGGCTGCGGCGCGAACAACACGCAGCACACCGTCGAAATGGTCAAGGAGGCCGCGGAACTCGGCGCGAGCGGAGCGATGGTGGTGGTTCCTTATTACAACAGACCCACACCCGAAGGGCTCATTGCGCATTTCAAAGCCGTAGCCGACAGCACCGATTTGCCGCTGATGATTTACAATATTCCGTCACGCACAGGATCGAACATGCTGCCGGAGACCATCGAGAAGCTGGCCGATCATCCAAACATTGACGGAGTGAAGGAAGCCACGGGAAATATCGAACAGGTGGCCGATTTATGCGCGCGCGTGGAAGGCCGGTTAAATGTTCTTTCGGGCGATGACGCGCTTACGCTGCCGATTCTGGCGGTGGGCGGTGAAGGTGTCGTTTCCACGCTGGGAAATTTGGAGCCGGAACCTTTAGTGGAATTAGTGGATATTTATTGGAAAGACAATCCCGTGCGTGCTCTGGAACTCCACCGCAGGCTTGCGCCGCTCGCAAAGGCGATGTTTATCGAAACGAATCCCGCTCCGATTAAATGCGCGCTGTGGATGGAAGGCAAAATTCAAAACGAACTGCGGCTGCCGATGGTGCCGGTAAAAACGGAAACCCGCGAAAAAATCGCGAAGGCGGTGCGTGAGTACCGTCAAAATGTGAGCGCGCTATGAGCAATG
>Ga0105104_10002753_pt1 | contig 12710 bp, 14 predicted proteins | sample PPLLaktember2015_3_FD_87034 | JGI IMG/M metagenome (GOLD analysis project Ga0105104, IMG submission 87034) | Freshwater sediment microbial communities from Prairie Pothole Lake near Jamestown, North Dakota, USA - PPLs Lake P7 Core (6) Depth... | ecosystem: Environmental > Aquatic > Freshwater >...
AGCCCCTGCAGGACGGAATTGGCGTCTTCGCCTGTGTGGAAATAAAAGGCCCTGTGCAAACTTGTTGAATTGCCCTGGCAGTTGATAACCGTCTTTGTAACAGTATTGATGTCGCGGGGTTCAATCGCCCGGACGGTGATACCCTTGCCTTTGAAATCCAAATCCACGTTTCCGGCCCCCGTATAAGTCGCCGGCGCAGGAACCACGTGGCCCGGCTCATTAACAACGTCAATTCCCTTTTGAATGGTTTTCAAGGGTGAATCAATGCTTCCAAGGCCGGTGGCGTCGTTACCCGTCGGTGAGACGCATACCCTGACCTGCTGCCTGTAAATAATGAGCCACTGGCCGTCGGGAAAGGGGCAATCTGCGAACAAAATTCCGCCGGCATAAAATGGCGGTTTATGCGGCAGATGCTGAATCAGGTCGGCTACGTCCATTCCGGCTATTACCTGGCCGAAAACGCAATACCCGGGATTGATTGGAGTGCGGTCCAGATGAGGATTATCCACAACATTTATGTAATACTGCGAATTCGCTGAATTGGGGTCTGATGTCCTGGCCATCGCAATTGTTCCCCGCAGGTTCTTTAGCCCGTTGTAGCTTTCATTTTTTATTGGGGGGCGAAGGCCTTGCGTTTTCTGAATACATCCCGGCAGGAAGCCGCCGCCCTGAATCATAAAATCCTCGATAGTGCGGTGAAAAATTGTGCCGTCATAATAACCGCTGTTGACGTATTGCAGAAAATTATTGACGGTAATGGGCGCCTGGCTTTGGAAAAGCTCGATAGTTATATCGCCCGCTATAGTCTCGATAACGACTTTGGGGGTGGTTTGGCTGGGGGTATATGGGGGCGCGCCGGCGGCGACAGCCGAAATGACAAGACCTCCCACAAGGGATAAAAATGAAAAATGCTTCACCCTCAACCGTTTTCCCCAAAAATTTGACAATAATCAACCCCGATGTGCCGGTTTTGATTGTTTTAATATACCTGATTTGCAGCTAAAAGTCAAGGAATAAGCGAAAAGAACCGCTTTATCGAGGCGGTAACCTGATTTGCGAAATCGGCCGGCTCCATCCCCCTCAATTCCGCTATAAATCGCGCCGTATGCACTAATAACGCCGGTTCATTGACCTTTTGCCTCCTCATCGGCTCAGGCGATAAATAAGGCGCATCGGTCTCAATCATCAGCCGGTCAAGCGGAACATATTTTGCGACTTCGCGGGCTATTTGGGCGTTTTTGAACGTTACTACCCCCGTCAGCGAGATATACCAGCCCCTCTCCAAAACCATCTTTGCCTGGTCAAGCGAACCTGAAAAACAATGAAAAACCACCTTTTTTGCGTCCTGGCTATCTAATATTTTCAGCGTGTCGTCAAATGCCTCCCTCGAATGAATCACAACCGGCAAATCCAGTTCCGCCGCCATTTCAAGATGCCGCAGGAAGCTATCATGCTGCTGCTGGCGCGTCGAAAATTCATAGTGGTAATCCAGTCCCGTTTCCCCGATTGCGACAACTTTCTTATTCTTCGCAAGCTCCTTAATTTGAACAATCGCCGGCTGGTCAGCCGATTTCGCCTCGTGCGGATGAATCGCGACCGTCGCGAACATATTTTCAAAACGATTTGCCAGTTCGACTGCCTTGACGCTCTCCTCAACTTCCGTGCCGATTGTTATCCAGCCCGTAACCCCCGCATCCCGGCTTCGCTGAATTACGGATTCAATATCCGCGAACTGTTCATAAGTCAAATGACAATGCGCATCTATCAGGTTCATATGCATTATTTCACGAAAGCGTTTTTGTAGTGGCGGATTTGGGCGGGGCCGCTTTTGCCCAGTGTGACGGTTACAATGTCGAAACGGTATGGCCGATTTGCGATTTCGTGGGCCGCGATAAAATATCGGGCGGTTTTGGCCATCCTGTCCATTTTCGGCTTCATGATTACCGCTTCGGTAGGCGTGAATTTCTCGTCGGCCCTTGTCTTGACCTCAACAAAGACAATCGAGCGGTCGCTATCGACCATAATCAAATCAATTTCACCGGATTTGCTTGCGAAGTTGCGTGTGAGGGTTTTGAGACCTTTTTTTCTGAGGAAATTTTCACACCGCCGCTGACCCCATTTACCCAGCAGGGTTATGTCTGAAAGCAGTTTGCTTCTGTTGAATAGTAAGCCAAACAACAATCCGTAATCCGAAATATTAAATCAGTAGTTTTTTTAGCTAACTACAGTATGTTCCGAATGTTCCTGCACGAGCTTGGTTGACTTGCCGGTTCGCTCGCGGAGGTAATACAGCTTTGCCCTGCGGGTCTTGCCGCTTTGCGTGGCCTTGATACCGACTATATTGGGCGAGTGCAGCGGGAATATTCTTTCGACGCCTTCGCCTGCCACAATCCTGCGGACAGTGAAGGTCGAATTGATGCCCCGGCCTTTGCGGCAGATTACCATTCCGGAGAATAAGCTGATACGCTCCTTGTCGCCTTCCTTGATTCTGCAGGAAACATCAACCAGGTCCCCGATTTCAAAATGCGGTATATCTTTCTTAAGGCACTTGCCTTCTACCTTGTCAAGCAGCTCTGTTTTCACGTTCTAACTCCTGATACTTATTGCACTTATGACTAAATCAACCCTTCCGGGTATTTTGCGGGATATTCTTACCCGCCCTGAAAAGAAGGTATTATAACCATTTGGGCGGCAATAACAAGCGTTTTTATTGGAATTTTCGGATTGAAATAACAGAGGCGGCGTTCGGCACAAATTTCAGCTTGTCGTCCCCTCTGGGGTGTGACAAGTTTACATCGATAGCCGATACGCCGCCCAGTTATATAAAAAATATTGGCATTACTGCCATTGTAAGGAGGATGGCGTTTCGCCAACCTTTTGTATCCAGGTTTTTCCGTTCTTTTCAAATTCCACGGTCTCGTTGTCAATCTTGACTACCTTTATCGCGCCCAGTGAATCACCTGTGTAAACAACCTTTGTCCCTACGACAGCCGCTGCCTTATCGTCCGAGTAAACTATACCCGTTATCACGCCGTTGGCGGCGGGTTTTGGCGGGTTGAGGACGTCGTTTCTGAGCTTATCGCGCAGCTCAGGCAGCTCCACATTCAAAGCATAATCTCTTGCCCTTTCGATACGCAGCCGTGCCGTTGAGAAACCGCGTAGGGTCCTGTTTTCCTCTTGTGCGTAACGTGTCCGCGCTACCGCCAGAAGTCGCTGCACGGGATTTATCTGTTCGGCATTAAAACGGCCAAACGGCGATGTTCCGCCCCAAAAAGCAGATGTGCCGAACCCGCCAAAGCCGTTGAAATTGCCGAAGTCAGGGACAACAGCCACATTGTCGAAATTATTTCCATTGTCCCGGCTGAAAAGCAAAAAATCCCTGAAGGATACCGGTTTGAACGCGCCGTTTGTAAGCTTGATCCCGCGCTGATTTAACGACGCCCTTCCAATACCCGCCGACTGATTGCTTCGGAGCAGCCGCCTGGAGTCAATGTTGCCTAATCGCTGGATATTGACGGGAGTTTCAATGTCGCCGCCACGGGAAAACTTGCCGGAGCCGCCGCTGCCGAAAAACGGTCCTGCGCCCGAGCTGATAAACGGGTCGCCAATTATCCCGTTGTGGAGGGAATTGAAGCTGCTGGAACGCAAATCAGATAACGCCTGCGAAAAATCTGAGTCGTTATCGAGATTAACGCCCCGCAGGTCAAGGGCGGCCCTGATGTAATCGGTCAGCTCCTCAGGGGTTGATACGTTCAGGAAACCCGCGTCGAGGACCCGTAAAAGCCGCTCATCTTCCCCCTCCTGCGCCTGCAATCGAGCCAGCTCGGTTGCGTAATGGTATTCTGCCCCGTCCCGGCACTGTTCGATATATGCGTCTATCTGGTTAAGTTTTGCCTGTTGCTCATCCGTGACCGCCTGTGCCTGGACCTGGCCTATAGTCAGGATCATGACTAAAAGCACAGCAAGCGCGCTCCATCTTTGAATTGAATTTTTACCGTTCATCTCACGGCCTCCTAAAAATTAACACTGTCTCGTTTTTTACCCCTAAACAACCGGGGTTATCTGTTACCATTATTACCGATTTGCGAGAAGTGCGGAAATAGGCAAAATACTTGTTGTGCATAGCTAAAATGCTTAGGGGACCGAGGTTTGGTAGTTGATATGCCCTTTTTGCAGGTTTAATTAAGGGTTCGGGCAACGGGGTCTTTTCATGGCCCTGCTGCCCGATGCCCAGATTTGTCTTTTGTGTGAATTAGCCGTGGAACTTCTTGAAGTTTTTAAGCGACATATCGGCTGATTCCAGCGGCGGATAGGCGTTGGATTCCTCTTCGAGGATATACCAGCGGGTCTGGCCGGTCGTTTCGCAAAGCTCGAAAATCTCTTTCCACTTTACGTCGCCTTCGCCGATGAGCGCCTTGGGATTGGTCTTTGAAAATTCCTTGAGGTGGATTGTAATGCTCCTGCCGGGGTATTTTTTCAGATAAGCGACCGGGTCGCCTCCGCCCTGCATACAGTTGCCTGTGTCTAATTGCATAATCACGTCTTTTGAAGTATTGCCGAAGAGGATGTCCCAGGGAATTTCGCCTTCAACTGGTTTGAAATCGCCCTCGTGCGCGTGATAGCCGACTTTCATATCGGCGGCGCCGAGCTTCTCGGCCAAGTCATTGAAAATCTTCGCGGTTTCGAGCCAGGCGGCCTTTGTCGTATACTTCTTGGGATCAAGCCAGGGTACAATCAGGAATTTGTTGCCTATTACCTTGTTGTACTCGATTGTCTTTGCCAGGTTTTCGCCCAGCAGGGTATCGAATTGCGCATGTGTGCCGCAGCACTTGATGCCGTTGTCGGTTAACATCTTGCGGACTTCCTCGGCCTTACGGTTATAATATCCGGCAAACTCCACGCCGGCGTATCCCATTTTCGCTACCGCCGCTATCGTTCCGGGAAAGTCCTTCTCGCATTCCTTTCGCACGGTATATAGTTGAAGCCCTACCGGCAGCTCTTTTTTGGGTTTTGGTTCCGCTTCCGCTTTCGCTTCAGCTTTTTTCGCCTCTTCGGCCGCTTTCGTGATTTTCTCGAATGAAACAATCCCTGCGCAAGCAGCCAAACCCGACATTAAAATATCCCGCCTCGATGCCTTGTTACTGTTCATCTTTTTCACCTCATTTATCTATGGTTTAAGCAGGTTTACCCATACAATCCGAACAATTCTATGTCGTTGCCCTGCGTAAAGCAACCTAAATTGCTTTTTCCGTGATGCGTAAAAACTATTGACTTTTCCCGGATTTTCAGGCATATAGTAGTTATACACACCAGATGAGATTGGAAATCGGAGCCATAGGGGTAAAGAAATGGGCAAAATCAAAATAGACGCGAATATGCTGGCAAACGCCCTTGAGGACCACAACATGACGTATAACTGGTTTCTCGACAAGCAGACCGGCGAGATAATTATGTGCGCCGACGAGTTTAGCAAAGACCAGAAGGGCAGGCAGAACGCTGAAAAAATAGAGGATCAGCCGGAACGGTTTTTATGCATTGAGCCGCTCGAGTCGCACGTCTCGTTCGGGGCGATGGAGGATTTTATCGCGGAACTGGACGGTGATGAGTCGAAAAGCGCCCTTGTTGACTCATTGAATTTAGCTCAACCCTTTAAGGCGTTTAAAAATGCCTTGTGTAATTACCCTGACGTGCGCCAGCAGTGGTTAGAGTTTCACAATCAGTGGATGCTCGAAAAAGCGAAGGAATGGCTCCATGAAGAAGGCCTCGACGCCGAGCTTTTCAACGGCCATTAACGGAGTACAGGTCAAAGTCCTTTCAGCAGGTCCGGGCGGGTTTGGCGGGTTCGTTCCAGGGATTGTTTACGACGCCATTTCTCAATCTCGCCGTGATGACCGGAAAGCAGAATCTCCGGCACCTTCATTCCCTTGAAATCCTCAGGTCTTGTATATTGCGGATATTCCAGTCCGCCACCCGCCAATTCGCTGAAGGTCTCATCCTCGGCTGAACACTCATCCCCAAGCGCCCCGGGAAGCAATCGCACCACCGCGTCGATAATAACCATCGCTGCCAGCTCGCCGCCTGAAAGCACGTAATCGCCGATTGAGATTTGCTCTGCGCCAAGGCCTGTCTTGATTCGCTCGTCAAAACCTTCGTAATGCCCGGCAATGAGGATAAGCCGTTTCTCATTGGCAAGTTCCGCTGCTAATTTCTGCGTGAAGGGTTTACCCTGCGGGCTAAGCAAAATCACCCTCGCTTTTTCGGGGGACTGGCTTGAAACCTGCTCGAAGCAGTCGAATACCGGCTGGCACATCATTACCATTCCCGGCCCGCCGCCGTATGGTCTGTCGTCAACCTTCCTGTGCTTGTCTTTGGAAAAATCCCGGATATTGGTAAGGGCGATTTCGACGACGCCTGCCTCCTGCGCTCGCTTGACTATCGAGTGCCCCATCGGCGACTCGAACATTTCCGGAAAAAGCGTCAGAACATCTATCCGCATCGTCTCAGTCCTGATACGAAAACCCCCGGGTTTCTGCCGGGGGTTTCATTTGTAATTTTATTCCTGCCGTCTTTTATTTTGCAGCTTATTTAGGTTTTGCCGCTGCCGTTGCTGCGGCTCCCGCGGCGGGCTTTTCTTCGGTCTTTCGTTCCGACTTCAGGAAAGGCAGTCCTGCCTTCCTTACCCTTTTCCTCGCCAATGCCCGCCTGGTTTTCCTGTCAACCGCGTATTTGTGCTTGATACCCTTGCGAAGCAGTATCTCCGATACCGCGTCCGATGGTATTGCGCCTTTATCGAGCCAGTATTTGACTCGTTCCAAATCGATTACAATCTCTTTTTCTGTTGATTTTTCGAGCGGGTCGTAATGCCCTAATTTCTCGATAATCCTGCCGTCCCGCGGCGTCCGGCTATCTATCACATTAATCCGGAAAAACGGCCTGTGACGCCTGCCTAACCGCGACATTCTGATTTTTACTGACATTTGCTTCTCCTTTTAAATTACGCCTATATTCAATTCCCGCCTTTGGCCTTACTAATAGACCGCGGGACACGTTAATCCGGAAAAACCGCAAGTTTACCAGAATCACCCCCCAATTACAACGCCTTTTTCCTCAATTTATCGGGGGTTTTCCAATCAATGGGGTTTTTTGTGGTGCAGGGCGAAGCCGTTTAGGAATATAGCAAGTAAGCCGGGGTCGACTTTGGCGTCGGCGGCGATTGTTTGGATTTGTTCGTCGGAGAGATTCGCGGCGTTTTGCTTCTCGTCGGCAGTCATAATCGCGACCGCCCGGCGTAATTGCTCAAGCTCTTCCGGAGTGGGGCTTGCGAGCATTCCAAGCTCACTGGTTCCTTTGGTGTCGGCGAACTGCTCACGGACCATTTGGCCATAGGAGCTGCCCGCGAACCGCGAAATCTTACCGAGGTATTCGTCGATTGAGATGGTCTTGGTCAACGTCGTATTTTCTTTCCTCTGCGGATTATGGTTTGCTTCCGTCTTGAGCGCTGCTTGATTTTCCTGCCCGATGTAAGCGCCGAGGAAAGCGTCTCCATATTCATTCCCCCGCTGAAAAGCGCCTTCAATCCAGCCAGTTTGCCGCCCGACATCGCCTTGAGCATGTCCCGGCTTCGCATAAAGGTCTTGACTAATCCCGAAACATCGTGCGGCTCGGCGCCTGCGCCTGTCGCGATTCTTCTTCGCCGCGATGAATCTATTACGTCGGGCTCCTGGCGTTCCCGCAGGGTCATCGAATGAACAATCCCCTCCATTTTCTTCAATTCATTCTCATCTAAATCCATCTCGTCAAGCCCGGCGCCGCCCGGCATCATTTTGAGCAGGTCTTTCATGCCGCCCATCTTTTTGACGGTTTCCATCTGTTTGAGGAAGTCATCGAAGCCGAAGCTGCCCGCCGCCATTTTCTGCTGCATTTTGGCCGCCTCTTCGACGTCAAAATGCTCCTGCGCCTTTTCGACAAGCGAAACGATATCGCCCATACCGAGAATTCTTCCCGCCATTCGTTCGGGATGGAATTCCTCGAGCTTGTCTAACTTTTCGCCTACCCCGATGAATTTTATGGGTTTGCCGGTTACGGCCTTTACGCTAAGCGCCGCGCCGCCCCTGGCGTCGCCGTCTAATTTTGTGAGTATTACCCCGTCCAGCTCGAGGCGTTCGTTGAACTCCTTTGCGGAATTGACCGCGTCCTGGCCGGTCATCGAATCGCAGACAAGGTAAATCTGATGCGGCTCAACCGCCTTTGCGACGTCCGCTATCTGCGTCATCATCTCTTCGTCAACGTGCAGTCGTCCTGCAGTATCAAGAATCACAACGTCAACGCCGATTGTTCTGGCATGTGAAATCGCATTTTTCGCGACCCTCACCGCGTCCTGGCTTTGCTCGCTGTAAACCGGGATATTCAACTGCTGGCCTAAAGTAACCAACTGCTCGATAGCCGCCGGTCTTTGCAGGTCGTCAGCCACAAGCATCGGCTTCTTGCCTTTATCCATGATATATTTGGCGAGCTTGGCCGCAGTCGTAGTTTTACCGCAACCCTGAAGACCTGCCAGAAGTATCAGTGTCGGCCCCGGCGAAACATAATATATTTGCGTATCCACCGGCCCCATCAGCTTGGTCAGCTCGTCGTTTACAATCTTGACGAAGACCTGGCTGGGGTGTAGCGACTTGATTACCTCCGCGCCGATAGCCGCCTGTGTAACGTCCTTGCAGAACTGCTTAACCACCTGGTAATTAACGTCGGCTTCCAATAGCGCTTTTCGGACGTCGCGGACCGCGTCCGATACGTTGGCCTCGGTAATCCTGCCTCGACCCGACAGCGACCTGAATACAGAACCGAATTTTTCCGTCAATGCGTCAAACATATTCGATGATTATCGCTTATAAATCGTCAAATGTCAATTTGTTCGCCCGATGAGCAGGTTAAGTCGGTCCTATAAACGGACGATAGTAGCTTGTTGGCGATTGTTTGTTGGTTATTCGCAAGGCCTCGAATCGTTATCAGGAGCGCAATAGTGTCCTTGGGTTCGTTTGGAATTGATACACATACAAGAAACTTAACCTACCCGGTGTGGCTGAGGTTCTTTTCTTTTATTGCCGCCCTTGTGGCCGGCGTCATATTGCTTGGCCCGTCCTTTCTGTTCAGAAATTCCAACCCGGCGCTGCCCTGGAACGAGGAACACCGGCTTTTATCTGAAGGCCATACCGCCGCCGCGCCTTCTGCCGCCCAGCCGCAATTGACGCAGGTCTTGCGATACAAAACACAGGCCGAGTTCGACGGCTACGAATGCGGCACGTTGAACATACTCATATACACCGACGGCGTCGTTAAGGGCGTCTGGAACGGCGAATATGACCAGCCCGACGGGGGGCATTGCCTTATTATGGCCGCGAGTTTTGCCGGAAACATTGACCCGTCCAAAACATTCGTCGAGAACGGTATCCGCGACCCCTACAAACTCTATTTCATAACGGCCGGCTCATTCACAATGGCCAAAACGGAATTGCCGGCAGGGCAAAACCGCAGTGCTTATGGCAGCGTCTATGTTCGCGGCTGGCTCGATTCCGAATACAAAGCCACAGGAGAAATCATCGTTACCGAAGACAAAAGATCGTTTGACACTTTCCGCTGGTCGGACACGCCCTCCAATTAAGCGGGCCTGTCTTTTGGCCCGATGGCTTGCAATCTTGTCAATTTCCGGTTATCATATCTCCTGTGACGCCGATTAAGCACATAAAGAATATCCGCCGAATGTTCCCTCGTTTTGACGGGCGCCGGTTCCATGACTGCTGACCTGATTTCGTCCGCGTCAGCGTCCCGGTTTGAACGGCTTTGCATCGCCCTGCTTTGCCTTGCGGCCGCCGTCCGCGTGTTTGTCTTCTGCGCAGCATTTCCATTCTTCAATAACGCCGACGAGCAGCCCCATTTCGACCTGGTCTTTAAATATTCACATGGTCACCTGCCCGCCGCGCCGCTCGAGAAATTCGACCCCGAGGCCGCCAGAATCATCGTTAACAACGGCTCAGGCGAATATTTCAACGTTCCTTTGGAAAACTTTACTCAAAAAGAGCTGGACGATTCGGTTCAATTCCTCGTCAGCGAGAATAACCGCGAAACATGGTCATGGCCTGTCTATTATATGCTCGCGGGTCTGTGGTGCTGGCTCGGCAGGGCTATCGGTATGGCGGGCGCCTCGCTGCTCTATTGGGTGCGGTTCCTTAATGTCCCCATCGCCGCCGCGTTCGTCTGGCTTTCCTGGCTATTTTCGCGAAAGGTATTCCGTGCTGGCACTCAGCAGCGAATCGTCCTGCCGTTATTGGTCGCCTTTTTTCCGCAGGATATTTTCTTTGCCATTACAAGCGACGTTCTTTCGCCTCTTGTGTTCGCGCTGGCTTTTCTTATGCTTCTGGAAATATACGCGGGTGAAAAATCCCTTTGGTTCCACCTCTTGACAGGCCTCGTTGTCGCCCTGACCTTTCTTACCAAGGCATCCAACATCGCGATTGTGCCGCTGGCTGCCTTAGTTGTTCTTATCAAATTTAAAACAGCGGTCTCTGAAAAACGTCTCAATAAGTACCTTCCCTGTCTTGCCGTCTTTGCCCTGGCCGCCTTTATACCAGTCGCGTTCTGGCTTGGCAGAAACTACATTCTCTTCGGCGACCTCGTCGGTGCAAGCGAGTCAACGAAATTGCGCACCTGGACTGTTAAACCATTCAGCCAGCGGTTCAACCACCCGATTTTCACTCCGTCAGGCCTGTTTTATTTTCTCTCCGAGCTTACTAAACGCTTGTGGCGAGGCGAATTTGTCTGGAAATTAAAAGAAATCTCTTTGCCCGTAATGGATTTGTTCTATTGTGTGTCCTCCGCGGTTTTAATCACTATCTCAGTTCTGGGCCTGGTCTTCGAAAAAGCAAGGATGGACAAACCTTACCGCGCTTTCGTTCTCTCGGGCCTCTTCGTCGTTGCCTTCTCGTTCGCCTTTCTTGCGTATATGTCCATGCGTTATGATTTCGGCCAGTGTTATTATCCGTCGCGTGAAATGCCTTATTTTATCTCAGGCCGGTTGATTGCCGGCGTCATCCTGCCTTTTTTGTTTCTCTACGTCGATGGCCTGCATCGCTTGCTTTCGGCATTGCGCTGTCCCCGCTTCCTTCTCGCCATAACCATAGTTTTCGTCGCAGCCATAACCATTTCCGAAATAATCCTAACCCTCCCCGTCTTCCCCAGCCCCTATAACTGGTTCCACCTGAAATAAGGGGAAAAGGGGCAGGGGGAACATTAAATATATTTCATATTTTTTAGTATTTTACTTGTTTATTGTGCGGGGGGGGGGGGTAAAATGATATAATAATGTTACGGCTTTGAAGAGGGCCGGTTATATGGCTTCATAAACATCTAATAAGGGTAATTTAAGGAGATGAGAAATGCGAAGGGCAATCATAACAATCTGTTTTATCACACTATTGGCAAGTATTTGCCAAAAAACTCAGGCAGCACAGAATAAGTTTTTCTATTCCGACGGCAATATTATGCCCGGAGAACAATGGGAAAATGTCTATGTCTATAACGTCGGGACGACTGTAAATATGTTAGGCGGCAATGTCGACGGCATTGCGTCCTTCAATGCGAGCACGGTGAATATCTCCGGCGGCTACGCCTCAGGAGTCAATGCTCTGGACTTCAGTACAGTTAATGTAACTGGCGGTTACGTGTCTGGATTAGATGCGTATGATAATGGCACAATTACATTCTCTGGTAATGCCAGTGCACATTCGGTAGTCGCTTTCGATTCAGGGAATATAATAATGACCGGCGGCACTACCGATTATTTAGTGGGTGGTTATTCAGTAACAATTGATTTATATGGCGGGACTATTTCTGACCTTCTAAGTGTGGGAGATTTAGCTACTGCTAATATATTCGGCTACAACCTATCTAAAGTACCAACTGGTGGGACTTATGGTTATGGTCAGGTTTCCGGTTATTGGGAAAATGGCGAGTCTTTCTCGATCAACTTATATAATCCTGAAGCTTATTCTCACATTAAACTTATTCCTGAGCCGTGCTCGTTAATGTTATTAGGTTTTGGAGTATTGGCGTTAATACGAAAAACATAAATAACTGATATAATTAGACGAAAGGAGTCGTTATTATGCATGTCCGGAAATCGGAATTATCGATTGTACTAATATGTATCTTCATTTTTATATTTTCAGTATCGCCGATAATCCAGGCAAAATCTTTATATGTGGCGATGCATATCAATTCTTCTGTTAATGCGTATAAAATACAAGGCAGCGATGTTCAATTTCAGACAAGCACGAATTATTCCGAGGCCATTAGTCTTGCACTTGACCCGGATTCATGGACTATTTTCACGACAGCCGAGGGCTTGAATCGTATATATTTATTAAATGCCAAAACCATGATATTTGAGGAAACGCCAACCGTTGTTGAATTCTATCCAGTTCCAAATTTAGCCGGAATTGTTTTCGACCAAAGCAAGCAAAAGCTTTACGTAATCGACAGAGGAATAAGTCATCTTTATGTGTTCTTTTCTGAATTATTGACTCTTGAAACAGGTAAAAATATGGTATAATGGGAAACGGCCATGAAGAGGGCCGGTTATATGGCTTCATAAACCTCTAATAAAGGCATTTTAAGGAGATGAGAAATGCGAAGGGCAATCATAACAATCTGTTTTA
>Ga0105104_10002754_pt1 | contig 12696 bp, 16 predicted proteins | sample PPLLaktember2015_3_FD_87034 | JGI IMG/M metagenome (GOLD analysis project Ga0105104, IMG submission 87034) | Freshwater sediment microbial communities from Prairie Pothole Lake near Jamestown, North Dakota, USA - PPLs Lake P7 Core (6) Depth... | ecosystem: Environmental > Aquatic > Freshwater >...
CAGGCGCCCAGGCCCTGCTGTACGTAGGTCCGGCCTTCCTCGACCTTCACCGCCGTGCCGCTGGCGGGGTCTTCCACGCTGCCCTGATCGGTCCACAGGCGCATTTGCATGGCATGGTCCTTCAAGTTGGTCTGGCCTTCCATGTGCAGCTCAACGGTCCGGCTGCTCCGGCCCACGTTGGTCACCTTGCTGACCGGCACCGTTACCTGGATCAGGTCCGTGGTAAAAGCATAGGATCCAGTCTCCTGGGCGCGCTGCAAAGCCGCGGCCAGCGCTTCCTGCGCCCCGGGTTGAACGCGGCGGGCCGCGGTCAGGCCAAGCCCAAGCGCAGCGGCAGCCAGCAGGACGGTGAATCCCAGAAGAAAACGCTTGGCACGTGGAGACATATGACCCTCCTCACAGCAAACGGAGGTGATGGACAGGCTGGTCAAGATGCAAGCCGTGGAGACCTGCCCATCACCTTAGGAGCGCTATTCATTTGTTTGGCCAATATTGGAAATATACAAATATATTTCCATAGTACATCAAAGAAATACACATGTCAATAATGTGGGATTTGCGCAGAAAGGTGTTGGGTATGTGTAACCCTCTATTCAGAGAATCTTCATACCGGGCATCAATAAGTAAATCCCATGGAAACAAGAAGCGCCATCCGTTTCAGGATGGCGCTTGAGATTTAATATGCCATAATTGCAGCGTATCAAGAGTCCATCAATTGGAATTGGGCAGGTCATTTAATTATGAAGGCTAGCAATGAAAACCAATCTCACCGAAGAGGAACGAAATATCCTCATCCTGATCGCCCAACACCCCGGTGCGAAACACCTGACGAATGAGGAGATCGGCCAGCGTCTCGGCATCCCCGTCGGCCGGGTGAAGACGGTCATCCACCAGGCATGCCTCAAACTGGGAGCGGATAACAGGAATGAGGCCGTGCTGTTCGCTACGAACCGGGGGGAGATAAGGCTGAACGAGGTCCTCTCGCTGGAAGAGCTGGCAGAGCTCTTCAGCACATTGGATCCGGATGCGCTGAGAGCGATTGCGAACCATGTTCGCCACCATCCAGGGCAAAAGCCTCTCCCGCAGGTGGGCGAGCAGCTCCTCCGTACGCGCAGAAGACCAGCCGGGATCCTGACCAACCGGGAGCGAGACGTTCTCGTTCTGGTCAGCCGCGGACTCACCAATCAGGAAATCGCCGATCGACTTACCATGTCAACCAGTGCCGTCAGGACGTTTCTCAACCGGGCATTTACCAAGCTGGGAGCGCGCAAGCGAGCCGACGCCATGCAGATGGCGCTGAAACAGGGGGAGATCAGTGTGGGTGAGATGTCGTCACCGGAAGAGCTGCTCAATTTTCTTGCCCCCCTGGGAGCCGAGACGATCGAGAAGATCGCCCAACTCCTGGAGGCAAAGCCTGGGCTCTCTCCTGCCTCGACGGGCAGATAAGCCAGCGGCAAGACGCTTGGGCAGGCGCGAGGGCATGTGCGCAAGCGCGCAGGCGAAAATGCGGTCGCGATCGATCCCCCAAATGTAGACAAAAGTTGAACCAAAAGTAGATGAAAGTTGAGCATCGCGGCTTGACTGGGAAGTCCTGGATTGTTATAAAAGTTATAAATTTCACGAACTGCTATACATGACGATTTTGACCGGCCGGCTGTCCAGAATACCCCCTCTGGATGTGTTGTAACGCGCCCGTTTCTCACCCAACGCTCCGTGCAGGAGTGAAGTGTTCGTCGTTCACGGGTGTCTTCCCGGCGCAGGATGCAGGCGCTGACTGTGCCGGTACTGTTGAACCATCAGGCAATATCCGCTAAGCCGGAGGTAAAAAATGGCCGTGAAGAATGATGCGCTTCCGCCCCAACTGAAAGCTTTGAAGACGACCGATCTCACCCCCCTCATCCGCATGGCCGGAGTCATGATGCCCCGTGCGCTGGAAAGCTCCCTGGGATGCCTTAATCAGAGGCAAAGGAGCGCTTTCGATCGGGTCATGCCGGTGGGTGGGGAGAAGAGGATCTACCTTCATCTGGTGGGCACCCCTACGCCCCCCATCGTGATCGGGTTGGCTCAGCCCCCGAAAATGAGCACCATGCCCGAGAAGGAGATCAGGCTCCACCACCTGCGCGGGATAAGGTTGACGGTGGATGACCTGCGGCTGATGGCCGGGGGACAAACCCCGGGCAACCTGCTGAAACTGGGTTGGCGCCTTAAAGGCCAGGCGTTCACGATCCTGGGCATACTGCCGGTGTTCTGGCCATTTATCCGTCTGGGACCTGCCGAACTGCGCGATATGCGCAATCGCATGGCGGCTCGATTCAAGCCGCTGCTGGATCTCCTTCCCCGCCCCAAAAAGTAAACGCCTCGGATCGTCTGTTGACGAACCCCCATAAAGCACAGAGGCAGGCGGCGTTGGTTAATACACCCAGGACAAGCGAACGAACAGCGAATTTCTACTCTCTACTCTCGATCCCACAAGGAGGATAAATGGACGATTGAGAAGCTGCGGATGGAATGTCGAAGCGTTAATGATGTACCAACATTTTCGAGAAGGAGGCCGAAATGGCAAAATATGATGTGATCGTGGTAGGCGCCGGTCCAGGCGGTACAGTCGCTGCTAAGGCTGCCGCTCAAAAACGGCTCAAAGTCTTGCTTCTTGAGCGGGCCAGAACGCCGGGCGATAAGAACATGTCCGGGAGCTACCTGTTCCGGGATCTCAACGAAGAGCTCTGGCCTGGCTTCTTGCAGCAGGACTTCCACAAAGGGCACATCCGCATCGGGGGGATCAGCTTCATCTGGGTCTATGACAACGACCAGAAGCGCTACGGCATCACTGCGCAGCCGGGTGGATATGCCATCCGGGACATGATGACGGTGTATCGCCCAGAGACAGATAAATGGTTTGCCGAGCAAGCCGTCAAGGCGGGCGCGGAGCTCAAGACGGCGCTGGCGACAGACGTGATCTGGGAAAACAAGGATGGAGAGCATCCCCGGGTGGTCGGTGTCGTCACCGATAAAGGCAATTTCGAAGCCCCGGTGGTCATCGACGCATCCGGACTGCATTCGTTGATTGCCCGCAGGACCGGCCTCACGAAGTGGGGCACGAACAAAGTCATGCTGGCGATCAAGTACATCTACAAGGTAGATGGGGAGCTGCTGCGCAAGCGGCTGCGGACGTATGTGGATACGGATGGGGTCGAAACAGATTGGGGCGCCATGCCGACCATGGCCGGCTCGGAACCCGAGTTCTGGGGTTCTCACGCGGTGGGGGAGCCCGGCCGCGGTCTGGTGAACATCATCATCTACGGGTGCCTGGAAGAGATGGTGAAGACCAAAACCAACATCCACCAGCGGATGCAGTGGTACATCAACCAGCCCCCGGTCAACCAGCTGATCGAGGGAGGCGAGTTCATCTACTGCAACTTCCACTGCCTGACCTCGGGCGACCTGGTCGGATACCCGTCAAAAGCATACCTCCCCGGCCTGATGCTGGTGGGAGATGCGGGCGGTTTCGCTCAAGTGGTTGACAACTTCGGCGCCAATGTTGCCCAGACGATGGGGAAGATTGCTGGCGAGCTCGCCGCTGAGATGAAAGCCAGGAAAGATTACTCAGAGGCCATGTTCGCCAGGTATGATGAAACCTGGCGCGAAACCTATATCGGCGAGGACAACGTCCCCGAGATGAACCTCTTGATGAGAGGCGGTGGATTCCAGAAGCTGGTCGGCTGCATGGATGACGCCATGTCGACCTTCTTCATCCAGAGGCTCAAGAGCACCTCCTATCCGTCCATTATCTTCAGCGTGGTACCCAAGATGCTCCCGATGCTTCCGGTACTCGTAGAGATGCCGTACGCGATGAAGAACACGACCTCGATAGGCCTGAAGAAATTGTCCGGCCTCATGGCCTTGTTCGGCATGGGTCCAGATAACAAATAACGGGGCAAACCATAAGCCAGGAAAAAGGAGGTTGAAATGGCTAACTACGTAAGGAGCGATCCCAGCATTCTGTATGGACCGCAGCTCGTCGGAGCAAGGCTCCGCGAGCTCCTCAAAGACAAGTACGAAGTCATCCCCAAGACCAAAGAGCACATCCAGGTGGATGCGAACAAGTGCATCGGGATGACCTGCCAGGTCTGCTACATCACCTGCCCGACCGGGTCCTTCGAGATGGAGGACGGCAAGGCGGTGTGGAAATTCGGCATGCAGCTGTGCGGCGAATGCGGTACCTGCCGCTACGTGTGCCCGGCCGATGCCATCGACTGGTCCTACCCGGAGGCGGGGACGGGCATCGTGTTGAAGTGGAGCTAGCTTTTTGTGGTCCGTAGGGTGCGGTCGCTTGAAAGCGCAGCGGCGACCGCACCGTCATAGCACTACCCGCACCTACCGCGCGGATTAAGTCAGGCATACGGGTAGAAGTTCCGCCGATGATGCCATCGTGAGTGCAAGCAATTCAAAATGGAGCGCCCTCCTGGAAAGGAGGGCGCTCTTTGTATGCTGGACGAGGAACAATTGTATAGAGGTTGTAAGGGTGAAAGTTCCTATCGTTAAGCGGTAAACAGTTTAAAATGGATTCGCGGCATAATTTACTAGAAAAAGTATGAATTCGAAAATTATATGGTAACAGGGGAGCACACATCCAGCGCATAAAGGGGTCGGCCAGCCGTCTTTCAACCTTGACAAGGAGAAACTGTCATGAACACCGCACATCAAAAGGGCCTGGATAAATCATGGTTCAGTGGAATTTCGTCTTACATCCTCCCGGGTTTGGGAGCCGCAGTAACCCTCTTGATCTCTTATCTGGTTACCACCTTAACCCCGGGTAATTTGACCCCGGTTGTGATTCTCCTGGTTGACATTATTTTTTTCTTTTTCTCAGCCTGGTTGGGGGTTGCCTACAGTACGAAGCAGGCAGAAAAACGCGGTGGGGAAAATTGGATACCCATCGCCGAAGCGTCGTGTAAGAAATTGCTTACCATGAAAGCCGATCTTGAAAGTATACAGAGACGGCAGGGACAAATTGTCGATAAACTGGCCGTCATTTGCCCAAGTATAAACACAGAACAGCATCATCCACTTAAAGCGGCAATGCAAATGCGATGCGAGGTATGCGGCGATAATCTTGCCTACCTAAAGAACCAGGTACAAAACAACTATAGTGATTGGAATGCGTTTATCCAAACAAATTGCTCAGAGGTTGTCTGCCAATCCATTCACAACCGGTTGGACAGCTTCAGGACAGAAATCGAGACCTGGAATGGGGGACGTGCGGTTGAGCCCCGCGGTAATCACGCATATGGGTAAATGTTCAGGCCGGTTTTGAGACCGTGACCTCATGACGATATGACCTGATTCTGGCGGCCAATGGAAACCGTTCGATTTTTGATTACCGGCGTGCGCCGCGCCCCCACGGGGTCTATGTCCTGACCGGAGGGTCCATGCGTCAATTGTTCCAGGCTACGCTCGTCGGGCCCTGGATCTCCAGGACCGGGAGACAGACAATGGGCAACCTGCTGGCCAGGCCCAACCAACAGGATTTGCTTTTTATCAAAGACCTTCTTGAAACCGGCAAGGTAGTGCCCGTGGTCGACCGGTGCTACCCGTTGAGCAAGGTTGCTGAAGCGATCCGGTATCTGGAAGAAGGCCACGCGCGAGGAAAAGTGGTCATCACGGTGGAGGATCGCCTGTAGGAGCCCGCAGCGCAGGTTCGTGGTCGTTTCCATGAAATACGTCCAATACTCGGGGTTAAATTCCGGCCTTTGACTTACGGCTGCCAAAGCGAGCACCGCCGGGCGAAAATGATCGCGGCCCGCGACTGGTTGAAGAGCCATTGGGGGGCTATGGCCCGACCCGGCAAAATACCACGAAATTCCGTCATAGCATGACGGAATTTCGTGGTATTTTATGGATCCTTGTCCTGGCGTAACCCAGTAACAAATTTTGCGAGGGCGAATGAGGTGATTATGAAACAGTCGATTGTGCATGTGGCCCTGGTGGTCAACGACTACGACGAAGCGCTTGCGTTTTACACCCAAAAGCTGCACTTCACCCTGGTGGAGGACACCTACCAGCCCGAGCAGGATAAACGCTGGGTGGTGGTGGCTCCCCCGGGGTCGGCGGGGACCACCCTGCTGCTGGCGAAAGCCTCCAAACCCGAACAGGCACCCTTTGTGGGCAACCAGGCCGGCGGGCGGGTGTTTTTGTTTCTCAACACGGATGATTTTTGGCGGGACTACCACGAGATGGTGTCCCGGGGGATCCGGTTTGTGCGGGCTCCCAAACAAGAGGCATACGGGCTGGTGGCGGTGTTTGAGGATTTGTATGGCAATTTGTGGGATTTGCTGCAGTTGAATGCCGACCACCCCATCGTCCGGCGGACCGGCTAGAGGCAGTCCCTGCCTGCAGTAGTTCGTAGGGTGCGGTCGCTTGTAAGCGAAGCGGCGACCGCACCATCCAAATGCTGAGTTTCTCGTTCAGCTATCCGATCATCGCATTGGAAAGGGAGAAGATGGTGGAAAAGACAATGGACCTGGACGATTTTCGGGTGAAACCCGGCTCAAAAGTGAATCTGAACGATCGGGACACCAGCGGTAAAAACCATTTCAACGATGACAAAGAATCCGGTCAAAAAGCGCTGGCGGAGTACAAGGAGGATATCGCCAGGATTCAAGACGTACTATATGCCGAGCATAAACACCGGCTGCTCATTGTGCTGCAGGCCATGGATACGGCCGGAAAAGACGGCACCATATCGGCTGTTTTTGAAGGGGTCAACCCTCAGGGTGTGCGCGTGGCCAATTTTAAAGCGCCCACCCTGCCCGAGCTGGATCACGATTACCTTTGGCGGGTCCATCCCCATACGCCTGGCAAGGGGGAAATTGTGGTCTTTAACCGCTCGCATTACGAGGATGTCCTCGTGGTGCGCGCGCATAATCTGGTGCCGGAGCAGCGCTGGCGAAAGCGGTACCGCCACATCAATGAATTCGAGCGTTTATTGCACGATGAGGGCACGACCATCGTGAAACTCTTTTTGCACATCGACTCGGAAACCCAGAGAGAGCGCTTGCTGGATCGGATCGATACCCCGGAAAAGCAGTGGAAATTTAACCCCGGCGATATCGAAGAACGCAAATTATGGCCGGACTACATGAAAGCCTACGAAGATGCTCTCGCCGAGACGAGTACGGATTGGGCGCCATGGTACATCGTGCCAGCGGACCACAACTGGGTCCGCAACCTGGTTGTGGCGGGAATCATCGCCGAAACCCTGAAGAAGATAAATCCTCAATACCCCAGGCCTGTGGAACATATTGAGCAGTACCGCGAAAAGCTGGCTCAACCCGTTAATAAATAACCCGATGCACGGTGCGGAACACTTGCTCGCGGTCATGCGCAAATCCAGCCAGGATGGCCAGCAGGAGAAGCCCGAGCGCAGAAAATCCGAGCGGGTAGAGAAAACCGGCTATGTTGTCCGGCCCCAGGCGAAACAGGCTGCTCAGAAGGGGGATATAGCCAAAGACCGCCGCGAACATGGCTGCGGAGAACGACAAGGCGAAGAGGATGGTCAGCCCCCACGACAGCTTCGCTAAAAACCGCTGTACGGCGCCCGGCGGGAGGATCCGCTGCCCCGGTGGGAGGCATTGATTTGGGTCGCTGCGGCAGCCGCCGCCAGCACGATGAATATCTGCCCGAATCCCCCTCCGACCAGGAACTGCGCGATCGAAAGACCCAGAAAGACAACCCAGCCGAATTTTTTGTGGATAAACGCCGCAGACCAGATGATGACCGCCAGGCTGGCCAGCATCGCCAGAATGCCCGTGACGAGCAGGTTGGGAATCACGCTCAGAGCATACTCGGTACCGCCCGGCCAAAACCGGTTCGCCGGGCCGATGGCGGCAAACACCAGGCCATTCGGAGGCACATTGCCTTGCAGGGTTTCAAAAAAGCCGTGTTCGAGGCCGGATAACCCGCAAAGAACGCCCGCGGTTGAAACGATGATCCGGGTCGCCTGCGGTTTATGACGATAGGTAGTGTCCGCTGCAATCATGGCTCCTTCTCCATTGCATCATTTCGACGAAACGAGTCCCGACCACCCTGCGGTCATTCTGATCACGGCATCGATGAGGCTCCTTTCCAACGGACTTTCCTGCATGAAATGAGTATATGAGAAGCGCCCTCTTGCGCAAGCGTGGAGGGCGCGGTTTGGTTTTACGGGATGGACCGGATTTATTTGACCCTTTTGTTCACCTCAGCCAGGATCTCATTGGCTTTTTCTTTCGTCAAACCCAACTGTGCTGCTTGCGGCATGGAAAGGATCATATTGAGCGTCATCCCCCTGACCATACCGACCGTCGGGTTCGTGGTAACACCGGGTAAGTATTGGTCGAGGACCGCCTTTGCCTGGGGGTGATCCAAAAGAGTGCCGAACTGTGTATCCAGTGTGTATGCCATCGTTTCCTCCTGGTCTAAACTGTTGATTGAGTTGGATATCGTGCCATGAAAAACAAATCGAGCCCACCTAACGACTGGCTCAATCTGCAGCTGCCGCATCGGCAGCCTGTACCTGCGGCGTGCCAGCCTCCATATTCCCCGCCGTCCCCCTGTACAACTCCCAACCCTGGCTGAAGATCACGACCTGGGCGGCGAGCAGCCACAACAAAAACAGCCCCAAGACAATGGTTGTGACGTTAACGATGGTCCCCAGGTTGGTCTGGATATTGGACAGCAGCGATTTAAGGCTGTCCATCGAAGCCTCCGATTCGCTGATCATCGCCTGGTATTCGCTCAGGCTGTCTGAAATCAGAGAAACGCTTTGCGACATGGTTCTCAGATTCACTTTTACCAGCTCGAGGTTGTCATCCGCCTTGTCCATGTTCGTGGACATCTCCTCAAACGTGGCTGGCATATCCTTGATGGATTCAGACAGATCGCCCAGTGAATCCGCCAGGGATTTTTCGGGGTTGTACATCTCTTGGGAGGCGGGCAAAAATGCGCTCAGGAGCGGGTTGGATGCCAGGACCATCTGGAATGTTTCAAACGACTTGATGGCGCTCTCGAATGATTGAGCGGCATCCTCGGCAGCCGTTAATGACTCACCGGCGGCCACCAGTGTCGAGGGCAGGGTGTCGCCTATCACGCCGTTGACCTGGGTGATCACCGGCTGCGTATCTTCCACGGTCACCGCAGTCGTATTGAGCATCTCTGAAAGGGCGTCCACACTGACGACCGTGGCTCCCAGGGCCTGACTGGTGATTGCCAGCGTCCTCTGGCTGGTATCCACGCTGGTGGACAGTGTGTTAATCGTGGCATCCACCGAAGAAGTTAAGGTGGGTCTCACCACCCACAATCCCACCAGTCCGGCAAGGCTGAGCACAAGACCAATGATCCCTGCGAGCATGACAAATACACCGAGAATTCGCCTTAAGATGCCCATGGGGTTCCCCTATAAATTGTATATACAGTGCTTTATTTATCCCATTCATTATACGACTTTAACGGGTTTGACCTCAACAATTTGTGATGACCCATTTTTTTCTGGCTGATCTTTTGACCCAATCTGGGAATCGAGCGGCATTGTCGCTGCATCCGCCGTGTTTGGACCGGGCGCCTGGCGGGTGACCGTCCAGGCGCACATCTTCTCCGTCGAGACTGAGATGCGCACGGTCATCGATACCGGGTTGAACCCACCTGTCCCATCCCAAATCCTGTTCATGCGCGAGGGCGGCCAGCTCGTGCTCCTGACCGTCTCCGGTTCATAACCTTCGCCGAAGTTGTACAGGAACCCCGCCCTGGATTTGTTTCCAGGGCGGGGTTTTTGGCTTCGGAAGACGTGAATGACGAAGGCGTTGAAATCAGGTTTCTTTAAGGCGGGAACCGCGCGATAGACGCCAGCGGGCGAGCAGCCCGTTGCCAAACATCAAAAGGGCCAAAGCGGCAAAGAATACAAACCCGACCAGGAGATCGTTCTGCCCGCTTTCGGGAAGCCCATAATAGGCCCGGTAATCCCAGGTTGCGTAGCTCGTCATGCTGAGACCGGTGGCCAGCAGCAGCCCACCCACCAGCGCCAGGATCCGGCGCAGCGGGTAGGCGGAGCGGAAATACCCCCAGGCGCCCAGGCTGGCTGCCAGGGTGGTGGCCGCAATGAACGCCAGCAGGTACGGGTGATGGTTTTCGTCGTAGAGCATGTATACATGCCCGTACAAAATGTAGACGCCCAGCGAGAGCAGCGTCCAATCGTGCCAGATCCCGTTGACCATGGCGCGCAGCGGCTGCAGGGAGCGCCGGATGAGGAGGGCAACGAGAAATACGCCCAGGAGCGGCAGCCAAATCGTCCAACCCAACCAATACCCGTAAAACCTCATATCTGACCACCACCACCCGAAAAGGAGCGCCCAGCCGAGATAAGAATAGGCCCATCTTGGGAAACCCGCCAGGATGCCCGCTCCCAGCCCGATAAGCACGAGCCAGTTGAACACCAGGTAAGGATCCACGAACAGGACCTGCCAGAGCGGCAAGCCGTCGGGACCGAGGGGAATTAATCCCAGCTTGCTTACCAGGCTGCTGATCCCAAACGCCAGGAAAGGCAGCGCGGCGATCGCGGCTTGCCCGGCCGAGAGCGGCTCAATGCGATCGCGAGGAGCGATGGGGTTGGTTTGCATATTCTCCCTCCTTTGCCGGACCAGGGTTACCCACCACTGGTAAACCACGGCCCACGCCAAATCCCAAAAAGCTGACAACCACAGTCGCACCACCGCGCCTGATCCAGACCGGCGGTATGTCTCGCGGCCCAGGGAGCGAAACACCTGGGCCATCTCTCCCGCGAACCGTTCTCTGAAGGCTCCCGGGTAGGCTTGCAGCAGGAGGCGGCACATCTGGTCGGAAAAGTCCAGCAGGGGCAGTGACATCAGATCTCCCCCTGCGACGTGAGCAGGCCGCGCTTTCGGGCCGTGCGGACCAGCTCCGCCAGACGTTCGGCTTCCAGGCTGGCGACCGTTTCGCCCAGGCCGGTCAGGCGGTAATAGCGCCGGCGCTCGTCATCGAGAGCCGGGTCGGGGCGCTCTTCAAGCTCCTCGATCCAGCCCTGATCGAGCATGCGCTTCAGCAGGTTGTACAGCGTGCCCGGCAGCAGCTTAACCGCCTCATCCGACTGCTCTGAGACGGCGCGCAGGATGGCGTACCCGTGTTTTTCGCCGTCTTTGAGGGCCAACAGGATCGAGAACGCCGCCGGGGAAAGGGGCAGTCGTTTGTGAAGATCGTCCATAGGATTGCTCATACTATATTTAGCCTAAATATATTTAGCATCGATATAATAACATAAGCCATTAAACATGTCAAGCACCATTTTGATGTTGTGGCATAATTGCCTGGCCTCAATCGTCACCATCCCCTACTTAGAAATCCGGAGGAACGATGCCAATTCGTGTCTGTTTAGCGGGTGCAACCGGATGGGCAGGGTCTGCGCTTGCCCATGGTATTGCAAAATCTGGCGATATTGAGCTTGTGGCGGCGGTATCCCGCACCCATGCCCAGCGCAGCCTGGGCGATGTGCTCGCCGAACCGCGCCTGGCGTGCCCCGTCTATGCATCCGCCCAGGAAGCCCTCGCCCACCCTTGTGATGTCTTCTTTGACTTCACCCAGCCATCCATTGCCAAAGCCAACACCCTGGCGGCGCTGCACCAGGGGGCGCACGTGGTGATCGGCACATCGGGATTGACAGATGCCGATTATGCCGACATTGCGGTAGCAGCCGAGCAGCAGCACCGGGGCGTGTTGGCGGTTGGCAACTTTGCCATCACGGTTGTCTTGTTACAGAAATTTGCCGAGATGGCAGCCAGGCTTATTCCCCAGTGGGAAATCATCGATTATGCCCATGACGATAAAAAGGATTCCCCCAGTGGGACGGCGCGTGAATTGGCCGCTCGCCTCTCAAAGATCCGCCCTTCCGAACTCACCGTCCCCCTGGAACAAACCCAGGGCATCGTCGAAACCCGCGGGGCACGCCTCAACGGATCCCAGGTTCATTCCATCCGGCTTCCCGGGTATACCATCTCGGCGGAAATTATCTTTGGCCTGCCCGACCAAAAGCTCGTGCTGCGCCATGATTCGGGCAGCAGCGCCCAACCTTACGTCGACGGCGCCCTTCTGGCAATCCGCAGAGTCAATTTGTTTGCCGGACTGCGCCGCGGCCTCGACAGCATCCTTGACCTGGCGTAACCGGTCGCTGCTCGCGGCAGCGCCATTCAATTGAAAAAAGCGTAGATAATACCGGCCGGCTGCCCAACCGCCACCACATCGTTGAGCCCAGGTTCGTAGGGTGCGGTCGCTTGTAAGCGCAGCGGCGACCGCACCGTATGAAAAAGCTGTCAGCGGATTCGGCCGGACAATGTCCGGGGAGCGGATTGAACGGAGATGTAGCATAAGCCGCTGGCTTGTGCAGTCAGACAACGCACAAGCCAGCGGCTTATGCTACAACGGCCGGCATGCTCTCCCATGGCACAAGCCGGTGGCTTATGCTACGGTCTCCCCTACCGGCTTGCTGCTCACTTTCGGCGAACGCAACCTGCGGTATTGGCGCATCCTCCCACCCAAGGATATCCTGGAACACCGGGTAAACCGGCAGTGGCTGTGTGTACCCAACGCATCAAAGCAAAGATAAACAGAACGCCGTTCAAGCAATCCGCTCAATCCGCTCCCGGACGCAGTCCG
>Ga0105104_10002757_pt1 | contig 12692 bp, 11 predicted proteins | sample PPLLaktember2015_3_FD_87034 | JGI IMG/M metagenome (GOLD analysis project Ga0105104, IMG submission 87034) | Freshwater sediment microbial communities from Prairie Pothole Lake near Jamestown, North Dakota, USA - PPLs Lake P7 Core (6) Depth... | ecosystem: Environmental > Aquatic > Freshwater >...
AAGCCCCACCTTCGTGGGGCTCCCTTCTAGCAAATGAACCCGGCGCAGGCCGGGTTTTGTGCTCCTGGTTGCGGCGAACTCGTTCGCATCGGCTTCAACCGCCGGATGGCTCTGCTTCGAATGCCATCTGCGCCTGGTCATCTAGCCCCTCACCTAACCGCTCCCCGCCTGAAGAGCGGGCGGGGAGAGGGATGAGTCTCTCTGCCATATCCTGCACCTGCGCAAAGTATGGGCACCTTCCCGGGTGCTCGAGCACAAAAGGTGCTCCGGCCGGAGGACCGGCCCGGCGGGTTCCCACGCGGAGCATGGGAACCAGACACGAAGGGGATGCAGCATCCCCTTCGTCCCAGTTAAAGCCTCAGAGTTCAGGGCGCCGGGGACGGCGGCTGGAGCGGATGAAGGATAGCTGGGTACTGTTTTTTGTAGTTCAGGGCCTTGTGCCCGTCCCAACCCGGTCATCAGGCTAGCCGTCCACAGGTATGGATCCGTGAATGCCTACAACGCCCACAAGGGGCTGAGCTACAGAAATATCCCCTGCATCCCTGTTTCTATACTCGATTCTCCACTCTCTACTCTCTGCGTTCTCTGCGTCTCTGCGGTGTTTTTCTTTTGCGGTCTATGCAAGCTCGTAATAAGGATCGTTAATCTAGACCTGATGCCTCCAGGCGGGAGGGCCGAGCATCGTAGATCCTCAAGAAGGTCACCCCTCCCAGGATGAGACCGCCTCCGGCAAGCTGTGTCAGGTTAAAGCGCTCTCCCACACGCAAAAACGCTATCCCGGCCGTGAATAACGGCTCCAGAGTCATAATCAAATTGGCGACACTCGAGGGGAGGTGTCCAAGACTGATGTTGTACAAGCCAAAACCCAGAACGGTCGGGACGGCAGCCAACAGGAACAAAACGCACCACCCCAGCCAGGCGTCCCCTAACCACATGAAATCACGTACAGAAACGGCTGCACCGGGGAGATAACCACCGGGGATAAGATTGAAGCTGGCCAGGAAGATGGATGCCAAGCCAAATGAATAGACCAGGGTGGTCCAGGGATTTAGCCCACGTTCCGAAGCGGTTTTGCCCATCAGGCTGTAAACCGCATAAGACAGCCCGGTTAGAACACCAGCACTGATCCCAACCAGGTTCACACGCCATACGGCTGGATTTACAGCCTCGGAAACCAGGGCACACCCTCCCAGGCAGAGGACAACTGCCAGGATCTTTACCCAATCCAGCTTTTCTTTCAGAAACCACCAACCCAATAAGGCTGTGAATGCCGCAGAGGTGTAGGCCAAGACCGTGGATACCGCAGCGCCGTTCAGAGCCACCGAAACCGTCCACAGAGCATTGAAAACGGCAACCACAAATCCATACCCGATCAGATAGATCCGGTTTGTGCGGTCAATGTGCAGCAGATGAGTTTTGATCAGCGCGAGTGCCGGCAGGAGAGTTACGGCAACAAAAACATCCCGCCAAAAAGCCACCACCAAAGCTGGAATATGGTACGTCTCGGTGAGAAAGCGAATAAATATGGCCGTGGTCGAAAGAATAACCGCACTGATCACCGCCACGGTATAGCCGTGGATAATTTTTGTACGGATGTTGGTTTGTAAAGCGGCTCGGTTGGACATATACCCTGCAGCAATTTGCCGTTGAAAGCGGCCTATTGATATGAATTGGTATGCGGATGTAAAACCGGTCAATTATCCGGGGAGGCAGAATTATCCAACGCCGGGGACAACTCGCCAATTATACCGGGAGCTGTGTGAAACAAGCCAAAATACGGCATTACCCCATTGATTTCGGGTGATAACCGGTATATACTATAACTGGTCAGACCTCTTACCTCAGAAAAGATCATACATATGGACTGGGATCCTCCTCATAAACCCGCCGAACTGGCTGAAACCCGGTTGGTATCCGCCATCCTAACCGGTCATTTTCCGATCAATACGGTCCTCCCGCCCGAGCGCGAACTGGCTTTACAGCTCGGTGTGACTCGCCCTACCCTTCGGGAAGCGCTGCAGCGGTTGGCTCGCGATGGATGGATCGAGATCCGCCATGGACGTTCCACCCGTGTGCGGGATTACTGGAAAGAAGGCAGCCTGGGTGTCCTCGGAGCCATAGCCAATCACCCAACAGAACTCCCTTCCTCCTTTGTATCCAACTTGCTCGCCGTCCGGCTCGCACTGGCGCCTGACTATACCTCCCTGGCAGTCCAAAAATCCGCCGCGCGTGTGGCTAATTTTCTTGAACCATACACTGCGCTGGAGGATGACCCTGGCATCTATACCCAGGCCGACTGGGACCTGCACCACATGCTCACTGTCACCTCCGGGAATCCAATCTTTACCCTTATCCTAAATGGTTTCCACGCCTTATACCTGGCGGTCGGTCCTGTGTACTTTGCAGATGCGAAAGCACGCCGCCTCTCCCGCGATTTCTACACGGACTTGAGGGCAGCCGCGGAAATTTCCAATCCAGAGCAAGCACGAGAAATTGTCCAGCACGTCATGCGCACCAGTATCGATATGTGGGAGGCGCGTATCTAGCTATTCATTGAGGAGGGAGACAATGAAACGGTGGAACGGTTGGGGGGATACGACGAAGCATTTTCCAGTCCCCGAATCCGCGGCAGCTTATTTAACTCAAACGATTGGACCTGGAATTTTATCACCGGATGCAAAGATCGAAATGGTGCTCCGGTCTGTTCCAGCCTCTCGCCTCGTACCGCTCCCTGCCATATCGTCAGATCCGCTCGATCGCCTCCTCCATGCCCGGGGGCAAAGCTTACCCGATTGGATCGCTCTGCGAAGCGGGGCGATCCATGCATTCCCGGATGGCGTAGTATATCCAGAGACTTCCCAAGATGTCCGGTCCTTGCTGGACTATGCCATGGAAACCGGGACAGTCTTGATCCCGTATGGTGCAGGTTCCAGCGTTGTCGGTCATATCAATCCAGCAGCCGGGGATCGTCCAGTTCTGGTGAGCGACCTGGGGAAACTGAATCACCTGGTCAGTCTGGATCCGATCAGCCGGATCGCCGTCGTGGAAGCCGGGATCCTTGGACCTGATCTGGAGGCGGTCCTCCAACCACACGGATTCACTTTCGGGCACTTCCCGCAGTCCTTCGAATTCTCATCTCTCGGAGGTTGGATAGCCACGCGTTCGAGTGGGCAGCAGTCGTATTATTACGGGCGTATAGAAGATCAGTTCCTGGGTGGTGAGGTAGAGACTTTTCCAGGGAAGATCTCAATTTCACCTTACCCCGCCAGCGCAGCGGGTCCGGATATCAAACACCTCATCCTGGGATCCGAAGGCCGGATTGGAATCATAACCCGGGCTGCCATTCGCATCCATCCCATCCCCGAGTCGGAGGCGTTCAAGGCAATATTTTTCCGTGATTGGGATACCGGGGCGGAGGTTGTCCGCCGGATTGCCCAAAACCGGATCCCGGTGTCCATGCTTCGCCTGAGTGATGAAATTGAAACCCAGACGACACTGCTTCTCTCTGGAAAAGACAGGATCGTACGGTACGCAGAGCGTGGGTTAAACGCGGCAGGGTACAAAGGGCAGCGGTGCCTGCTCATCTTTGGAGCAACGGGATCGTCCAACACAGTCAATCAAACGGTACGCCGGGTATATGAAATTGGACTGCGCCATCGCGGGCTGCCGGTACCCTTTATGATCGGGAGATTATGGCAAAAAACGCGGTTTTTCACACCCTATTTGAGAAATACACTTTGGGAATGTGGGTATGCCCTGGATACCCTCGAAACGGTTCTGCCCTGGGAAAAAGTCATCCGGGTGGCTCGTGAGGTTCGCAGTATCCTGGAACATGGTTTGGAAGAGCAACATGAACGGGTGCTGGCTTTTGCCCACCTATCGCATGTCTACCAGGTTGGCGCCAGCTTCTACATCACCTACATATTTCGCCGATCTCCGGATCCAGAGCTTACCCTGGCTCATTGGATAACCCTCAAGTCCGCTGCCAGCCACGCCATCCTCGCCGAAGGCGGCACCATCAGCCACCAGCATGGGGTGGGTATGGATCATTCTCCTTATCTGACCCAGGAAAGAGGGGCACCATTTGTCCATGCTCTCCGGTCCGCTCTGCTTACGTTTGATCCGCAGGGCTTATTAAACCCCGGCAAATTGATCGCCGCAACGGATAAGGAGGTTTGCGATGTGGAAACCCGGATGGCGTGATGAGACCTGGTCAAGATTTCTGGAGCCGTTTGATCTTATCGTCATCGGAGGCGGAATTACAGGTGCGGGTATCCTGCGGGAAGCCAGCCGGGCAGGCATAAAAACCCTGCTGCTGGAAGCCCAGGACTTTGCTGCCGGGACCTCCAGCCGGTCAGCCAAATTGGTGCATGGTGGTCTTCGCTACCTGAAAAATGCCCAGGTGCGATTGACGTTGGAATCCGTGCGCGAGCGAGAGCGTCTGCTTAAAGAAAGCCCGGGCCTGGTTTCTCCCCTGGGGTTTACCTTCGTAAATTGCCGGGGTGACCGGCCTCCAGGGTGGATCTTCGGATTGGGGCTGGCGCTGTACGACTGCCTGGGGTTGAAGTGGAAACATAAAACCATCTCAAGGGAGGATTTCACCAATCGGCTGCCTCTGGTTGGCTGTGACGGGGTGTTGGGCGCCTACCATTACCTGGATGCGCAGGCGGATGATGCGCGCCTGGTGCTAAGGGTTCTTCAGGAGGCGCTCGCATCGGGTGGGATGGCAATCAATTATGCCCGGGTGGAGTCATTGCTGCGACGGAATTCGGGATTGGTATCTGGGGTGGTTGTCCGTGACCTTGATCCAGCCCGCGGGGGACGGACTTGTGAAATCTCGGCGCCCGTGGTGATTAATGCCACCGGTGGCTGGGCGGACGACCTCCGAGTCCATATCGGTGGAAAATCCATGCTCCGTAAGCTGCGCGGCAGCCATCTGATCTTCACCTCGGGTAGGCTACCCTTACCCGAAGCCATCAGTTTCAATCATCCCATTGACCGTCGTCCGATGTATGCATTCCCATGGGAAGGGGTGATCATCCTTGGCACAACCGATGTGGATCATACCCTGGACAACGAGCCATCACCCAACGAACCATCGATAAGTGATGGTGAAATCGATTATCTTTTCGACGCAGTCGATAAGGTGTTTCCCCGAAGCAACCTATCGGAGAGGGACGTTATTTCAACCTTCAGCGGTATCCGGGCCGTGGTTAACACCGGGAAAACAGACCCATCCAAAGAGTCCAGGGAACATGTCTCCTGGGATGAATCAGGGCTGCTCACCATTACCGGCGGGAAATTGACCACCTTCCGGTTGATGGCCCACCAGGCGTTGGGAAAAGTCCGCACACGCCTGCCGGGGCACACAAACTTTGATGCCGGCTTACCCGTCATGGATCCACTCCCGGATTATCCTTCGATAGACAGCAGTCTTCCACCTCAAGCGTTGCTGCGCCTTTCCGGCAGGTACGGGGCAGATATGCCAGAGCTGTTAGCTTGCTTAAATCCAGGTGAGTGTGAGCCAATCGCTGGGCTTCCCGCCTTGTGGGCGGAACTGCGATGGGCAGCACATGGCGAAGCGGTTCAGCACCTGGATGACCTGCTGCTCAGGCGGGTCAGGGTAGGACTCTGCCTTCCTGATGGAGGAAAAGATTGGCTGCCGCTAATCCGGGCCACCGTCCAATCAGAATTGGGTTGGGACGATACCCGTTGGGCAGTAGAGGCATGCCGGTATTCCAAGATCATCCGGCAGAGCTATTCGATCCTTCATCTACCCTCCGAAAAAACGCCGCAGATGACAGCCCGCATGGTCGTCTAAGGGTTTATCCTCAATGATTGGACGGCCGGGTGGGAGAACAGGGTGAAGATCCCGAAATCCAGGGTTTTTTCATCCAAAGGGTGGATAGACCACCGATTGCGGTTTACAATGGGCACAGCGTAATTGTTCCGGAGGATTAATGCCTGGCGATTTCGTCCTTGCTATCGATAACGGCACCCAAAGTGTCCGTGCTTTAATCTTCACCCCGGATGGTCGTTTGGTCGGGAAAAACCGGATCCCTATTGAGCCCTATTTTTCCACCTCCCCCGGTTTGGCCGAACAATATCCAGAGGTCTTCTGGCAGGCGCTCTGCGATGCCTGCCAGGGATTATGGGGTTCCGGCGGAATCAAACCCGTGGATATTGCTGGTGTGGCGATCACCACCCAGCGCTCAACCGTCATCAATCTGGACAAAGAAGGTCAGCCGCTGAGACCTGCCATCGTCTGGTTGGATCAGCGCCGTACGGAAGGGTTGAAACCGGTAGGTGGTTTATGGGGATTGGCCTTCGGGCTGACCGGAATGACGGAAACGGTTGCATACCTTCAAGCGGAGGCAGAGGCGAACTGGATCAGAACCCACCAACCCGAGATATGGTCATCCACGCGCAAATACCTGTTCTTATCAGGATACCTTACGTACCGTATGACTGGCGAGCTCGTTGATTCGACCGGATGCCAGGTTGGGTATATCCCGTTTGACTACAAGCGCCAGGATTGGTCCAGGAAGTATGATTGGAAATGGCAGGCAGTCCCCATGGATCCGGCTGTCTTACCAGGGTTGGTAAAACCGGGCTGCCCACTAGGAGAGGTGTCCAACGAAGCCTCACAGGCTACAGGCATACCCGCCGGTACCCCGGTGATCGCCGCCGCAGCCGATAAAGCCTGCGAGGTGATTGGGGCTGGCTGCCTGGACCCCCACATTGGATGCTTGAGCTACGGAACAACCGCAACCATCAACACAACCCACCAGAAATATGTCGAGGTCATCCCGATGATCCCACCCTATCCTGCGGCAGTCCCGGGATCCTACAGCCTCGAGGTCCAGGTCTACCGCGGGTATTGGATGGTGAACTGGTTTAAACAGGAATTCGGTTTACACGAGCAGCGTCTGGCGCTCGAACGCGGGGTCGAGCCTGAAGCGTTGTTCGACGAGCTGGTCACATCCGTGCCTCCCGGCTCTCAAGGACTTGTTCTCCAGCCGTACTGGTCCCCAGGTTTGAAAGTACCCGGCCCCGAGGCAAAAGGAGCTGTCATCGGCTTTGGCGACGTCCATACCCGTGCCCACCTGTACCGAGCAATTTTGGAAGGCCTGGCCTATGCCTTGCGAGAAGGCGCCGAGCGGACGGCGCGGCGGTCAGGCATCCCGATTACCGAACTGCGGGTCGCAGGAGGGGGCAGCCAGAGCTGTGCCGCCATGCAGATTACCGCAGATGTGTTCGGCCTGCCTGTCTCCAGAGCACATGTCTATGAGGCTTCAGGGTTAGGCGCTGCTATCGACTGTGCGGTTGGGCTTGGATTCCATCCAGATTTTCCCGCCGCGGTGAGAGGGATGACGCATCCAGGGGACAGGTTTGAACCCGACAGGGCGACCTACCAAATATACGATGACATCTATCGATCGGTCTACTGTAAAATGTACTCCCGTCTTCGTCCGATGTACGAAGAGATCCGCCGCATCACCGGCTATCCTCCGAGTTCCAAAGTCCGTGGGTAAGAAATGGTGTACGGTAGGCAGGGATTATTCCCGCCTATATACACCGTGCATTATTGTATAATTCTCAAACGGTCACTCATCTGACAATCTATAGGATACGAACATGCAATCCCGGAGGCAGTTCCTGCGCAGAGTGGCGCTCTCGTTGGGCAGTTCAACACCTGTTCCCCGGTTGAAGGGCTGCGGGCAAATCTCAACCGAAATTCCCACCCAACCATCCGCTACACCGCAAATAATTGGTCGGCCGCCCACAGTGCCGACTGCTGTATCGTCACCGGAGCCAACCCAGGAGATGAGCACAGCCACCCCAGCTCTATCCCCCAGCCCAAGCCTGGCCTATCCCGACCTGGTGGTTGCCAGACAAGGCGAACCGGAGGACCTCGTCAGGCGCCCTATCGCTGCCCTGGGTGGCATGGAGCGTTTCATCACCCCAGGTTCCAAAGTGGTCGTAAAACCAAATATTTGCCATGATTATTTTGGGTATGAATACGCCGCCACCTAAGAAAGTATTCGCATGCCAACCATCTCTCTCCCCTACGGCCAATCCTCGCTCGACCTGTTCGTTCCCGATGAGATTGCGGTTGATGTGATTGAACCGTCGAAAACCGATCCTCTGATGGATCCGCTTCATGCGGCGGAAATCGCCCTGCGGAACCTTTCCGGCAGTCTCGATCCAGACTGGACCGGGAACGCCCGCTCGGCAGCCATCGCCATCAACGATAAAACACGTCCGGTCGCCCATGACATCCTCCTGCCACCCCTGTTGGACTATCTTCAGCGCAGCGGAATACGAGCGGAAGAGATCACATTTTTTATCGCCAACGGGACTCACATCCCGATGGAACCGGATGAATTTCCGACCATCCTGCCTCCCAATATCCTGCAAACGTACCCAGTCATCTCGCATAATTCAGACGACGAACAGGATTTGAGGTACCTTGGGGAAACGTCTCGCGGGACACCGATTTGGGTCAACCGGCGGTTCCTCGCTTCGGACCTGCGGATTTCTGTCGGAAACCTGGAGCCCCATCATTTTATGGGTTATTCTGGCGGGGTTAAAACAGCAGCCATCGGATTGGCGGGACGACAGACGATTAACCGCAATCATGCCTGGCTTTCCCACCCGATGAGCAAAACAGCCATCTATGATGAGAACCCAATGCGGCAGGATCTGGAGGAAATTGGGGATAAAATTGGCATACACATCGCTCTAAACGCCATCCCGACCCCCAAAAAACAGATTGCTTACATCCTGGCGGGCGAACCCCGTGCATTGATGCGAGAAGGCATTCCCCTCGTCCGAAGGGTTTGCCAGGTCCAGGTTGGCCAGCTGTATGACCTGGTGGTCGCCGCTCCCGGCGGGCATCCTAAGGACATCAATTTCTACCAGGCTCAAAAAGCCCTCACCCACGCAGCCATGCTGACCAAAACGGGCGGTACGGTGATCCTGGCAGCCGCCTGTCCTGAAGGGATAGGCAGTGCTGGCTACGCGCAGTGGATGGTAGGGATGTCCAGCCACCCTCAGGTGATCGAGCGCTTTCACCAGGATGGATTCCGTGTCGGACCGCACAAAGCGTTCCTGGTTGCCCGCGATGCGGTGCGTGTCCACGTCCTTTTGGTATCTGGCATGACGAAACCGGTCGTTGATTCTCTCCTGCTGGCTCAAGCCCCTTCACTCCAGGCGGCTTTCCAGCAGGCGCTGGATACAAACCCAATCCTCGACCGGATTGCGATCCTGCCGGCGGGTACCACGACGGTACCCCTGATTCCGTAGAGAAATCCGTCATTCTGGATCTCGAAGGGTAGCTGCGCAGCCTAAGGGAGGAGCCATGGCGAAAGCTTCCATGCATAACCCTCATCTTGAAGGGGATTCGTTCTCCTGGAAGGCTGGCCCGACCGGAATTCTCCTGATACATGGTTTTACGGCCACGACAGCTGAAGTACGTTTGCTGGCCAACCGTTTGTACCTGGAGGGATTTTCCGTGGCAGGTCCTCTTCTTCCAGGCCACGGCACGACCCCTGCCGGGCTGAACCGCTGCCGGTGGCAAGACTGGATGGCTGCAGTCGAATTAGCCTACGCTGAGATGTCCCGCGGATACGATAACGTATATGTGGGCGGCGAATCGATGGGTGCAGTCCTTGCTTGCTGGTTGGCTGCCTGTCATCCTGAGGTTACTGGTCTCCTGCTGTACGCCCCTGCGATCTCGGTTCCAGCGCTCCAAAAAGCAGCGCAGCTTTCGTGGATCATCCCCACCGTCCGGAAAAAAATTGGGAAAGATACACTCCCCTGGAAAGGGTATACGGTTTGGCCGCTGCGTGCTGCCCGCCAGTTTTACAACCTGCAGCAAATTGTCACCAGCCGCCTTGCTCAGATCCACCAGCCAACCCTTATCTTCCAGGGCAGGCTCGACCGGACCATTCATCCCGACAGTGGGAAGGCGATCTTCGACCATATCTCCACTACAGTCAAAGAACTTCATTGGATGGAGCATTCGTCGCACTGCATCCTGCTAGACTGTGAATTGGATGAAATTAGCACACAGACCGTCCGGTTCATCAGGGAAACGACGATTGATGCAGGCCAGAGGATTCCTGGGGCTCCTCTCACCTCGAATGCAAGGTGAGGGGGTTAATTCTTTACCGGTTGTGCTATCGGATCCGGCCCTTCTATGGAAAACCCCATGAACCGACCTGTCATGTGGATCGACTACATCACCATAAATATCTATTGGGTGAGTCTTTCCACCGTTTCGAATACCATGACCCCGTTGGTGATTCCACTCCTGGTTCAGCAATTTGTGGGGGAACAGGTAAAAGGCGAATATTTCGGCAACCTGCGGCTGTGGACCTTAATGGTGGCACTCCTCGTTCAATCGTTAATGGGAATGGTGTCTGATCACAGCACACTCCGCTGGGGACGGCGGAGGCCGTTTATCCTGATTGGTTCTACATTTGACCTGGCTATTATGGCGGTAATTGGGTTTTCCGCAGGCCTGACCGGAGAATCAGGATACTATGTACTGCTCTTCCTGGTTATTTTGCTGTCCGTCGCTACCAACACCGCTCACGCCACCCAACAAGGGTTAATCCCCGATCTGGTCCCTTCCGACCTGCGTGGCAGGTTTTCCGGTGTAAAGGCCGTACTTGAGGTTCCGCTGCCGCTGATCATTGTTTCCTTTACGATAGCAAAATTCATCAGCCGGGGCGAGATGTGGGCTGGAATACTCGTGGCGATAGGGATTGTAGCCTTGTGCACTGCTGTCACCATGTTTGTCCCTGAAAAGCGTCTCGTATCCAGACCCGAACCTCTCAACTGGCAACCATTCCTGCGTCTGTTGCTAATGACAGGCATCTTTACCGGGATCATTTTAGGAATGGGTTGGACGGTGAAGGCGGTTGGGAGATTTACCTCCGGGATGGTCACCCCAACATGTTTACTTGTAACTATGGGTGTTGTTGGCCTGCTTGCGATGCTGGTGGCGGTTGGATTCGGGGTATGGGTGAGCGTACGCGTGGGATTGGGAAAATCGGTCCGAGATAACCCTTCCTACACCTGGTGGATCGTTAACCGGCTGGCTTTTCTGGTGGGAGTCACCAATCTGGCCAGTTTTACCGTGTACTTCCTGCAAGCCCGTCTTGGTTTTGTCCGAGAAGCTGCTGCAGGACCGGCATCGATTCTAACCATGTTTGTTGGCGTGTTTATCCTGTTGACGGCAGTCCCCAGTGGATGGCTGGCGGACCGGTTCGGCCATCGGCGCCTGGTTATGATTGCCGGGTTCGTTGCCGCCATGGGGACTGCGGTCGCTCTCTCCTTGCCTTCTTTACCCATGATCTACACGGGTGGGGTGCTCATCGGCGCAGCCACTGGATTGTTCTTTGCTGCCAACTGGGCGCTCGGCACGGAACTGGTGCCCAAAAACCAGGCAGGGAAATATCTCGGGGTTTCAAATCTGGCCGGAGCCGGAGCAGGCGCAATCGGCGCGTATATTGGAGGCCCGATCGCCGATATGGTTGGAAGGCAGCTGCCCTCTACCCCGGAAGTGGGGTATCTCCTGCTTTTTGGTATCTACGGGGCAATGTTCCTTTTTTCCATCCTTGCTCTGCGCGGGGTTGCATCACCCGGTAAGGCAGCCAAGCCAGTCCCTGCGGTTAAGATTTCTATCGGGTAATTTTCAGATCAGTGAATTGTCATAAACATAGGAGCTACCTGTACCCACCCTTCGGGGTTATAATAATGCAGTCTTTCGTTGAAGGCTGAGGGTAAATAACCAACGGACGCCTGACGGATACCAATCAACCAGACCTGGAGAACGGATAACGAGTCCATGACAGAACAATCCCACCCATCCGGCCGCCCACCTGGAAAGACCACCATTGCGCCAGAAGTACTGCTCAATATCGCCCGGTTAACCACGCTGAGCGTACCGGGTGTCAACCGGTTCAGTTCGATCCAGGGTGGAGTAAATCGCTTGTTCAAGCGGACCTCGGTTGAAGGTATTCGAATAGTCGTCGAGAACAACACCGTTTACGCCGATTTATACCTGATCCTTAATAAGGACGTGAATATCCGGGACGTAAGCCGGGCTGTTCAGGCACAGGTATCCAGGGCAATTTCTGAGATGGTTGGTATGGATGTTGGCAGGGTGAACATCCACGTGGAAGATGTGGAGTATGGGAACACAACCGAGACCTGAAACATGAAATCTCGAACCAAGGCGAGAAGTATTGCCTTGCAAGCTCTTTACGAAATTGACCTGACCGGTCATACACCAGCGATCGTCCTCGGCCAACGGTTGGAGGAAGTGCCGCTCGATCAAGAACTGGTTGAGTTTTGCCGTCAGATCATAAATGGAGTGGTTACGTTAGCCCCACAGCTTGACAATTTCATCGCCCAACACGCCCCTGAATGGCCTCTCGACCAGGTAGCCATCGTCGATCGCAATATTTTGAGAATTGCATTGTGGGAGCTGGCCGTTCATGGATCGACCCCCATCAAGGTTGCCATCAACGAGGCCATCGAGTTGGCCAAGATGTACGGGTCGGACAGCACACCACGCTTCGTTAATGGGGTTTTAGGAAGCCTGGCAACCCGGTCAAATGAAATCCGGCAAATTTTCGGACCGCATCTTCCATAACAGTGCCTCAATCCTACTTGAA
>Ga0105104_10002758_pt1 | contig 12687 bp, 8 predicted proteins | sample PPLLaktember2015_3_FD_87034 | JGI IMG/M metagenome (GOLD analysis project Ga0105104, IMG submission 87034) | Freshwater sediment microbial communities from Prairie Pothole Lake near Jamestown, North Dakota, USA - PPLs Lake P7 Core (6) Depth... | ecosystem: Environmental > Aquatic > Freshwater >...
CTTGGCCATGGCGGCGAGGGTATAATCCGGTTTCCCCTGGTCGATCAGCCAGGCCGACTTGTAAACCAGCCCGCGCAACGCTTCAATACGGATCGCCATTTCCGTGAGTTTCATTTGGGTGATCTGATAGGACCCCAACGGAGCGCCGAAAGCCGTTCTTTCCCTGACATATTTAATGCTGGTTTCCAGACAGGCTTCCGACAGCCCTAATGCCTGGCCGGAAACCATGATGCGGGTAATATCAAAAAAATGCATGAGCTGGCGGAAACCCTGTCCTTCTTTTCCCACCAGATTGGATTGTGGAACACGGACATCTTCCAGCGCGATTTCAGCGGTATCGCTGGCACGAATGCCCATTTTCCCATGGATTTTATTGCGCGTCACGCCCGGAGCGTCCGCCGGAATGATAATCAGGCTGAAGCTGTTATGCTTTTTTTCTTCCGGATTGGTGATACACTGAGCCAACATAAAATCGCACACGGTCCCGTTGGTGATAAACATTTTATTGCCGTTGATCACATAGTCGCTGCCGTCTTTTACCGCCCTTGCTTTATATCCGGAAACATCCGTTCCGGCATTCGGTTCAGTATAGGCACCGGCACAGACTTTTTCGCCGCTGCATATCGGTGGCAGATACATTTTTTTCTGCTCTTCCGTGCCGTAATTAAGAATGGATTCACAGCCGAAACCTGAAGCAACGATGTTCAGGCCGATTCCCATATCGACCTTGGATATTTCCTCCGTGATGATGGTATTGCCTAGAATGCCTGCGCCGGAACCACCGTAGGCCTCAGGTATCCATGCTCCGACCAGTCCGTTCTGAGCGGCTTTTTTCCGGATGTCCGGTGTATATTTTTCATGCTCGTCGCACTCCTGCGAGACCGGACCGACTTCCGCCACGGCAAATTTATAGGCCATTTCCTTCAACATCTTCATCTCTTGTGAAAGTTCAAAATCCATAACGGTTCTCCCTTAATTTGTTAATGTTCAGCATGCCGTGACGGCGGGCTTCGAAAAAGAGCTGCATGTCCATGACACAGATATTATTTCTTGCTGTAATCGTAAACACCTTTGCCTGTTTTGCGCCCGAAATTTCCGGCGCGGACCAGTTTTCTTAAAATTGGCGCGGGCCGGTATTTATCTCCCAGTTCTCTGTGCAGTCCTTCGATGACTCGCAGCAATGTCTCATTTCCCACAAGATCAGCCAGTGCCAGCGGACCGATCGGATGGTTGCATCCCAGCACCATTCCTTTATCAATATCCTCAGCCGTTGCAAGTCCTTCATCCAGGACAAAGAAGGCTTCGTTGAGCATGGTACAGAGAATTCTGTTCACGACAAATGCCGGGGCCTCTTTGACAACAATAACATCCTTGCCGATCTTTGTGCCCCACTCGCGGGCAGCTTGCAGAGTTTCATCGGATGTTTGATGCCCGCGGATAATTTCCAGAAGTTTCATGACCGGTACGGGATTGAAAAAATGCGTGCCGATAAAGCGGTCAGGTCTTTTCGTAATGGCCGCCATTTCGGTAATGCTCAGCCCCGATGTATTGGTAAAAAACAAGCAATGCCCGGGAACAATTTCCTCCAGTTCCGCGTATACTTTTTTCTTGACGTCCATCACTTCGATCACAACTTCGACAACGATATCCGCGTCCGTTGCGGCTTCCTTCAAATCCAGGGTAGGCTTGATGCGGGCCACAACGGTATCCATGTGCGCCTGTGTCATTTTGCCTTTTTCCACATCTCGGACAAGGTTCTTCTGAATCGTTTTCATGCCGCCATCAACGAATCGTTGTTCAATGTCACGTAAAGCGACGTCATAACCCGCCTGCGCACAAACCTGGGCGATACCGTTACCCATTAAGCCGGCACCTAAAACACAAACCTTCTTGATTTCCATAACATGCTCTCCTTAAATTGATAGTTACTGTACGATATGATTAGCTAAACCAGCTTACCATGTTTAGATAAGTGGAGAAAAAATAACAGCATCGGACGGACGAAGTCAAGAAAAATCAGGCATCTAAGCATCTGGATGACGCTTTATTCCATTCCTGTCAGGAGGGTTAGCTATCCAAACTGAAAAAATCTTGGGATTACAGGCAGTCGTTTTTTTTAATAAATCATCCAACACTGTGGGTGGACGGGCACCGGGTGAAGGCTGACAGAGAAGATTTATCCCCTGGATCAACCCTCCCGGACTTGTGCAGAGCAGGAAGCCGAAATACCCCAGCGAAAAAAAGGGCATTACATAAGTAATCGATATCTTGAAATACCCATAATAAATATTTTTTGAATTGCTCGACCGTAGTCCAAAACAGGAAGGATCATATTTTTTGTTGACAGATGCAATTCTTGAGCGTAAGTATCAGATGAAGATTATACATCGCTCGTTGTATGAAATATTTCTGATGTGTGATGGAGACCGGCATTGAGACGGTTAATCGGTTTATACCATAACGGCTTCAAAAAACGTAAAAAGATATCGTTTCAATATTATCATTACCAGTAAAAGGAGGATCCGATCAATGAAGAAGTGGAAATGGTTTCTATGTTCAATGTTTGTGTTTTCGTTAATGGCGTGGGCCGCAGCTGCATCGGCGGAAGATATTGTAATCGGTTACACAGGTCCTCTAAGCGGACCGGGGGCAGAGTATGGCCAGGATTGTGCCAACGGTGTAGACATGGCCGTTAAAGAACTGAATGCCGCGGGTGGCGTTACCATTCAAGGCAAAAAGTACACCTATAAGCTGGAAAAGCTGGATGATCGTGCTGATCCGACCCTGGCCAAAAACAACGCCTTGCGTTTGGTCAACCAGAATAAGGCCATCGCGGTTTTCAATCCCATGATCACTACAACGGCATCCATTATGGGGATTCCCCAGTACAATTTCCTAATCATGGCCTACACAAGCATTCATACCATTATGGATAAGGGTCATCCGATGATTGTTACGGCCGTTCCAAATTTTGTGACTTACGCGCAGCTGATGGCTGATCAGGCATTGCGAAAAGGCTACCGAAACTGCGCAATGGTCGTCACCATGGGCGGTTATGGCGATGCCTGGCGAAATGCATTTCATCAGATTTGGGTCTCCAAGGGAGGGCGCATCGTCGGCGACTTCCCGGCAAACTATTACACGGAAACGGATTATTCAACCCAGCTGGCCGCCGCCTTGGCCAAGAAGCCCGATTTCCTGTTGATTGGCGGTCCGTCGGCTCCCACCGTTCTTGTGATTGAACAGGCCAGAGCCATGGGTTTCAAGGGTGGATTCGTTGTAATTGACCAGGCCAAGCCGGATTACATTGCGAAAGTCATCAAAAACATGAATATGCTGGAAGGCATGATCAGTACAGGGGCCCTCAAAGACCTGCCTTTGCCTGCCGTACCTGCATTTACCGCTAAATATAAAGCAGCCTACAAAAGAGATATGAACGCTGAATGCGTACTGAACTACAATATGATGAAGGTACTGGCCCGATCCATTAACATTTCTCAATCACTGGATGCCAAGGTGGTCCGGTACAATATGCCCAAAGCTTTGCCGACTCTCGGTGACGCAGTGCCCAATGAGTTATTTGCCATGAATGACAATGGATTCATGTATTGCGGTCTCATCATGCAGCAGGTGAAAAACGGTAAATTCACCAAAGTCGATTACATCCTGGCATTCCCGAAAACACAGGCGGAATTTGACAGATACAAGAAGATGAGCAAGTCCGCTGAACCTGAAATGATCCGCTGGGTACCCATTAACTGATCAAACGTTTATTTGATCGGTAAAATTTTATTACAGATATCGTAAACAATACCCCCGGCCAAAGGAATCAAACCGGGGGTTTTGTTTACGAGAATTCAATTGGACAGCACCATAACTTATTAAAGGTCAAACGTTAAAAGAAGTGAGTCGGGTTATCCTGCAAAGAGGCAAGCTACAGAATTTTGTTATCAAATCCCGCTGTTTGCTTATCATCTTGCATCTTCGGTTTCATAAACGCTCTAACAGCAACCGGAGCCTAATTCAGTCAGTGTATCTGCCGCTGTCCATCGGTGTTATACAGGGGCATCCATAAGACGCCTGACTTAAATATTTACTTGTCTCAAAAAGTAAAGATTGATATGTGAAAAATGAATTTATACAATGACCGTCGTAAAGAACGATGTATATATGCGTTGTTTAATTTTCATTCAGAATTATAAATAGTAATAAAATAAGGCAAGGAGAAGTTAAGAATGACGAGAGAAGTCTTTATAGTAAGCGGAGTCAGGACAGCGATCGGTGATTATATGGGATCGCTTGCGAACATGACTCCTGTGCAATTAGGCGTGACGGTATTAAATGCCGCAATTGCCAAAGCCGGTATCGATAAAAATCTGGTTCAGGAAGTGGTCGCGGGTCAGTGCAATCAGGCTGGCGCACCGGGAAACAGCGCCCGTCATATTGCTCTGGGAGCCGAACTGCCGGTGGAATCCTTCGCTTTTACGGTTCATCAGCAGTGCCCGTCTTCCATGCGCGCCTCCGAATTACTGGCACAGGAAATCATGCTGGGTAAAATTGACATCGGAGCCGCAGTCGGCATTGAAAGCATGAGCAACGCTCCATATTTGCTTTTCGGCGCCCGCAAAGGCTACCGGTTGAGCGACGGCGAAAAGATTCAGGACAGCCTGATGATTGGTGGCCTGGTGGACGCACTGCTGGGTTATCACATGGGCGTCACAGCGGACAACATTGCCGACCTGTATAAAATTTCCCGTCAGGAACAGGATGAGTGGGCGCTCATGAGTCATCAGCGTGCCTGCGCTGCCATAGAAAAAGGCTGGTTTAAGGATGAAATCGTTCCGGTGGAGATTAAAACCAAAAAAGGCCCGGTCCTGTTCGAAAGGGACGAACATCCCAGGGCCGATACCAGCATGGAATCCCTGGGCAAGCTCAAACCCGTATTCAAAAAGGACGGCACCGTCACCGCCGGCAACGCTTCGGGTCTTAACGACGCGGGATCCTGCATGATCATGATGGAAGCCCAAAAGACAAAGGAACTGGGAGTAATCCCCATTGCGCGCGTGGTCGCATCAGCTCCGGGTTCCGTGGAGCCGCGCATCATGGGTATGGGCGTTGTCCCAGCCGTAAAAAATGCTTTGAAATTTGCCAAAATGAAACTGGAGGACATTGATTATTTTGAATTCAACGAAGCCTTTGCAGCACAGGTGATCGGCTGCAACCGCGAGCTGAACGTTCCTCTGGATAAAATCAACGCGGTGGGCTCCGGCATCAGCATGGGACACCCTGTAGGCGCCACCGGCGCGCGACTGATTATCACCAGGATGACTGAACTCGAGCGACGAGGCAAAAAATTCGGCTGCGCGGCCCTTTGCGCCAGCGGTGGTCCCGGTCACGCATTTATCGTGGAAATGCTCTAAAAATATGATTATCGATAATGGAAAAGCGGAGTGAAACCTGATCGGGGCTATTCCGGATTTTGCTGATTGACATAAGGGAATTCATCATCACATTATAAACATCAACATCTAGACCTTGCGGTTCCATGTAAATACAATACCAGGAGGAATCATCATGGCCCTTAAAACGCCCGAGCAATACGAAGAAAGCCTGCGAAAAATGAATTTTAAAATCTATCTCATGGGAGAACTCGTGAAAAACTGGGTGGATCATCCCATCATCCGTCCGTCGATGAACGCTGTTAAAATGACGTATGAGCTGGCACAAAAGCCGGAGAATGAAGATCTGATGACGGCCAAATCCCATCTTAACGGAAATAAAATCAATCGCTTCACGCATCTGCATCAGAGCACCGAAGATCTGGTTAAAAAAGTCAAGATGCAGCGTCTTCTGGGACAGAAGACGGCAGCCTGTTTTCAGCGATGTGTCGGCATGGATGCCATGAACGCCGTGGACAGCACCACCTTTGAAATGGATCAGAAACTCGGCACAACATACCATGAACGGTTCATTAAATTCCTGAAAATGGTTCAGGACGAAGACCTTGTCGTTGATGGAGCCATGACCGACGTCAAAGGCGACCGGGGCCTGGCCCCCCACGAACAGGCCGACCCGGATATGTATGTGCGCATAGTCGAGAAAAACGATAAAGGCATCGTGGTGCGCGGGGCGAAAGCCCACCAGACGGGTGCCGTCAATTCACACTGGATTCTGGTCATGCCAACCATTGCCATGGGCAAGGATGACGCGGATTACGCCGTTTCATTTGTCTGCCCCGCGGATGAAAAAGGCATTTATTACATTTACGGGCGTCAGTCCTGCGATACACGAAAAATGGAAGGCGGCACCATAGACGTGGGCAATGCCCGGTTTGGCGGACATGAAGCCCTGATGGTTTTCGACAATGTGTTCATTCCCTGGGAAAACGTGTTGATGTGCGGGGAGTATGAATTCAGCGGCATGCTGGTCGAACGCTTTGCCGGTTATCACCGCCAGAGCTACGGCGGCTGCAAGGTCGGCGTGGGCGATGTCCTGATTGGTGCGGCGGCGCTTGCCGCGGAATACAACGGAGCGGCAAAAGCGTCCCATGTCAAGGATAAGCTCATTGAAATGACGCATCTCAATGAAACCCTGTTTTCCTGCGGGATCGCCTGTTCGGCACAGGGCCACAAAACGTCTTCCGGCACGTATCTGATCGACCTGCTGCTGGCCAACGTCTGCAAGCAGAACGTTACACGCTTCCCTTACGAAATCGCCCGCCTGGCCGAAGACATCGCCGGTGGCATGATGGTCACCATGGCCTCTGAAAAGGATTTTAAAAATCCAGAAATCGGCAAGGTTCTGGAAAAATACATGAAAGGCACGGCCAATGTGTCCTGCGAAGATCGGGCGCGCGTCATGCGCCTGGTTGAAAATCTGACACTGGGAACAGCGGCAGTCGGATACCGCACCGAATCCATGCACGGCGCCGGCTCACCACAGGCCCAGAGAATCATGATTGCCCGCCAGGGCAACCTGGAACAAAAAAAGAATTTGGCCAAGAATATCGCCGGCATCAAGGAAGAAAAGAAATAATTCATCAAAACCCTCCCGCTGAACCGTCGTCATCGGGAGGATTGACCCTCCCCGCTTGAAACACGTCATCCCCACATTTGATTTTCGCCGCTTCGGCGCCGCTTAGTGCAGTATTCTAAAAGAAGTTGAAAAATTCTTGAAATCACCATAGAAGCTTATGAAGCAGCAGAACGCCTTTCTGTGCTGAATGGTTTCCAAAGGGGTCCTCATGATTTCAAAACGAGCTTCTGAATTTACGTCATTTATCGTCATGGATGTCATGGCCAAAGCCGAGGAGCTGGAACGCAAAGGTGAACACATCATTCACTTGGAAGTTGGGGAGCCTGATTTTCCCACACCCAAAGTCATTGCGGATACAGCCATCGCTGCTCTTCAAAACGACAAAACCCGCTATACGCACGCCCTTGGGCTTCTTGAACTTCGTCAGGCCATCTGCGATCACTATTTGAAGGACTATGGCGTGACGATTTCACCACAACAGGTGATGATCTCAACAGGAACATCACCTGTCCTTCTTTTTGCGATGCTTGCAATTTTAGATCACGGGGACGAAGTGATTGTTTCCAACCCACGGTATCCCTGTTACCAGAATTTCATTCTTGCCGCGGGCGCGAAAATCAAAGAGATTCAGACGTACCCGGAAGAGGGATTTCAATACCGTCACAAAGATATTCAAAAGAAACTTTCGCAGCGGACCAAAGCCATCATCATTAACTCTCCCTGCAATCCGACCGGCATTGTGATGACCCCGGACCAATTAAAGGATATCGCCCGATTCGACGGGCAGTATATTATCTCTGACGAAATCTATCACGGGCTGGTCTATAAAGACCGGGCGCATTCCATTTTGGAGTTTACGGACAGGGCTTTTGTAATCAACGGCTTTTCCAAGCTCTACGCCATGACCGGCTGGCGCCTCGGGTATCTGATTTTCCCTAAAAAGTTCAGTGCGGTTATGCAGCGCATCCATCAGAATTTTATGATCTCGGCCAACGCATTTATTCAGTGGGCGGGAATTGCCGCGCTGACTCAAGCCCAGGACGATGTTGCCGGGATGGTGAAGACCTATGATGAACGACGTCGCTACATGATTGACAGGCTGAAGGATATGGGCTTCATGATCCATGTCGAGCCCACCGGTGCATTTTATGTATTCGCCGACGGTCGTAAGTTTTTCAAAGATTCCTATAAAGAAGCTTTCCGGATTACCGAAGAGGCCAAAGTCGGCGTAACCCCCGGCATTGATTTCGGAAGCGGCGGCGAAGGATTCCTGCGTTTCTCCTATGCCACTTCCCTGGAAAATATCAAAGAAGGATTAAACCGTCTGGAAAAGTATTTGAAGCAGAAAAGCAATCATTAGAAATGTGCCCGTCGGCATTGAAATACCATAGACAAATCCTTTTGATTGTCGTATTTTGTCGCCCGTCAAACTGAAATAAACCGTTTAAGGAGGATATATGACATACAAATACATTGATCTGAAAATCGAAAACCATGTTGCCACGGTCGCGATGGCACGGGTGGAAGCGCTCAATGCCCTTAGCCTTGAGTTTGCTTTGGAAATCGCGAGTGTCTTTCGCGAACTGGGAGCAAATGACGATGTTCGCGCAATCATTTTCTGCAGCAAAGCCCGGATTTTTTGTGCCGGACTTGATTTGAAAGAAGCGGCTGCAGGCGCAAGTGATAAAATAAAGGTTGTCCTTGACGTGATCAGAAAGTCCCAACCCTTGTTTGACTGCTGCAATTTTATTGAAGAGTGTCCCAAACCTGTGATTGCGGCAGTTCACGGCAAATGCATCGGGGGCGGACTTGATATGGCCTCAGCCTGCGATATTCGTCTCTGCACGGAAGACGCGATTTTCTGCCTCAAGGAAGCCAACATCGGGCTGGTTGCCGACATGGGCGTTCTTCAGCGTCTGCCGATGATCGTCGGACAGGGCTTCGCCCGCGAGATGGCTTATACAGCGGCCAACTACTCCGCTCGCGATGTGGAAAAGATGGGGCTGGTCAGTCATGTGTATGCTGATCAGGCACAACTCATGGATGCCGCGCAGAAACTGGCTGCACAGATTGCAGCCAATGCGCCGCTGGGTATTAAATACACCAAGGAAGTTCTCAATTTCAGCCGCTATGTCAACGTCTATGAAGGCATGGCGCTGGCGGTTCAGAAAAACGCGGCATTACTGATGTCGGATGATTTGAAAGAGGCAATGATGTCTTTCCTGGAAAGAAGACCTGCCGATTTTAAAGGCAAATAACTCATTCATCGTGCAGGTTCAGTGCTTCCACAGGATTGAACCTGTGCGATAATCAAGATGACTCTTTAACGGCCTGTTAACAGATAAACAACATTTCCCAGAACTTCGGCAAAGGCCAGGTTTCGTCATCCACAAGATTTTCCAGGGCATCCACGTACCCGCGCAATTCATCCATCTTTGGTTTGACTTTACTGCAAAGCATTTCTGCCTTTTTCGGTTCATCATCCAAAGCGGAAGATGCTTCCACTTTTAGCTGAATATCCTTTACCGTTGAATAGATATTATTGATGAGGTCGAGAATCTTTTTCAGAAGTTCCGTTTGAGAAGAAACCGCAGCAGCCGATCTGAGAACCTTTTTGGTGTCGATAATCGCCCTGGCCAGCTTCTTTTGATAGCCCACCGCCGCCGGAATGACCTGGGTCATGCAGATGGTGTTGAGGCATTTGACCTCGATTTCCAGATCCTTAATGTAACGCTCCACGTGAATGAGGTACCGCGATTTTAACTCCTCTTTAGAGAGCACCTGATATTTTTCAAAAAGATTCAGAGCCCTGTCTGTGACAAATGCTTTGAAAGCACCGGGCGAGGTTTTTTCATTGGGCAGGCCCCTCTTTTTCGCTTCCGCCTCCCACTCTTTTGTATAGTTGTCGCCGTTAAAAAGAATCTGTTTGATATACCCGATTTCACCTTTTAAAACTTCAAAAACCGCCTGATTGATATTCTTTGAACCCCTAGCTTTGGTGTTGATTTTTTCTGCAATCTCATCGATGCTTTCCGCGACGATCGTGTTAATGCCTATGACCTGCGTGGAAATAGATTGTGATGCCCCTACGGCACGGAATTCGAATTTATTACCGGTGAAGGCAAACGGCGATGTCCGGTTTCGGTCGGTATAATCTTTACTGACCAGAGACAGGGATGAAATACCCAGATCGATGATTTCCGCGTTCGTCGCTTTGGCCACTGTGCCTTTTTCGATATTCTCCAGGATTTGTGTAAGCCGCTCTCCCAAAAACACGGAAATGATGGCCGGAGGTGCTTCATTAGCACCCAGGCGATGGTCATTGCCGTATGATGCAACAGTGGCACGGAGAAAATCCGCATGTTTATAAACGGCCCGGATCGTCGCAATTAAAAATACCAGGAAATGGATATTGTCCTGCGGTGTTTTGCCGGGATTGAGCAGGTTATTACCTCTATCATCGGACAGCGACCAGTTCACATGCTTGCCGGAACCATTGATTCCGGCGAACGGTTTTTCGTGCAAGAGCGCAGCCAGACGGTGTTTCTTGGCGACATATTTAAGCGTCTCCATAATCATCTGGTTGTGATCAATGGCCAGGTTAGCCTCTTCGTAAACAGGCGCGATTTCGTACTGGCTGGGCGCTACTTCATTGTGACGCGTTTTGGCCGGAATTCCGAGCTTGTAGAGCTCTTCTTCCACGTCGTGCATGAATGACGAGATGCGTTCCTTGATACTGCCGAAATACTGATCTTCCAGTTCCTGGCCTTTGGCCGGAGGCGCGCCGACAACCGTACGGCCGCCAAGAACAAGATCAGGACGTTTATAGAAATAATCCATGTCGATGAGAAAATATTCCTGTTCGGGGCCAAGATTCGCGTGGACTCTTTTAACATTTTTCGCGCCCAGCAGTTTGAGCATATTGACCGCGCTTTTGTTTAAAGCGCGGATCGAACGCAACAGCGGTGTTTTCTTATCCAGCACCTGGCCGGTATAGGAAATAAAAGCTGTCGGGATACAAAGCGTCGTAGAAATGCCGTTTCGCTTGATAAAAGCGGGCGAAGACATATCCCAGGCTGTATAGCCTCGTGCTTCAAATGTCGCGCGGATTCCGCCGGATGGGAAACTCGACGCGTCGGGTTCGCCCTGCACCAGCTGCTTGCCGGAAAACCGTTCAATGACCGTACCGGGCCCGTTTGGATCGGCAAAAGCATCATGCTTTTCAGCGGTGATGCCGGTCATCGGCTGGAACCAGTGCGCAAAATGCGTCGCGCCTTTTTCCAGGGCCCATTCCTTCATGGCATGGGCAACAACATTGGCCGTTTCATCATCAAGGGTTTTATCCTCGTTGATCGCATCCATCAATTTTTTATAGACATCTTTGGGAAGCTTCTCTTTGATGACATTATGGTTAAAGGTATCCTCGCCAAAATACTGCGATACGGGAACAAATTTTTCTTTTTCGATAACGTATTGTCGTTCAGCCGCAAGCGTTGGTGTTGTCTTTTTCATAGATGAGCCTTCCTTGTTAAAAAGATATTATTCTTTACTCCAACGGCTCTTTTTCCGCAAGCTTCCAAACACCTGTCGGACAGGCAATGATTTACAAGTCGCCATGCGGGACATCATGATAAAGAATCAACCACCTCGCAGCAAGCTACGAAGAATTAACACTTGTCCCGCAACAACGGGAGTAAAAACGGCTATTGATTTAGCTTTATTATCTGCTAGTGTAGTGCTTCAAAAATACCTTTCTGTCATTCCGGGCTTGACCCGGAATCCAGGAACCTAAGCTAATACTGGATTCCCGCTTTCGCGGGAATGACCATATTATTGGCCTTAAGCAGTTGTGCAAAACTCTCTGTTTATAAGCGGAAGGTATTAAACGGTATGGAAACCATTTTCCCGGTAGCAATCGGCATAGGGTTGGCGGCGGCCTGCGGTTTCAGGGTTTTTGTCCCTTTGCTGATTTTGAATCTCGCGGCACTTTCCGGACATCTTATTCTGCCTGATGATTTTGCCTGGATAGGCAGCACATACGCAACCATGGCCTTTGCCACGGCAACGGTTCTTGAAATCATCGGTTATTATATTCCCTGGCTTGATCATGTGCTGGACACCATCGCGACTCCCGCAGCGGTAATTGCCGGAACGGTAACCACTGCCGCGGTAATCACCGATATTTCTCCGTTTCTGAAATGGACGATGGCCCTGATCGCCGGAGGCGGGATAGCGGGTTTGGTTCAGGTGTCAACGGTTGCCGTGCGCGCAAAATCATCCATTGCGACGGCCGGAACAGCCAATCCGATCTTTTCCACAATGGAACTGGCCGGTTCTGTTGTCGTCGCCCTACTGGCTGTTTTTGTTCCGATCCTGTGCCTGATTATCATCGGAATATTCTTTATCTGGGTTATACGGAAAATATTAATGCGCTTGTTCAAAAGAGCAAAAAGCCAAACGTGAGGACCCTTTTCAAAACAGATATTGAATCCCCACATGCTTTTTGAAAAAAGCGGGGAATGCCTCGATTTGTTTCATTCCTGCGGCGTCTTCAGCTTTTCAGCATTGTCCTTCAGGTGGTGCCCATATTCAACATCCAATCTTGTGGTATGGTTAAATATCCACTCTTTCAGAAACACAATCATCTTCAAC
>Ga0105104_10002759_pt1 | contig 12684 bp, 10 predicted proteins | sample PPLLaktember2015_3_FD_87034 | JGI IMG/M metagenome (GOLD analysis project Ga0105104, IMG submission 87034) | Freshwater sediment microbial communities from Prairie Pothole Lake near Jamestown, North Dakota, USA - PPLs Lake P7 Core (6) Depth... | ecosystem: Environmental > Aquatic > Freshwater >...
GACATCAAGATGCCCGGTGCAAACGGTTTGGAAGTGCTGCGGTATGTTAAAAAAAATTCGGCGCAGACAGAGGTCGTTATGATGACCGGAATGAGCGATGTCAGTATGGCGGTGGAAGCGATGAAACTTGGAGCAAAAGAATATCTTACTAAACCCGTCGACATGGACCAGCTCGTCCCGCAGCTCAAGGGCATAATTCAGGCACGCAATGCCGAAGACCGCATCCGGCGTCTGCAAACCGAACATACGGCCCGCCTGTTATTCGATCTCCACAATCCTATTGCAGGACTTCGCCAAAGTATCGGATATTTATTGAAAGGAATGGCCGGTTCGCTCGGCGATCACCAAAAAGAACTCCTCGGTTATATGACCACGTCCATCGATAAAGTAATAAACCTACTTACAGACATGATGGACCTGACAAAACTCGAAGGCGGCAGAGTGCGATTGAATAAAGGCATCGGCAATCTCGGTACATCGGTACAGGACGCTGTACATGAATTTCATGTTCCTATTCAGTCAAGTAAAATCACTCTTGATTTTCATGCTGAACCTGATTTGCTTCCGCTGGAGTACGATTCGGAAAAAATCGGTCAAGTGCTGCATAATTTTTTAAGCAATGCCGTTCAACATACACCGCCGCAAGGTGCAATCGTTGTACAGGTACGCAAAGCTGCAATTATACTCGAAGAAGGGCAGCAACCGACAGATCATGAGGTCGTTTCGGTATTTAACAGCGGACCCGGTATACCGAAAGAGAAGATATCTCTGATATTTGACCGTTATCGCGATCTTGTTTCCGGTAAATCGAAAGAAGAGAAATCCACAGGGCTCGGATTAATTATTTCACAGCGCATTATTGAAGCACATAACGGAAAAATTTGGGTAGAATCGGAAGCCGGCAAAGGAGCAACTTTCTTTTTTGCGCTTCCAATTCGATAACGATATAATTAATATAATACTCCTATGAAACCAGAATCCATTTCTATACTTGCTGTCGATGACGAAGAAACATTTCTTCAAGTCCTCGAAACCATGCTCACCCAGGCGGGCTACAAAGTCGAAGGGGCAAAAGATGGTGTTGTAGCAATTAACTCTCTTCAGCAGCGAACATTCGATCTTGTACTGTTAGATGTAAAACTTCCCCGCGTGGATGGCGTTGAGGTGTTAAAATTTATCAGGGAGCATTCTTTCGATACACAGGTAATCATGGTCACGGGCGTTCATGACGTGGAAATCGCCGTCGAATGTATGAAGTTAGGAGCATACGATTATATCAAAAAGCCTTACAGCAGCGATAAATTAATTGCGGTTATTGAACGCGCGGTAGAACGGAAGCGCCTTAGTATTGAAAATAAAGTTCTCAAAACCGAACTTGCCCGCCACACATTTGCGGATAATATTATCGGCGAAAGTAAAATAATGCTGGAACTTCTCAATATCACTGCAAAAGTGGCGCCGACAGATTCTCCGGTTCTCGTCCAGGGATCGAGCGGTACAGGAAAAGAACTTATTGCAAACTTTCTGCATAGAAATAGTTACCGCAAGGATATGCAGTTCGTCGCATTGAATTGCGCCTCTATCCCGGAAAATCTTCTCGAAAGCGAACTGTTTGGCCATGAAAAAGGGGCGTTCACAGATGCACATGCAATGAAACAGGGCCTTGTTGAAATCGCTAACGGCGGAACACTCTTCCTCGACGAAATCGGTGAGATCAGTTTGATGATTCAGCCGAAACTTCTTCGTTTTCTTCAAACGGGAGAATACAGGCGCGTGGGCGGCAACAAAAATCTAAAATCGGATGTAAGAGTTATCTCCGCTACGAATAAAAACTTGCACGATGAAGTAAACGCAGGAAGGTTCCGTGAGGACCTGATGTACCGAATTAACGTTATTACACTGTCTGTACCATCGCTTCGTGAACGTCCGGAAGACATACCTCTGCTTGTAGATTACTTTTTAAAAAGCCGCGTGCATCCTCGCGAACTTAAAATGATGGAGCCGAAAGCTCTTGAACTTCTGATTAAATATGACTGGCCTGGCAACGTCCGGGAATTGGAGAATGTCATTGAACGCGCCAGTATTCTGTGTAAAGACAATCTAATCCGTATGGAAGATATCTCCCTCCCGATAGGCAGACGGCCTTCACTGCTTAAAGAAACCGGCGAATCAGGAAGCGGTCTGCAAATAGGAACAGCTGTCTCGATTCGCGATATTGAAAAAGCACATATTGCAGGCGTATTAAAAACCGTCGGATGGAATAAAAACACTGCTGCGCAGATTCTCTGTATCAGTCTTAAAACACTTTATACAAAAATCCAACAATATAATTTAATAAAAGAGTAACGGGCTTATTTACCGGCTCTTTCAGTGCACATACGCGGTATCTATAACATCGGCAGCATACTATGCTGATATATTTTCTGCGACATGGCGATGCATCATCTCATTCCCGTTTCGACGACAACGAACGTCCGCTGACCGAACTCGGGCGTAAACAAGCCTTATCAGTCGGAAAATTTCTTCAACGTATTAAAACACAAATAAATATTATTCTTACCAGCCCTCTAACGCGCGCCTGTGAAACAGGAGCCATCGTACAATCGTTTATTAAAACGCCGCGTGTGGAAACGTCCGATTATCTAGTGAACGGTACTAATCCCAGACAATTGTTCAAGCAAATTGCCGGATTCGATGTCGAATCCGTACTTCTTGTCGGACATGAACCGTTTCTATCGCATACTATTTCATTGATTATAGGCGGCGATAATAAAGCCAATATAGAGATGAAGAAATGCAGCCTTGCTCTTGTCGAAGTTATTGAACCGGTTCGTCAGGGAAACGGGATATTAAAACAACTCGTACATGCAGAGACAATTTCACAATTCATAAAACTGTAAACGAAGGATTATTTAATGGAATTGAAAGTTGTAAAAATTGACAAACCGGAGGATACAAATTTTATCCTGGGACAATCGCATTTTATAAAAACGGTAGAAGACATCTATGAAGCTATCGTCCAAACAAATCCTCAAATGAAATTTGGGCTGGGTTTCTGCGAATCCTCCGGTAAGGCGCTTGTCCGCTGGATAGGCAACGACGATAGACTTACTGAAATGGCAAAGAAAAATGCGATGTCGCTTTCCTGCGGACACTGCTTTATTCTCTTCATTGAACACGGGTTCCCGGTTAACATTCTCAATACCATCAAGAATATCCCTGAAGTGTGCGCCGTCTTTTGTGCTACAGCAAATGCAGTGGAAGTCATCATTGCAGAAACCGAACAAGGCCGCGGTATTCTTGGGGTGATCGACGGAATTAAAACCAAAGGTATTGAAACTGGCGACGATATCAAATGGAGAAAAGACTTTTTGAGAAATATCGGATATAAACTTTAATGTAACTCAAAACAAAGAAGAAAATAATGATTCGCTTCTTTCTCAACAAGCAATTCTGGATGCAGCGATATTTCCGGATCACTCGATCCCGGCCAGATATCTATTCAAGCACACGTACGAGTATCTTTTAAACTCGTTACGGAAAAATAGTTTACTCGTTAAAATATTGAATCCATTTTATGAAAACTAAACGACCTTCCATTCATGCCCCGCATGGCAGGCAGCTCGCCTGCAAAGGCTGGATTCAGGAAGCTGCATTACGGATGCTGATGAATAACCTCGATCCGGATGTCGCCGAAAAGCCTCAAGAGTTAATCGTCTATGGCGGAACAGGAAAGGCCGCACGCAACTGGCAGTGTTATGATGCCATTGTGAACAGCTTAAAAAATTTGGAGAACGATGAAACGCTGCTTATCCAATCCGGTAAACCTGTTGGCGTATTTAAAACACATGAAAATGCACCACGGGTACTCATCAGCAATTCCATGCTGGTGCCGAAATGGGCAACCTGGGATGAATTTCGCAGGCTCGAAGGCCTTGGCCTTACGATGTACGGACAGATGACGGCTGGAAGCTGGATTTATATCGGCACACAGGGAATTCTTCAAGGAACGTACGAGACATTTTCCGCGGCCGCGGCAAAACACTTTCAGGGAAGCCTTTCGGGGAAATTTCTGCTCACCGCAGGGCTCGGCGGAATGGGCGGCGCTCAGCCGCTCGCCGCGACTATGAACGATGCAGCTTGTCTCGTAGTTGAAGTCGATCTCCAGCGAATCAAACGTCGTCTCGAAACAAGTTATCTCGATACAATGACAAATAATCTTGAAGATGCACTCGCGCAGGTGTGTGCAGCGAAAGAAAAAAAGCTCCCGATCTCAGTCGCATTACTGGGAAATGCGGCAGAAATTATTCCGAAAATCGCATCGGGAAAAATTTTACCGGATATAGTTACCGACCAAACGTCGGCCCATGATACGCTGAACGGCTATGTACCTGCAGGGATGCCTTATGCACAAGCACTTGCACTCCGTAAAAGATATCCAAAGAAATACATTGCGCTGGCAAAAAATTCCATTACCGAGCATGTTAAAGGATTATTGAAGTTGAAACAGAAAGGCGCAATTGTTTTTGATTACGGCAACAACATACGCGGTGAGGCATTTGAAAACGGAGTAAAAAAAGCATTCGATATTCCGGGATTCGTTCCGGAATATATCCGCCCGCTTTTTTGCGACGGTAAAGGCCCTTTCAGATGGGCGGCGCTCTCCGGCGATCCGGAAGATATCTATCGTACCGATCGAGCAATACTGGAAACTTTTCCAAAAAACAAACTGCTTTGCAACTGGATAAATAAAGTTCAGAATGAGGTCGACTTCAAGGGATTACCGGCTCGAATTTGCTGGCTTGGATACGGCGAGCGCGCAAAGATGGGGTCGATCTTCAATGGCCTCGTTGCACGCGGCGAAGTAAGCGCCCCGCTTGTTATCGGCCGCGATCATCTCGATTGCGGAAGCGTAGCATCGCCGAATCGCGAGACCGAAAAGATGCTCGACGGAAGTGATGCTATAGCAGACTGGCCCATTCTCAATGCATTACTTAATAGCTCAGGAGGTGCTAGCTGGGTAAGCGTTCACCATGGCGGCGGAGTCGGTATTGGATTATCGATTCATGCCGGAATGGTCGTCGTTGCCGATGGGACAAAGGAAGCGGATGCACGATTACAGAGAGTATTGACGTACGATCCCGGCATGGGAATTATTCGACACGCCGACGCCGGCTATAAACGTGCAATTGAAAATGCGAAGAAATTCGGCATTCTTATGCCGATGTCCCTAAAAGAGTGAGTTACATTTATATAAAGAAATCCTTTGGACGGCAGCTGCAGGGAAACTTTTCTGTTGCCGGGATACCGATGATTCCGAGAATGGGAACTCCTTTTATTGAACTTGCTTCCGAAGCATAATCTTCGTTATTTGCCCTCCAAGAAGTCCCTTAACTTTCTATGAATTTACTCATTAAAGACATAAAACAACTTGTGACTGTTCGGTCAAACGGCAAACCGAATAAATCCGGCACAGAGATGCGCGACCTCGGTATCATAGAAAACGCAACTGTAATGATTCAAGACGGCCTTTTTTCATGGATCGGTCCAAGTGATAATCTCTCACAGGAGCCGGTCGACTCCATCGACACTATCGATGCTTCAGGCCTTATTGCGCTTCCCGGATTTGTCGATTCGCATACACACACGGTCTTTGCGGGAAGCCGCGAGAATGAATTTGCAATGCGCGCTGAGGGAAAGACATACCAAGAAATTGCCCGGGAAGGAGGAGGAATTCTCAGCACAGTAAACGCGACGCGTATAACTCCCAAAAGGGAATTAAAAAAGGTAACAAGTCACCGCCTCGACACTATGCTGAAGCAAGGGACCACGACCGTTGAGATAAAATCCGGATACGGATTGAATGAAGAGGCCGAGTTAAAGATGCTACATATTATCAACGAACTTAAAGACGAAAGTTTGATGAATATTGTGCCGACATTTTTCGGAGCACACGCAATTCCAAGCGAATTCAAAGAAAATCCCGACGGTTATGTCGATCTCCTTTGCAGACGGCTGCTGCCGTACATCGCAAATCACAAAATGGCAAAATTCTGCGATGCATTCTGCGAACAGGGTTATTTTTCCGTCGAGCAATCCCGCAAAATTTTGGAGACGGCAAAATCACTTGGATTTGAGATTAAGATTCACGCCGATCAACTTTCGCAAATCGGCGCATCGAAGCTCGCAGCCGAGATGGATGCAGTCTCCGCTGATCACCTGGAAAAAATCGACGATGCGGGAATTTCTTCGTTGAAGCAGTCAGGAACCGTCGCCACGGTACTCCCCGGTGTTTCATTCTTTTTAAATTGCGGATATGCGCCTGCTCGAAAGATTATCGATGCCGGTATTCCGCTGGCAATTGCATCGAACTTTAATCCGGGTTCCTGTATGTCGTATTCGATGCCCTTAATGATGACCATTGCCTGCACACAGATGTCGGTGACGCCTGAAGAAGCGATCTGTGCTGCAACGATCAACGGTGCGGCGGCTCTCGGACTCTCAAACTCTTCCGGAAGTATTGAAGTCGGGAAACAGGCCGATATTATTTTATATAATGTGCCGAATTATCGATATCTCATCTATCACTACGGCATCGACCATGTTGCAAAAGTTATTAAGAGCGGAACATATCTGGTCTTTTAATATAAGGAGGGGCTACTATGCGGCAGCTCGTGGAATGCGTCCCTAATTTCAGTGAAGGGAAAAACAAAGATACCATCGATGCTATCGGAGAAAGCATAAGGAATGTTCCCGGAGCACACTTATTAAGTATAGAACCTGATGCTGACTATAACCGGACAGTAGCAACTTTCGTCGGTGAACCTGATGCTGTAGTGGAAGCTGCATTTCAGGCGGTTAAGACTGCTGCCGGATGCATCGATATGACACAGCATAAAGGCGAGCATCCCCGTATCGGAGCCGCCGATGTTGTGCCGTTCGTTCCTATCAGCGATGTAACGCTGGACGATTGTATAAAGCTGTCTGAGAAATTCGGCGAACGAGTCGCGCGTGAGTTAAACATTCCGATCTATTTATATGAATTTGCGGCACGATCACCGCAGCGGAAAAATCTTTCCGATATACGCAAGGATGAGTATGAAGGATTGGCAGGGAAACTGAAGGATGCGGAATGGAGACCCGATTTTGGCGAGCCAGTTTTCAATGCAAAGTCCGGCGCTACCGTGACCGGCGCGCGTAAAATTCTCATTGCTTACAATGTCAACCTCAATACAATCAGCGACCGCCATGCACAGGAAATTGCCCTGCGAATACGTGAAAGCGGCAGGCCGAGAAAAGATGAACATGGCATAGTTATGAAGAACGACAAAGACGAGATTATTAAAATACCCGGCACTCTTAAAGCAGTTAAAGCGATGGGTGTTTATCTCGACCGTTATAAAATATCGCAAGTCTCTATCAACCTCGTGGATTACGAAATAACATCCATGCACAAAGCATATGAAGAAGTGAAGAAGCAGGCTAGACTGCTTGGAATTGACGTCTCCGGAAGCGAACTGGTAGGACTTGCTCCGCTTAATGCAATATTGCAGGCAGGTAAGTACTATTCGGACGGTAATGAACTTTCTGAATCGGAATATGTTTCGCTTGCCGTAAAAAAATTAGGCTTAAACCGATTTGAACCGTTTGACCCGAAGAAGAAGATTATCGATTATATGATTTAATAAAAAAATGTTACTAAATATTTTTAATAGTAATCCTCCCCATGCCCCCTCCTCGTTGAGGAGAAGTATATATGATATCCGCGAAGCCGAATTACAATAGCTGCGCAGGTATATTTTATTAGAGGTGGTGGATGGTTTTTATACAAGCGGTTATGAATGTCAGGAGTTTATATGCTTGCCGGCCTTTCAGTTTTAAAATTTCTTGATGAAACGGCGTCCAACTCGCCCGCTCCCGGAGGCGGAAGTGTTTCTGCTCTTGCTGCATCGCTCGGAGCCGCATTGGCATCGATGGTATGCCGTCTTACAATCGGAAAAAATTCAAATATCTCTATTCAATTCGAACTGGAAAGTGTCTTGATAAAATGCGAAAAACTTCGCGCGAAATTCACATCGCTTATCGATGAAGATACGAATGCGTTTAAAAAAGTTATCGATGCCTATCGGCTTCCAAAAGACACCACTGAGCAGAGTGCACAGCGCACAGCCGCAATCCAGGCGGCATATAAAGAGGCAACTATTGTTCCCGTATTGCTTTTAGAACTATGTGCCGATACGATAGCGCTTTTAAAAATTATTGGCGAGAAAGGAAATAAAAACACGCTTTCAGACGCCGGTGTCGCCGTCTTGATGATAGGAGCCGCTTGTGAGGGAGCAGCGATGAATGTGCGCATCAATCTTGCAAATATAACCGACCTTTCGTTTATTGAGGCTAATAAAATAATGATAACCACATTGCAGTCAGACGTTAACAATTCCGCACACCAAATTCTTTTCCGGATTAACGAACGACAATTCTCATATAAATGAGCATCTTTGAAGGGATTTGATTAATCAAATCCCTGCATGAGATACATTGCAATAGGTATAATTGATTACTCAGCATCATAAATATTTCACAACATGAATAAAGAGCAATCTGATTTATTTCGGCAAAACCGGCGGCACAGGATTCTCCGATATACAAAAATTGTACTGTTGACTCTTGTCGTTATCGCAAGCACCGTCATATATATAGACTTTAAAAGTGATATTAAAGATGCACATGCCCGGATTGACAGCATTCAAACTAAGGTTTATGAATCAAAATACGGCAGCATCGAATACCGCCTCGAAGGCAGCGGCCCAACCGTTATTGTTTTACACGGAGTGACCGGAGGCATCGATCAGGGTATACTTCTTTCCAAACAATTCGGCTTTTTCAACAAGGGATACCGTCTGCTCTATATCTCTCGATTCGGCTACTTGAAATCGGAAATCTCCATGAACACCTCTCCAAAACACCAGGCAGCAGCATATAAAGCTTTATTGGAACATCTTGGAATTAATCAGGTGTTTGTCTATGCAAATTCCGCCGGCGGTATTTCAGCAATGTGGTTTGCCAGAGACTATCCCGAGCTAACAAAAGGCTTGATCCTGCAGTCATCAGCGGTTCCGGGCCCGCTAATTCCCGCTCCGCCTCAATTTATATTCAGGTATGACTTTTTATATTGGGCAGTAATCAAGGCCGCTCCGGAAATGCTGCTTGGGATACTTCTTCCAGATGAGATTCGCTCTACACTCACGGACGAGGAGAGATCCTCACTCGTCGAGAATGTACTTATTGCGGGCTTACCGATCTCAAAGCGCACATATGGAGTCATATTCGACAATGATATCTCGACACCTTCCATCAACTATTTCCAATTCGAGCAGATTAGGATCCCAACGCTTATATTGCAGGCCATGGATGATCCGCGCGAAAAGAAAGGCGCTGCAGTACTTGCCATGAGAATTCCACATTGCCGGCTTGTCGGCCTCACCGGCGGCCACTTCCTGCTGCGGGAAGAGAAGAAAGTGCAAGCAGAAATTCTCCGGTTTTTTGCAGAACAAACAGAAGAAGAAAAGATTTTCTCGTATTAATTATATATAGTCTCCCTTTAGATATAATAGGTTAAATCCCTGCAGTCCATATATTGCAACTGATTTAAATACTTTCTACTTTTTACCGGCGACTATTACCGCTGCATTAGCGGACGCAAACAATAGTGGAGACAAACATCATGAGACGCACGACGCATCGCAGCTCGGTAGGTACCAAGCTCTATGCAGTCCGGGACAGCGAAGGGCGATTTGTTGATATCCAGACATACAAGAGGGCGCATTCAGCAGACTTGCGCAGGAAAAGCAAGAACGAAAAGCGTAAGAAGTGACTTTAAAGCCGGCAGTAAGCGGCATTGCTGAAGAACAGTTAAATTCGATATAAAGAAGGAATCAGAACATGGATCAAATACTTATCGGTAAGGGTGAAAAATCCGTTTATTTGCTTTCAAAATACGGCAACCGGCATGGACTCGTCGCCGGTGCAACAGGTACCGGTAAAACCGTTTCGCTCATGATATTGGCAGAGGGTTTCTCGCGCTTGGGAGTACCGGTATTCATGGCCGATGTTAAAGGAGATGTCGCCGGACTCGCCATGGCCGGTACATCGAATGAAAAAATACAGCAGCGTGTTTCACAGATCGGTATAAAAGATTACGCCAATGAGGCAAATCCCGTCGTGCTATGGGATATTTATGGTAAAGCGGGCCATCCAATTCGTACAACGATAAGTGAAATCGGCCCGGCTTTGCTCAGCCGGATGCTTGAACTTAACGACGTTCAAAGTGGAGCAATCGAAATAGTCTTCAGACTGGCCGATGATCAGGGAATGCTGCTGCTCGACCTTGACGATCTGCGTGCACTTCTTACATTTGTGGCTGAACACGGCAAAGAAGTTTCAGCGGAATACGGCCTGGCCAGCACACAATCTATCGGTGCGATCCAACGCACCTTGCTGGTATTGGAACGGGAAGGCGGTAAGAATTTTTTCGGTGAACCCGCGCTGGAACTCAACGATCTTATGCGCACAGACGTTACCGGCCGCGGTATTATCAATGTACTCGCTGCCGACCAGTTGATTCTTAAACCGAGGCTATATTCAACTTTTCTCCTGTGGCTTCTTTCTGAGCTTTTCGAAAACCTGCCCGAGGTGGGCGACCTCGATAAACCGAAGCTTGTATTTTTCTTCGACGAAGCTCATCTGCTCTTCGACGACGCACCGCCGGCACTGCGCCAGCGCGTCGAGCAGGTCGTACGTATCATACGCTCAAAAGGGGTCGGTGTATATTTTTGCTCGCAATTTCCTGACGACGTACCAAAAGAGATACTCGGACAGCTCGGGAATCGTTTTCAACATGCTCTGCGCGCTTACACACCGCGCGATCAGCAAGCTGTCAAGACGGCGGCTGAAACGTTTGTACCGAATCCAAAAATTAATGTCGCCAAAGCCATTTCACAGCTTGCAGTCGGCGAAGCGCTTGTTTCAACACTCCAGGAAAAAGGAGTGCCGATGGCCGTAGAACAGACCACAATCAGTCCGCCCCGGTGCAGAATGGGATCTATCACACAGGAAGAACGGGCAGCCGTACGTGCAAGGAGTCCGATTGGCGGCAAGTACGATACTCCGGTAAACAGGGAATCCGCTTACGAAATATTAAGCAAGCGAACGATGGAAAAGGAAAAGGTTGAACCTGTGCAAAATCAACCCGAACCGCAAGAACAATCCGAGGGCCGCGGTAAACTCGGCGAAATACTCTGGGGCTCGAAACGCCGGCAAGGCATGGTAGAGACGATGGCGAAACAGACCGTGCGGACAATCGGCAGCCAGATAGGAAGGCAGATTTTTCGCGGCGTTCTGGGCACAATTTTCGGACGACGCAGTTAATATAGAAATCCATTTAATTATGAGACTGACAGATCTTGGATTTAATTCATGGTTTCAGGAAAGACGGAATGAACTGCAAAAGCCCGAATTGAGCATTGCACGAATAACCAGAGTCGATCGCGATAGATATTTAATAAGAAATGAAAACGATGAAGTTCAAGCGGAACCTGCCGGCAAACTTCTTTTCTCAATAGACTCAAGTCAGGACCTTCCCTGCGTGGGAGACTGGGTTTTGGTGCAATATTACAATGACGGTACCCTTGCTATAATTCATGATCTTTTTCCGAGAAAAACCTTCTTGCGCCGGAAATCTCCCGGCAAAACAGTTGACCACCAGATAATTGCATCGAATGTTGATTTTGCATTCATCATCCAATCGTGCGATTTGAATTTCAACCTCCGCCGGATGGAACGATATCTTGTTATGGCAACCGAAGGCCATGTTGAACCTGTAATCCTCCTCAGCAAAAGCGATCTCATAAGCGCGGAGGACATTGAAAAGAGGATATACGAGATCAGGCAAGCTCACATTAATACAAAAATAATCTCGTTCAGCAATATAACTGCGGCCGGATTGGAGACTATGCAGCAAGCGCTGGAAAAAGGGAAAACATATTGCCTCCTTGGATCATCAGGAGTGGGCAAGACCACACTGCTGAATCATCTGCTCGGCCGCGAGGAATTTGAGACAAATCCCGTGCGCGAAAAAGACGGCAGAGGCAGACATACTACAACTTCCCGGCAATTGACCATTCTTGACAACGGAGCCCTCTTGATCGATACGCCGGGGATGAGGGAATTAGGCATGATTGCCGTTGGAGAGAGCATCGACGACAGTTTTGCCGATATTCACGATCTCTCCAAAAATTGCCGCTTCAACGATTGCACTCATACTCAAGAAATCGGCTGCGCAATACTAATAGCGGTTCAAAGCGAAGAATTAAGTGAAGAACGATATCAGAGTTATATGAAATTAACGAAGGAATCCGAGTTTCACCAAATGTCCTATGCCGAAAGGCGCAAGAAGGACCGGCAATTCGGGCGAATGGTCAAAACTTATAAGAAGCAGTTTAAGAAGAAGTAATATTCATGATAGTGAATTACAATAGCAGCCGCCCATGGCTGTGCATTATCAAAACGCATACTTCATTTATTTAAAACTCATATCTGTTGTTATTCTTCAATATTTTAATTCACAAAAGAATATTTTTATTCAGAATATATTGAAATATCGTACATTAAAAACAAAGGACATTA
>Ga0105104_10002760_pt1 | contig 12681 bp, 9 predicted proteins | sample PPLLaktember2015_3_FD_87034 | JGI IMG/M metagenome (GOLD analysis project Ga0105104, IMG submission 87034) | Freshwater sediment microbial communities from Prairie Pothole Lake near Jamestown, North Dakota, USA - PPLs Lake P7 Core (6) Depth... | ecosystem: Environmental > Aquatic > Freshwater >...
ACGTAACATTGTTTTGTCCTCCGCAGGCGGAGGTGTCACAATTAGAAAAAGTGTCATTCCGAACGTGAGTAAGTAAGGTGTCATTTCGAACGTATGTGAGAAATCTTAAAAAACAAGATTTCTCGTCGCTTTGCTCCATCGAAATGACAAAATCGTAGCGTCATAACCCTGCAGGTCATGCGTTCCGAGCGCATGCGAGTAATGTGTCATTTCGAACGTGAGTGAGGAATCTTGAGAAGTGTAAAGATTTCTCGTCGTTGACACTCCTCAAAATGACAGTTACCAAAGGTTTCTCTGTAAACGTACGGAGGAAACTAATATAGTGTTTACCAGAAACTATTTTGTATATTTTTTGACTAACTGGAACAATCGGGTTATTTACGTTGGTGTTACAAATGATCTATATCGCCGCATACATGAACACAAAAATAAGCTTGTTTCGGGATTTACATTAAAATATAACCTTTGTAAACTGGTTTACTTTGAACAGACAAATGATATTAATGTTGCAATTGCAAGGGAAAAAGAAATTAAGAAGTGGCGAAGAGAGAAGAAGAGCAAATTAGTGGAAAAGATGAACCCGGAATGGAATGACTTGAGTGCTGATTACTTCGAATCCCCGTAGTGTCATAATCATTCAGGTCACACGTTTCGAACGTATGTGAGTAAGGTGTCATTTCGAACGTGAGTGAGGAATCTTAAGAAGTGTAAAGATTTCTCGTCGCTTTGCTCCATCGAAATGACAACATCGTGTGTTATTTCGAACGTATGTGAGAAATCTTAAAAGCAAAAAAGATTCCTCACACGCCTTCGGCGGTTCGGAATGACACCAAAAGTTAGTATTACGCAAAACTTTAACAAATTTTTATGGAGGATGGAGATGGATTTGAGGAAAAACGTTACAGTAGAAAGGATAATCGGGTTGTTTATCTGTATGGCGGCTGGCCTCATTTTTTTGACTGCGCCCGCCGCAGCGAATGCGCAGGAGCTCAAGGAGTCTATTACGACTTTTCCGCCGGCAGTTGAAGGATGGACGCCTATTGTAGAATCAATCAAATTCAGCGAAGATTACAATCATATGGCCTATGTCGCCAAACGCGACAAGGCGGTAGCCGTCGTTCTTGACGGCAAGGTTGGACCTACTTACGACGCTATCGGACAGGAGACGCCCATTTTCAGCCCGGACAGCAAACGCATGGCCTACAAGGCGAAAAAAGGCGGCACGTGGCGTTTGGTCGTGGACGGCAAGGAACTGCAGCCCTATGATGCCGTCACCACTCCCCGATTCAGCCGGAAGGATTCCACCCGCATGGTTTACGTCGGCAAGAAAGGTGCAAAACAATGTTTGGTCGCCGATGGCCGGGAGGTCGGGTGCTACGACGGCATCGCAAAAGATTTTTACGGATTCAGCTTACATTCCACGCGCTGGGCGGCAGTCGTTAATAAAAACAATCAACAGGTTGCAATCATTGACGGCAAGGAGGGTGCGCCGTTTGAGAAGATGACTCCTCCCCTGTTCAGTCCCGATGGCAAACGGGTTGTCTATACGGCAAGCCGCGGCGGAAAATGGATGATCGTCGCTGACGGAAAGGAAGGCCCGGCCCATGAGGCCACCGGTGTGTTTATCTTCAGCCCCGATTCTCAGCATTTGTATTATGCATTTCAAAAAGACAAAAAGTGGCGGATGATGATTGACGGCAAGGAAGGCCCGATTGCCCACGACGGCCTGGGGATTCCCGTGTTCAGTCCCAACGGTAAGCGAGTAAGCCAGACTGGACTCCGAGGCAGCAAATGGTTCATGATCATCGATGGCCGGGAGGAAGCCGAATGGGAAGAGATTTTTGTATTAAGCTATAGTCCGAATTCAAATCGCGTTGCTTACAATACCCGCAAGGGGAAACAACGTTTCATGGTGGTGGACGGCAAGGCGTACGGACCTTACGACGTCGCGTCGATGCCCGTTTTCAGCGCCGATTCCCAACACGTGACTTTCGCGGCAAAAAGAGGCAGCCAGTGGTTTGTCGTCATGGATGGACGCGAAGAAAAGATGTACAAAGCCGTCTCAACTCCCCTTTTCAGCCCGAATGGTGGACACAGCGCCTATCTTGCACAGAAGGAAGGAGGCTGGGTCGTTGTGACAGATGGCAAGGAAAGCCCTGTTTTCAAGGAGATTGCCAATCCCGCCTGGAGTCCGAATTCACAGCATCTGGCCTCTATGGTGGCCGATCAGTCTGGAGCCTGGCGCGTCGCTGTGGATGGCAAGCCTGCCAAGAGTGCTTTTCAGGGATTCCTGAAGGGATCAAGCCTCGAGTTTATTGGTCCTAATCGCCTGCGCGCGCTGGCGTTGAGGCAGGGAAAAGCAGGCGTGGAGTTTATTAAATATGAACTTGATATCCGGTAGTGTAATATTTCAGTAAAAAGATTTACTCGAATGTCATAACCCTTTGGGTCACTCGTTTCGAACGGAGAGAGAAATCTTAATGAATCAAGAATGGAATAAAGATATCTCCCGCTGGTCGATATGGCAAGATATACTGAAACATCATAATGGTTATTATAAGAAGTAAGAAAAAACCATCCTGAAATAATTGCCGCGTGCCCTGGATTCACCAAGAGGGCACGCGGCAATAATATGCCGGATAGCTGAAACATTCCTGCCTTCAGAAGCTCATTCTCCGTATGAAACCTGTTTTACAGCCCAGGACACTTTATCGCCATGCCATTGCGGAGGAGAGAAACGACCGAAGCAATTTCAGAATTTTGCCAAAGATATCAGATTGCCACGCAGCCTGAGAGGCGGCTCGCAACGCATAACCTCCCGGTTATGACAAAGAAGTAATTGCGACACAGTCTCCGAGGGGTAGGGGAAGGTTGTTTTTTAACGCTGCAGAGTAAGTTTCTGTGTGTAGTTTGATGAAAGGAAAAACCACCTCCGGCGCTTCGCACCACCTCCGCCTAACCTAAAGGTCACGCGAGCGGAGGACATTAATCCCATCGTTTAGTGTTACACCACACTAGCGTAGTGCGTCTAATGCTTCTTTACATAAAGAAACCGTTGTTCAACTACAAAAGATCAGATTTTTGTCATTCCCGCGAAAGCGGGAATCCAGTATTAGCTTAGGCTTCTGGATTTACCCTGAAGGGCACAAGCCGGGTCAAGCCCGGAATGACAGAAAGGTATTTGTGACGCACCACACTAGCTTAATGGTCACGCGAGCGGAGGATTAAAGCAGTGTCGTTCGCCTCTGTTTTTTATTTTCCATAAAAACTGTATTACATTTTTAAATTGTGAACTCTCGTTGGAATTGCTTACAGCTCGATGATCAGGAAGTTATCGAGAGCAAAATGACCGCATATGGACAGTAATATGACGATATATGATCATATCGCAATAATATCGGCACTCACTCGAACGAGTTGTTCCCATCAGATACAGTATGCGCACTAATGATCATAATAATATCGATATTAATATTGGTTATTTAGATGTTGATGATTGTTTTTATACAGAGTGGTTGAGTTGACTCAAACAGAGCTTATGCAAATCTCTCAGAACCTGAAGGTCATACCCAAATTCACGATCCAGGTTGTTATTTCATTTTCGTAATTCAGACCGGCAAAGGGGTTGTAAACAGCTTTGGTAAAATCGGTGGAGTTGAAGTTTTGGCTTGTATTGTTGCTTAGCTCATATTTTGACGTCATATAGGTAACACCAAAATCAATCCTGTCGGCATGCAGCAACTGATGCAGGGCAAGGTCCATAAGACCCTTGTATCTCCGTTCGGGCGGCTTGAGAAATGAGATGTTTTTGGTCTCGATGCCGAAGCCGAAACTATAGAGTTTCATGTCGCCCATGGGAATCGGTCCAAAATAGGACTCCTGAATAGATGTCGGCCGGGCGTCATAACCGAAACGTAGAAAAACACCATCAATTGGTTCAAGCTCAAGCCCGAAGGTGGCATGGATGGTGTCTTTGAAACCGTTTTCAATTTTCAGTGAATAATCGCCGCCCTTATAGCCCAGGAGCTTGGTCAGGCGAAAGAGTTCAATTCGCCGGTCAAAGACGATTTCCAGGTTTTCCCAGCGTGACCACTGAACCCATTGTGCGTCCGCAAGGAATTTAACCCGGCGGTGTGGCTTCAGTGCGATACCCAATTGGGCACGGGCGGGGAAGATGACATCTATGGACATGTTTCCCTCATGCTGTTCCGGAGCGTAGGTCGGCAGGTCAAGCATGGCGGCGATGATAATTGTTGTGGGCGATGAACCGAGCCAATTGATGGTTTTCTGCATGCGCTTGCTGTAATCAAGCGTATACTTCCCTTTCATTTCGGCTTTGGCTTCGCTCTGATAAACGCCGCCGATGGACACCCAGCTGAAAGGCTCCCAAAGAAAGCCGACGTTGAATGATGTGGTCATGTTGTCTTCTGCAAAAAATTTCAGGCCGCCCACGTCCTCATAGGGACTGAGGCCTCCCCCGAACCAGGGTGGAGGAAAAGTCAGCTCTGAAACAATGGGTATTTCCAGACCTACGGTCGCTTCCCCAAGAACGCCCGTCAGGGCCACCAACTCGTTCGGGGTGCGCATCCTTGTATCAAATCCCATCCAGGCCAGCCCCATACCGAAGGACGCACCGACGGAGAGGGTTTTTGTCACCCGGTAGGAGATGGTGGGTGCCATTACCAGGCGGAGAAGGGACATTCTCTTGCCGAGGAAGCGCGCCGGGTCGGTTGGATCGGTGTGTTCCATGCCGACTCCGAAGGGTACATAAAGGGCGAAACCATAGGCAAAAGATGACCCCTTGGCGTGATAGGCTATCCCCTGGTTCGCCCCGGCCAGTAGATTAAAGGGAAGGGTGCCTATGATGGGAAATTCCACACTCGGTTTGGTTGAACTGTTTTGACCGGCAACGGGATCGATGCCGTTATTGAACCAGCCGCCAAAGGGCGCCCAAAGCTTGCCGGTAGACGGGTCGACAGCCTGTGTAAATGTACTCTTGATATTCAGGACGGGAATATATGAATAACCCATGGTTAATTCCGTCCCGCGAACCCGATCCAACCCGGCAGGGTTGAAATGAGCGGATAGAGGCCCCTGAGGATCTGCGGTGACGGCGCCACCTAACGATTGCGCCCGAGTCTCGACGATCATCTGCTCAAAAAGTGCGGCGGCACCTTCTTGGGGAAAACACGCGAGTATCCACAGAAGAATAATAAATCCGAGTCTTTTCCATGTCATGAGCGCGTCTTTCATCAACATCCTTGCTTAAAAACTGAAAGGCAGACGGGCCAGGAAGAAAAAGTCCGGATCATTTTTCGTCAACCCGATACCAACTGAGAATGACACCATCCATTTTGGCGAAAAGCGCCAGCCGGTTCCGACAATCAAGTTTGCCGAGCTGTAGGCCGGCGTTACGTAGGCTGTCTCTCCTCCCGTCACTAAATAATCCGTACCGGTGTAGTATACGTACTGGAACTGGACATTCATGGACAAAGCGTAGGAGATGGAGTAGGCCAAACCAAGGGCGGCATTGAAACTCATGCCTGGTTTAACCGCGTCTATAACGATGCCATTAATGTTATAATCGATGCCGCCGGGTTGGAAGCGGTAGGTAAATCCGACACCACCGAAGATCATCGCCGGATCGATGGATTTGCTCATGTTCATATTCATAGCAACAGCATACGTGCCGTTGCCGGTCGGCAGGTCGGTCATGCGGTTGATCTTGTAGGGGCTTCTACCCGTGGGGATGATACCCGTCAATGTGAAAATTGTCGTTGGCCATATACCGCCACTTTTAAAAGGCTGGTAGTCCAAGCCAATGGTCAGATCACCCAGATCTGTTACATCCTTGTTTGCTGAGCTTCCCGTTTTGTCATAGGCAAAGACAAAGGGAAGGTTAGCGTTAACGGTGAGGTTATCAAGCAAACCGTACTGAATGCCAATAGCATTGCGGATTGTATGGTTGGCGCGGGGGTGCACCAATGTCGTGTTTTCTTCGCCGGCAATAAGTTCACTGGAGGACGTATACTCGTAGCGCAGACTATACTCCAGTTCGAATTTTCCCTTCTGCATGAGGGTGTATTCACGCCCCACCGCGGTCAAGACACTCTTTTCCTTTTCCGACTGCTCTTCCGCCGTTATGGTGAGTTTCTCACGGGTGCGGCCCTGTTCCTTGAGGGCTTCCACCTGCCTCTGCAGGTCATCAATCTTCTGCTGAATCGACCTGGGTTCCTCCGCTTTCTGTTGTTTCGCGGGGGCTGCCGGGGCTTTATCGGGTGCCGCAACCGACCCCGTTGAAGAATCCTGGGTCTGTTGAGTTTGCGTCTCTGCAGGTGTTTGGGCCAGGGCCGGTACGATCATCAGTGTGGAGATGATCAAAAGGGCCAGCAGGATTATGTTTTTCTTCACGAAATTTCTCCTTTGCATCCAAGTTAACAAGATCAATGATTGCTTTGCCTTTACAGGCAGTCCAAAAATATCCTCGGAACCAACTCTCAATAAATATACGATTTTATAATAAAATACCTTAACACCTCATCTCGCCGTCGGCCGTACGCCCATAGCATTATCAATGCGCAGATTTTCCATAAGGACAGAGGGGGTGGGCGGTCTAAAATTGTTGAGGGCATGGCGTGTGGCGTCCAGATCGATAAACCTCAAGTCCTCCTCCTTGAGCATGAGGGCGCTGTGGACGATCTCGCCATCGGTGACAACAAAAGCGACGTTGCGCTGCCACATTTTTTTAAAGTCCTCTACGGGGTAACTGACGTTCCCCAGGTAGGGATCGGCCAGAAAGACGTGATCCTTGACGATTCCTCTAAAGACACAGAAATGACTGTAGCCGAAGATTTCCACCGGCACGATGCAGGGTTTGCCAAGATTCTTGAGATCTTCAATCTCCGCCTTGTACCCTGTGCCTTTGTAGCCCAGCTTTTCAACGAAGCGCTTCATGTCCAAAAGCGAGAATGCCCGTAACTTTTCTATCTGCTGTTTGTCGCCGTACTCAATAAGTGCGGCAATAATCTGTTTTTCCGTGAGCTGCTCACCCAGATAATAGTTGAGCAGTGTAGCCAGGGCGGCAGAGCCGCAGGAATAATCATATTGCTGTTTGACAAGATGGGCATTGTTGAAGTCGGATTGGGCTTTAAGACCCTGATGGAAGGTAACAGGTGCCGCCTGCGTTCCCGATACAACCCGCAGCTCGTTGTTTGGCACTTCCTGAATCGGAACATGCGGATCCACGAGACCAAGAATAACAATGAGAAAACCGAAAAGAATAACCAAAAGAACTCCTTCGTTCACCCACCATCACAGTTAAAGTGTTGACCTTATTATAAAATAAATGAATGTTCTTATTATAAATACCTATCCACTGCCACAAAAAACAGTTGTGACGCTGTTATAAATTGATTAAACGAGTATAGAAAAACATAAAACAAGTAAATACTACGAAAGACGTATTTTCCGTATTTTTGAGAAACATCAGGAAAATACGTCTTTGTTACTAGCACTTAATTACTCATATTCATAAAGAAAATTTTTACAATTCAACCTTCCGGCAGTACCACATACCCAAACAACCACAGGCGCGCCACAACTTATCCAACCTGACGATCACTTCGTCCATCAAGGAAGGCAACGGTTTCCAATGAATTGCCTTCCCCATAATACACCAGCCACGGAAACACTCCGATAATCAAAGGCATATCCTGCGGCAGTTGATAACCTTTATGCATCTATTTAGAATTTCACAATAATTTTAAATACAATGACACATTTCCTATTCAAACGGGGTATTGTCTAAAACAAATATCCCATTTTATTTTATGAAAAAGCTTGATGAACAGTCCTGTTTTTACGTACCGGGCATGAAGTTTCTTTTTAAAATTCAAGGCCGGCGTATTGAAGCATACGGTCAGACTGAAAAGTCTGGTACGCCCCATTTCAAACAAGGCTTTATATATCTGACTGTTGAGATAAGGAGCAAGGTTTTTCCCCCGATATTTTGCGTAAGTGAAAACACCAAACAGATAAGCTTCATCTGCCTTGAGTTTTAAATCCTGTATCAACGGACACCGGTCAAAATTGCACCACATGAAGGCCATGATTTCTTTATTCTGCTTTAATGTAAAACATATACAATCATCATCCTGCAAAGCGTTTTCAAACCGATCAAACCAATGTGTTTCCGGATGATTACGGATCTTTTCTATATCCGCAACTGTCGATAACCCCCAGGCTGCCGTTTGCAGTTCTCCGGATAGTTTTATGTCGGGTATTTGTAAAGTGGATTCAACCGTGAGAAAGTACGGCGTAAACTGGAAACCAAGCTTGGCCAGTTGGTCCATCACAACCAGCAACAGCTTTCTGTATCGAAAAGCGTCGCGTAGCTTATTCATGTATAATATCAATAAATTATCCATAAATCAAACAATAGATGGAGGTCTGAATTAATGACGTTTTCCCTGTAATAATTGACAGCCGACAATGTAAAGACTGTAAAAAGGCTGAATCCATTTCGGAACTTTTTTATTCGTTCCGTGCCACATTACGATGCCTTCCGAATCAAAAAAGAAGTATGAAATCAACCTTAAACGGCCGGAGATGGTTGCGGGGCTCAGCAACATGCAAATATACTTGGAAAATCGCGACCAGGAGACCCTCATCAGGCAGGATTGATAAAAGCGGTACTCACCCGGCAGCAAGGTGCCCGCCGGAAGGAATTTTTTCCATATTGCGGACGCGCACCATGATTCGCCCAGGTAATCTGTGACCAGTCGCAAACAGACGCCCAGCAATTTGCGGCAGTCAGACGATGATGCTGTTCTGTCTATGTATTCCCAGTCAAGAACACTCGCGAACCTCCTGAGGAAGAGGCCAAGTTCGACAAACCACCTGAGCCCCGTGTATTGATGGTGAAGGGCAAAATGCAGTGCCAGATGAATGAATTGCATCTCGGGTGACAGTCTTCTTGCAGGGGTGCCTCCTATCAGCACAGTGCTGCAATTTTCCCACCAGGGGAACCTGTCCATCGCGAGGTAGTCATTCATGGGGAAATTTGCCCGAAACTTCCAATGCAGGTCAATATTCACCAATAGCGCACCGATCTTATTTATGAAATGCGCCTCGCCTTTGATATCAGATAAGTTGATGAAATCATTATGACTACCTCTAAATGACGGGGTTACATACTTCGAATAGCCTTCAGCCCGAAGATACTCCAGCACTTTTGTCCGGTCATCCGGCCTGATGAGCAGGTCTATATCGCTCATTCGCCGGGCCGCGGTATTGCCATAGATGTCCTGCATGTACGAAAAACCCTTTAGCAAAATATTCTCGATACTTGCATTGTGCAATTTTTTTAGGATTCTTTCGCATTCAAACTTGTAAAAGGCGTTCCTAACGGCAATGCGGCGAGCTGCATTCTTGAGCGACTCGGCAAATGCCGATGGCACTTCCAGGCCGGTTTCGGTTTGCAAAAGGAGATCCGAAAAAAATCCAGCCATGCCTGCATTTTCGACAGCACTGGCCATTGCCGGCCAATCCAAATTTTGCGTGGCTGATGTTTTGTCATGAAGGGACATTTCTGAGTATAAAACGGCAATAAGCGACAATATTTTTTCGTTAATGTTTGATCCTTTCATTCCTCTTCCCCGGGTCATCGCAAGAATATCATCACCGTTTCTTTTGAAAAAAATCCCCTTTATTTGAACACTATAGGAATATTCGGCATGGTGTCAATGGGAAAAAGCCGCCACATGTGCGGGGGTCTTTTTCGGGAGAAATCCCACTATGGTGTCCGGCAAAGGGTATTACAGAATATTCGTCACCCAAATACATCCGTACTCATTGATATTAGTTACGTAAACAGGATTGACCATAAATGACACCGCGAAAATGACCATATATAGTCACACATGACAACAAACACAAAGACATCATATACCAAAATAAAATATACGTATTTTCAAATGATTAGATCATAACAACTATCATATAGCCTGAAAGCACCGAACATCACCGATCACTTTTAGAAAATTTGTTTGCCAGCCGGCCTGGTGGCAAAATTCTGGCAAATTATCTTAATTTGTGAGATGGTCTTTTGCGGAAACAGCATGATCGTAATGAAAACCTTTTACCTTTTGATGTAAGAAAGATTGTGTTCCATGAAGATTGCCTTGTTAGGTCCGGGTCATCCTTTCCGCGGCGGGATTGTTCATTTCAACAGCCGCCTGGCCATGGAGCTGCAAAACAGGGACGATCTGAGTATTGATCTGTATTACTGGGAAAAGCCGTATCCCGAATTTCTACTGCCCGGATCGGCCCAATCCTGCCTGGACAAAGAAAGCACCTTAACATTTCATAGCAGCGGCAAGCAGTTTTTGAGCTACACCAATCCATTGACCTGGGTGAAGCTGATTGTAAGATTGTGGAAGGAACAATATGATATGTTCATTACACACTGGGTCCATCCTGTTCACTTTCCTGTGCTGAAATTTGTTTTAAGCTTCGTCAGGCTCTTTACAAAAACAGAAATAGTAATCATTGTGCATAATGCGTTGCCCCATGAACGGTTTCGATTTGATACGTGCATGACCCGCAGTGCTCTCAAAGTGGCTCACCGGTTAATTGTTCATAGTGATGAAGAATCAAAAAAGCTGATGAATATCGTATCCATGAATCATGCCCCTTTGGTAGCGTTCATACCGGTTTTTGATCAGTTCGTCACAAATGACGATATATCGTCATCTATTCGAATTTCCCTTGGCCTAAGGACAAAAGTCTTTTTATTTTTTGGTTTTATCCGTCAATACAAGGGATTGGATGTTTTACTTGAGGCCTTTCACTTATTTGCCCAGAAGCATACCGATGCTTCCCTCTTGATTGTCGGTGAATTTTTTTATCATGAAAACGGAGCCATTTCGGCAAAGGAACGGTTTTTAGCAAACTGGTTGTCCGACGATCCTGTTCGATCTCAAATTGTCTGGGTCGATCGGTATGTTCCCAACGAAGAAGTTGGCCACTATTTTACCGCAGCCGATCTCCTCATCGTTCCGTATTTGTCGGTAACACAGTCCGCCCCTTTGCAGATAGCCTACGCTTTTGATAAACCTGTTATCGCCAGCGACTTGCCCGCTTTTCGCGAATGTGTCAGCAGTGGTGAGAGTGGATATTTGTTTGAAACAGGAAAAGCCTCAGATCTTGCTAAAAAAATGGAAACATTTTTTGCAAAACCCATCCATAGCGAAAGCGTGAGACGATTCCGGCAGAAGTTTAGCTGGGAGCGTTACATAAATCTGATCCTCGGAAAAACATTCCAGGGCGGAAACAGCCTTTAGCTTTAAGCTTTTCTCAGGAATTGTTCCGATCCTGTTGGTAACGACTTTCGGGCCGTGGCCTGCGGTCCGGATTTTCGGCGAACTCTATGTTGAGGCTGGAATCTCGTTTGGGCCGGTTTGATGAAACCGGTATGGCGGTTGTGTTGTATACCGTCACATTTTGTATCCTTTATTATATGTGTCCCAAAATTGCTTTCGGGGATGCAATAAATACGCTGGTGATAATCTCTTACAAGAATCGGAACTGACACCGCATGATCTTGTACAGGCAACTTTATACATAGATCACGTGAAAATTTTCTTTTGTAAAATAGTTTTTTCACTGCAGATAAACTGCTGAGTTTGCTGTAAAAGAACTAAACCCGACCATACCAGATTGGATTTGGTGCTTCACGGTTGATCATATTGAAAAAACATGAATGAAAACTGAAACATGAAATTTATAATCATTAACATTTCTTATCGCAGAAACCAATAGAGCTGAAACATAAATTCAAGATGACAATATATGGTCATTTAATTGACCACATATTGTCATCTAATAGCAAGTCCTTGGCCAAGCAATGATTCCTGATTTGCCAATATAACAAATTTATTGTAATTTTTGCGAAATGACCGATCTGATACTTTAATAGGCTTCAGTTTCTTCGATTGCTTAATCCAGATTATCCATATTCGGAGGCATCAAGATTATCATTTGAAATTGTTCGATTTTTTTACCGAAGGCCGAGTTTTTTCATGCGGGCATTCAGTGTGGTGCGAGGCAGGCCCAGAATCTCGGCTGCGCCCCCGGGGCCACTGATACGGCCGCCCGTAGCATGGAGAATATGCCGGATGTAGCGGCGTTGGATTTCATCAAGGCTGGGCACACCGTCAAACGGGCTTCCTGTTGAAGCGGGCGTTCCAGCGGAAAGCATAAGTTCGATGTGATCCTCGGTAGACAAAAGCACGGCACGCTCGATGACATTCTTAAGTTCGCGAACGTTCCCCGGCCAATGGTAGGATAGCAATGCACTTTCGTTTTCCGCACTCAAGACGGGAACAGAACGGCTGAACTTTCGCGCGGCCGCATCCAGAAAGTGCCGGGCGATCAGGACTACATCGCTGCCCCTTTCCCGCAATGGCGGCACCTCTACGTGCACGACATTTATTCGGTGGTAGAGATCCTGACGGAAACGTCCTGCCTCAACCTCCCCGGCCAGATTCCGGCTGCTTGCTGCCAACAGGCGAAAATCTGTTTCAATGGGGTGCGATCTTCCGAGGCGGAAAACTTTCTTTTCCTGCAAAGTCCTTAAAAGTTTTTCCTGTACGGATTTTGGTATTTTTCCCGGTTCGTTGA
>Ga0105104_10002762_pt1 | contig 12672 bp, 12 predicted proteins | sample PPLLaktember2015_3_FD_87034 | JGI IMG/M metagenome (GOLD analysis project Ga0105104, IMG submission 87034) | Freshwater sediment microbial communities from Prairie Pothole Lake near Jamestown, North Dakota, USA - PPLs Lake P7 Core (6) Depth... | ecosystem: Environmental > Aquatic > Freshwater >...
CATGGGGTGACGGTAATCGGGGGCATTAATTCGAACAATGGAAACAAGTTGCGGATCAGTGAGACGCGAGCGGATCCGTGCGTCGATCTCATCCAAACCAAGATTCGTCGTTACAACCAGGGGGAGTTTATTGATGTATCTGTAATTGATGATCTGGAAAAGTTTTTCCTGAGCCCAGGGTGTTGCATTCTGAGTCCCAAAGTCATCCAGGACAAGCAGCGATGCATTACGGATTTCATTGAAGCGTTGTTCAAAGGTCGTATCTTCGCTGTCATACGAAAAACGCAGCATATCAAGGAGATCGGGCACAGTTAAAAACAGAGTAGGCACTCCCATTCCAACTGCAAAATTCGCAATCGCCGCGGCCAGATGGGTTTTTCCGCAGCCATACCCACCCTGGAGCAACAACCAGCCATTTAAGCTGCTTGCATAATGCTGAGCCTGGTTAAAAGCCATTTCCAATGAAGTGGCCTGCTTTTCACCCAGGCCTGTTTGTCCGCGTGGCTGAAATGTATCAAAAGTCAGTTCCTTCAATTCATCGAGGCGGCTGAGTGAATACAGGCGTTCGCGCACCTGCTGGCTGACATCGCGCTGACGACATACACAAATCTCAAGCCGCCCAAAGTTTGGATGCCCCACCGGCACATCCGTGCGCAAATAGCCCGCACCGCCGCAGTGTGGACAGTTCGGGTCGCCCAGGCTAGTGCTCGATGTAGTCGGCGTACTCGCCTTTGATGTATTTGTCGCGATCTTTTTCAGCGTCTCGTCTATCTTGCTTTTCGCCACGGCCTTCTTCCTTCCAACGTTTCAGAATGGCTTCACAATACTTCCAGCTGCGCTTGTTGTTCTTTACAGCCAGGTCGATCGTATCCGCGACCCATTCTGCTGAATATGTCTCTTCTGCGTCCTTCAATGCGTCCGCGATCAACGGCGTGAGTGGGCCGATATTTTCCTCGTACAGCCGAAAAATGTTTGGACGCTCGAACGGTATATCTGAACCTGCGATTTCCGGATTCAACTTTCCACTTTCAATTGCCTGAGCGACGGCTCGGCCTCGGGGGGAGTTTAGCAGGAAATAAGCTTCTGCATCGTTTCGACCTTGCTCCCTCTGCGAGGACTTCGCAACGCGAGCTTTTTCGACTTTCAAGATGCTCCCGCGCTTCACGGCTTTCTCCAGCCCTGAGCGGACCTCGTCTGCGGGCAACCCCAACTCCTTCTCATTGAAATCCGTTTCGCGCAACGCGTGGAAGGATCTCTCCATGTGCTCCACGCGCCACAGAAAATATAACGTGACTTTCAACTCCGCCGCGTCATCAATTTGAGGCAACAATTGATGAAAGAATGTATCGGGCAGTTGGGTAAAGGATTCGGAATCGGTAAAGCCTTTAAAGGGTTTCATAGGTTTATTAGTTATGTCGTTGCGAGCCCGAGCGTAGCGAGTGGCGAAGCAATCTCCTCACAATATGGGGTTGCTTCCCGAAGGCTCGCAACGACATCTGTTACTCATTCGGTCGGAACACCCGCGTCGCGGCATTCTCGAACTTTGCCAGCTCGTTGCGGAAGACCAATTCCACGCTGCCCACGGGACCGTTGCGGTGCTTCGCAATAATGATCTCCGCGACGTTTTGTTTGACCGTATCCTTCTCATACTGGTCAGGGCGATATATGAACATCACGATGTCTGCATCCTGTTCAAGGCTATTGTGAACAATAATATTGTTTGCGACAAAATTATGATGTTCTGGCACGGTCAGATCGTAAACTGGCTCTTCACCATCGGGCTCAATCGAAACAATACTATCCCAGTATATGTCGCTTTCGGCAAGTGTTTGCAATTCTAGTGACTGAACAACATTTGCAACTCGTAATGCCCGCTGGCGACTTACGTTTTGTTTGTACAAACCTGTACCACAATATTGGGTTTCAATCGCCGCCTGCATCTGACGGGTGGTCATTCCAATCCTCTGCATGGCAGGGACAACATGGAGACGCCAGATGTTATTAGGGATCACATCCCGGTTCGGGTTTTCGGGATGCTTTGAGAGATGATCTTCGACTTCTGCCAATCTCTTCTGCTTATAAGCGCCAACCACGCCAATTTTTTTAATGAACTTCTCGAGGCCGGTTTTGCCAGTAATGACGACATGATATTGGTCACGTCCCTTTTCATTTTGAGGAACGCGTTTCAAGATTGCATTGATTCCAAGATGCAACAGAAGACTTTGAACATCGCGAGCAAGTTGTTGGCTGCTGCTTGCATAATAGGCAATTGGACGAACTTTTTTACCTTTCACAAGTTGTATGCTTCCATCTGTTGTCCATAAATGGCGCAGGAAAATTCCAATTGCAACTTCGGGCTGTTCAAATACCCGAGTGGGAATGTGCTTCTCATAAGCACGCAATCCAAACACGCGTAGTTCCTCCAGCCAGTCTGTGATTGCGCTATGGACACTGTGCGTATGATGTCTCGTGGAACTTAGATAGACCTGATACCACTGCCTTTCGGGGGAAACGCGCGGATTAACCTCTTTACCAAAAACTTCCACAGCAAGATTTGCAACCGTGTCTGCCAAGTCTTTTTCGCGTGTAGTGTATTGAATAACATGACGCGGTAAGGTACAGCCATCTCCGATTAAGTGTCCTAGCAAAGCCAACTCTGCATTGGACATGGTCTGTTGACGATTCACGTCCAGCAAAACACGCGGCAGTGCAAGATAATCACTTGCTTGCAATTCATCCAATCTTTTCCAACCATGAACAGTCAGGAATTTATGATTTGCAGTGGCGCGAATTTCCCTGCCCAGTTTGGTCTTCGTTTTGAAGACTGGCTTTACACCTGTGCAGAAAGCGTGACTGACAGGACTTGTTTCCAGTTTATACGTGGCAGGATTCAGTGCCCGGATATTGAAATTTGACTTTCCTTCCAATTCTCGAATAGGAACATTCACTCCGTTTTCAAGTGTAACAAGTGTCTCGCCGGTAAGGCATCCCGATTCTCTCAAATCGGAGAGTACAGGCCGCTTGTCCGAGCGCTGCTCCACGGCACGCGACAATTGCGCCGCGGCCAGCACAGGCACATTTAACTCGCGCGCCAGAACTTTGAGATTACGGGAAATATAGGAAACCTCCTGCACACGATTGTCATTGCGTGTATCCCCGCCCATCAATTGGAGATAATCTATGATGACCAGGTCGAGACCAAATTCCATGTGCAGGCGACGACACTTTGTCCGCAATTGCAATGGCGTGATGGCGGGCGTGTCGTCAAGATAAATATGTGTGTCTCCGAACACCTCGATGGAATGTGTAAACAGCGGCCATTCATTCTCATGGAGTTTACCCGTGCGCAGGCGCTGCGAGTCAATCCCTGTTTCCTGCGCGATCAAACGTTGGACAACCTGCTCGTTGGACATCTCCAGCGAAAAGATCGCCACATGCTTTTTGTGGGTAAGACCGGCATTCTTGGCGATCGAGAGCAGGAAGCCTGTCTTGCCTTGCCCAGGACGCCCTGCGATGATCAACAGGTCGGAGGGCTGCAAGCCGGTCAGCATTTTATCGAGATCGATGAAGCCCGTCGGTACACCGTAAAATTCGTCGGGGCGCTTTGCGAGGTCATCGATCCGGTCGTAGTATTCGCTCAACACGGATGAGATTGGCTGGAGGTCATGTTTGAGGCGCCGCTCGCTGACGTTGAAGACGGCTTTTTCGGCCTCATCCATCACATCGTCAACGCTGGTGCGCTCGTTATAGGCAACGGAAGCGATCTGATTGGCGGCGTTGATCATCTTGCGGCGGATGGAATATCCCTCCACAATGCGCCCATACGACTCCGCGTTAAGGGACGACGGCACCTGGTTGACAAGGGAGGTCAGATAGGCGGGTCCGCCGATTTCGTTCAGCTGCCCGCGGCGGTCCAATTCATCGGAAATCGTCAGCAGGTCAATCGGGATGCGCTGCTCATGCAGGCTGGTGAACGCCTCCCAGATCCACTTGTGACGGTGAATGTAAAAATCATCCGCAGTCAAAAACTGGGCGACATCATAGTAGACTTCAGGATTAATAAATACCGCCCCAACGACGGCTTCTTCGGCTTCTCGACTGTGTGGGACTGCCGTGGGCGTTGTGGGGGCGGAGGTGTTTTCAGGTGGCAGATTGCTGTAAGCGTCGGTCATTTCTTCTTTGGTTTCTTGGGTTTATCGGATGTGGGTGCATCATCGTCATCCTCAGGTTTATCTTTATCGTCTGGTTTATCGAATTCGAGCTTCTCGAGAAAATCTTCGAAGACGGACAAACGCTCGGTCCCTTCCGGCGACAACGGAGCGGGTTCCGTTATCTCGGGCATTTCCTCCTCTTCCGGGATATCCTGCTCGGGGATGATCCCGGCCTCTTCCATGACGCTATGATGGACGAGAATAGGCACGTGCGCCCGTACCGATAAGGCGATCGCATCGGAGGGACGCGAGTCGACATCTATTTCCCTTCCATCCACCTCCGCGACAATATTGCCGTAAAAAATCTCATTCTGCAGTTTGACAATCTCGATCCGCTTAATGCGTGCATTGAATGCTCCAAAGACGTTCTTCAACAGATCATGGGTCAGTGGGCGGATCATTTCTACTTCCTGCAAGGCAACGGTAATGGCTTCTGCTTCGTAAGGCCCCACCCAGATGGGAAGATAGCGCTCGGAACCAACTTGTTTTAGTACAACCAGGCGTTGCGGCGTCATCAAATGCACACGGACGCTGTCAATTTGCACTTCAATCATCTCAGGCATAAGAACTCCAACGGGGTACCGGCTGATTCTTGTGTTGCCGCGCTCTCATATCCTACTGCGCTTTCTGGAAAATATAAGTTTTAAATCCAGACTTTACAGGTATGCGGCACCACTCAATTTTAAACTCAATCCTGCTTTTATTGGGTGAGAATGAAGATTCTCATATAGATAATTAACACAGTGTTATGTATTGTAGCATAATCAAAGGTTACTGTCATTGTGTTGCCAGATTCATGAAATGAGACTATAATCCTGACCTGCCAATTTGGGTGTACCAAACCCAAACCAGCCATCGGGGCGTGGCGCAGCCCGGCTAGCGCGCTTGCATGGGGTGCAAGAGGTCGGAGGTTCAAATCCTCTCGCCCCGACACAGAAAAGAGATTCCAGAAATGGAGTCTTTTTTGTTCCCGGCTGGCGCGTGGCGCCGGAGCGCCAAGGTCGGACGCTGCGCGCAAACCCTCTCGCCCCGACACAGAAAAAAGATTCCAGAAATGGAGTCTTTTTTGTCCCCGGCTAGCGCGTGGCCTCGGCGGTGGGATTAACCCTAGTAGGTGGTGACGTAGTGACTTTATATTCGTTATAGTTTCATAAGACAAGGGATTGTGTTTTATGAAACGGATAAAAGAAAAATACGAAAGAATCGTGAAATACTGGCGCATAAGTTACAAGCAGGCAAGTGGACAGGATCGCCTGGTCATGGGTGTGTTTACATTCATGGCGCTGACATATATGTGGTGGGCTATCCTGGCATTCTAAGTCCAAAACCAAGTTGCGGAGTTAGGCCTGTCGTGAAGGGTCGCCATAAAATTTGACGGTCCGATGCGCGTATCCTGTCTGGCTTGCACGGGGCACAGATCCTGTCGCCCCGACGGATTCGTCTGAAAACAGTCTTCTTTGGAGGCTGTTTTCATTTTAAGGCTCTTTGCAGATTAACCTGCAAAGAGTGATTTTTTTATAAGGAGAAAAGGATATGAAACTCAAACTTGCCGTTGTTACCTTGTGGGGGGAAGATGTGAGTCGTATGGCCGATTTTTACCGCAATGTCCTCGGTCTGCCGCTTCTGACCCTTGACCGCGGTCGGCCTCATTTCGATTTAGGCGGAGCGTATCTAGTCATCCTGTCGGGGCGACCGCACAAGCTTGAAGATTCCACACGATCCAGATTCCCTGTACTTGCATTCGCAGTGGACGACCTCGACGAGGCAATCCAGCAACTGAAATCTCAAGGCGTTGAAATGCCCTGGGATAGTGAGGAAGATGCTGATTCGCGCTGGGTAATGTTCAACGACCCGGGTGGAAACCTGCTCGAAATCGCGAAATTTGGAATTAACAGACAGCGCGCCTAAGATCAAGCTGCTCACTTGTCAAGCCTCACGCGTTCGGTTATCCTTGCAACCGGGAGTGGTTAGGTCCCGGTGGGCTTCCTGGTCTTCAAAACCTGTGGCGGGCCGCGTTGCTGTCCGCGGTGGGTTCGACTCCCATCCACTCTCGCCTATCCTTTGACTGTAGACCGTGGAACACCGACCACGGTCTATCGTCTGTTATCGAATACAGGAGTTATATGACCTTACCTGAAATCGACCTTTTTACGAGTCAGGTCTCCCGGATCTTTCGGGTCGAAGATGTCACGGCAGGGAATCCCAAGGAATGGATCGCGCGTTACCGCGGCTATTTATTGAGTGAAGATACGGCTGCCGCCTACGACCAGTTGGCCGAGGCGTTGCGTCCCTACAACATCACGCCGCTCTTCCGAAAAGAACAAGGCGGGAAACAAGTGATCTTTCTTGTACCCAGTTTGCCTGCTCCCAAGCCATCCTCCAGATTGTATATCAATATTATTCTTTTCATTCTTACGGTGCTCAGCATGATGCTGACTCGTATGGAAGTGCCTTCGGATGCCATTCCAGCCGGGGGAACTCCATCTATAACGTTCTGGCTCCGATACATTTTTACGGGCTGGCCCTTTGCATTGAGCATGATGGGGATCCTGTTTTTCCATGAAATGGGACATTACGTCATGTGTCGTTACTATAAAGTCCCGGCTACATTGCCATTCTTCATCCCCGCGCCGATTTTAAGCCCGCTGGGGACTCTCGGGGCGTTCATTGCCATGCGTGGCATCCCAAAGAATAAGCGTGTGTTGTTCGATGTGGGCATCGCGGGCCCGCTGGCAGGTCTGGTCATTGCAATTCCCGTGCTGTTCATCGGGTTGTCTCTATCGCATCTTGGCCCGGTTGGGCAGGCAGCGCCGGGCACGATGAGCATGCTGGAAGGAAATTCGCTGTTTTACTTATTTTCCAAATTTGTAGTTTTTGGCAAATTGCTGCCTGAGCCTGTAAGCCTGGGCGGATTATCCCCGGCAGTCTATTGGCTGCGTTATTTCTTCACAGCGCAACCCATCCCATTCAACGGGTTGGATGTCCAAATTCATAACGTTGCATTGGCGGGCTGGGCAGGCTTGCTCGTCACTGCGCTCAACCTTGTCCCGGTTGGCACACTGGATGGCGGCCATGTGGCTTATGGCTTGTTCGGCGAGAAAGCGCGCAGGATTTTTCCCATCGCGATGGGTATCCTGATCACGCTTAGCTTTTTACCAGCACTCCTGACCTTATCACTCGGCGCGTTCAACTTTAGCTGGTTGTTGTGGGCTTTCATTCTATTCTGGCTGGGGAATGTCCGCACGCAGCCCCTGGATGATATTACTCCGCTGGACGGAAAACGTCGGGCGCTCGGGTTCTTTATGCTGCTGCTTTTCGTATTGCTCTTCACGCCCATCCCCATGGTAACCTACTAATGCTCAGCCTCCGTAAGACTTGCAGTGTTCTCTTTTCTATCCTGTTCCTGTGCACTGCATGTACACCTTCCCTGCCCACTGATTCAGGTACGCGGACCCCGCCTCCGGGCGCGACGGAGAACACGTCAGAGACGAATACGCCCGTTCCCGCGGCGAGCAGCCTGCAGGTCGAGAAAGAAGCGCTGCGCGGAGTGCAGGTCAGGGTCTGGCATCCGTGGTTTGGCGCGGAAGCCAGCCTCTTCATGTCGCAAGTCTCGAAGTTCAATACTGAAAATGAGTGGGGGATCGTCGTCAGCGCGGAAGGCAAGGGGAATTACAGCGAGTTGTTTTTACAAACACAGGCGGCCCTGGAAGAGTCCGCGGATGCACAAATCGTGATCGCGTTTCCCGAACATGCGCTTGCGTGGGGGGAGCATGTGGTGGATTTGAAGCCGTATGTGAACGATCAGCTTTATGGCTGGACGCCTTTCGAAGTTTCGGATTTCCCAACGGTGATCTGGAATCAGGATGAGGTGGATGGCAAACGCTTCGGCGTTCCCGCGCAACGGACGGCCCGCTTCCTGCTCTACAATCGAAGCTGGGCGCGTGAACTTGGGTTTGATTCTCCGCCCGCCAGCTCCTCGGATTTCGAACAACAGGTATGTGCCGCTCATACAGCACTCGCTGCGGATGAAGACCCCAATAATGACGCGCTGGGGGGCTGGCTGGTCGACACGCACGCGATGACACCCCTTTCCTGGATGCTCGCTTTCGGCGGCGGTGTGCAGGAGGAGGCTGGCTATCGTTTCCTGACGCCGGGAAATATCGCTGCCTTTCGCTTTGTAAAATTATTGCAGCAAAAGAGCTGCGCCTGGGTGGCTTCGTCTGACCTGACCGTGGCTGAGCGGTTCGCGGCGCGGCAGGCTTTGTTTGTGACTGCCAGCCTTGAAGATCTGCCCGATCAAAGCCGCGCCTTCTCTGCCGCGAACAACCCAGATGAATGGACCGTGTTGAAGTTCCCCGGCGCTGAACGTGAGGCGCTGATCGTTTATGGATCCTCATTCATCATGTTTGAATCGGATGATGCCACCCAGCTTGCCGCATGGCTTTTCATGCGCTGGATGCTCTCCCCGGAGAACCAGGCGCGCTGGGTGCAAAGCACGGGTCTCTTCCCGTTGCGTGACTCGACGATGCAACAGTTGGCTGACTATTCGGGCAGTCATCCGCAATGGGCGGAAGCGGTGAGACTGCTCCCGCAAGGTGAGACCACTCCGCAACTTGCTTCCTGGCGGCTTGTGCGAGTGATGCTGGAAGACGGTTTTCGTGACCTGTTCGATACGATCCGACACCCTGATCTCACCGAAGGACATGTGCCCTTGCTCTTAAGGCAAATGGAAGCAACTGCAGAAGACTTGAACCAGTAAGTCATTCGGGATGTGGGGATCCATTAAAAAATTTCTGGAGGAAAAATGGAATACACTCAACTTGGCCGCACGGGTCTGCAAGTGTCCCGTTTGTGTCTTGGCACAATGAACTTCGGTCCGAAGACGACAGAGGCAGATTCATTTGCCATCATGGACAAGGCGCACGACCTCGGCATTAATTTCTTTGACACTGCCAACACCTATGGCTGGAAACTTGGTGAGGGCTGGACGGAGCAGATCGTCGGGCGCTGGTTTGCACAGGATGGAGGCCGGCGTGAGAAAACGGTGCTTGCGACGAAAGTCTATGGTCGCATGGGTGATTGGCCCAATCAAGCCCGGCTCTCGGCTTTGAACATTCGTCAGGCTGTCGAAGGTTCACTTAAGCGATTACAAACAGATCATATCGATCTTTACCAGATGCACCACATTGACCGAAAAACGCCATGGGAGGAGATCTGGCAGGCAATGGAAGTGCTCGTTCAGCAGGGCAAGGTTTTATATGTGGGTTCATCCAACTTTGCCGGATGGCATATTGCCAAAGCCAATGAGATTGCCAGGTCGCGTCACTTTTTTGGCCTGGTGAGCGAACAGGCCCTCTACAACCTGAAAGTCCGCACGGCTGAAATGGACGTGATCCCAGCCTGCCGTGACTATGGGATGGGACTGATCCCGTGGAGTCCGCTGGCAAGTGGTCTGCTGGCCGGCACGCGCGGCAAGGAGCAGACAGGGCGGCGCGGGGAAGAAGGCGTGGCAAAGGAAATGGAGAAATATGCTGCCCAGTTGAGTCAGTATGAGGATTTTTGCAAGGAATTGGGAGATATTCCTGCGAACGTAGCCCTGGCCTGGCTGCTGGCAAACCCGGTTGTGACCGCGCCGATTGTCGGTCCGCGTAAGATGGAGCAATTAACGGAAAGCCTGCGGGCAGTCGAGATAAAATTCAGTCCGGAACAGATGGCGAAATTGGATGAAATCTGGCCTGGTCCCGGCGGTGAATCGCCTGAGGCTTTTGCCTGGTAATCTACGTAGATAAGGTAAAAGATTTAGCGTAGAGAGCGCTTTCGAGCGCCAATTTTAGAAAGGTAGTCCCGATGCCCGAATCACAGTATCGCGCCAGGCAAGTGGGTGCAAAGACACAGGAAGTTGTTGCTTATGATCACGACGAGTCTTTGCCCGGCAAGCCATTACATATCCTTATTCCGGGTGGGCTGGTGGCGCTGGCTGCGCTGGCGGTCATTGTCCTGGTGGCATATCTCACCTGGTTTGAAGGGCAACTCGATCAAGGGACGGGGCTGCTTTTAATCCTACTTCTGGCTCCGTTCTATGTAGGCGGTGTGTTCCTGTTCAGTTACGGATATGAACTGTATAACGTCCCGCGTGCGATACGGCTCACAGCCATCATTGTGTTTGTCACCGTTGCCGCGGTTGTGATCGTGGCGGTGCTGTTCTTTCTGCTTGGGTCAGGCAAAGGTCTGCCTGAATCTTCTTCAAAAAAGAAATCGTCAGGCAAAGCGCAGGCGAAGAATATCCCTGCTTCAGATCGCGGCGGATTGCCGAACCTGGGTCCCCTGGTCGTTTTGGGCGGACCCGGGCGGACGCATACCCGTGAAGTGAGGCGCGAGGTCGTCAAAGAAGTGGAAGTGCCGGTCGCGCCGCGCGCCGTGGACTGTCCATTTTGTAGTCGTTCATATGTGCCTGCCGAACAGAACTACGCCTGTCCGGCTTGTGGCGCGGCTACACCGCCTGAGTTGATCGAACAGTCACAGGCTCCGAAAGACCGCCCGGCAAGTTAGTGTGAGCATATTCCTGCTGTAAAAGATTTCTGAGAATCCCCACAGTAAAGTATCCAGCCATGAATAGCACTGATTGATATGAGTTTATGCCAACCTGCCCCTGTCGCCCTGGTCAATGGGGAAGTGGAGCAAAAATTGGATATTGTCTGTGCAAATTAAGCTAATAATCAGTATGCAAATGGATGAAAATTTGCTATACTAAATGCACATATTGTGCCCGAAAGGATGGGTATTCACATGGGATTTCCTCCAAGATTAAATGGCAAGTTGACCCCACTACCATCAAATGAGACAGAAACTTGCCCTAATTGTGGACGTAAGTTTCCCGTCTATCACGTTGTTGGCAAGGGAAAAGAGGCCAATAGAGAATGCCCTTATTGCGACTATCAGTTTAAAGTCAAATCTGAAAAACCCAAAGATTCTCAGTAGATAAATTGTGAACGAAAATAGTCTGATAAAAGATATTGGTCGGTCTTATATTGTTTCCTCCGTGTTGCCGGCCGGGTTATTTATTGCGTTAGGGGTGATCTTTTATCAAGATTTTATCTTTTCATCCATCATAAATGAAGCGACAATTAGTAATCTTTCAGTTGGGTTAGTTGTTTTTCTTCTGACCGTAGCAATAATGTGGATCGGATTTGCACTATTTAGTATGGTCAATTGGACGGTTAGATTGTATGAAGGCTATTACCTCCCTGGTCCATTAAGCGGGCTATTACTCTTTTTGTTTTATAGAAGAGCACATAGAAGAAAAACAAAAAATATTCAGAAGGTTATCAAGGCCAATAGGGAATTTCCGCCTGATAGACAAGAGACGATTGCCAAGTATTACGATCAAGCCTGGGCAGACTATGGGGATGTGGAACTTAGCGTTCCAATTCGAGAAGAAGATTTACTACCTTCAAAATTAGGAAATGTCCTCCGCGCCAGCGAGCAATATTCAGCGAAGTACGGTTTGACGGCGGGGATTAATCTGTGGACTCGTCTAGCTGTGCTATTGCCTCCGGAAATGGCCAACTCGTTGGAGGAAAAGAACAACAATATGATGTTCCTGCTAAACTCCTCCTTGCTGGCTTATGCACACGGTTTAATAGCGATTGTGATCAGCATAGCACATTACAGTACAAAATCCCGGGATATTTTTATGAACCATCTGGTGCTTGCCGCTGTTTGTTTTTTCGCTGGTTATTCCTTATACATAATGTCTGTCCCCGTTGCTAAAACGATGGGTCTGCTCATACGTTCAAGTTTTGATTTATATCGGTTTGATCTATTAGAACAATTGAACTATTCAATTCCCACCACACTTAGCCAGGAGAGAAAACTCTGGTTGAAGGTCAGTGATTTTATTGTAACAGCAGGTAATTTAGGGTGGCTGCCCTTGGAATTTGAGTACAATTTACATCATAAATATCTACCCGAGCATCCACGGAACAAAAAATCTTCGTCCAAATCCTCCAAAGTAAAAAAAATCTAATCGCTTACAAGAACTGCAAATGCTGTGGCATCATCGCGAATTGGTTTTAATGCCTCCCAAGTAATTTTGTGAACAGGCATTTTTCCATCGTAAATTACTCCCATCCATAAGATAGGAGATACACTGTCCTGTTTGCCTGGTCGCATAGCTATTTCAATATTTTCATCCTCTTCAATAATTTCAATTTCAGCGGGTTGGTTAAAAACGTCAGCAAACTCACCCACTAACTTATTTTGGATCTTTGCTTCTGCTGCATGAATGGGCTCCGGTCTAAAATCTTTTATTTTGATCGCACTTTCTACTGAACCTACAAAGTAGGTATAGCAATTGGGATCGCTTACATCTACTGGCTGCAGTGCTCCTTTTCCTTCAAGATATACACGAGCATTACCAGAGTATATAATGTCTGAATTAGTCATGAAGTATCCTCCAAAA
>Ga0105104_10002763_pt1 | contig 12667 bp, 11 predicted proteins | sample PPLLaktember2015_3_FD_87034 | JGI IMG/M metagenome (GOLD analysis project Ga0105104, IMG submission 87034) | Freshwater sediment microbial communities from Prairie Pothole Lake near Jamestown, North Dakota, USA - PPLs Lake P7 Core (6) Depth... | ecosystem: Environmental > Aquatic > Freshwater >...
CGCCTGATTGCCGTACTGTCCACTGTTGACCAACTCAATGGCTTCATCGACTGTGTTGACATGCATGAGACTCAACACGGGGCCGAAGATTTCTGTCTGGGCAATTTCGCTTCCACGCGGGACGTCAGACAAAATAGTGGGTCTGACAAAATATCCGCCTTCATAGCCTTTGACTAAAGTCCCGCGTCCATCTACAGGGATAGCTGCTCCCTCCTGGACGCCGAGTCCAATCAACGACTCGACTCTTGCCTTACTCGCGGCGTTGATCACAGGTCCCATTTGGACGCCTGCGTCCAGCCCATAGCCCACGACGCGCGTCGAAGCCGCGTCACAGATCAGCTCGGTAAATGTATTGCGCGCCTCAGCCACCGTCACCGCGAAAGAAACGGCGAGGCAGCGCTGTCCCGCGCATCCAAAAGCGGAATCCGCTACGATCTTGGTCGCCATTTCCATATCGGCATCCGGCAGCACGATGACCGGATTCTTTGCGCCGCCCTGCGCCTGGACGCGCTTCCCGTGCGCGGCAGCCGTGGCGTAGATATATTTGGCAACATTCGTCGACCCGACAAACGTGATCGCCCGGATGGCGGCATGTTCCAGAATGCCATCCACCGTCTGCTTCGCGCCGTTGACCAGATTCACCACGCCTTTTGGAAAACCAACCTGATCGATCAGTTTGAAAATAAACTGCATGGTCATCGGCACTTTTTCGGAGGGCTTCACGATATAGGTGTTACCCGCTGCGATTGCATAAGGCAGATACCAGAAAGCGATCATGCCCGGAAAGTTGAAGGGTGCAATGGTGGCACACACACCCAGAGGCTGGCGGATCATCAACTCGTCGATGCCAGGGGCAATGTCTTCGACAAGCTCACCTTTCATCATCATAGGCATACCGCAGGCAATTTCCACGTTCTCGTAGGCGCGCACCATTTCAGCTTTCGCCTCTTCGAACGTCTTGCCGCATTCGTTGGTGATGAGTTTTGCGATCTCATCGCCATTAGCTCGCAGCACGTCGCGCAGTTTGAACAGATATTGCACACGGTCCTGTACAGGAGTTCGCCGCCAGGCAGGGAAGGCTTCACTGGCCGCCTTTGCCGCCGCATCCACATCTGCTTTGCTGCCAAGCGGAGTTTTTGCAATCACCGTTCCCGTTGCTGGATTAATGACATCAAAACATTCTTTGACGTCGGGCTTGATCCATTCGCCGTTGATGTAGTTCAAGATTTCCATGAATACTCCTTTTAAACACAAAGGGCACCAAGGACTCTAAGGATGAACACAGGGCACAACACGACACTGCTCCTTAGTTTGCCCTTCGTGATCTTTGTGTCCTTTGTGTTTAGCTCACCTGCTTGTCCATGAGTTCGGCCAGACCTTCATCGAGCAGATTCAACCCTTCGTCCAGTTGCTCTTCTGTTATTACCAGAGGGGGGACAACAAATAAAACATTTTTGAAATTGAAAACATAGACGCCGTGGGAAATCAGGAAATTCTTGAGAGGAGTCAAATCCATGGGCTCTTTTGTCCCGCGATTCTTGACCAGCTCCAGCCCTGAGAAGAGGCCGATATAGCGCACGTCACCGATAGAAGGATGTTTAGCTTTCAACTCTTCCAGGCATTCGCCAAGATGTTTCCCCACTTTCTTCGCGTTCTCAAAAATCTTTTCTTCTTCATAGGTCTCAATGGTTGCTAATGCTGCGGCACAAGCCAGCGCGTGACCGTTGTAGGTCAAGCCTGCAAACAACACTTTGTCGTCAAAGAACTTGGCAATCTTCTCGCGGACAATTACCGCGCCAAGGGGCACATATCCTGAGGTAATGCCTTTTGCGGTTGTAATGATATCTGGCACCACGTCCCAGTTATCCACTGCGAACCATTCGCCGGTGCGTCCCCATCCACTCATCACTTCATCGGAGATGAGCAGGATTCCATTTTTGTCACAGATCTCACGCATGCGGGGCCAATAATCATCAGGTGGGATGATGAGTCCGTTTGTCCCTGTTACGCCTTCGAGGAAGATCGCTGCAATCTGGTCTGGACCTTCATACTCGATCACCTCCTCAACATGCTTGATACACTCCCGATGACAAGTTTCACGCGTCCAGCCGAATGGACAGCGATAACAATATGGGTCAAGGAAATGAACAACACCTGGAAGAGCCGGTTCAACGGGCAAACGCCGATAGTCGCCTGTCAATGCCATCGCGCCGTGCGTCGCACCGTGATAGGAACGATAACGCGCAAGAATTTTATGTCGACCTGTATAGAAACGGGCAATTTTGATGGCGTTCTCATTTGCTTCCGCCCCGCCGAGCGTAAAGAATGTTTTCTTCAGGTCACCAGGTGTGATCTCTGCCAGTTTCTTTCCCAGTAATCCGCGCGGCTCGGTTGCCATGCTGGGGCTGGCAAATGTCAATTGCGCGGCTTGATCCTGGATTGCCTTCACTACTTTCGGGTGCTGGTGGCCAACATTAGTGTTGACCAACTGTGAGGCGAAGTCGAGGTAGCGTTTTCCATCTGCATCCCAAAAATAAACTCCTTCCGCCTTCACCATCGGGATCGGATTTACCTGTCCCTGATTGGACCAGGAATAAAAAGTGTATTCCTTATTGAGATCGACAATTTCTCTTGCTGTGGGGTGGGTCATGTTGTCTCCAATTGAAAAATACAAGTAGACAAGTACACAAGGAAACAGGTACGCGTATGTCACTTATCTACGTGTTGACTTGTGTACCAGTTTACCTTTTTACTTCCTTCACGATCTCTGCATATACATTCAATGTCTCATCGATATCAGCCTCGCTATGCTCGTAACACAAGAACCACGGTTCACGCGCATCGTGGTCAGGCATCACGCCACACTCGATTGCTTTCTCAGCCAGTTTGAGATATAAACCGTGATCGCTCTGGGCCCAATCTCGCTGACAGGTCACCGAGTCAACACCGAGAGAAAAGGAAAACATTGCAGGATAACCTGTAAACACTGCGGGAATATTATTCTCTTCGAAGATTTCCCTCAAACCGTCCATGAGGCGCTGTCCGCGGGTTTCGATTGTTTTGAGAATGGGCTTGGACTTTAGCAAGCTTAATGTCGCATACGCGCCAGCCACACCAGGCTTATTATTTGTATAAGTCCCGCCCTGTGCGACCCCATGTCCGATAATAGACATGATCTCTTTTTTGCCGCCGAACGCAGCGACAGGGTAGCCATTGCCCAGGGCTTTCGCGTACGTCGCCAGGTCGGGTTTGACGCGATAATATTCCTGCGCGCCACCGTTCGCAATACGAAAGCCTGTCTTCACCTCATCCAGAATAAATACGCAGCCATATTCCTCAGTCTTCTTCCTAAGGAGTTCAAGGAATCCATCCTGTGGATTGATTGCCGCGCAATTCCCCTGACATGGTTCAGAAATCACAGCCGCGATTTGTTCCCCATATGAACGCATGACTCGTTCAAATCCCTCAAAATCATTGAATGGAAGCGTGATGATAAATTCGCCCATGGACTTGGGAATGCCAGACGATCCTGGCACAGGGATTGGACTGCGGCGGTTACCATAGGCTTCCACCGGCGCGTAGGTTGACCACAAGGCGTGATCGTGGAAACCATGATAATTACCTTCAAACTTCAGAATCAAATCACGGCCTGTGAATGCCCGCGCCACACGGATGGCATGCATGGTTGCTTCCGTCCCCGAACAGGCAAGGCGGACCATTTCGACGGCAGGAGCCATCTCGATAATCATTTCCGCAACTTCAATTTCAAGCTCACCTGTCATCGCGAAAAGAATCCCTTTTTGGATTTCTTCAATTACCTTTTGATCGACCTCATCGTATGAGTGACCTAAAATAATTGGTCCAAAAGCCATTCGATAATCAATATACTTCTTTCCATCTACATCCCAAAGGTATGCGCCTTTTGCTTTCTCAACATAAGGCGTGATTTTATCTCCCCAGAATCGAAAATTGGAATTTACACCAAGTGGAATAATTTCTTGAGCACGTTTTTGCAGCGCAAGCGTCTTTGGACCGAACATACAATTCCTCCAAACGGATTAGTCTGTTGTTGCAGGGATTTCTTTCTCAGAAATTTCGCGCACGATTCTTTCCGGAACCCGCCACTGATATACATCCTTAAGAATAAGCGGCACGATGGATGTGGTCGTTTTGCGAACACCGGGGACTTTTCGAACCACTTCAGTAACAAAGTGATAGATCTCGGCTGTATCCTTCGCAACGATTTGAATACTTACATCCGATTCCCCAATCCCACACGCCACATAACTTACATTATCAAACTCAACCATTTTCTTTGCGACTTCAAGGATGCGATCAGATTCAACCTCCATCCATATGTCTGCAATTGTTGTTAATCCAAAGGCTTGAGGCCTGGCCACCGCACTGACACGGATCACCCCTTCATTCACCATGCGGTCAATTCGGTAACGGACGGCGCGCTCTGAAATATCCCCAATACGGCGTGCGATCTCCGAAGCAGGCATACGCCCGTCCTCCAGTAGGAGATTGACAATTTTAATATCGATCTTGTCGAAATTGTACATAATTATCCAATTCTTTTTCCGAAACCTACAGATGTTTTGGAAATATACATCAATATATACGTACAAGTCAAGCCCTGTTAGAATTTATCCTCATCAGCAGTCGTACGATTACATTTTTCAAACGCATCTAGAGAAATAATGATATCTAAACAGGTATACTTACAAAATCCCTTCAATTTACTTTGAGACAGATTTCACATTGACGCAAGATTGTCATACAGGTATAATTAATTCTTGGCATTATCACAATCTTGTAGGAGCAAAACTATGACAACACCTGATATTGCGTCGACAACGACGCTTGAACCAAAAACAAAATTAAGCGGAAAGATACTAAAGACAACTCTTGCGGGGGCACTGGTTGATGTGGGACAAAACATTCCTGGTGTCATTCACATTTCACAGTTGAGCAAAGACTCTGTTAACAAAGTGGAAGACGTTGTAAAAGAAGGACAAACGATAGATGTTTGGGTCCGCCGTGTGAAAAAAGATCGCATCGAACTTACGATGATCGAGCCGCTCGCCCTCGAATGGAAAGAAATCGAACCTGACATGGTAGTCAAGGGCAAAGTCGTCCGTCTCGAAACCTATGGCGCATTTGTTGACATCGGTGCCGAACGCCCTGGCATGGTGCATGTGAGCGAATTGGCGCACGGCTATGTGAAGACCCCCAGCGAAATTGTGAAAGAAGGCGATGAAGTCGAAGCCAAAGTGCTGGATGTCAACCGCAAGAAGAAACAGATCAAGTTGAGCCTAAAAGCTCTCGAGCCGGAAATCGAGGAATTCAAGCCCGCACCTGTGAAAAGAGAGAATAAAGAGAATAAGAAGGGCGGCAAACGCGGACCCAAGAAGGACTTCGTTGAAGTCGCTTCACAGGAAGAAGAAAAAGAGGCCGAAATGACTGCAATGCAGATCGCCTGGCAGGAAGCCCTCGATAAAGCGAATGCAGACAGATCTTTCAAAGTCAAGCGTGCAAAACCCAGCGTTTCACGAGAGCAGGAAGACATCCTTGATCGAACGATGAAGAAACGCCTCCCCACCGGTGGATAAGAGTTGCAAATATAGCAAAAGAGCGGATTGCCAGGCAATCCGCTCTTTTTATTCTTGATCAAACTTACACTACTGTATCACTGAGGTATCTTGCAAAAGCTTCGGGCCGCAAAAACAGCAGGATAAATACGGCCGAGAAAAATCCCCCCAGGTGGGCCCAATGGTTGACGCTGTAATCCTCTTTCCTAAGCAATATCTGAATCGCCGGGATGATTTGAATGCCAACAAAATACAAGACAACCCAAATCGCCCGAATACGCGGCCAAAGCGGGACAAAGCTTACAAAAACCAATGTACGAATACGACCGCCAGGATAGAGGAGCAAATATGCGCCCATTAAACCGAAGACCGCTCCGCTTGCCCCGATGCCGGGAATACGCGAGTCCGATTGAACCAGAACAAAAAGAACATGAGCCCATGTTCCCGCCAGCAAATAAAAAGCCAGGAATCGCCACGGACCACAGGCGTCTTCTACACGCCTCCCAAAAACCCATAATGCCAGCATATTTCCAAGCAAATGAAAAAGACCACCGTGCAAAAACATCGCTGTGACATTGGAAAGTGCACCCCCACCTTGTGCGCTCAAGATAAGGCGTGGTGTCGCAGCATATTGCATAAAGAAAGGCCAATAATTATCGCCGATCACAAATATTTCAATGTAGAAAACGAAACAATTGATGATCATTAAAATGACGGTCATTATAGGAAAAAATGAATAACGATTTGGTTCTGTATCATTCAGAGGAAGCATAACGACGACCTATAAGGGCATGGGAGGGATCTTAAAATTCTGCAATCGATTCAATGAATCAAGAACTAACAAAACATGAGGGACGATGACGAGAAACCACCCCGCCGCGGCTGCGAGGAAGCGGGCAAAATTGGATGCATCACCATGCTCGCCAAACAACTTTTGCCAAACAATATGACTGGAACGCACTTCCGCCAGCGAAAGCAGGAAACTTCCCACGATGACCAAGGGCAGGCCCAGCCATAAATAGAACGCGGGATGCGCAAAAGGGTTTAATCCCATTTGTATAAGAGCAAGGCTCAAATACAACGATGGCCACGCGAATGTCAATCGGGCTATTGCCGAGGTTGGGGCAACGTAGCGGATTTTCTCATTCTGCAATCCTTCGATACGGATAATTTGTTTATAAATATGATCGAACTCTTTTGAATTCTTGGTCTTTGCCGCCAGCTCATTGTAAACTTTCAATGCTTCTTCAAATTTCCCTAGTTGCTCCAGCCGTGCCGCCGCACCCATCGGATTGGATTTCAAATACCGTAGCTGCTCCAAAGCTGAAGCAGTCTGCGCGTTGGATGGATTGAGTTTATATGCTTTCTCCAACGCCGCGATCTGTTGATTAAGGTTAGGAGAAATCCTGCCAATCAACAGCCATGCCTCTTCATAGTTTTCGCGTTTTTCCAGCGCTTGCTCGGCAAGCCGAAGAGCAGTATCCACATCATTCCGCTCTGCATATACTCTTGCTCGATTAAACAAATCTATCGCATCAGTGACGTTTTTTTGCACTAATGAAGACTTATACTGCCGTTGAAGCTCTGTCAGATAGGCCCGCACCTTTTCATTGGCAGGATTGATTGTCAATACGTTTTCACATGCGATCATTCGATCTTCCAAAGTATCAACCAACCCTGAGAGCCACATCCAGGCCATTTCATTCCGTGGATCAACCTCCACAATCTGGAGTAGTAAATCGCGTGCTTCCACCTTTCGCCCCGCACGCGCTGACTGAATCGCCCTCTGAAGAACTTCTGCTGAAGCCATATAATAAATTTCCTAGATGCCCTTGCCTTCCTCAAACTCACGCAAAAATTTGTCTTTGTTGGCTGAACGAGCCGTCTTTCCGCTGGATGTTTTTAGTATCCACTTTGGTCCAACAACTCTAACATATCGTAAAGCAATCGCGGAATTTTTCGTCACATGCAAGCGAATAGCATCAGCAATCTTTTGTTGTTCAACAGCATCCTCGGAATCTACTTCCGCAATAATCACAACATCTTCAGTTCCCTGCATTTCATCGAACATACCGAATGCCACCGACCGACCCGCATGGACACCGGGAACTTCATATGTCAAGGACTCCAAATCCTGCGGGTAAATATTTTTGCCTCCGACAATAATCATATCTTTTTTACGGCCAGAGACAAATACTTCTCCGTTTGAGACATATCCATAATCGCCAGTCAAATACCATCCATCACGGAAAACTTTTTCGGTAAGATCAGGGCGGTTGAAATAGCCGGTCAGCATACAATCACTTTGAAGCGCGAGCTCACCAATTACGCGTTCGAGCACTTCTTTTCCATTTTCATCAACGGCCTTTACTTTCACATCCTCAAGCGGCTGGCCGGATGACATCATCTTCATGGCAGGGCGTCCATCGAATGGACTCTTCGCGACGCGCTCCACCATAAACGCCTCCCGGTCAATCTCCTCGACAACGGGTACGCTCCCCAATCGGCTCTGGGTCACACCGAAAACGTTCTCTGCCATCGCATATGACGTTTGCAATGCTTCGAATTTTAGGCCATGATTCTTGAACCGTTCATAAAAGGCCAGATGACTTTCCCAACGCACAGGCTCAGAACAATTAATAACCGCACGCAGCGAAGATAAATCCACGCCCTCGATGTGGCGGTCGCGGATTTTCTGGGCGCAAAAGTTATAAGCAAAGTTAGGAAGCCAGGTCAGCGTTCCGTGATATTTCGAGATGGATTGCAGCAACCGATATGGCGCGCGTACCCAATCAAAGGGTGACATGATCACCAAAGGGATGCCTGAAAGAATTGGCATGAGGAAACCAGCGATCAAACCCATATCATGATAGAGAGGCAGCCATGAAGCAATTACATCCTTTTCGGTAAGTGACAGTGACTGACCATAAGAATTAAGCTGGTTGAAAACGGCTTGATGAGAAAGCGCCACGCCTTTTTGCAAACCCGTAGTCCCGGAAGAATGCTGCAATAAAACAATATCATCTGGTCTTCGTTGAAAACCCTTCAAAGAAGCAAAATCAACATCAGCCTGGGATTCAACGCGATTGGTCACCATGACTGAACGAACCGAATCGCCCTCCTGTAAAGCGGCGCGAATTTCTTCTTCGAATTCTGGATACGTAACGATCGCGGCAGGTTTCGTCACAGAGATCAGCGCAGAGAGGTCGGCTCGATAACGTTCAGGAGACAGTTTCTCCGTGAGGAAAGGCATGATGGAGGGAATGGCGCCATGCAAAATAGCTCCCCAAAAAGAGTAAACCAGATCCTCTCCATGTTGAAGGATAAGCACAACCACTTCGCCGGGTTGGATGCCCTCGCGTTCCAGGGTCCGCGCATAAGCACTGGCTCCGCGTAGGAGCTGGTCATATGTTAACGGTAAATCATCCCAGCTGGGGAACTGCAAATAAACGGCGACCCGTTCCGGGGTCCGGGAGTGAAGCGCTTTGAGTCGTTCGGGAAAAATCGTCATGATCTACGAGATTCAATCAGGGACGCCAGTTGAGTCAAATTGTCAAAGGTATTCGCATTCAATTCCGTATCTTCAATGCGAACGCTAAAGGTATCTTCCACGAACAATGCAAGATCCATCAGGCTGAAAGAATCGATCAGTCCACTTGAGATCAGTGGCTCGTCTGCTGAAATCTTGCGATTGGGTTGTTTGAGAATTTGTGCAGCAATGTATTTTTCAATACTGGGAATAATTGTATCTGTCACAGGAAATCCCTTCGATCATTTTATGGTGTTGTATCACAGGCAATTGACTGCAAAACCGGATTAATTTGTTGTATCAATAGGCGCTCACCTTCGATGGAAAGATGCAGTCCTGCATCGGAAAAATATTTGGACGGGACAGCGTTCCACAAGTCCAAATAATTCCATCCAGCACTTTGCGCCTGGGTTGCGATGTATTCTCGATACTGGTCATATGCCCAACGCGGGTAGACAGCATTGTAGCGCACCGCATCGCTTTCTGCATTCACGATGAAAACAGGCTCGTTCACGATCAGAACAGGAGTTGGGTCAGCTATATCATAGCCTGCTGTGAGAGCGCTGAACAAGAGCATATTCTCTATATCTTCTGATGGTTGCATTCCGCGATAGCGCGGATCGTCTCCTATCGCATAGCTGGGGAAATCGCTGTGGATATATAAAGGGTTGTTGTCCGCGCCGGTTGCGGTCCAGATGATGCCAAGCATTTGAAGTTTGATCTGGCGGGCCAGATTCGACCTCTCGCCCATCAGTGTCTTTTCATAAAAATTAGGTTCATAGCCACGCAAGATTCTGCTGCGCGTAAAAGGAATATCATAGGTCTCCACCATCTCTACGGCTCGTGCATGGTTGGCGGTTAAAAATGGATTTATCCTTTGGGAGATCAACGTATTTAACGTGACAAACCAAATAATGAGATCAGGATCATACTCAACAACCTTATCCAAAATTATCAGGTCTTTTAGCACCGAGGGATGAGGATAACCAAGATTATACGTTCTTATTGTTTTACCCTCGCACTGAATGTTCAATGCATTCCACTGCTCCGAAATCATTTCGTAAGCGCCCATATCTTCCCCCCATACAGACGAATCACCGAGTAATGCAACGCGATATTCTTTTGCGCTCTTGCGGGCCGAAATTGCATGAGACGCAAACATGGCATCCACTTCATCAACTGTAACAGTATAAGGGTCACCACCGACTCCAAAAGGCAGGCGTGTCCGCCCAGGGAATACAAGATTGTAACCAGAGACTTGAGAGACTTGCGGATCGATTAAAGCATAAAGGATATTGATTATTACAAACAGGCACAGCGCTTTGACCAGAATGCGGACAGGGTTGATTTCCGATTTCATGCAACACCAAACAAGACTGCCATCACACTCCAGACCTTCGCGGGAGTGGAGAGAGTGAAAAATAACCAGCCGAGTGAAACAAAATTAAACGTCAAAAAAATCCCTGAATATTGCAGAACCATCTGACCAGTAGGAGTGTTTGCCCAGGCAGGCATACGATCCTTCATATAATCGCTCCACCGATTTTGAATAAAGAGTCCTGCCCCATGCCACAATCCCCAGAGTACAAAGCCTACTGTCACCCCATGCCATAAACCGATCAAAACCATGGTGCTGATCTGCGCCACCAGTATCGTTAGATAGGATGGCACTGGTTGTCTACTGGAACGCATGGCGCGGGTCAAGGGATTGAAAAAATAGCTGCGAAACCACTGCGTCAAGGTCATGTGCCAGGAATTCCAGAATTGGGTTAGGTTGGGTTTCAAGTATGGGGACGCAAAATTCTCCGGCAAACGCACGCCAAGCAACCGGCCTAAACCAATCGCTATATCGGTGTAACCGCTGAAATCAAAATAGATCCGCAGCGAAAAACTGTATAAAAGAACCCACATCCAGGCTGAAGAACTCACCTGCTCAGCAAACACATCATTCAGGGCAATCCATGCCAAAGCATCAGCAATCACAAACTTCTTGAATAAGCCTAAAAAGAAACGCCTGCCTACGTCAATCCAATCCTCGCGGCCAAGCGCGACAGGAGCGTTCAAATCACGGGTGAAGCGCTCCAATCGATCAATGGGACCTGCTGTAAATGAAGGAAAGAAAATAACATAATTGACATACTCTGCAAGCGGAACAGGTGTCAAGCGCCCGGCGTTTCGATCAAGGATGGTATGCAGCAGCCGAAATGAAACGTACGAAAAGCCGAGCCACGAAAGGGATGTGAAACCACCCGCTTCCTTCCCCCGAAAAGCTGATACCGTTTCAAAAAGCGGACTCAATGCTGACGGCACTTTGATCAGAATGAATAGAAGGATCAAGCCGATCACTGCAATGACAAATAAAACGGGTGGAAATTCCCTGAACCGCGCGATTAAGAAAGCAAGCACCAGCAGAATTACAACAAAGGCACCAACCCATTGAAGCCTCGGTGTCGCGGTGGTGAAAACGGATTCAAGGTGAAAGTAGCGATTTAGATCCATCAGAACGATCACGCTCAACAAAACCGCTGCAGCAGGTAAATTCTGTTTCCAGGTACGCACCTCAGGGGTTGAGGTCAGCAGCCAGGCAAGGATTGTCACAGCTACCGTAGCTGTTGGAAGCCAGAATGTTAGAGTAATAGGTTCTTGAGTAGGTTGCAGCCAATAGATAACGAACACGCTGACCCCAAGCAACACCAATGACCGCCCCATCTTCAATTGTCCAACCAGGAGGGCAATTGCCGCAATAATGAAAAGCTGCGATACGGACATTTAGAAACCCTGATATATCCAGGTGGGCGAAGTATCGGCAGTGAAGATAACCAGGGCAATCAAAATGAGGCAGAGCATAACTGCCATCAAATTCTCACGCGTGAAGAGAACTTGAACTATTTTTTTCATATCGTTACTCCCTAGGATTGACGTAAATAAGCTTCCATGAATTTATCCAACTCACCGTCGAGGACGGCTTGAGTATTGCCTGATTCGTGTTCAGTACGGTGATCCTTCACCATTTGATACGGATGTAACACATAAGAACGAATTTGGCTTCCCCACTCGGCCTTGGTGTACTCACCACGCAGAACTGCCCGTTCTTCGTCCTTTTCAGCTTGCTTTAATTCCAGTAAACGCGCTCGCAAAATCCGCATCGCAAATTCACGATTCTGAGTCTGTGAACGTTCATTTTGACAAGTCACAACAATTCCCGTAGGGATGTGAGTGATGCGGACAGCCGTTGCATTTTTCTGGACGTTTTGCCCGCCTGCCCCTGATGACCGGTAAACATCCATTTTGATATCGCCCGGATCGATTTCAATTTCGGCTTCATCCATCGCAACTTGTGGAAGGACCTCAACCAGAGCAAAAGAGGTGTGCCTGCGGTGGGCGGCGTCGAAGGGTGATAGCCGCACCAGGCGGTGAACACCCTTCTCAGAACGCAGATACCCAAAAGCGTACTCACCATTCATAGCAATCGTGACACTTTTTATGCCCGCTTCTTCGCCTTCGGTAATATCAAGAATTTCCGTTTCATATCCACGTGCTTCCG
>Ga0105104_10002764_pt1 | contig 12664 bp, 15 predicted proteins | sample PPLLaktember2015_3_FD_87034 | JGI IMG/M metagenome (GOLD analysis project Ga0105104, IMG submission 87034) | Freshwater sediment microbial communities from Prairie Pothole Lake near Jamestown, North Dakota, USA - PPLs Lake P7 Core (6) Depth... | ecosystem: Environmental > Aquatic > Freshwater >...
CGTAAAGTCACTCACGTCACCGAAGTAAGTGGCATGGAAGGTGAAGTCATTACCATGACCGATATCTTCATTTTTGAGCAAACCGGCGTCGAAAATGGTCAAATCGTGGGTCGTTTGCGGCCGACTGGCTTGCGGCCCAAGTTTATGGACAAGATTGAAATAGCTGGTATTAATCTGCCTCCCTCTATTTTTGGCATTGGTGAACGTCGGCGTTACTAGTTTAATGATTGACAGGCTGCTGAAATGAACCCAATAATTTTGCTTGGTGGTGGTGTTCTTGTTTTGCTTCTTCTCATTGTGGGCGTGATCGTTTCCGCTACCAGCGAACGTTCGCTGGTTGAGGAGCGTCTTGGCCGTTTCCTTGAAGACGAGAAGCGGGAACCTGAAGGTGAAGCTGGCGGCTCTATCATCACGGAGTGGCTTAATCGCAGGGTGGCAAAGTCATCGATGGGAGATCGAATCGCGCGTGAGCTTGCGCGTGCCGACCTCAAGTTTAAGGTGGCGGAGTATTTTGCGCTGATCTTTATGTCTACCGTAGTAACGGGTTTTGTCGCTTGGTTGCTTCAACCCAGCAGTCTGATTTCGGCAGCCATCGGTGCCGTGATCGGATTCTTCCTTCCCCGATTTTATGTGAAACGTCAACAAACTGTGAGACTGCAGAAGTTCAATGATCAGCTGGGAGACATGCTGAACCTGATGGTTAATGGATTGCGGGCAGGCTATTCCACCGCACAGGCTATGGAAGCGATCAGCAAGGAATTGCCCGCTCCCATCTGCGATGAATTCCATCGCGTTGTGCAGGAAATGCAGATTGGCATCGCAATGGAAAGAGCATTGGATAACCTCTTGCGCCGTATTCCCAGTGAAGATCTGGATTTTGTAGTTACGGCAATCAACGTTCAGCGGGAGGTGGGAGGTAATCTTGCCGAAATTCTCGATACCATCTCATTTACTATTCGGGAACGCGTGAGAATCAAAGGCGAGATCCGTGTGATGACTGCACAAGTCCGAACTTCAGGGGCGGTTTTATCGATGGTCCCTGTGTTCCTGACATTGGCGTTGTGGTTTATTAGCCCTGAGTATATTGGCAGTTTCTTTGATCAGGGACCTTTTTGTGGCTGGCTCGCTGTTGGTGTAGTTGTTGGCATGATCGTGTCAGGTTATTTTGTGATGATGAAAATCGCTGATATCGAGGTGTAAGATGGGTCTACTCATATTTGGCGCTGTTGTTCTGATCGTCGCAATTGCGGTAATTATCGTAAGTTTGCGAAGAAATGCGCGCGGGGAGGAAGATGACCCATTACAAGCGCGTTTGGCTGAGTTTATTCAAAGAGGTGATGTCACATCACTGGAAGAGATCGAACTCTCCCAGCCATTCAGTGAGCGCGTAATTATCCCTGTGCTTAACCGCCTGGGTGAGATTTCTGCCCGCTTTACCCCTCAAAAAGCTATCCAAAATACTGCACGACAAATGGAGTTGGCAGGCAACCCCTGGCCCATTGACCCTGCCACATTTTTTGCTATCCGCTTTATACTGTCTGTGGTCCTGGGCGGTTTTATGATCTGGACATTTTTAGGGGTTGAGGGATATTTTAATACCACTGACAAAACCTTTATGATTGCTGGAGGCTTTCTGGGTGGCTTTTATCTTCCTCAAATTATGCTCTCAAGCAGGGTTACTCGTCGTCAAAAGGATATTCGTAAAGCCATGCCTGATGCCCTCGATCTGCTTACCATTTGTGTGGAGGCAGGGCTTGGCTTCGATGCAGCCATGTCGAAAGTAGCCGAAAAGTGGGAGACTGAGCTTTCCCTGGCATTTGCCCGCGTGATTCGTGAAATCCAACTCGGCAAGATTCGTCGCGAAGCCTTGAAAGATATGGCTGATCGCCTGGGTATTCCCGAAATGACAAGTTTCGTCGCGGCGATCATTCAAAGTGAACAGCTTGGTGTGAGCCTGGGAAGAGTCTTGCGTATTCAATCTGATCAGATGCGAATTAAACGTAGGCAGCGCGCTGAGGAAGAGTCACGCAAGGCTCCCATCAAAATGATCATCCCCATGGCATTGTTGATCTTCCCATCCATTTTGATTATCATTTTGACGCCGGCTGCCATTCAAATGATGGCATCGGGTTTCTAGCCGTTTGATCAACACTTATTTTCTGTGAACAATATACCCTGGTCGTATCGACTTTATCGATTGACCTGGAGCGGGCTGGATTTACTCTTCCCGCCTATGTGTGGAGGATGTGGAAAGGCGGGGTGGCGCTGGTGCCCTGATTGTCAAACGCGCGTCCCGCGTATTAATAAGCCTTTCTGTGAAAAGTGTGGAATACCGATCCTCGGCAACAATTTATGTGAAAAATGCAAATCGAATCCGCCCGCCTATCAGATGATGCGATCGTGGGCGGTTTTTGATTCGCCCCTCCAAAAGGGACTGCATACCATGAAATACCGCCGCAATATTGGGTTTGGTGAATCAATTGCCCTGCAGATGATGGATTTTGTCTGCTCTTTGAGATGGCCGGTAGAGATACTGATCCCTGTTCCCCTTGGAAAAAAGCGCTTAAAAGAGAGAGGTTATAATCAAGTTGGATTGGTCGCGCGTCCACTGGCTTACCAAATGGGATGGAGGTATGCACCTGACGCGCTCTGGAAAACACGTGAGACGCGTTCGCAGGTTGGCTTGACGGTCTCGCAGCGGCGCGAAAATGTCCAGAACGCGTACCAGGCTGACCCGAAAATCGTGAAGCGGAAATCCATCCTGATTATGGATGATGTGGCGACGACCGGGTCCACAATCCTGGCTTGTACGGAAGCACTACTCTCTGCAGGCACGCAGGAAGTTTATGTACTGACCATTGCACGTGCACTCTCACATCATAGTTTGGATCACGTTTGACAAACTACCACCCGGGTAGTAATAAATCAATTCAGGAGGTTCTATGACTCAAAAAATTGAGACCGTAGCACGTAACATGAGACTGACCGACAATACCCGCGATTATGTTGAAAAGAAGGCGGCCAAGCTTGAACGTTACCTCCAGGAGATTGAAGAAGTTCGCGTTGAGTTATCACATGCTAAATCAGCGCGCAGTGCCCTGGATCGACAGGTGGCTCAGATCACGGTTCATGGCAAAGGCTTTATTCTGCGTTCTGAGGAACGAGCTGATGATATTCACGCGGCTTTCGATGCGGCGCTCGACAAAATGCAGCGTCAGGTGGATCGGTATAAAGGCAAGCACTACCATGGGCGCGGCGATGGACGTTCGGCGGCCGAAGTCGTTGAAGAGGAACTGCCTGTGGATGAGACGGGTGAACTACTCCCGTTGATTGGTCGACGTAAAAAGTTTATCATTTTGCCGATGACTGAGGATGAAGCGGTCGAGCAGATGCGCCTGCTTGGGCATGATAACTTTTTCGTCTTCTTCAACGCCGAGCAGAATGCCATCCAGGTCTTGTATCGCCGCCGGAACGGCACATATGGATTGATCGAGCCTGTAATTGGTTAATGACCTGGAATGTTAAGTAAACCAGTCCGACCTCACAAGTCTCATGTGGGGTCGGACTGATATTATCAAGGAGAGAAAATGGAATTTGATGATGACCTTGATGTAAGGGATTTGGACAGGGTGAATATCAATTATGAAGCCGTCAGAAAAGCAATTTTCGAAGTTATAAAAGCTGTGGGGGAGGACCCTGAACGGGAGGGCTTGCAGAATACACCTACTCGCGTTTCTCGCATGTATGCAGAGTTACTGAGTGGATATAACGCCGATCCCCAAAGAATTATCAATGGCGCTTTGTTCAACATCAATTACGACGAAATGGTGCTGGTGCGGGATATCGAGTTCTACAGCTTGTGCGAGCATCATATGCTGCCGTTCCTGGGTCGCGCCCATGTGGCCTATCTCCCAAAGGGAAAAGTGATCGGCCTCTCCAAGATCCCACGGATTGTAGATATGTACGCCCGCCGGTTGCAGGTACAGGAACGGATGACCCGTCAGATCGCGGATTTCCTTCAACAAACACTGGAACCGCAAGGTGTTGCTGTCGTTGTGGAAGCCATGCATCTGTGTTCGATGATGCGCGGTGTGAAGAAGCACGATGCACGCATGACGACCTCCGCCATGCATGGTGCCTTTCGTGCCAATCTGGCGACTCGCCAGGAATTCCTTGACAATATTTCGAGAGGGGCGAAACCGCTTCAGATCTAAGACCTCAAGCCGTTTCCGTTAAATTGATTTAATAACCCGTGACGCGTCTCCATCCACACATTCTGCTGGAAGCGCACCGCTGTTTGGAGAATATTTTCCTGCGTCAAGGGGTTTTGATAATCAGAATAGATTTCTGCCAGAGGGATAACCACAAAGGCCTGCTTCCAAAACTTATTGTTCAGTGAATGATCATCGAATAGGATCGCGTCAATGTCTATGGTACGCGGGGCGTTCTTATCTGCGCTTCTTTTCCTCCCCAGCTTTACTTCAATCGGGTGAATGATCTTTTCTTTTAGTTCAGTCTCTGTGATGGGAGTAACCAGCAAAACACAGGCGTTGAGAAAATTCGGTCCATCTGATCCCACCGCTTCAGATTCCCACACGCTCGAAACTTTGACAATTTCGCCATACTGACGTAATAACTCAATCGCCCTGGGCAAATTCACTTCCGGCTGAATATTGGAACCAAGACTCAGGTAAACCTGATGCATATTTACTCCCCGCGGGTACGCTCGATCTCCACACCGACCGATTTCGCAAACCGCACTGCCCCTGGCTTCTCCACCCGGAGAATGACCCTTTGTACACCTTTATCCTCGAAACAAATTTTCACCAGGTCGTTTGCCAGTGCCTCGACAGTTAACCGCTCTGCGCCTTCAGCATGTGCCTGGATGCGTTTGCTCATCGTGCTGTAATTGACGCAGTCTGCGATGCTGTCTGTTTCGGCGGCGCGGTGCGTATCGGTGAACAGGGTGATGTTGATCAAAATATCCTGGGCGCGTTTGCGTTCCCAATCGTTGACTCCGATAATGCCACGTACAAGTAAATCCTTGATAATAACTTTATCCATCTTCTGATTCCTTTACGGTCTGCGTGTAGCCAGAGTATATAATAAGTGCACTAGGTTGGTTTTTGGGACTTATACCAAATGTCTTCCACCATCCAGGTGAATGATCTCACCAGTGATATAAGCCGGGCACGTGAGTAAAAAGAGCAGTGCTTGCTCGACCTCATGTTTCTCTGCCCAGCGCCCTGCGGGGATGTTTTTGGTAATATCTGGTGTGGCTTTCCCGTCTGAGGGGGGCAGGATGGCGCCAAGTGCCAGACCGTTAACAATGATCTTCGGTGCCAATGCGACAGCCAGTGACTCGGTCATCGCGGCAAGCGCGGCTTTGCTGATCGTGTAGGGAAAGTGGTCGGCGGCGGGCCGCAACGCCCGCCAGTCAATGATGTTGACGATCCGGGCCCCCTCCGGCGCCTGTTGCGCGAATGCCTGGCTCAGCAAAAACGGCGCGGTCAAATTGATCGCCATATGCTTTTCCCAGTCTTCAATGGAAGTACTTTCCATGGAGAGCGATTCGAAGATCGCCGCGCTGTTAACGAGACCATGCAAAGGCGTGGATTCGTTAATTTGCGGGATCAGGCTTCGGGCTTGGGAAGCATTGTTTAAATCCGCCTGGAAAACCCAGGCGCGGCGTCCCAAGCTGGTGATTTCACCCCGAACTTTTTCCGCATCCTCATCCGAATGCCCGTGATGGATCACAACATCCGCACCCGCCTGGGCACATGCCAGTGCGAAAATTTTCCCGACCCGCCGTGCCGCGCCCGTGATCAAAATCGTCCTGTCATTCAGTGGTTCGTTCATCTGAAGAAGATTGTATCACTCCCTCATATGGCGGTGCAATGCGCTCTTTTTTGGACATCAATTATCATATTCTTGACTTGTGTTTTTGGTAGTGATAATATCCTTTGTGCCATCGCGGATATGATCAATGTTTTGTGTTCTCTAATCCTTCTTTTTGAGAAAGGGCTAAATTATGACTACGAATCAAAATCCGCCAACCTACACAGGTGATATTGCCGAGCAGCACATTGATCCAGCACGCGAATATTCTGCTGAAAACCAGGAGATCGCTTTCTCCGCCGAGCAGCATGCCATTTGGGCGGACCTGTTCGAGGGCGTGCGCCAGCCTTACCTGCTGGAACACATTTGCCAGGAATTCAAGGATGGGCTGGCGCTGCTGGAGCTCGATCCGCATCATATCCCTACCGTTGGCCATCTCAACGATCACATCACTCCGCGGACAGGCTGGCATATCGAGCGCACTGTCGTCCGCTATACTATTGCAGATGACTGGTACAAAAAATTCGCGCAACGCATTTTCCTGATCACCGATTATCTGCGTAGCCGCGACCAGATCGAGTTCACGCCCGAACCGGATATGTTCCATGACATTTTTGGGCACCTGCCCTATCTGACCATGGAGTTCTATGCGCACATCGAGGATAAATTTGCTCCCGCCTATTTGAAGGCGACACCGGACGAGAAGGAAGTGATCAAACGTCTTGCCTGGTACAGCACCGAGTTTGGATTGGTTGTGCAAGACAATCGTTTCAAGATCTTCGGAGCCGGGATCATTTCAGGGCGTGCGGAACTTGCGAATACCGTCATGGAGTTTTACCGGCTCTCGCGCGATATGGTAATTGATTACAGCGGGAATGTGTTCGAGCAGCTTAACCATCAATTCCTTGCCCACAAGGATGATGTTCATCGCATCATTGACGGCGTCAATGGGTTGCACCAGCGGGGCCAGATGTCGTCACAGGATCAGGGTTGGAACGTGGTGCACTCTCTTTATGAGACGCTCGGCATCGATCGCGAGGGATACTTCCGTGGCGAGGTGATCCTGGCACCCTTTGACGTGGAAACGATCGCGCGCATCCCCAAAACTGTTTATGCCTTCAACCCCATGTTCTTTGTCTGCGAGTCGTTCGAGCAAATGGATGCGTTGCTTGATTCCTATCTCAAGCCGATCGCACTTCGAAATTAAGCTGAATAAATAAGCGAGAAAACCATCCGCCTCTTTCTACCAGGGAGGCGGATCCCGTTTAATCAGACTTTACCACCCTGCGAAGCGACTCGCTTGCGAACACCACGACAGCCAGCACAATCCAGGCGAGGACCTGGGCGAGGCGTAGTCCTCCAACGATCAAGATGCTGTCCCCGCGAAAGGCTTCAAGAAAAACGTATGCTACGGCTGCCAGTGTGGTGTAGGTAAGGAAATAAATACCCGGTCGAGTATCCGTTTTTTGAAACCAGACCCAGCCGAAGATCAGCAGGGAAGCGATCAACTCATAAATCTGGGTGGGATGGCGTGTCGCGTTCCAGAGATCAATTCCCCAGGGTAAATCTGTTGGGCTGCCAAAGGCTGTCCCCGCCGCGAGATGGGAAAGAGATAATCCAATGGCCAGGGTCGCGCAGAGCGGCGTCAGCGCGTCGAGCGTGGACCAAAGTGAAAGCTTTTGTCGAGAGCCAGAAATCAGCCCCACAATGAAAGCGACTGCCAGCGCCGCCAGCGGGTCAAAGAGATCGAGGTTGAGAGAGAAGAGGCTGAGGGGGCTTTGCACAAATGCAGAAAAATTCGAGAGCGCATAAAGCATACGCCCGCCCAGGATATAGCCAAAGATGCTGTAGTAAACGAGGTTATTGAGCGCCTCTTTGGAGATGTTATGCCGTTCAGAACGCTTCTCGGCGAGAGCCAAGCCGATCCACAGTGCCGCGATGAGCAGAATAAGATGACGGGGTGGAGCAAAGAGAGAACGGAAGAGAGTGATCACTCCAAAATATCCTCAATACGCGTACGGAGCAGCGCCTCAGACATGGGTCCGCCAATTACGACCTCGTTGATGATGCCATCTCTCCGAATGAAATAGGAGGAGGGGAGTGACCGCAACTGATAGGCATTTCCCATCTCACCTGCCCCATCCAAAAGGATGGGGAACGAAAGTCCCTGTTCCTGGACGAAGGGCATGACGGCCAGCGCGTCGTCCTGATACGTCATGTTGACCGCCAGGACGGTGAAGCCTCTGTCCTTATACTCCTTGTAGACCTTTTCGATGGATTGCATCTCGGCGCGGCAGGGCGGACACCAGGTCGCCCATAAATTGACCAGCACAGCCTGCCCGCGTAAATCTGAAAGCCGGACTGTTTCACCTTCCGGCGTTTTTAGTTTGAAGTCGGGTGCGAGGAACCCTTGCTGCGGCGCGGGGATTTTCCCGGATGTCGAAGCTCCCGACCTGTCCGCGCTGACGAATATCCAGGCGAACCCCAAAGTCAGGAGAATTACATAAATGATTCGGCGCTGAGTCTGTTGCATTACGGTCTCATTTCGGCTACACTATTATTGAACGTTTCTACGAGAGGAATTTTACAATGCCGTCCGATCATATCATCTTTGCCGGTGTGGAACTTTCCTCCGGGCGCAAACCTGTTATTTTTGTGGCGTTGGACCATGATTTAAATGTCCAGCTTCTGGAAAACTGGGGGATTGCCGAGGCGCTTGCCTGCTTGAAGGACTATAAGAATATCTGGCTTTGCATCAATTTGCATTCTCTCCAGCGTGAACAGGAGCTTTACACAGAATTCAAAAAGAAAATCAGTCAGGCGGGCTTCAAGTCTCGGTCAAAGAAGGGCGATCCAAAACAATGGCTTGAGACGAACGCACAGGATTGTTTCCATGCCCTGATCGGTCAAAACCCATTGCCTCGACGCACATTGGAAGGACGCCTGCAGCGAAGTGCGATATTGTATGAGCAGGGATTGCAGATCCGTGACCCGGTGGAAATCTTCGAAGAGATCACGCGTTATAAATTAGTGCAGGGAATTCTTCCACTTGAAGATATTTACTCTTCCAAGGAATTGGACGCTTTGGTCGCGGCGTATGTGGCGTGGATGGCGGTCAACTCCCCGGGACAGACTGTGGTGCAGGGTGAGTTTGTCCTGCCAGCGCAAGAATAAAACTTTCCCTTAAATGAAAATCAGGCTGAAGGGCTGGATGGGCAAGCGCCCAATAGGTTTCATTGCCATCCCTGGTTTGGATGACGGCTGTGACACCGAGCTCTAAAAGCTGGTTCTCGCGCAGGATGGGTGTCAGATCAACTGCTATATCCAGGACGAACGCGCCCGCTTCCTCCCGCACCTCAAACGGCAAGCGTTGAATGGACGTTTCCTCCCTGAAGCCGACTCTCCGGTAGCCATGCATGTAGTAAGCGTTCCAGTCGCCCGAAGGGGATATGTTGAATTCCCAGTATTGTGGCTGGTCTTTAACTGCCAGAAAAAACTCAAAGCAGGTTGTCTTCCAAAGCTCATCTTTGCGGCTGGGACGCGCGGAGGCTGATGGCAGAAGAACATCCTCAATTTTCCCGGCGAGGGAGTAGTGCAAAGCAAGCAAATTGTTCTGACGTGAAATATCACCTGTAACGATTACATCCGGGAGATCTGGAGCAGAAAAAGGAATTAGCGAGAAAGACTGTTTGGTCATAAGGTTGAAAAGGACTGTAATTATTGTAGATAGTTTTGAGCGGAGAAGCAAGTCGAATTTGTCACAGTTGGGTTGCAGGAGCAAGATTTTGAGCCACGGATTTGGGCAGAAAAATGAATAGAAAAATCCATGCAAATCAGTGTAATCTGTGGCAAAAAGAAAATACGCAAGCCTCAGTTTGGTAAAATGGAGGATAATCTCTTTCTCAGGAATTCATAATGACAACAAATGATCTTCAAGCTCGTGCAATTAACACCATCCGCTTTCTGGCCGCGGATGCAGTTCAACAGGCAAACTCCGGGCATCCGGGGCTTCCAATGGGTGGGGCAGCCATGGCGTTCGCGTTGTGGACGCGTCACCTGCGTCACAACCCACACAATCCCAAGTGGGCGGGACGCGACCGCTTCGTCCTTTCGGGTGGACATGGTTCCATGCTGCTTTATTCCCTGCTGCATCTGACGGGATACGATCTCCCACTCGAAGAGATCAAGAACTTCCGTCAGTTTGACAGCAAGACGCCGGGACATCCCGAATATGGATTGACCCCCGGCGTGGAAACCACAACGGGTCCGCTCGGGCAGGGATTCGGTCAGGGTGTGGGCATGGCGATTGCCGCGACGCATCTCGCGGCGGAGTTCAACAAACCCGGACATGAAATCATCCAATCGTACATTTATGGGATCGTCACGGATGGCGATTTGATGGAAGGCGTTTCAAGCGAGGCTGCTTCGCTGGCGGGACATTTACAACTTGGTAGAATCATCTATCTTTACGATGACAATCACATCTCGATTGACGGTTCCACGGATCTGGCTTTCACCGAAGACCGCGGCGGACGTTTTGAAGCGTATGGATGGCACGTGCAAACCATCGATGATGGAAATGACGTGGAAGCGGTCGATGACGCGATTAAGGCTGCGAAAGCTGACCCGCGCCCCTCGCTGATCGCGGTCCGCACAACGATTGGGTTTGGCGCTCCGAAAAAACAGGGCACGTCAAAAGCTCACGGCGAGCCGCTTGGTGACGAGGAATTGAAGGCGGCAAAGGAAAACCTTGGTTGGCCTGTGGAACCGCGTTTTATGATTCCAGGTGATGTACTGGAGTTCTACCGCGATGCCGTGGAGCAGGGGCGCGCAATCGAAACTGATTGGATGAAGCGCTTCGAGGCCTACAAAAAAGCCTATCCGGAACTGGGCGCCGAACTGCAAAGACGCCTGGATCGTGAATTCCCCGCGGACTGGGATGCTGACATGCCAACCTTCCCTGCGGATGCAAAAGGGATGGCAACGCGTGTTTCTTCAGGAAAAACATTGAACGTTTTAGCGGCAAAGCTCCCGGAGCTCGTTGGCGGCTCGGCAGATTTGACTCCCTCGAACAATACCCTGTTCGAGAAAGCCGGTGATTTTCAAAAGGACAATCCGATCGGACGTTATCTGCGCTTCGGGGTGCGTGAACATGGTATGGGCGCAGCCTTGAACGGAATGAATCTCTTCGGTGGGGTCATTGCCTACGGCGGGACCTTCATGGTCTTTTCCGATTACATGAAGCCAGCCATCCGCATCGCAGCGATATCGGGCATCCCCTCCATTTTTGTGTTTACGCACGATAGTGTTGGACTGGGCGAGGATGGTCCCACGCACCAGCCGATTGAACATTTGATGGCTTTGCGCGCGGTTCCGGGCCTGACCCTGATCCGCCCGGCGGATGCGAATGAAGTTGTCGAGGCCTGGAAGGTTGCCCTGACCCAGAAGAATCGACCGACGGCATTGGCTCTGACACGTCAAAATGTTCCAACACTGGAAGGTACAGATCGTGGAATGTTGAGCAAGGGCGCCTATGTGCTGAAAGACTTTGGCGAGAACCCACAGTTGATCCTGATGGCGTCTGGCTCGGAAGTGAGTCTCATTTACGGTGCCGCGGAAAAACTGTTTGCGGAAGGGACCGCCGTCCGTGTGGTTTCATTCCCAAGCTGGGACCTGTTCGAGAAACAGGACGAAGCCTATCGTGAGTCTGTGTTGCCGAAAAAGGTCGCGGCGAGACTCGCTGTCGAAGCGGGAGCAACGCTCGGCTGGGAACGATACGCCAGGTCTGTGATCGGGCTCGATTACTACGGTGCGTCCGCTCCGTACAAAGTCATCTTTGAAAAGTTTGGGTTTACGGTTGAGAATGTGGTTGCGAGGGCAAAAGAGCTACTATAAATGTCGTTGCGAGGAGTATTCATGAAAATTGCAGTTGGATTTGACCATGCCGGTTTTCCGTTGAAGAAAACGGTGCTCGACACGATCCGTGAGGCGGGACATGAACCGATCGACATGGGAACAAATAGCGCCGAACCGGTGGATTTCCCGGATTACAGCGAAAAGGTTGGACGAGCCGTTCAAGGCGGCGAAGCCGAGCGCGGGATCCTGGTCTGTGGTTCGGGGGTGGGTGCATGTATTGCCGCGAACAAACTGAAGAGTGTGTTTGCAGGGCTTTGCCACGACACATATTCGGCCGCACAGGGAGTCACCCACGATGATATGAATGTGCTGTGCCTCGGCTCGCGCGTGATCGGTCCCGAACTCGCGGTGGAGCTGATCAGGGCATTTTTGTCAGCACGCTATATCGGAAATGAAGCGGGTGGGGAGAGACTCGCAAGGCGAGTTGCAAAAATAAGGAAACTGGAACAGGCAGGATGAGTGATATGAACACAATTGAAAAACTTACAAAACTTGGACAATCCCTTTGGATGGATAACATCCAGCGCAGTTTGCTGGAAAACGGCGAACTCAAAGCCATGATCGAGCGCGGGGACATCCGCGGCATGACGTCCAACCCGACGATCTTCAATAACGCTATTGCAAAAACGAACGACTATGATTCCGCTCTGATGCCTCTGGCCTGGGCAGGCTGGGATGCGGAAAAGATCTTCTGGCAGCTGGCGATTGAAGATATTCGGGCGGCGTGTGATTTGTTCCATCCCTTGTATGAAGAGAGCAACGGCGGCGATGGGTATGTGAGTATCGAAGTCAGCCCGGATCGTGCCCATGACACCGAAGCGACCATCGCTCAGGTGGAACAGCTCTGGGCGCGCGTCCGCCGCCCGAATCTGATGGTCAAGATTCCTGCCACAAAGGAGGGCATCCCTGC
>Ga0105104_10002765_pt1 | contig 12663 bp, 5 predicted proteins | sample PPLLaktember2015_3_FD_87034 | JGI IMG/M metagenome (GOLD analysis project Ga0105104, IMG submission 87034) | Freshwater sediment microbial communities from Prairie Pothole Lake near Jamestown, North Dakota, USA - PPLs Lake P7 Core (6) Depth... | ecosystem: Environmental > Aquatic > Freshwater >...
CCAATTGTTAATGCTGTTGCCCAATCGACGGCGGCGACGATGGCAGCCAACAATATGTCCTGGCACATTGGCGATGTGCGCGGTCGGATCGCTGCCGCCGGCTACGGCAATGGCGGCACCGTGTGGGCGACGGAAAACTTTGCCGTGAGCAGCGGAGGCATGGGCATCGATGAGATCATGGCTGCCTGGGCTGACCCGGATCACATGCGCCCGGCGGTCACAGCGGCGTATTGCCATGTGGGAGCGGGTATGGCCCAGGCATCGAATGGCAGGATCTATTACGTCCTGCAAGCTGCTTATGTTTCCGGGCAGGAGTGCGGGAGTTCGTCACCCTCCGCAGGAGGCACTTCCCAACCGGGTACTGTTCCAAACCCGGTGTCGCAGTTGATCATCCCGGTCAAGATCGCCACTCCGGATGCCGAAGGCAAGGTCTTTCATGCAGTCCAGGCGGGTCAATCCTTCTGGTCGATCGCGATTACCTACCAGATCACCATTCATGACCTGGAGGTCTGGAACAACATTTCCCGGACGACACCATTGCAAGCCGGACAACGCTTATTCATCCCGGGGAAGGACACGGCAGGCTATGCCACGCCGACGCCCTTCGGCATGTTCGCGCTTCAAGCCCCGGATGCAGATGGCAGGATCATCCATGAAGTGCAAGCTTATCAGGCACTGATCACCATTGCGGACGCGTATGACGTTTCCATGGATCGGATCCTGGCATTAAATGGACTCCAGGCGGACTGGCCCCTGCAAATTGGGCAGAAACTTATGATCTCCCCAGGCAACATCACCCCCAGTCCAACTTTAAGCTCCATCCAGAAGCTCACCCCGCAGGCAGATGGCAACTACTACCATACGGTCCAGAGTGGCGAAACGCTCTCGTGGATTGCTGACCTGTATGATGTTCTACTTTCGGATCTGATGATCTGGAACGGGCTGAATAATACATCTGTCATCCGCCCGGAACAAAAGCTGCTTCTTCTCGTTACCCCGCCTGCAACGCCAACACTCACCCCTAGTCCAACACTGATTACACCTTCTCCTTCTCCCTCCACGACCCAATCACCGCCAACGGCAACCCCACCTGTCACGGAAACAGAGTCCTCGCCTGGATTTGACCTGAGTCTTATTTTAGGTTTGAGCATTATTGTGATTGGTGGATTCCTCTGGTGGAGATTTTTGCGCAAAAGTTAAAATCTAGGAACTGCAAAATATCAAGGGAGTTTACTGTAATGAAATTCGGGCGTTTATAACAAACGATTAGTGTATGCGATACACTAAAGCCCTCCCCTGCCCCACTACCCTATAACATGAACCAGCGCTGACCAAGTTAGGTCAGCGCTGGTTGCTTCAATCCTTCAGATAGGCTTGATCTTAACGATTATTGTAGAGTGCATTAATCAGGGTGCCATTGCTACTATCGCCTGAGAGCTCCCAGAAGAACGCGCCGCCGAGGCCCTGGCTCTTCTTATAGGTCATCTTGCCAGCGATGGTACTGGGAGTATCGTAGCTCCACCACTGACCTCCGCAATAGGCATAGGCTGTCCCTGCCACTGTGCCAGTTGGCGGACACTGCGTCGCCAGCAGTTTGTAATCCTGAATGCCCTGCTCGTAAGCTCCCGGTGCCGGGCCTGAGGCGGGCTGATTCAGACCGCCATTCGTGCTGCTCACACCTGTCCAGCCGCGGCCATAGAAGCCAATGCCTAACAGGAGCTTGCTGGCAGGCACACCCTTCTGCCTGTAGAGTTGAATGGCATAGTCGGAGTAGAAGTTTGCCTGGGGGATACCCGAATAGGAGTAGAGCGGGGAGTGCGGCGCCGTCGGGCCGTCCGCGTCGTAGGCGCCGAAGAAGTCGTAGGTCATCACGTTGTACCAGTCCACATACTGGGCTGCGCCGCCGTAATCCGCAGCGTTGATGTGAGCGTACCCCGCCGGTACCGCCGCAGTCACCAGCTCAGACCCGAAGCGGGCGCGCAGTGCCTGCATCAGGTTCCGGAAGGCTGCCTGGCCGCTGGTGTCACAGTTCAAGCCACACGCATTTGGATATTCCCAGTCGATATCGATACCGTCGAAGACGCCGTTCCAGCGCGGGTCATGCAGCAGGTTGTAGCACGAATTCGCAAAAGCCGTCGGGTTGGCAGCAGCCTGGGTGAAGCCACCGGACCACGTCCAGCCGCCGAACGACCACAACACCTTGATATTCGGATACATCTGTTTCAACTTGCGCAACTGGTTGAAGCTGCCACGCAGTGCACCTGCATCCCAGGTATCTGCAACACCGTCCACGCTGGAAGCCGCGTCATAGAAGCGGTCGTAGTCGGCATAGGCATCACCGATCGCGCACTGACCGTTCTGCACGTTGCCGAAGGCAAAGTTGATGTGGGTCAGCTTGGATGCCGATCCGCTGGTGACGATGTTCTTGACATGATAGTTGCGGCCGTAGACGCCCCATTCGACAAAGTAGCCAAGGATCTTGGCGCCCCCACCGGGGACCTGGGTGGGTGTACGTGTGGGCGTGAGCGTGGGACCGACGGGCGTATTGGTACGGGTCGGCGTGGATGTTACTCCCCCACCGCAGGAACCCATCGGGATCCACGGTTGACCGCTGCCGGCCGGTCCGCTGCTGGTAGCGGGATCATTGCCCTGTGTCCAGTAAGCAGCCTGGTAATTTTGATTGTTGCGGCTTACCTGCGCGCCGCCATTATAGGCGGTGCTCGCATTCCAGGCGGCCCAGCAGCTACCCCCGCCAGATGTGGGAGTGCGCGTGGGGGTGTTGGTGGGGCCCGTTGGTGTGCGGGTCGGCGTGTTTGTCGGGCCGCTGGGAGTGTTGGTAGGACCGCTTATCGGTCCCCAGAGCGCGGGCACGTTGGGCGGCTCCCAGCCTGTCAGTGAGGTATGAGTTTGGATGGCACGGTAGGTGAGACCGTTGTAGGTCACCGTATCGCCGGCGATGTACCGGACATTGGGTGCCCAGACGCCCCGGTCAGCACGCTCCGAGGCAGCACTGGCAGAAGAGGCGACGAACACCAGGTTCAACAGCATGAAGATCATCAAAGTGACGTTCGTTAGACGACGCATATGTTCTCCTTTCAGTTTCATAAAATGAGCTGGACGGCAAGTTGGTTCAGTTCACAAACTAAGCTACTACCTTCACCTCCTGTTTATAAATCTCACATGCGGCATTTTTATTACCCTTATAAAATACACCATATCGATCCTGCAAAGTGCTCAAAATTGAAGCAAGTCGCTCAAATGTGGCTCGAAAATTATTCAATTGCAGAAGCAGTCGATAGACTCTATCGGTAATGAACTCATGATGATTCTCTTGCCGAGAATCCTCGGCACCTGCCCCAGGTGCAGGTGTACGCGAATTTCACGAAAACTCCTGGGGAGTTCGCGGCTGAAAAGAATTATCTCCAAAGAAGTTTATGGGTCCGGGCGCAGGCCAAGAAGCCCGCATGAGTGGGACCCACAGATCATTTCAGGATGATGGGATTGGTTTTAGGGGAGCGCGTCGAGGCAGGAACGAATGGCGTTCGAGAACCGGTGATGACTGGCGGCATCCCAATTGATCGACCAGGTCATTACCCCTCTAAGAGATGCGTAGCCCAGAGAATCTTGCAAATGATATGCGCCCCCAAAGGATTGACCCATTGCCAGGTAGTTCAAAACTTTTTTTGCTTCGCGCGGAGCAGTGTATCCCCTATCGACTGCATTTGGACATGCTGCCAGTCCAATCACGATTTGCTCCGGCCGTAGAGGTGGAAAGACCTGCTCTGGGTCACCCTGAACCGGAAAACCTCTCAGAAGCATTTCGGTCATCGCAACATGAAAGTCTACCGCGCCAGGTGGATATGTGTTGTGATCCAGTGCCGTCAGTGGGCCAGAGTTATAGTGCTGGACCTGCATGTATGTCAGGATGTCATGTAGTTCATGGATGACCGGTAAATACGATCCCGAGAAACATTCATAGGCGCGAAACCCACCCTGCACGTTGGAGGTTTCAGGCGCCAGGCTCAGGATAAAATCAGAACCGAAGTTACTTCTGATCTCTCGGATTGCAGCAGTGAGGTGCCTGATGGATGCAGAGGTCGAATGCCTGAAATCCGTGTCGCCCCTCTCCAGGACGACATTACCCTCCAGATTAATGTCGATGCCGTCGAAACCGTATCGTTGAACGATTTTGATGACGGAGTTGCAGAAATTATCTTGAGCCGAAACGTTGTCAATGGCGATCGAGCCTGTCGCGCCTCCGATGGAGATCAGGACTTTTTTGCCCAGGCCCTGGAGGGTAACGATGTCAGACTCGAATTGCTTGGCGGCACGGGGCACAAAGACAATTTCCCCATTCCCTGCATCGGAGGAGGTGGCGAAGGCAATGTTGATGACGTCAAAGTGATCGATAACATCCTTGAGAGGCAGGAAGGCTGCCGTACTGGCATGCCAGTTATGCCAATAACCGCTCAGGATATGTTTTGGCAGCGCAGATGGATTCTTTACAGGATTCCGGGTTGTCGATTCCCCAATATGAGGCGGATCTGCGAAAGGTCTAACGGTCATAAATTTCTACTCGGGATGCTGCGCGGAGTTCCTTTCCAAGAGGGAGAGACGGGCTTTCTGTCGAACCGCCTCTCCACACAAGCCTTTTGGATTGAACAAACGAAAGGTGTTCTAAGACCGAAGCAAGTGTTTTGAAATCCATTTTCAGCCACGGATACCCTGAAGGGCACGATGTAAGCACAGATGAACACAGATTTTTTTGGTAAAACTCTGATGAAAAGTTCTTAAATCCTTTTTATCCGCGTTCATCTGTAGTAAATCTCTACGGGAACGTCTTGAATATGTTCGTAAAGGCGTAATTCGTTTGTGAGATACCGCTGCAACTTGCCGAAGCAGTGGTCTGGCCCGGGCAACCTCCATTGTCGCGGCCGAGCGACCAGAAGGACAGCCACCCAACATAACTGTTCGCCCGCGCGTATGTCAGTAACTGGTCGGCATCCGACAGGGTAAAGATCTCACCCTGCGTGTTATTCTGCCCGTTCATGGGAGTGATTCCCACCTGAGCCGGAATACCCATACCCACCAGTTGGTTGTGAGTGCTGGTCGCGGCGTCGATAGCAGCTTGTCCCATGTCGATGCCCCAGGGACCGTAGTTCATGGTCATCACGTTCACATAATCGATCCGCACGCCGTTCGACTTCGCGTTGCTCAGCACATTCAGTTCCTCCTGTGGCAGCCCGGATTGCAGTACCGGAAGTGTATAGGAGACTTTTAGATTCGGGTTGGCAGTCTGAAGCGCCTTGACTGCTTTATTGAGGCGGTCGATCACCGGTGTATTGGTGACCAACGCGCCCTCAATGTTCAAATCGATCCATGTGAATTGATACTGGTTGAGCACTGCCTGATAAGCCGCCTGCAAGCTGCTGACTGTCGTACAGACCGAAGCCATGTCGCTGCCATTGGCTCCGCCGAAGACAGCAATCACGTCACCACCGGCCGCTCGAACCGCGTTAATCTCACTGGAATAATAATTCTCGGCCATGGGATGGGTTCCATCCCATGCGGGCGTACAGGTCCCCGCGTTCCCCAATACAAAGGCGAGGGCATAGTATTTTTGCCCGGTGGCTTGGTAGGCTGCCTGAATGGAAGTGAAGCTAACGTCGGCATAGATGGCAGAAACCTGGTTTGGCCAGGTGCTGTTGGTTCTTGTCGGAGTACGGGTGGGCGTGGAGGTTGGACCCAGGGGCGTGTTTGTCCGGGTAGGAGTCTTCGTAGGTGTGGAAGTACCACCGCTGCCGCAGGAGCCCATGGGGATCCAGGGTTGACCGCTGCCGGCCGGTCCACTGCTGGTGGCTGGATCATTGCCCTGCGTCCAGTAGGCAGCCTGATAATTCTGTCCATTACGGCTCACTTGCGCGCCGCCTGTATACACCGCGCTCGCGTTCCAGGCGGACCAGCACGTTCCCCCTCCCCCACTCGTAGTTGCCGTTGGGATGGCTGTCCGCGTCCTCGTGGCGGTCGGCCCGGAGGGTGGATTGGTGCGGGTCGATGTAGGTCCAGCGGACGAGACCTTCCACAGGGCAGGCACATTGGGCGGTTCCCAGCCTGTCAGGGAAGTGTGAGCCTGAAGCGCCTGGTAGGTAGCGCCGTTGTAAGTTACCGTATCCCCAACGCTGTACCAGACATTGGGCACCCAGGGACCTCGATCCGCATGCTCGGGTGCGGCTCCGGCGAGGGGCACCACGACCAGGAGAGCCAACAAAACAACGACTACCGGGAAAGTGCGTCCTACGTTGTACATCTTTTGCCTCCTTTACCAGGCAAGACAAGCTCAGGCAACATAAAGCTACAGGCTCATTATATAGTAGCTGGGTTTGCTGCCCTGCTCAGATGTGGCTCAAATATGGCTCAGGGCGCGACCCTGACCCGCCAAACTTCAAAACTGTCTGAGGGAATGACCAAAAGAATGAGGCGGAGCGTTTTCTCACCGAGGAGATCACTGCACTCTTCGAGTACTGCCGCTGCTTTGCGCGGCGTTCGCGAAGAGCACGGAGTTTTTTTCAAAAATCTCTGTGGACTCCGTGTTCCCTGTGGTAAAAGTGATTCAGTCACTTAATAAATTGTGACTCTGGCGCAGCGTTATAATATGTCCGTGAATCTGGAGAAGCGCATGAGCGAGTCCCTGTCCCCCAAACGATCATCAATTTACTGGGATGAACAACATGTTAAATCTCTGCTTTGCGAGCCGGAAAGCCTTCTCCAGGAGGAACCGTGGAGTTCCTGGATCAAGCAGCAAGGGGGATTGAATGCGATCTATGGATCTTTCCGGAGCATGCCGCTCCCGGAGAAACAGCGCAAGACCTTCAATGCCTTATTGACTGAACCGGGCGCAAGTCTGCAGAAGTATGCGCTCATGCTTCACGTCAGCGTAGCCACGTATGTGCGCTACCGGGCTTCGCTCATCAAAACGCTCGTTACGGTCCTCAACGCCCGTTTATTGGACAAACAGTCTGCAAGAAACGAAACTAATGGAACCGCGTCTGCTCCCAACACGAATTTGCCCTATCAGCATGTGCCCCTGATCGGCCGTGAGGAGGAGTTGAGGACATTGCGAAGGCGACTCCTGCAGGAAGGAACCGACCTTTTAACGATCACGGGACCAGGTGGGATTGGGAAGACCCGCCTGGCTCTGCAAGTGGCTGCAAATTTGCTCGACGACTTCGAGGATGGCGTCTTCTTTGTTTCCCTGGCATCCATTACCAATCCGGACCTGGTCACTGCCACCGTTACCCAGGCATTGGGACTCAAGGCAGGCGAGAACCAGCCTGGGGTCGAGCTCCTCAAAAGATCCCTGCGTGAGAAACAAATCCTGCTGGTTCTGGATAATTTTGAACAAGTCATCGCGGCAGCTCCTCTGCTAAGCGAGTTGTTGTCGGCTGCGCGTGGTCTCAAGATCCTGGTAACCAGCCGGGCTGTCCTCCATCTGTATGGGGAACAAGAGTTCAATGTGCCGCCCCTGGCTGTTCCCGATCTAAATGATTTGCCGACGCTTGAAACTTTGGCACGCTTACCGGCAGTCGCTTTGTTCGTGAGCAGGGCTCAGGCTGTCACAGGCGATTTCCAGCTTACGAGTGACAATGCCCGTGTCGTGGCGGAGATCTGCGTCCGCCTGGAAGGGATTCCGCTGGCGCTGGAATTAGCCGCAGCGCGCATCAAGCTTTTCGCACCTCACGCCCTGCTGGCGGAGTTGAGTCATCGCCTGACGCTGTCGGTTCAAAAGAGTGCAGACGTGTCGCCTCGCCATCAGACCCTGCGGAATGCAGTCGCATGGAGTTATCAATTGCTTGAGCCGGATGAGCAGGCGCTTTTTGCACGACTGGGAGTGTTCGTGGGAGGGTTTACTCTGGAAGCCACCGATGCTGTCTGTGCCGAGGAGAGTACTGAAGTGCCCATGCTCGAACAGCTTGCATCCCTGGTCGACAAAAGTATGCTGCAGCACGGAAGGAGGGAGAACGGTCAACCACGCTTCAGCATGCTGGAAACATTGCGTGAATACGCACTCGAACAACTGGAAGCGCTTGGACAGACCAGAATCGCCCGCCGGCAGCATTGGACGTACTATCTCCATCTGGTAGAGACCATTGAGCCACGCCCCAAAGAGCCGGACCTGCCTGCATGGATGAAGCAGCTGGAGGAAGAGCACGATAACATCCGCGCCGCCCTGCAATGGACCCTCGAGCAGAATGAAGTGGATGCCGCTCTTCGGATCGCGGGAGCGGTGTGGAAGTTGTGGCAGATCCATGGTCACGTGGAAGAGGGCGTCGAGTGGATGAAGACTATTCTGGCCCGTTCGCAGGGATACCTCTCCGAGGCGCGGGCGAAAGCGTTGTGGGGCGCAGGCTGGCTGGGCATGGTGAAGGGAAATCTGGATCAATCCCGCGAATATTTTGAGGAAGGGGCAGCTATTTCACGGGAAGTAGGCAATCAACGTTATCTGGGTTTATCGCTGCATGGGATCGGAGCCGTTGCGCGCGGGCAGGGTGATTTTGAGAGTTCGCGTGCCGCCTTCGATGAGAGTCTGCCCTTATTTCAAGCCCTGGGAAATACCGAGGATATCGCCTGGACCTTCGAACATCTCGGAGTAACAGCCATGGAACAGGGAGACTTCGATCAGGCTATTTTGGATTTGTCGCAAGCCCTGATGCTATTCCAGGAGTTGCAGCAGAATTGGGCCTGCGCAGAAGCATTGACCTTTTTGGGCCATGCTGCCCTGCAGCAGCGCGACTATGCATTGGCACAAGAAAAATATGAGGCAGCTCTGGCGATTTATCAGGAATTGGAGGATAGACCAAACGTGGCAACCATGAATTCGTATGTGGGAGCCACGTTGTTTAACCGGGGTGATCACGAACGGGCAATCGGCTTATACAAAGAGAGCCTGCTGCTTGCCCGCGATTTGAAGGATTATTGGGGATTGACCTGGGGAGTGGAGCGCCTGGCAGAAGTGGCTGAAAGACTGGGCCAATTGGAGCGGGCTGCGCGCCTGTGGGGCGCAGCCGATGCCCTGCGCCAGGTCAGCGGTGTCTCCTGGCATCCGGGCTTCCACAGCTACTATACGGAAAGACGCTTCGCCTCTCTGAAAGCCAAACTGGGCGAAACGCGCTGGGCGCAGCTGTGGGCTGAAGGGCGGGATATGGGGCTCAACGAGATCGGCGCCTACGCCCTCGAAATCTAGTTTTCCATCGAGGGTTTTTGGCATACCACTGTAAAACATCAACGAAATCGACATAACACAATGAAACTACGAAAAATAAAAACGATCGAACTCAAACCGAGTGTGCCTTTCAATTTTGACCCCACTTTCCACAAACCCGATCACTTCACTTCAGGGGATAACTATTGGGAAGCCGGTATTCGGTGGCAGACCTGGACCTGGTCGGGAGAGTGTTTTGGATTGAAGTTCCAGGATCAAGGCACGCTCAGGGAACCCAGGCTTCAGATAGATATTTATGCCGAGCAAAAGATGGCTGCTCCGGTTATTTCCTCTCTGGCTGATGAGATCAAATATAGATACAACCTGGAACTCGATCTGACCGGTTTCTATAAAAGATTTGGCAAAGACAAAATTCTTGGTCCGATCATCAAGCGCTGGCAGGGCATGCGGCCGGGGCATCCCAGTTCCCTTTACGAATACCTGATGATTGGGATCGTCCTTCAAAACGCGACCGTCAGACGCTCCATCCAAATGTTTAAGCTGTTACTGGAAAATTACGGAACACTGCTTGAATACGATGGAAAGGAATTGTGGTGTTTTTGGGAACCCGGAGCGTTGCACAGCGTAACGGAAGAAGAACTCAGAGCCCTGAAAGTCGGTTATCGCGCCAAGTCAATCAAGAAGATCGACGACTATTTTATCCAGGGAACTCTTGATGAGTTTGAACTACGGAAGAAGGACAGAGAAACACAGATGCAGGAGCTGCTAAAGCTGTATGGAGTGGGTCCTGCCACGGTCTGGTATCTTTTGTTTGACGTTTTCCACCACTGGGACTTTTTCAATCACGTTTCGCCCTGGGAGCAAAAGATCTATTCAAAACTTTTTTTCGACCAGGACCCGGAATACCCGGTGGAGGTGAGTACGATCCTGAAGCATTTCGAAAAGTTTGGCGAGTATAAACAGCTGGCTGTTCACTATATTTGGGAAGACCTGTGGTGGAAGCGCGAACACGAACAGATCCCGTGGCTGGAGAAGTTAATTCGAGTCTAAGAAAGTCTCTGAAAAGTATTTCGCTGATCGATTCACCACAGACACCTGCACTTGCGCCAGGTGCAAGTGTGAACGCGGACCCTGGCACCGCCCGTGATTTGCTACGAATTGCCAAGCAATTCAAAATCAGGCAGGTGTAAACGCTGCTCTTTTGGATGAAAACCAATTCATCTGTGTTTATGTTCGGTGCAAGTGTCCGTGGTTAAAACAAGTTTTCAGACAGCCACTAAAACATTTCAAATAGGAGAATGCAGGGGTGAAAACCAGCCAGTAGGCTAGGGTATCCGCCATGGCTGGATGCTAAAATTGTACAAGCATGAAAACTGCCGCCAGGCTCCTGCTCGTTCTTGCCGTTCTTTATCTGGAACCACCCAGCGCGGGATGGGCTGCCCAGCCGGGTGCCGCCGCGCGTTCCGAGAACCAAAATCACTCGCCTGGCAGCATGGTGCGTTTTGAGCACATCACCATTGAAGACGGATTATCCCAAAACACGGGCCAGGCTATCTTTCAGGACAGCCGCGGCTTTTTGTGGATCGGCACACAGGACGGCTTAAATCGGTACGATGGCTATACTTTTACTGTCTTCAAACAGGAGGCCGGCAACCCTTCATCGATCAGCAGCAATACTATTTTAGCCATTGCGGAAGATGAGGCGGGATGGCTGTGGATCGGCACCTCAGACGGGCTGAATCGTTTTGACCCTGCCACTGAAACATTCACCCGATATAAAAACGTTCCGAATGAGCCTGACAGCCTGACCCACAATACGATTACATCCATCTTTCAGGATTCGGAAAATGCGCTCTGGATCGGTACCCTCGATGGGCTGGAGCGCTTCAATCCCCAAACCGACGGGTTTGACCATTTCCGCCACTCGCCGGATGACCCTGCCAGCCTGAGCAGCAATGTCATCTCGGTCATCTTCGAGGACTCACGGAACCAGCTGTGGATCGGGACAGGTGCGCTTGGCATCCCGGGGTCCGGGCTGAATCGTTTCAATCCCTCCACCGGCAAAGTCACCCGTTTTCAACATAACGATCTGGACCCCACCAGCCTGGGGAGCAATAATATTTCTGCCATTTACGAAGCACCGGATGGCAACTTCTGGATCGGTACGGGTGGATATAATCTGCCCGGCAACGGCCTGGACCTGTTCAATCCGCGTGCAGGCACAGCGTTCCATTATTTGCACGATGATGAGATCCAGAGCACGTTGAGCGGAAACGATATCGCGGCTCTCTGGGGCGATTCCAGCGGAACGCTGTGGATCGCCACATGGTCTCATGGCTTGAACCGGATGAACTTTTCCAGCACAGGGGATTTTATTCCCTACCATCATGATCCTTACTTTCCGGATAGTCTAAGCGGGGATGACGTCCGGTCCCTTTTCAAGGACCGGTCAGGAGTGTTATGGATTGGCACCGGCAATCACGGCATCAATAAACTACCCGCCAACAGCGGACAGTTCAGTTTGTATCGCAACAATCCCAGCAACCCGAACAGTCTTGGAACAAATACGGTAGGCGCGTTTTCTGAAGACCAGTATGGGTATATCTGGGTGGGGACCTGGGGCGGCGGCCTGAATCGTTTCGATCCACGCCATGGGCATTTCGAGCACTTCCGTCACGACCCAGCCGACCCATCCAGCCTGTCCAGCGACCTGGTGATGGCGGTGTACGCCGATTCTCAAAATGTGATCTGGTCGGGCACCCTGGGCGGCGGCTTGAACCGCATGGAGCTTGCCACCGGTGAGATCACTCATTACTTCCACGATCCTCGGGATCCCACCAGCCTGGTAGATAACAATGTGGCTGTCATCATTTCCGACGGCCGAGATGGTTTGTGGCTGGGCACCTATGGCGGACTCTCCCACTACGACCCGGTTACCAATACCTTTACCAACTATGTCAACAACTATGCCAATAATCCTGTCAACCCGGCCAGCTTGAGCGAGAACAAGGTCGTGAGTTTATATCTGGATGAGTGGGAAAACGTTTTGTGGGTGGGCACCTGGGGCGGCGGCTTGAACCGTATGGACTTGAAAGATCCATTTCACACCACACCTCAACTTGCCCCCTTCCGAACCTATCGCTACAGTTCCGATGATCCCACCAGCTTGAGCGAGGACTCGGTTTGGTCCATTCTGGAAAGCGCGGATGGCTCCCTCTGGGTAGGGACACAGTCCGGTTTAAATCGTTTCGACACACAAACACAGGTCTTCAAACGCTATACGGAAAAACAGGGCTTGCCCGACGAGTCGATCCTGGGGATCCTCAAAGACAACGAGGGGCATCTGTGGCTGACCACCAATAACGGTCTGGCAAAGTTTGATCCGCGTGCCAGCAAGTTCACCAGCTATGATGTCACATATGGTTTGCAAAGTAACGAATTCA
>Ga0105104_10002767_pt1 | contig 12660 bp, 7 predicted proteins | sample PPLLaktember2015_3_FD_87034 | JGI IMG/M metagenome (GOLD analysis project Ga0105104, IMG submission 87034) | Freshwater sediment microbial communities from Prairie Pothole Lake near Jamestown, North Dakota, USA - PPLs Lake P7 Core (6) Depth... | ecosystem: Environmental > Aquatic > Freshwater >...
CCTTGCGCGCGGAGGATTCATTATCGACGCTGAAATAGCGCTGCGCCTGCGCGGCAGTGTTGTAGCCAACGCTCACCATCATTGTCCAGGCGACCACGTAGCTCCAGCCGTAACCCGGCAGGCTCAGTGAAGTCATGTTGGCAGGCAGTCGGTCGATCATCGTCGTCAGCCCGCCGGTTTTCACGAGCGCCGTGACGAAGAGAATCAATGCGAAAGGCATCAGGATCACGGCCTGGAGGAAATCCGCGACAACCACGGCCCAAAGGCCGCCGAGCATGCAGTAAACGAGCACAATCGTTCCGGCAACCGACGTAGTCAGGATCGGTGACAGGCTGGAAACAGAGGCCACAAAGAGCCCTATGCCGTAGAGCATGCTGGCTCCCATGAAGATCTGGAAGAATACCGTCGCGACCGAGAAGAGGCGCCGGGAACGGTCGTCAAATCGCTCGGAAAGGTATTCCATGGTCGACGAAATCCGTGCGCGCCTCCAGCGTGAGGCGAACAGCCAGTAACCGAGCAGAAACGTGCTTGCGTTGCCGATATAAGTGGCTACCGCAACCAGGCCGTCCTTGTAGGCGATCCCGGCCATGCCGGTGAAGGTGAAGGCGCTGAAGCCGCTCATGAAGGCACTGAGCGAAGCGACAAGCCACGGGATACGGTTTCCTCCCCGGAAGTAGTCCGACCCTCCCCGGTTCAGCCGCATGAACACCACGCCCACGGCGAGGATCATGGCCAGGTAAATGACAATTACGACGTAATCCAACGCATTGGCCGTCTTCACCTTGATCTCCTTTTGTCACGCGGAGAACACCAGTTGTCTTATCCAAGAACCGTGGTTGACTTAGCGATTGCGAGGTTCCCGCCGCCCGTGGAGGGAACCTCGCAATCGCTAAGTCAACCGAGTGCGCCTATGCGGAACTACGAGCCGATTGTACTCGTGGCTGCTCTACTCCCTCATTGCCTCCCTCGACAAATAGTGCGACATGCCTTTGTCCGGGTAAAGCAGCGCCTCTTTCAGCTTTTTCTCTCCTTCATCCTTCCGACCCAATGCCTTCAGAAGCGTCCCCTGCGCGTACACTGCCAGCCCGGGGAAATGCCCGCCGTACGCTTCCGCCTCCTCGAGTGCCTTCTTCGCCTTCGTGCTCCAGGCTGCTTCATCAACTTGTCCGAGCCTTTTAGCTGCCAGGTATGAAAAGTAGAGGTAGCGGTATCCCTTCGCGGCGGCGGCTTTTTGCCAGTGTGACTCAGCCGCGTCGCGGTTTGCACACAGGCTCTCGATTTCGCCCAGGTAATATTGGAACCTGGCATTGTCGATGAAGGGCGTCAAACCGTCCCGGGTGAACTCCAGTCCCGGCGTCTCCTTCCCGATCGTCGACAACACCGCAGTCGCTTCTTCTTTCCGATCCCCGCGGGCGAGCTTCAACGCTTGCCGGAGTCGCACCTCCAGGTAGGTCTGCCGAACATTCGTGCCGAATTCCTCGCGCGGGAAGAATCTCCCTTCGTAAAGCTTTTCCGCTTCAGCCTGTCGCCCACCTTCGGCCAGGGCCAACGCCAGTTTGTGGACCAGCGCCGCCGGCATCTCCGCCTGGTTCGGATACTTTCGGAGTATCGCGATTCGCTCATCCCCGCCCCTTCGGAGCAAGCTCAGGCACTGATCGGCCCCCAGGTAGAGATCGAGGTTCGAAGCGTCGACCTTCATCCCCTCCTCAAAGACGCTGAGAGCTTGAGCCGGCGTCGCCTTGGCGTGGATAAGAGTCATCCCGATGTTTCGGTGGAGGACAGGGATGCTCGGGTCCAGTTGCCTGGCCCGCTCCCACTCCTGCAGTGCCTCATCCGCCATCCCGCCTGAGAGGTACCAGGAGCCCAGGAGGAACCGGGCTGTGGCATCGTCCGGGTTCACCTGGAGTGCTTTCTCCAGGACAGCAAAGGTCTCCGGACGGTTGGGGAAGACGTATCTGGTTGGTTGCCGGGATGCCTGGAGAAGATCGCCCTTGCCGCCGGACCCCGCCTTTTCTCGGCAATAACCCCTGTAGTAAGCGATCAGCGGGTAGTTGTGAGGCAGCACAAAACCAGGCTCTCCGACGACGCCCTCCGAAGGGAAGGGACGGTTCAGGAGCTTAGCTGCATCTTCGTATAGCCCGATCGCCATGTAGTCGACCGCGATTTCCAGTATCCGTTCGGGATCCCCGGCCAGGTGCCGCCACAGTCTTTCATCCTGCTCGCCCAATTCGACGGCTTCATTCCTTAAAAACGAGTTGGGAACGTCCATCTGACGCCAATAAGCGAGCCGCTCGCGCGCCGCCGCCGTGCGTCCCAGCCGCCGCAACAAGGCCACCTCCATCCCTCCTGCACGGATCATCTGCGGAGACGACTCCTGGGCCCTCCTCAGGAGAGCCAGAGCTTCGTCCAGGTGGCGACCCTGGGCAGCCAACTGCGCCAGCCGCAACAGGCCGGCAGCGCGATACTCCGGAAGCAGGATGGCTTTTTCCCACTCGATCCGGGCTTTCCGTTCTTCCCCCAGCTGCTGCCAGGCATGACCCAGGTAGTAGCTGATCTCTGGGTCATTGCTGATCCGCCACTGGGCCTTGGAAAGCGCTTGGGTCGCCTCAGCATAGCGTTTTAGCTGCACGGCCAATCGGCCCGCCGCCTTGTTCAGCTCGAAACTCTGCGGGAATCGCTCCCGACCTTGACCGTAAACATCCCGGGCAACCAACAGCCGGCCCCACAGCTCGTGGCTCTTACCTGACTCGAGGAAGTCTCCTTCAGTACGCTGATCGGCCCGCGGGATCGCATAGGAATCCTGGGGTCCCAGCCGGTATTCCGATTTAGGATCGAAGTCGTACTTCCCTTCGGTGTGCGAGAGCAGAATCACTCCGCTCTTGTCGAGCAGCTCGATGGTGTAAGACTGCTCTCCGGTCAGATGCCGATAGTTCTTCTGGAAGGAACCGGAAGGGCTGAGATCGAGCCGCTCTTCAGCGACGATCCGAGTGCCGTCCTTGATGCGAATCGTACCCGCCCGAACGTCCCGGTTCACATTGATCCCGACTGTAAGGCTCTTCACGCCTGCCGTGTCTCCGCCCCGCCAAACGTGGACCACGGCGTTCAGGTTGGCCCGCGAGAATCCGCCGATGCCCCGAACCGGCATATAGTACTCGCTGAACCGGTTCACTTGCTGAGGTTCGAGGAAGGCGTAAGTCTCCTGGTTCCGGAAGAGTCCGGCCTGGACTTCCAGGTAAGCGCTTTCATCGTCCGAAAGCGCTTTTCTCCAGTCGCGTCCGTCTTCGTCCCAGCCCCAGGACCAGATTTTCTTGGCAGGCGCGTGATCAGGAAGGGCGAAATGAACCATTCCGGACTTGGTTTGCGGATGGTAGACGCCCATGAACGGCTCGCGGCTGCCTACCGAGAAGCGTGAGACAAAGCCCCGAGTGTGATTGGCGGGTATGCTCAGGTCGTAACCCGCAGAATCAACCGGCCAGGTGTCGACGTCGGCAAAGCCGTGGCTCGCGCTCAATTCCATCGGATAAATGATTTTGGAATCGTCCCACGCGCGGACCGAGGCTGTGTTCCACCAGTAAAACCGATGGCGAGCGTCACTCCGGTTGTACAAGGTGACAGTCTGCTCGAGCAGAGATGATTGCGGGCGCAAGGTCAGCGCCACCCGCCACATCATTCCGTAGGGCCGATCGATGTTCCCGACCCAGATAGAGGCGCTGCCATCCGGATTAAAGACCGTGCCGTAATCGACGGGTGAGACCGTCATCCAGTTATGCGAGACGGGAAAATTGAACTCTATACCGAGAGCCACCCAGGCGCCGCGAAACGCGACTTGGGCGAACTTGATCGAGGAATTGGCATAGAAGAGCTCCTGGCCGTTGCTCTTGTCGACACAGCTGTACACGCGCCCGCCCAAGTCAGGGAGCACGACCAGCTTCAGGTACTCGTTCTCCAGGTTCAGCGTCCGCCAGGTTCGATTTGATTTTCGGTTGGTCAGGTTTTCACGGGTGGTGTACGGGTAAGTGATAAAACTTCTGGTCTTGAACAGGTCAAAAGGAGGATTGACGTCCGGATCTTCTTCCTGGTAGGTGGGAAGGTCAAGAGTGCCCTCCCATACTCTGACCTGGCCCGATACGTGGCTGGATGCCAGACAGAAAGCTGTAGCTAACAGCAGCCCGGCCGCTCGACTTCTCATCCTCGCCTCCCATAGCACCAAAATCAAGGAATAACCTGTGTCAGAGAGCAAATGCAAGAAAAAATCAGAAAAAGTTCGACATTTTCCTTTCGAATTCTTTTAAATAATGTCGTCTGGGGAAGGAGAACGTATGCCCTTCATCTTGCGCATCACTCAGCGGTACCTGGTCAAAGACCGAGCAGCTTTCATGGCCCTGGAGGCGAAATTTGCGGCCATGGAGCAGGCACGCAGCGACTTTGTGAAAGGAAGGCGCCGGCAGCCGTGCATCGGGCGGCAGCCTTCGAACACGTTGATTTGGGAATCGGAGTTCCCGACCCTGGCGGAGGCACAGGCGGCCATCGCCAAGCTCGGGTCTGACCCTGCGCACGAGGAGCTTTTCCGCCAGCAGGATGCCTACATCACCGACGCCTGGATGGAAATCGACGAAGTGCTGGAATTTGGGAAAGGGTGAGGAGTCACAAGGGACACAAGGGACACAAGGGACAGAAGGGACATAAGGGGCATAAAGGCGCTTCGTCCCTTCTGTCCCTTGTGTCCCTTGTGTCCCTTGTGTCCCTCATGTCCCTTGCCTGCTCATCGCCTGCAGCTCGCTCGCAAGCGCAGTCCCCGGTAGCGCGTCCTCGGGCCAGGGGCGGGGGACGGGTTTGCCGTTGAGCACGGCGTCAAGAAAAAGGCAGGTCTCGCGATACGTGCCGTTTCTGATGAACTCCGCCTCCTCCGCCGGCGCCTCTTCCTCCAGGACCAGCTTGCCTCCCTGGTAAGCCTGGATCCGCCACGGGTGGCTGGTGCCGGTCCACACCCTGACGTACCACCCGGCACCCGACAGCTCAATCCGCTCCTCGATCTGGCCGCACACCGGCAGGATCTCGGCAGAACCTTTGAGGCCGTTCTCTCCCTCGAGCAGCAGGCATCGCGCACAGCCTCCGGGGGAATCGACAATCCGGGCCGTGCCGGGACTGATTCGAAGCGGGCCGGCCGTGTAGCACATAGCATCCAGCAGGTGAATGGACGTTGACCAGAGAAAGTCGTCTTCGGTTCGGTTGACACGCATCATGGTCCCGTGGATGAACCGTGCCGGAGGCAACCCCGCTGCCCAATCGAGAGCCCGATTGAGCCCCGGGTCGAACCGACGATTCAGCGAAACTGTCACCCGCCCGCAACCTCCGGGGATCTCGGCGATTCGGCAAGCCTCCTGATAGCTGGTTCCCAGCGGCTTCTCAAGCAGGATTGGAATCTTCCGCGTCAGCCAGGCTTCGGCCGTTTCCTTTAAGAGAGGCACCGGCAGCACGACTACAGCCGCATCGAAGCCGGCGTCCAGCAGCGTCGAGGGCGCCGTGACGTAGCCCGCAAAGCGGCAGGTTTCACTGCATGCCCTGGCCCGGCCTTCGTCAACGTCGCAGGCTGTGACGGAGATAATTCCCGGGTTCTCTTCGCAGAACCTTGCAAGCGCCGGCGCGTGATGATTGATTGAATGCCAGCCACATCCCAGGAGCGCGATTTTCAACATGGTTCTTCTACGTCATCAATGACAGCATTTCGACCGTGACCGTATTTCGAACAGGCAGCCCGCGGAAGAAGCGAATCACCTGCTCGACCGCCTCGGCGCCCAGCGCCCGTCTCACTTCCAGGCCCCCGGCCGCGACGTGCGGCGTTAACAGAACATTTGCCATGAAGCGCAACGGGTGATTGACCGGAAGTGGTTCGAGCGGGTCGGTCACGTCCAGCGCGGCCTCGAAATGGCACGTTTTCAAAGCCTCCACCAGCGCATCGGTATCAATCAAGCCGCCCCTGGCCACATTCACCAGGCAGGCGCCGTCTTGAATTAAGGAGAGGCGGCGTCGATCCAGGAGACCGCGGGTTTCGGCCGTGAGGGCCGCGGTCAAGACGACCGCGCGAGACTGTCTGAGCATTTCGTCGATTTCCATCGCCTGACAACGGTGCTTCTGAAGGATTTCGGCCGGGCAGTACGGATCGTAAACCATCAACTGGGCTTGGAACGGCCGGACCAGGCGAGCGAAAGCTTGCCCGATTCTTCCGAACCCGATCAGCCCGACTTTTTGTCCGAAAAGCGTCTGTCCCGCCGGGGCTTCGCTGTTAGGCAGGACAAGGCCCTGCTGCATTTCGCGTGCGTATTCGGGAAGCCGGCGAAGCAGCGCGAGGACCATCGCCAACGCCATTTCTGCGACCGGCTTGGCCATCGCCCCCGGCGCGTTCGTGACCGTTAGCGCTCGCACCACGTCGTCCTCCATTCGCGAGCGAATCTCGCCACCCGCATGAGCGATCAGTTTCACCCGGCGCGGGGAACCGAACATGGGCAGTCTCAAGAAGGGAGAGTGCCAGGTGGTGAGCAGAGCATCGCTCGAAGCCAGTTTCGCTCGCAGCTCGGGATTGTCTTCGCGCGCGTGATTTATCTCCCAATCCGTCACCCTCGAAAGTCGCTTGAGCAATTGAGCAGGGAAGAAATGAGGCAGTAAGGCCGGGCTGCTCAGGATCAGGACTTTCGGTTTGGCCTTCCTTCTTTGCATAACGATTGAAATCGAAACCGAACGAAGGAATATGATAAACCCGAAATGTCGATAAGACAACCATCCCTGGAAGCGCAGGCATCCTGCCCTGCTCCGGCCTGTTTCCCGAGTGGCGCCCATCTCCCGATGGGCGCGCGGTCCCATCTGGAGATGGGACCCACTAGCGAAACAAGCAGCCCGTGCAGGCAGGATGCCTGCGCTCCCAGCGGGGCCTCCGCTTCACTTGTGTTGTGCCCCCTGGCGGCCCATGTTATGATCCCCCCGCAATAAGCGTCGGTTTAGTTCGATTTCGCGCCTGTTTACCTCGTCGGAGGCCCGATGTTCAATCTTAATTGGATCGACATTACCATCATCCTTGTCTATTTCGTGGCGATGATCGTCATCGGCGTCGCCGTCATGAAAAGGGCGTCAAAGAGCATTGATTCTTACTTTCTGGCCAGCAACAAGCTTCCCTGGTGGATACTGGGAGTCTCGAATGCCTCAGCCATGTGGGACATTACCGGGACGATGTGGCTGGTTTACAACCTGTTTGTCTACGGGATGAAGGGCACCTGGCTGCCCTGGCTTTGGCCGACCTTCAACCAGGTTGTGCTCATGGTTTATCTCGCCTCGTGGGTCAGGAGGTCCAACGTCTTGACGGGCGCAGAGTGGATCACGACCCGTTTCGGCGCCGGCCGGGGTGGAGAACTGTCGCGCATCATCATCGTGATCTTTGCGCTGGTGAGCGTCGTAGGTTTCATCGCCTACGATTTTCAGGGCATGGGGAAGTTTTCGGCGACCTTCCTCCCCTGGGACTTGTCTCCGAACTCCTACGCCTTGATTGTCATGAGCATCACAGCGATTTACGTTCTGCTCGGCGGAATGATCAGCGTCGTGATCACCGATCTGGCGCAGTTCGTGATCATGGCGGTCTGCGCCGTGATCTTGGCCGGAATCGCGATGGCGAGGGTCATGCCTGCGGAGATTCAAGGCATTTTGCCGGCAGGGTGGCACGACCTCTTCTTTGGCTGGAAACTCGATATTGACTGGTCGCACGCCATCCCATCGCTCCAACAGAACCTGGTCGAAGATGGATACGGGTTCTTCGGGTTTTTCTTTATCGCCATGGTGTTCAAGGGGCTGCTGGTCAGCATCGCTGGGCCGGCTCCGAACTACGATATGCAGCGAATCCTGGCCGCCCGGACGCCGAAAGAAGCGAGCCTGATGAGCGCCATTGTTTCGATGTGTCTCTTTCCGCGCTGGATCCTGGTCGCTGGTATCACCCTGCTCGGCCTGAAATATCTGACCCCGATCTTCCAGGCTCAGGGTGGAAGGATCGACTTCGAGATGGTGCTGCCCTATGTCATCAAGGAGTTCGTACCCGTTGGCTTGATCGGCTTGCTCCTGTCCGGGCTGCTGGCCGCGTTCATGTCCACCTTCTCTGCGACCCTGAATGCGGGCGGCGCCTACCTGGTCAATGATCTGTACAAACGCTACTTCAAGGGCGACGCTTCCCCGCGGCACTATGTGACGGTCAGTTACGTTGCCCAGATCGGGATCCTGGCTTTGGGGTTTGCGTTCGGCCTCATGACGAGCTCGGTCAACCAGGTCACGCAGTGGATTGTGAATGGACTCTGGGGCGGGTACACGGCCGCTAACGTCCTTAAGTGGCACTGGTATCGCCTGAACGGTTTTGGCTACTTCTGGGGCATGCTCGCGGGAATTGCTTCAGCCCTGTCTGTTCCGCAGTTCTTCCCGAACTCCGGGCTTGGTTCGCTGGCTGGTTTCCCGATCATCCTCGGTATTTCGCTGGTCGGCTGCATCGCGGGTAGTCTGCTGAGCGTGCCGGAAGACGATTCGGTTTTGAAGAATTTCTACAAGACGGTGCGGCCTTGGGGTTTTTGGGGGCCGATCCACGCCGCGGTTATCAGGGAAGATCCCAGCTTTAAGCGCAACACCAACTTTTTGCGCGACATGTTCAACTGCGGAGTCGCCATGATCTGGCAGGTTCCGCTCTGGGCTATTCCCATCTACGTCGTATTTCGCAGTTGGAAGGCGCTCTGGATCTCGATCCTCGTGCTGCTGGTCACCTCGCTGATTCTGAAGTTCAACTGGTTGGACAAGTTGGAAGACGACGCGCCGCCGGTCAGCGGAAAGCCCAAAAAGGCTGCCGAGCCGGTGCGGGCGGTGTAGAGCTCAAGGGACAAAAGGGACACAAGGGACACAAGGGACACAAGGGAGACATAAGGGACCTCAGGGAACAAGGCACCGTCCCTTCTGTCCCTTCTGTCCCTAATGTCCCTTGTGTCGCTTATGTCCCTGTCTTTTTCCCTCCCCCATTTCAAACCACTTGCCAAGGCACGACTCCCTAGGAGACACTGATTTTTGATCTGCTTCAGATGCCATCGGCAGGAGGAACTATGCGACTGGCCACACTCGACTGGATCATCATTGCGCTCTCCATCGCCATCTGCTTTGCGCCCGCTCTCTTCGTCGCTAAGAGATCAGGCAAGAGCACTACTGAGTTCTTCGCCTCCGGACGCGCCGTGCCCTGGTGGCTGGCCGGGCTTTCGATGGTCGCGACGACATTCAGCAGTGACACGCCCAACCTCGTGACCAACTTCGTTCGTACTCAAGGTGTGGCCGGGAACTGGCAGTGGTGGGCGTTCGTACTGACCGGGATGGCGACGGTGTTCTTCTATGCGCGCCTCTGGCGGCGATCCGGCGTATTGACCGACCTCGAGCTTTATGAGCTCCGTTATTCGGGCAAAGCCGCCTCGGTGGTGCGCGGCTTTCGGGCGATCTATCTCGGGCTCTTCTTCAACTGCATGATAATGGCGTCGGTGAACCTGGCCGCAGTAAAGATCGCCGGCGTCCTTTTCGGCCTGGATCGCTGGCAGACGCTCCTGGCCGTTGGGATCCTGAATGTCATCTTTGCGGCACATTCCGGCCTGTGGGGCGTGCTCGTCATCGACATGATTCAGTTCTTCATCAAAATGTCGGCGGTGATCGCTGCTGCCTATTTCGCTTTGAAGCTGCCGCAAGTGGGCGGACTGAGCGGGATGATCGATAAGGTGTCGAACATGACGGGACCCGGCGGGGTCGATTACCTGCGCATGCTGCCGGACTTCTCGAGCAACATGGAGCTGGCCGTCGCGATCTTTATCATGCCGATCGCGGTGCAGTGGTGGGCTGTCTGGTATCCAGGGGCGGAGCCCGGCGGGGGCAGCTATATTGCGCAACGCATGCTGGCGTCCAAGACCGAAAAGGATGCGTTGGGCGCCGTCCTGTTTTTCAACGTCGCCCATTACGTGTTGCGTCCCTGGCCCTGGATTCTGGTAGGTCTGACGTCCCTGATCGTCTTCCCGCAATTGTCCGACATCCAGCGGGCTTTCCCGCATCTGGACCCGGCCCTGATCGGGCATGACATTGGCTTTCCAGCCATGCTGACCTTCCTCCCGGTGGGCTGGATGGGACTAATGGTCGGCGGCTTGATCGCTGCCAATTCTTCCACCATTCTGACCCATCTGAACTGGGGCGCCTCCTATGTGGTCCACGATTTCTACCGTCGCTTCATCCGCACCGACGCAAGCGAGAAGCACTACGTTACGGCGGGCAGGTTGGTCACCATCCTCCTGTTTATCCTTTCGTCCGGTCTCGTGTTTGTCCTTGAGACCGCGCAGGGGGCGTTCAACCTGATCCTCCAGGTCGGCGCCGGGACCGGGCTCCTCTACCTGGTCCGGTGGTTCTGGTGGCGTGTTAACGCCTGGTGCGAAGTGGTCGCGATGATCAGCTCTTTTGGCATCTCGATCTTCTGGGTCGTGGCTGTTCGCAATGGGATGGAGATCAGCACCCATGCTCAGCTGCTGTTGACCGTCATCGTCACCAGCATCTGCTGGATTACCACTGCGTACGTCGCGCCTCAGACTGACCGCGCCACTTTGGTCAATTTCTACAGAAAGGTTCGGCCGTTTGGCCCTGGTTGGGCCGAGGTCCGTGAAGCGGCGGGCGTGAGCGAGCTGGAGGCCTCCAGGGGTCAGAACGTTACACTGTCGATGATCGGCTGGTTGGCTGGGTGCTCGATGGTGTGGTCGGCGTTGTTCTCAGTCGGTAACTTCCTGTACGGAAGAATGGGTTATGCCATCATCCTGGCGATCGTATTCGTGATCAGCGGGTCGATCGTCATCTGGGTGATCAACCGGCTGTGGGCCCGTCAGGACGAGCACGACCGGGCCGAGGCAGCGGCGGGAAGGTAGGGGCACTAAAGCGAAGATCTTCTGCTTGATCTGACCCGGTACAGTCGCTCGGTGAATCCGCCTTCTTTCTCGAATGCGGCTCCTTGCGCGGTAAGCTGACGATCGAGGAGACTGCAGGCAACGATTGTCAGCGTACGGATTGCGTTGGCGGCGATCTCCATGGACGACATGGACCCAGTGGACCTTTGATGGACCTTATGGACCCAGTCGGCGACCTCGGCCGCAGTCTGGAATCGCCGGCTAATCAGTTCGGTCCCAAGCAGGTGATTACGAGACCATTGGGACAGTCCCCGCTGGCGCAGGAAATCCTGGTAGTCGAGCTTTAGCTCTTCCAGACTCGCACGGGCCACGCCCGTGAGCTTGAGCTCGGTCTTTTTCGAGGTCCCTGAAGCTTGGCTTCCCTCGGCGATGTTTTGCGCACCCGACCGTGCAGCCTGCACCATCTGATCGTGAGTCCGGCTGCGGCGGTCAATGTAACGATCGCAGAACCGTACAGTCAGGTCGCAGACAAGCTGCGCGATCTGGTAACTCTTCAGGTTCTTATAGCCCCCATGCTTCGGGATCACTCTGTCCACTGGGTCCATGTCGTCCACCTCGTCCATTAACCATTACGCTCGAGGTGGAGAATCTACGAAGGGAAATTTGAGGCACACCCGCTGGGGGGTGTGCCTCTGGGTTTCCGGCGAGTCAGCTCAGAAGGCCACGCGCATACCGAAGCGGAAGATCCGCTGATCGATGCCTTCGCGGCCCGTGTTGCGGGTGCTGGTGATTTCCGTGTAGCCGTTGAGCGCCTTGATCGTCCCGTCCGGGTTCAGTGTCATATCCGAGACATTTGCGCCCGGGTTGGCGAGGTGCGGTGTGTTGGTGAAATTGAAGCCCTCAGCTCGGAACTGAAGATTGACGCTTTCAGTAACCTTGAACGTACGGAACAGGCCGACGTCGAGGTTGAACTGGCGGGGCCCCAACAGCGTGTTGAAGCCGGAATTGCCAAAGCGCGGTTCGTTGACTGGCGCGAAGGCAAACGGATCGAACCATGACTGACCCCGGCCTACCCCTTCAAGCTCAGGCACGTCGCCGGGCTTCACCCGATCAGCGACTTGGGTGCTGCTCGGCAGGTTCAGGGAATTGCCGGAAGCGGTAACGGTAAAGGGCGTTCCCGATTGCGCGTACAGGACCGTGTTCAGCTGCCAGCCGCCGAGGATTTTGGCGCCCCATCCGTCGGTCATGAGCTGCTTGCCCGGGCCGAACGGCAATTCGTAGATCGTCGCCAGGTTGAAGCGATGCGGGATGTGGATGTTGGCCAAAGCGCGGTTGAGGTGGTAGTAGTCGAGCGCTTTCACCTGCGGCTCGTTGTCGCTTCCGCTCAAGCCCGCTATGCCCATCGTCTTCGACCACGTGTAGTTGGCGTTGACCGCAACGCCGCCCGAAAAACGGCGTTCCAGACGGAGCTGAAGGGCATTGTAAGTGGCATGACCGATCGGGGTGAACACTGCGGTTCGCGCCGTCCGGCCAAACGTCGCGAAGTATGGTCGCCCGGCCTGGCCTGCGCCAATTACCTGTCCGGCATTCAGGTCCTGGTACCCCAGTTGCCGCACCGATCGGGTCGCAATGTAGCCCACCTCTCCGACCAGGTCGAAGGGGAGGCGCCGCTGCACGGTGAGGTTCCAGGACTGGATGTAACCCCGGTCTAGCTCTTCGCCGACGCTGTTGA
>Ga0105104_10002768_pt1 | contig 12659 bp, 28 predicted proteins | sample PPLLaktember2015_3_FD_87034 | JGI IMG/M metagenome (GOLD analysis project Ga0105104, IMG submission 87034) | Freshwater sediment microbial communities from Prairie Pothole Lake near Jamestown, North Dakota, USA - PPLs Lake P7 Core (6) Depth... | ecosystem: Environmental > Aquatic > Freshwater >...
ACCTACCCGCCCACCCCGGCCGGCCAGCCTTACCCGCACTACGGCACGGTTCCGCACAACGCCATCGTCACGGTTGGCGTGCGTCAGTCAGGCATGGCTACCGCGGCGCTAGTCCTAGGCCTCTGTACGTTCATCACGTTCGGCGCTACCGGTATCCCGGCCGTGGTCCTCGGAATCCTTGCCCTCAGCGATATCAAGCGTCGTGGTGTACCCGGCGAGGGTGCCGCCATCACTGGCCTGATCTTTGGCGGGCTGGCCGTGTTCGGTTGGTGCGCATGGTGGGGCATGATCATCCTTGGATCCGCGATGGGACCTCGGTGACCCACGCCACAGAAACAATGTGGACGATGTACGTACAGCGTGATACCCTAGAAGCACGACCCCCGCACAACCCTAAGGAACGGATCATGAGCAACTACCCGGCCGGCGTTACCGATGCCGACATTGACTTTTACTTTGGCGACAGCTTGGAGGAGCGTGCCGAGCAGGATGGCTACGACGATGAGGATGAGCGTGACTACCGCGGCTACAGCCCCGATGATGCGCGCGACATGGACCGCGCGATGGCCGAGGAAGAGCGTATGGCCATGGCGGAGATGGCGTGATGCGGACGTTTGAAGACGTGGCCCGCGGCATTCTCGCCGACGCGGTAATCAGCGTGTACGTGATCCAGCGCAGTGAGGTCGACCCCGCTCGAACGGACCCGGTGAGGGTTGAGGCCAGCCGTGCCCGCGCTCGCGCCGATGTCCGCAACGTGGCCCACATGCTCGGTCTCGACGACCGCCGTGATGACTTCCGCAAGGCTGAGGACACCATGTGGGAGGTGATCCGCGAACGCGTGGCTACCCTGCCCGACCGCGGTTGGATCACTGACGTGAACAAGGAACGTGACGCGGCCCGATGGGCCATCGCGTGTGAGGCGTTGCGTCAGGCCACCGTCAAGCTGAAGAACCTGAACCTGTCCGCCCCTGTGACCAAGGAAGGCAACTGACCATGAGTACCCCCACGAGCCGAGTCACTCCCCGACGCAACATCACCATCCCCGATGAACTGTGGGACGACGTCGTCAAGCTGGCCGAGCTGAGGCACAGCAACGTCTCCGCGGAGATCAGGCGTGCGTGCCTGGCCCTGCTCGCGGAGGCCCGCGGTTCGGGTGAGATGCCTAAGGCTCGCCGCAAGCGGAGCGCGGCGTGAGCGACGAGGGGCGGGGTAGCGAACCTAACCCAGGGTTCCGTCGACGCCGAGGCATGAGCCGACTCAGGAAGGCGGAGATCAAGTTTCAAGTGGACCGACTGGCCTACGAGCGGCGAGAGATCCGCGCCGAGTACCGCAGGGTGAGTCAGACCTACGCCGCCAGGCTGGAGAAGCTGAGCAAGGCCACGCGCGCCAACATGGTCGCGACGCAAAAGCTTCTCGAAGAAGTGAACGCGGAGATCGAGGCGATGATGAGCCAAGACGACCTCAACGGGGAGGACCAGCCGTGATCCTAGCCGTGCAGATCCTGGTCGGCGTGGTGTCGATAGCGATAGCGATTAAGGAGACGTCGACGTGAGCGTGCTGGCCCGACTGGAAGATGACCCCCGGTTCCACGTCATCGTCACCAAGGCCAGCCGCATCAACGCGAAGCTGGACGACGATACCGCCACCGAAGAAGACCTCGCCGAGTTGTCCCGACTGGCGTTGGAACTACGCGGTCTGATCAGGGAGGACCCCAACGCGGTTTAGCGCGGGCAACTCAACCGTCGTAGTGGACGCCAAGCCAGGAACGCGTTGCCGATCGCCTCGGTGTAGGCCGGCGGGATGGCCTCGGTCAACTCCTCACGCACGTTGGTCCAGTCGATGTCCATGGCCCGTTGCATCTCGACCACGCTGGCCTTGCCGCCACCGCTGCCGTAGGCGGCCACGTACGGGCCGTCGTACCAGACGCCGTGACGCATACCCCGGACCCGACCGCGGTGTGGTGGATGGACCGGTGCGTGCGTGGTCCAGTGACCCAACTCGAAGTTGCGATGACGGATGACGTCGAGGCCGAACATCTCCCCGCACAGCGTGATGTCCTTACGGATCGGCGCCCGGCCGTCAGGTTGCTCGATGACGTAGGGCAGTCCGGTGGCCTCCAGCTTGGCCCTCAGCGCCGGGATCAACTGCTCGTGGCGGCGTCCCCAACCACGGGAGGCGTTGGTGCCCACGGTCAGCGCACAGGCGGCCTGACAGGGCGGGGAGGCGTGGATCAGCCGGAACCGGCCGGGGTCGTCGAGGACGTCGAGCGCGTCGGCTCGGACGAACGTGTGCGGATAGCGGGGCTGGTCGATGATGTCGACGCCCACCACGGTGAAGCCAGCCCGTGCGTACCCTTCCCCCGCCCCTCCCACGCCACAGAACAGATCCAGCAGGCGTGGCCTAGCCATCCCTCGGACCGATGCTCAGACGCTGTTTCATGGGCATCGAACCACCTCTGCCGTGACGGGATCTCCCCGCCCACCATGGCGTCCGAGCATCGGAGTCAACCGGGGTCCGCTCAGGCTGTTGACCCGTTCGGCGAGCAGCCTCACCGCGGTGACCAACATGCCCCTCAGGGCCGGGATGCTGGCCGCGTCGATGACGTGCCTGGCGTCGCCGATGTCGTCGAACTGCGGGGTATGGCCGTACTCGGTTTCGCGCAGGTACAGGTAGCCAGCCGTCATGTCAGTGAGGTGTACGAGGGCGGAGAGGGTCATCCACGTAGGAGCCTCCTCCTCGCCGTCCATTTCCGCGACCATCGTCTTCCTCACGCCTGACGTACGTTGCCACCACTCCGATCACCGCGCCGAACAAGGTGAAGATGAGGTAGGACAACCATTGCGGTGCCGGCTCATCGTTGATCATCGCCGAGACGGTGAACAGAATGAGGCTGACCGTGATGCCGAAACTCAGTAGTGCCACCGCGATGCCACGCCAATCAGCCTTCATGACCACACCTCCCCTAACCGACACCCGGCGCTGTTTCAGGAGCGGGTAATGACCAACCCTCTCGTGACAGGTTCTCCCTGCCCACCATGGCGACCGGGCATCGGCGACCAGGTCTCCTTAAGGGAGCGTGAGCGCACGTATGGGGGTGACGCCCACGCTCCCCGCAAGGAGAAACCATGCCGACATCCCGCCTCACCAGACGACGACACCAAGAAAGGATAGGGAGATCGACATCCTGAGGGCCGCTGTGAGGAAGCCCTCAAGTCTTGGGTGGGCTGGCCACCAGGGTTGTGTGAAGACCGACGACCAGCCCGTTCCGTCCGCGCCACAGTGGATGATGAGGATCGCCAACAGGGCAACAATCGCGCGCGGACAGCTTATGGAGTTGTGGACCCGACCGCTCGCCTAGTCACTCGACAGCACACGAAGCAGTCCTCAGCGAACGGTCGGGCCGAACCTCAGCCAGTGCAGAGACCTCACAGGATGAAATCAAAGCCGAGATCCACGAGCGTTTCCCCGGAGGAATTCGGATAAGTTTCGCCGGGGAGCGCCTCGCAACCACCACGCTAGACAAGTCGGGCGTTATGCCGCAACTACCGACACGCCATCCGAACTGGGACTTTTCTTCCCACCGGGGTCAGCCTCGGCGTTGTCGTCGTCCCCAACTTCATCGTCACGGTCATCCCGTTCTACGACGTACATGCTGTTGTCGACGACCACGCGCTCGGCCTTAATCGTGAGGTCCACGTATGGGATGTCATCGTCGTCCACCGCGGTGAAGGCGCGGGTAACCCAGCCCATCGGTAACGTGGTGCCGTCGATGACAACCCATAGCGCGGAGCCTGACCGGTAAATCTCCACGAGATCCGGCCGGCCTTTGGCGTTCATCCCACTGGCTCAAAATTGAGCGTATAGCGGTTGTCCACCTCGCACTTGTCGGCCACCGCGCCCTTGAGCGTCATGGACAACGACAGCGCGGGCGTGTAGCGCGACCACTCCTTGTTGCGGTCGTCGTCGTAGTCCGGGCGGAAGGTGACGGTAACCTGTCGATCCTCACCCTCGCCCTGCTCCAACTTGGCGCTGACTATTACCTTGGCAGTGATCACGGTCAGCCCGCCCGGCCCGGCTTCGACTCGTCCTCGCCGTTGTCCTCATCCGGCTGTCCCGGCTGGGTGGGCGCGGGCTGACCCGGCCGAACCGGATCCTGACCGCCTTCGACACCTTCGCGGTGGATGTAGGGCGTGGTGGACTCGGCGGTCGCGCCGGTCTCTTCGCCTTCGGCTGGATACTTGGCACTCATCGTTTCCCCCTCTTTCGATGTTCCGTCCACGCCCGGGTGGCTGCGGTCCGTTTAACATGGCACGGACTACAGAGCGAGCGCAGATTGGTCGGGTCCAGTCGACGAGTTGGGTCTACCCGGACCTCGACGTTGTGGTCCACCTCGCGCGCGGGCTTACCGCATTCGACGCAGGTGGGGTAGGCCTTGAGCCACGTGCTGGCCAGGACGGTCCAGGCGCGGCCGTAGAGGCCGGTGGGGGTGTGGCGGTGGTCGGGACACCCGCCCTTGGATCTGGTCAGGTGAGGGCAACCCGGGAAGGAGCACGGGCGTAGTGGGCGGTCCACGACCACCCCCGCGCACAGGTCACCGAGGAGAAGCGCGCGCGACAGCCAGACGATAAGCCATGTCCAGGTTTACCCAGACGCTCGCGGCCACGCCGAGCGCCTCCTCCAACCGGATGGCCACGTCGGCGCTGATCCCAATGTGACCACGGCAAATCTGGTTGATGTGCTTGAGGCTGAGACCACAGCGGCGAGCCAACTCCGTTTGAGTCATCCCACGTTCATTGATCGTTTCCAGCAGCGTCTCGCCGGGGTGCGTTGCCCAGTTCCATTCCACGACGACGCCTAGGCGTGGCAGGGGCAGACGCAGGGTGAGGCGCATTCCTTGCACTGGGCGGGATTACGCGGAGCCCCACCGGGAAACTCGGTCGCCGCACACTTGTCGTGGTTCTCGTGCCGGCAGTGGGTGGACCAGTAGACGTGGCGGTTGTCGAGCGTGAAGTAGTACGCGCCCATGACCAGGGTGTCCTCATTGGCCTTGGCGAAAAGTTCGTCCATCAGTCGTCCACCTCTACGCCGCGGTAACGGTCAGCCGGAATCCAGGCGCCGTTGCCAAGCTGGATATAGCAGTCTCGGTCCACGCCGGAGGCGACCACCTTGGTGGGTCTGCCGGTGGCCTCGTGTAGGCGCAGGCAGTCGACGTGGACGACGTGGACGCTGCCGATCAACGCGGCGGGGATTGCTATCGCCATGAACAGCAGGATCCCGGCTATCGGCAGCGCGATGATGGCCCAGTCCTGAAGCCCGTACTCATCTTTGAAAAAGCCCATGCCTGGCTCAACGACGGTAGTGGCGTGGTGAGTTACCCCCCGGCATGTCGGAACGGGCCGCGCTCGCGTGAGGTGAGCGTTAAACCTCAGGGCGCAGGGCCGACTTCCTCCCTCACCACGCCACCACCGAAGTAAGGGGTCGGCCCCTGTCCACAGTGAGAGCCGACCTTAGAACGCAGTGTGTCTCGCGATCTCGTTTTTGTCTACTGAACCGCCAAACCGGTCGTGGCGCAGGTTATGGCTGAGACGGGTGCGCCGTTCGGCGTCCACCAGGGCCGAGAACCGGTAGAGGTTGGCGTTACCGCGTCGGCCCTCGGCCGTCAGGTTGAACCGTTGGACCCAGGTACGTACACCCGACGCGGTAACGCCAAACCAGGCTGCCGCCTCTTCCGCCGTGATCAGCGGGTCTTGCACCTACCTATCGTAGAGGCCACTCGTTGTACTGCCGGGTCAGGTACAGCGACCGGCACAGGATGTCCTCGGCGTGGATCATCGCCTTGAGGTGGCTGCGCAGGTATCGGACATGCTCGGACTCGGTGATCCGGCCGTCCCCGCGGGCCTGGTCCAGGTTGCGCTGAGCCTGGTACATCTCCTCGATGGCCCCTTTGACCACACTGGTGACCGCGTAGAGGTCTTCCCGCAGGCGGGTGATCTCCGACAGGCTGGCCCTGACCCGACGTTCCTGATCGGCGTCGAATTTCGACCACCGGACCACCTCAACCCTCGGCTCGGCGGAAGTTCTTCGGCGGGACGTAGAGGATGGGGAACTCCTCCAATTCACGCTTGTACATCAGCACCCGGGCCGGCTGGTCGGTGGCGAAGCGGTGCCACGCCTTGAGCCACAGCGCCAGGTGGACGGTGGCGGTGCGCTTGTTGTCGTTGCCGGCCACCCGACGCAGGGCGAACCGGGGGTCGTCGCGGGACAGGTTGGCGCCGATGAGCACGCCTTCGCAGAACTCCTCCACGAGGCGCTTGTTGCCGATGTCGCGGTGCAGGAGGTAGTAGCCGGTGGCGACCGCGGTCCGCATCAGGTACAGCCCATGTGTTCCGGCCAGTGCGCTCCACCGGGTGGCCTCGCGGAAGTCCTCTTCCCTGCCTTCGCGGTAGGCCAGGATGATGTCGGTGTGGATCCGCCGCGAACCACCGTCGAGCCACATGTTGTCGAACATCAGCGCTAGCCGGATGGTGGCGGCCAGGTTGAGGACCGACTTCTCGCCGTCGGTGGCCAGCGCGTCGGCCGTGGTGCGCTTACGACCGGAGTCGATGACCTTGTAGGTGTCCGGATCGAGACCGACCGCGACCGGCATCCGCACCGACACCCCGGATTCGATGATCGCCTCAAGCCGGTGCTGACCGTCCACGATGGCCCCGTCACGGTCGATGGCGACACCCTGGTGCGTGGTCATCCACCGCTTGGCGCTCATCTCGTCGGCCCACTCGTTGACGTCCCTGGGGCGCTTGGGCCGGTTGCGGGTGTTGGCGCTGATCAGCTTCTCCGCGATGACCGGGCTGACCACCATGTAGCGGATGTCCTCGGTGCTGTGCCTAGCCAGCAACCAGCGGACGTCGTCGGAGTCCTCGAACTCGCGGGCCTTGCGCTGGCTGGGTGTGCGGGCCATCTCCGCGCCGGTGATCGTCTTGACCTCGATCTGGCTGGCGGTGGTCGGGGTGAGCGCTACCCGGTGCAGTTTCCTCGACTTGCGGAGTTCCTCGTCCAGGTCGATGACGGTGATGACGGTGCGCCCACGTGGATCGAAGACCACCCGGATGTCACCGCGGTCCGCGACGCGGGTGTCGGGATACTGGCTGTCGCGGTTGTTCATGGTCGAGTCGGGTTCGGCGAGCGTGGACAGCGCCTCGTACGGGCTGATGTTGCGCTCGCGCATCTGCTCCAGTGCGTGCTCGGTGAACTGGTAGTCGGTCACCCGGTCCAGGCTCGCGACCAGCGGCTTCGCCTTGCGCAACCTCGCTCGACTGCCGGGGGTTTTGACAGGCATCGTGGACGCCCCTTTCTAGGAGTACAGGCGCAGACCGTCACGCCGCTTGGTGCGCGCACGTCCGGGCCGGATGGGTAGTGGTGCGGGATCGACCTCACGACACGCATCGCAGTGGCGTAGAGGGTGCCCACGACTGATGATGTTGGCGTAGCAGTCGGGACGGACGGTGACGCTGGCCGGTGGATGACACACCGCGGCACCGCTGATGGTGGCGTAACCGCTGGCGAAGCTGCCGCACCGGCGATGACAGTGGACGCACTCCTTGCCGAGGTCAAAAGCGCTGATCGCCTTCTCGTCGGCGGGATTGGTGGACCAGTTAGCCATGGTGCTAGCGCGAGTTCCTCACCGGTATTGACGCGGTTACGGCCAGTAGCTGAGCCTGCGTCCAGAGACCACCGCATGTCAAGCAACCAGCGTATTCGTCGGCGTTTCGCGAGACCACCGACACGGCGCTGCATAGGACACAGGGTAGGCGCAGCCGACGTGACTCGCATGGTGCAGCTACCTCGATCAGGCGACGGTAGACCGAGTAGACGGTGATCACGTATTCGGCCGCGTAGCTGTGTTGGGCAAAGAAGGAATCACCTCGCCGGAGCAGGTCGACCGAATAGGCGAACGCCGGACCCCAGGGGTAGCCGGCCAGGCCGGTGAACGCTCGACCACGACGCGACTCCAGGTAGACCGCCCACCCGGCCAGCTTCTTGGTGGCGTACTCCAGCGCGGTGAACGCGGCCATGTTCAGCGGGGCAGCGCTACCCATCTTCGGCATCCGGATGTAGTCGCACGGGACCCGGTCCCGGCCGGGCGTGAGCAAAGCGTGGACCTGCACGTAGAGGTCCACCATCGCGTCAAGCTGGCGCTCGCGGTCGAACCAGCAGATGTCACAGACGGACCCCGCCATGGTGACGTCCTCGGTACACCGCGGCAGCGCGCACCGGTAGACGCTCATCGGTCCCCCTTGCGGTAGTGCCAGATCACGTGCATCAGAAACCCCACGCAGATCAGGACTATGGCGATGCCGTGAAGGAGAAGGATCCAGCCGAGGCTCATGCGCTCAACTCAGCCATCAGGTAGGCGTCGTGGAAGGGCATGAACAGGCCCAGCGTGGAGAGCACATACCAGTCGGCCGGGTTGGCCTTGCCTCGACGCTTCCACACCACGATGCCGGTGGGTTGTTTGGCGTTGGCGCACTGCAACTTGAGCCCGGAGATCCAGTCGGCCGGACGCAGACTCTTCCAGTTCTTGCAGGAGACCACGTAGGGCAGCCCGGCGATGTCGCCACAGTCGTCACGGTGGCCCGCCCGTGGGCGGTAGTAGTTGGGGTCCTCGCCAAAGTGACCGTTGATCTCGCGGAGTGTGTCGATCAGTTCGCGGTCGTGGTCGCGGTAGAAGTCGAGGACCGGCTTCTCGCCGTCGTAGCCCAGCCGGGATGCAGTGCTCATGCGATCGTCCTCCACACGTACCTCGCGCCTCGGATGACTCCCGACGTGGCCGGATCAGTGGGCGGCAGGTCGGAGTAGGACTCCAACTCGTACATGCCACCCATGCCGTCCGAGAGTTGTTCCGGTGGCGGCCAGCCATGGGTCCACGGAAGTGAGCCATCCTCAAAGACACGATCACCCGACATCGGGCCGCCGTTGCAGCGGATCACAAACTTCGTCATGAGAGTTCCTCCGGTTCCGGTCGTGGTTCGGTGTAGGGCTCCGCGCGGTCGATGACCGGAGGGGGTGGCGCGAAGCCGATGGTTGACCTCTCCGCGTCTGCAGCGGTCTTCGTGTACAGATACAGGGCCTTGGCGGCAACCGTGGTCAGCGTCTCGTCAGCCTCGATCTCGACGCTGTGGCCGGCGACCGCGATCACCACCTTGGTCACACCCGCTGCCGGACCTTGCGCAGACTGAAGCGGTTGTTCCCGTGGTAGGCGCAGAACGGGTCCCGGCGGGTCAGCCACAGCTTGTCGTCGCTGCCGTAGACGGTCCAGCCGCACAGGCAGCCCTGCGGGATCACGGTGACGCTGAGCATGATCGTCTCCATTCAAGGTCAAGTAGTGCATTGTGCCTGGTCACGGGCTTGATCTCGGAGTTGAACGCGCCGGTCGTGGCAGTGGGCGCAGAGCGGGTTGCCGTAGCTGCCGTAGCGGCGGATGCGACCGCGGCAGTCCACACACGGGCCGGCGTCGGGACCGACGTAGGTGTTGGGCGGGTAGCGCTCCGGCTCCCAGTCCTCGACCACGCGGGTGCCGCCGAAGACGTCGAGGATGTCCAGGATCACCTCGGTGACGTGGTCCCTCGACGCTGGCCGGAAATAAACGTTCGGCCCACAGGAAACGCACCGGCCCTTCTTTGGCTGCAGCGGTGTCGCCCACCAGGTAAACGCTCCGCACTTATCGCAGATCCGCGTTTCCGAAATAGGCACGATATCGCGGGGATATTCGCAGACCGGCTCCATTGTTTTAATCACCCCCGTGGTAAGTCCGAGGGTTATGGGGGCGGCACCGAACCACGTTGTCGTCCTCCCAGACGGCTACGCTCTGCGTGCTCCCGCAGACGTCACAGACCAGATCCGGCGTGTCGTAAAGCTCTTTCACGTCTGAGTCGTTTGTCTGGTTTGTCCCGGTTTCAAGGTGTTCATCCTCGGAGGCTCTTGCCCACTTGCCCCCCTCGTGCCCAGTATGAGAGGTGGGCAAGAGGCCCTCTGTTGGGCAAGAGCCCTGCCCCTGCTCAGCCGCCGCCACGCCCGACAGCGTGTGCTCAAGGTAACCCCAACGGGTGGACTGAGGGCCGGCGCCACCGGGGACCATCATCAGTCGGCTTCGATGGCGGCGGGACCGGAGTTGCTTTTCGGTGAAACCCTGCCTTTGTCCCTCGGCGACTATTTGGCGCCAGAACATCGGCTCACCATTCTGGACCACCTGATTAAGGAACTCGACGACCTCTTCGCCATTCGACTTGGCGTCTCCGTCGAGGACTTCCTGAGCGTCCCTGTCGACGATTCCGTGCCACCGGATGTAAGGGCCGACGTCGGAGTTCTCCACGGTGTAACCCAGGCTCGGTGGCTCCGGGGCGATGTTCATCTTGATGTTGGCCATGATCCGCTTGGCCCGGTCCTCAGGGTCCCGGCCGATGGTGTAGGCACACCTGGCCGCCCCGACGAAGGCGATACTGCCGCCACCGCGGTAGATGGCCCGCCCAGATCCCTTGTTGAGGTGCCTCAACGTCACCACGGCCACCCCGGTCTCCTTGGCCAGCCGGTAGAGCGGGTAGAGCGCCCGCCTGGTCGAGGCGTCGTTGTGGCTGTCGGTCGCCTCACCGATGAAGGCCATCAGCGGGTCCAGGATCACGATCTTCGCCTTGGCGTCCATCACCACGCGGTACAGGGCGGCCATGTCCTCGCTGATGTTGAACGGGCGGGACTCGTCGGTGCCGTGGTCGATGAGCCGGACCAGCTTCATGTCTGCGCCTGCCGCGCGAAGGCGAGGAACAATCGTGTCCTCGATGTCATCCTCCGCGGTGATCATCACGACCGGCCACGGACCTCCGTGGTGCGAACCGTCCGGTAGCGCCAAACCAGATGTCCACCGTGCGGCGAGGTCAATCGAGAGGATCGACTTACCGTCACCGGGGTCGCCCTCGATGATGGTGATCTTTCCCAAGGGGATGTAGCCGGGCCAAGCCCAACTGATCGCACGCGGGACCACGTTGGCCGCAACGATGGCGCCCAGGTCGTCCTCTTCGGGCAACGCATCCAGACAGTCCAGCCCCCAGCCCGCGTCGAGGAGATCGCTGACGTCTGAGCCATAGCGTGGATGGACGAGAAGCACCGACGCCGCGTGGTCAGCGACCGAGGCAGCCACCGCCCTGGCGTGGGCGCGGCCAGAAGCGTCGTTGTCCGCAACGACAACCACGTTAAGACCAGCCAGGTACGCCGAATAGTGGGGAAGCCACTTACCGGGACCCGCACCGCCCACGTTGCATGTTGCCGGCAGGTGCATGGAGGTGAATCGATCGACATCCTTCTCCCCCTCGACCACGTAGACGGTGGCGTGGTGTTCCTGCGCCCACTTCAGGGCGATGAGGTTGTACGGGACCCGTTGAGCCGGTGGGGGTAGACCGGGCACACAACGGAACGTCTTCGGGTTGACCCAGCGCTCGACCGAGTAGAGCCAGGCGCCGTTCTCGTCGAGGTACTTGTAGGTGTCGGTGCAGCGTGGAGCCCCCACCAAATCACCCGGTTGTAATCCCAACGCGGTAACTACCGTCTCGTATTCGCAGCCCGCGTGACAACGTAGAACGACTCCGCCATCCCGGCCGGCGTTGACGCTGAGGCTGGCCACGCGGTCATCGTGGGCAGGACACCGAGCGCTATAGCCAGAGGGCAGCCGTCGAACTCCGTCCAACTTGGACACGAACTCTTCAAGTTCCACGACCGCCCCCTTAGCTAATCTTTAAGATGGGAATAAATCGATGCGACCGAGCTAGGGAGAAGGGGTCATTCCGACCAGATTCAGGCTGTCGTCGGCCTCCGGTAGCGGCTCATCCTCGACGTCCACCACGGTGCGGCGAAGGCGTTGACGGAGTTTCTGGCCGTACTCCTGGAGTTCCTTGTTCCACGCGATGGCCTTGCGGTAGCCGTTGAGAAGGCCGGCCACGTTGTCGACCTCGATCGGGATGAGCGGGCCGTCGTCCACCTCCAGGTAGCGGCGATCCTTACGGACACCCTTGGCGCCGCGAAGCCGAAGTGTCTCTACCACGTATGGCTCTTGGACCTCCCAGACGTTGTCGTGGCGATCTTTGAAGGCGGTGATCCGCCAAGCGTTGTATGTACTCATAGGACAGACCTATCGAAGTAGTGCCAGAGCGATCAGGAAGATGAAGATGACGACCGCGATCAGGGTGGCCATGCTGACGATGACCTTGCGGTTTCCGGTTCCCACCGCGGTTGCCAGCGCGACGATGGCGCAGAAGACAATGGCGAAGATCGCGATGAACCGAACGAGGTTAGTATCCTGGCTGGTCATCGTCGGGCTTGGCGCTCAGCCACGGCGCGGAGGTGGGCGATGACGGCGGAGGGGTTGGTGTAGCTGGCCCCCACGTTGGCGTCGCCGCGGTCGTGGTGGTGCTTTGTCCTCCCCACGCGGGTGGCTGGCTTGGCTGGACCGGTTGTGCTGGCTGGCCCCGCACCTGGATGTGATGGGCACTGAGACCGATTGGAATCCGGGCAAGAACTGGCGGCCGATGTCCGACGGCGATCTGCTGTATCGGCGGGCGATGTGCGGACAAAAGCCGTTTTGTTTTCTGATGAACACGGTCTTTGAGGAGTTCCCG